>WBZS01000035.1_pt1 | contig 314141 bp, 288 predicted proteins | sample 5204201 | NCBI WGS metagenome assembly WBZS01 (sample SAMN12344357, study PRJNA552823) | activated sludge metagenome | biome: Activated sludge suspended growth; feature: Nitrification reactor; material: Wastewater; isolation source: activated sludge from nitrification reactor of wastewater... | reverse complement strand
CGGTGGCAAGGCATTGAAGTTCTACTCGTCGGTGCGCTTGGACGTGCGCCGCATCGAGACTCTCAAGGACGGCACCGATGCGGTGGGCAACCGGACTCGGGTGAAGGTCGTGAAGAACAAGGTGGCGCCGCCGTTCAAGCAGGCCGAGTTCGACATCCTCTACGGCGAGGGGATCTCTCGCGAGGGCTCCCTCATCGACTTGGGCGTCAACGAGGGCTTCATCCGCAAGTCGGGTTCCTGGTTCACCTACGAGGGCGACCAGTTGGGGCAGGGCAAGGAGAATGCCCGCAACTTCCTCAGGAGAATCCGGATATCGCCGACGAGATCGAGAAGAAGATCAAGGACAAGCTCGGTGTCGGCCGCAGTTCCACCGAACTTGACCCAGACGCGATCGCGCCGGCCCCGGTCGAGTTCTAAGGCCGGTGACGGGGGTGGCCGAGCAGAAGACGACGGCCTGGGACGCTGCGTTGCGCCTGTTGGGCGTTCGCGGCCGCAGCCGTAGTGAGATTCGGGAGCGACTGACCAGACGCGGCTTCAGCTCGGACGAGATCGACGCGGCCATGGCACGCCTGGACAAGCACCAGCTGCTCGACGACGAGGAGTTCGCGCGCGAGTGGGTGCGCTCGCGCGGGGAGTACTCGCGCCGCGGCAGTGTAGGGCTACGGCACGAGTTGCGCGCCAAGGGGATTGACGAGACAGTCGTGGCAGCAGCCCTGGCCGAGCTCGAACCTGACGACGAATACCGTCGCGCGGCCGAACTCGTGGCGCGCAAACTCTCGTCTTCGGCGGGTGATCTCACCGACCGGGCAGTCCGCGAGTCGATGACGCGGCGGCTTACCGGCATGTTGCTGCGCCGGGGCTTCCCGCAGGGCGTTGTCCATGACGTGGTGCGCGACCAACTGCGCGAGTGCGCTCAGGCCGACGGGTCGGGTGCGGGCTAGTCGATCGCCGGTTCGGTCGTCGCCTCGTTCTGTGCTCGGTTGCCGCGCCCGCCGCGGACCCGTTGCTCGAGCCGCGTCGCGAGCGTGGTCAGTGCGAAGTTGATGGAGATCATCAGCATGGCGACGACGATGAGCGCTGGGATGTAGTTGCCGTAGTACGACGCCGACATGATGCCGGATCGCACAACCTCCACGTAGCCGATGATGTAGCCCAGCGCGCTGTCCTTGAGTGCGATCACCATTTGCGACACCAGGGCGGGGAGCATTGCGGTGACCGCCTGGGGCAGCAGAATCACGCGCATCAACTGGGATTTGCGCAGCCCCAGCGCAGTCCCGGCCTCGGCCTGACCGCTGGGCAAGGAGTTGATGCCCGAGCGCAAGATCTCCGCGATCACCGTTCCGTTGTAGAGCGTGAGTCCCGTGACGACGGCGGCGAAGGCCAGTTGCGACGGCGGCACGAGGCCGTACTGCGCGTACAAGTAGTAGGTGAACAGGATCAGCAGCAAGACCGGGATCGCCCGGAAGCCCTCGGTGAACGCTCCGCAGAACCAGCGCACCGCACGGTGGTCGGACAGGCGCCCGATGCCCAGGAGCGCGCCGAGGACCAGAGCGGCCGCGATGGATACAGTGGCGGCTTTGATGGTGCCCCACAATCCGGGGAGGATGTAGACGGTCCAAGTCGAGGCGGTGAGGAACGGGCGCCACAGGTCGGCGTCGAGCTGGCCGCGTTGGCCGAGGCGCACGAGGGTCCAGGCCAACAGTGCAGACAGGACCAGGCCGAAGCCGACCGCGACGACCGCGTTGCGGGCCCGTGCTCGGTGGCCCGGGGCGTCGTAGAGGACGGTGGCGTCGGCGCTCATCGCTTCACCGCGAATCGGTGCGCCAACCAGCCGAAAAGAAAGCCCTCGGCCAGAGTGATCAGCATGAACCCGGCGGCGATGATGGCGAACACGGCGAGCACGAGGTTGGCGTGGTTCTCGATCTGGGTCTTCATCAGCAGCGCCGCCTCGCTGACGCCGATGATGGACGCGATGGTGGTGTTCTTGGTGAGCGCGATCAGCACGCTGCCCATCGGTGCGATCACCGCGCGCATCGCTTGTGGGAGCACGATGACGGTGAACACCTGGGTGAAGCCCAGGCCGAGTGACCGGGCTGCCTCGGCCTGCCCGATCGGCACCGTGTTGAACCCGGCGCGCAGCGTCTCACAAACGAATGTGGCCGTGTACAGGACGAACGCGAGCACGGCGAGCCGGAAGTTGTTGTTGGTCACGAAACCCGGCCCCTCGGGCGCGAGCGCGACGCCGAGGTTGGTGTAGAGGCCCAGTGAACAGAACAACACGATCAGGGTCAGCGGGGTGTTGCGCACGATGTTCACGTAGCCGGTGGCGAACCAGCGCATCACCGGCACCGGGGACACACGCATCCCGGCGAGGACCACACCCCAGACCAGGGCGCCGATTGCCGACAGCACGGTCAGCTTCAACGTCGTTGCGAAGGCGGGCCACAGTACCGGGGCCATGTCGGCCCAGAGCGCGCTCATCGGCGCATTCCAGGGAGGCACGGAGTCGGCGTCGACTGGAGGAATGCCAGGTCGCCGGGGGAGGGGGTGAAGCCGAACTTCGACCCCGGGGCGGCGGCGCGGGCGATCATGGAGTCCACGATGTCACTCCCGATGGCGGTGCGCAGGGCCTCCTCCCATGCCGAGGCGCGGTGGCCGCGGGGGGCGAGCATCTGTCGCAGGGCGTCGTTGGCCGCCTCGACCGACCGGGGTTGGCCCTTCGCCATACCGATGCCGTAGCGCTCGGTGGAGAAGGGCCGACCCGCGGGGATGAAGTCGCCCTTGGGGCTGCAGGTGTCGCGCGGGTAGGTCATCGACAGCACACGCAGGTCGTACTTGGCGAAGAAGTGGGAGTAGCCGGCGAGGATCACCTCATCGGTGGTCAGCGCGTCGACCTTGTCGTTGCGCAGAGCCTCCACACAGGACGAGTAGGAATCGAACTCCTGCAACTGCACACCGGGGAGTTGGCGCTTGACATTTTGCGCCGGCGTCGAGCCGGTGACCGAGCACAGCTTGCGGGCCGGATTGTCGAGATCGGTCAGCGTCTTCACCGGTGAATCCGCGCCGCGGACGAGTAAGCCCTGGTAGTTGATCAGGTAGGGGCCGGCGAAGTCGACCTTCGCGATGCGACTGCTGCTGATCGAGTAGGTGGCGGCGATCATGTCGACCTCGCCGTAGCTGATCAGCGCCTCGCGCTGGGCCGAGGGCGTCTCGCGCCAGCTGATGCGCGGGTGCGGCACGCCGAGTCGGTCGGCGATGTGGTTGACGACGAAGGCTGAGACCGTCGGATCGAAGCCGATGACGTCGCCACGGGTGGGGTCGCGCAAGCCGAGTCCGGGCTGGTCGAACTTCGTGCCGAGGATCACGTGCCCGGCGCGGATCGAATCGAGCAGGTTGCGCGGATTGCTGCCGCAAGCAGTGAGTAGACCAGCACAGACGCCGACGATCGCGAGAACGGTGAGCAGTCGTCGTGGATGTCGGGCCATCAGTGATCCAGGATCTTCGACAGGAAGTCGCGGGCCCGGCCGCTCGTCGGTGAGGTGAAGAACGAATCAGGGTCGGTGTCCTCGATGATCGCACCGTCGGCCATGAAGATGACGCGTTCGGCGGCCTTGCGGGCGAAACCCATCTCGTGGGTGACGACGACCATCGTCATGCCGTCCTGCGCGAGGGAGACCATCACGTCGAGCACCTCGTTGACCATCTCCGGATCGAGCGCCGAGGTCGGTTCGTCGAACAGCATGACCCGCGGCTCCATCGCCAGTGATCGTGCGATGGCGACCCGTTGCTGCTGGCCGCCCGACAACTGGGCGGGGTACTTGTCGCGCTGCCCGGCAACCCCGACTCGGTCGAGCAACTCCATCGCCTTGGCCTGCGCCTCGGCCTTCGACTTCTTGCGCACCTTGATCGGGGCAAGGGTGACGTTCTCCAGGATCGTCTTGTGGGCGAACAGGTTGAAGGATTGGAAGACCATGCCGACCTCGGCGCGCAGTGCGGCCAGTTCGCGCCCCTCGTCGGGCAGGAGCGTCCCGTCGAGGTAGATCTCGCCGCTGTCGATGGGTTCGAGTCGGTTGATGGTGCGGCACAGCGTCGACTTGCCCGATCCAGAAGGACCGAGCAACACGACGACCTGCCTGGCGGGTATGTCGAGGGTGATGTCGCGCAGCACGTGCAGATCGCCGAAATGCTTGTCGACGTGTCGGAGTGAGACCATCGGCACTGCATTGACGTTTTGAGCAGCCGCGGCGGTCATAACCGATCACCTTAATACTGCGGCGGGGGCACGGTAGTGCAAGCGGGTTTGCCGGTCGCACTATCCTGGGACGGGTGAGTACCGATAGTTCCCCCGCCGGTGCCCGATTGCAGCGCCGCTACGAGGTGCGCACCTTCGGCTGCCAGATGAACGTCCACGATTCCGAGCGCATTTCCGGGCTGCTGGAGGCGGCGGGGTACGTTGCGGCGTCCGACGGCGATGAGCCGGATCTGGTCGTCTTCAACACCTGTGCGGTTCGGGAGAATGCCGACAACAAGCTGTACGGGAATCTCTCGCACCTGGCGCCGGTGAAGCGCCGCAAACCCGGGATGCAGATCGCCGTCGGCGGATGCCTGGCCCAGAAGGACCGCTCGTCGGTGCTCGAGCGCGCCCCCTGGGTCGACGTCGTCTTCGGCACGCACAACATCGGGTCGCTGCCGACCCTGCTGGAGCGCGCCCGGCACAACGACGAGGCCCAGGTGGAGATCCTCGAGTCGCTGGAGCGGTTCCCGTCGACGCTGCCGGCCCGGCGCGACTCGGCGTACTCCGGCTGGGTGTCGGTATCGGTGGGGTGCAACAACACCTGCACCTTCTGCATCGTCCCGTCGCTGCGAGGCAAGGAGAGCGATCGTCGGCCCGCCGACATCCTCGCGGAGGTGCGGGCGCTGGTCGATCAGGGTGTGCTCGAGGTGACACTGCTGGGCCAGAACGTCAACGCTTACGGCATGTCTTTCGCCGACCCCGGCCAACCGCGCAACCGCGGTGCCTTCGCCGACCTGCTGCGCGCCTGCGGCGCGATCGACGGGCTCGAGCGGGTGCGGTTCACCTCACCGCACCCGGCGGAGTTCACCGACGACGTCATCGACGCGATGGCGAAGACCCCGAACGTGTGCCCGCAGCTGCACATGCCGCTGCAGTCCGGGTCGGACCGGGTATTGCGGGCCATGCGGCGGTCGTATCGGCAAACGAGGTTCTTGGGCATCCTCGACCGGGTGCGCGCCGCGATGCCGCACGCCGCGATCACGACCGACATCATCGTCGGCTTCCCCGGCGAGACCGAGGAAGACTTTCAGGCGACCCTCGACGCGGTCGAGGCCGCCCGGTTCAGCTCGGCGTTCACGTTCCAGTACTCGCCGCGACCGGGCACGCCGGCCGCGACCATGTCCGACCAGGTGCCCGCGGAGGTGGTGGCCGAGCGCTATCAGCGACTCGTCGCACTCCAGGAACGGGTCTGCCTCGCCGAGAACGAAACCCTCGTCGGGACCGAGGTGGAGTTGCTGGTCACCGCGGATGTCAGCCGTAAGAGCGCCGAGCACGAGCGTCTCACCGGCAGGGCCCGCGACGGGCGACTGGTGCACTTCGCCGTCGGCGGCGCCGGGAGCGCAGCGAGCGGGCCGATCAGGCCCGGCGCCGGGAGCGCAGCGAGCGGGCCGATCAGACCCGGCGATATCGTCACGACGACGATCACCTCGGTGGCGCCGCACCACTTGATGGCCGATGCCGGTGTCCTCTCGATCCGCAACACGCGCGCCGGCGACGCGCATGAGGCGAACCTGCGGCCGACGACGGCCTCGGCGGCGGTAGGACTGGGGCTGCCCACGACAGGGGCGCGCCCGCCGGAGCCGGCGGCGACGGGCTGCTCGTCGGGCGGGTGTTCGTAGCGTGATTCGAGTTATCAACCGATGGGAAGTGACGTGAGCAAGGATCCAACCGATTCGACGTCGGGATTCGAGCAGTTCGAAGGTGCGCTCCGCAAGGCGGAGCGCAAGGTGGCGGGGGAGATCGATCCTGGTGCCCGGGCGGTCGTCGTCGCGATCGCAGTGTTGGTGGCCGCGGTGTCGTTGGCCTTGCCGCACACCGGTTCGGTCAACGGTTTCGACGTGCTCAGTTTCAACGCTGATGCCCAGGCCGCCAAGATCACCATCACCTCTCGGGTGTTCGTCTACCTGCTGCTCATCTTCGGCGTCTTGTTCTCTGCGCTGGCGTTGGTGACCCGGCGCTGGGTGCTGGCCTGGATCGCGCTGTGCGGGTGCATGGTGGCCGTGGTCGCCGGGATGTTGGCCTGGTGGACCCGCACGACGCCGGGTATCAACGCTGCGACCGGGGCCGATGGCCGACTGTTGCCGCCCCCCGGCGGGGTCGGGATCGGTCTGATCCTCGGGATTGTGGCGATCGTCGTGTTGTCGTTCCACTGGGCGCGCGTGGTGTGGTCTCGCAACGCCTATCAGCTGTCGCTGGAGTCGCAGCGCCGCGAAGCGGCGGCACGCGAGGAGGAGCGGATGCGCAACCTCACCGAAGGACGCCGCGACGACGCCTCAACCGGCGACTGACTGCGTCGAGCGCGCCCACTTCTGCGTCGAGCGCGCCCACTTCTGCGTCGAGCGCGCCCATCAGTAGGCGCCACGCCTCTTCAGTGCTTCCTCTATTTCGATGAGGATCCCGCACGGGTCGTCTCGCATTCGCCGAGAGTCGACGTGAATCAGGTGCCATCCGAGCTTGCGAAGCCGTGTGTCTCGTAGTGCATCCCGCTCCCGTTCCCATGGCTCCGAGTGGAAGTCGTCGCTGTCGTACTCGATGCCGATCTTCGGGGTCCGATACCCCAGATCCATTCGTGCGAATACGACATTGCACTCGTCGTAGACCTCGATCTGCACATCCGGTGTCGGCAGGTCTCCGCGGATGAGCAGAAGGCGAAGTCCACTCTCCGGCGGAGATTCTGAATCGCCATTGACCAATGGCGCGAGGGCCCTGAGCTGACGAATGTGGCGCCAACCGGCATGCCCTTCGATGTACCGGTAGAAGGCGGGCAAGGAGAACCTGGTTGCCCGATGCAGCGCGTCGAGGTGGCCGAGTCCCCGCCACGCCGGCCTTATCCGCCCGACGTCGAAGGCGGTACGAATTGCGGTAGTCACCAGTACGCCGTCGACTTGGGTCACGTCCGATTCAGCCAACGCGAATCGATGCGGGGCCCTTCCGGAACACTGCTTGTTCGATCCCGATGGTGGCCGTAGAAGGTCGATGCGAAAGTCGTGGTCGAACCACCGGCTGTTGTGGAGGATCGAAGCCGCGATCCCCCCGACGACGGGAGTGCCTCCCGCACGCGTGACGGTGGCCAAGATCCTCTCGCGGGCCGAGAGGAGTTCCGATCTGGCAACCGGTGTCGTGCCGTCGATCAAGCGGAAGCCGTCGGGAAACTCCCGGTCGGTCTTCTGCTTGAAGTGGTCCCTTCTGATGTCCTCGTTGAAGCCGCTCATGTTACTTAGACGCAGCAGGTCCTGCTGCGGCTCCCCGCGACCCGGTACGGGGCGCTGCATTCGGCCGCGAGTTTGGGCGCGCTCGGCGCGGGGTCGGGCGCGCTCGACGGAGAAGTGGGCGCGCTCGACGCGGGGTCGGGCGCGCTCGACGGAGAAGTGGGCGCGCTCGACGCAGAAGTGGGCGCGCTCGGCGGAGAAGTGGGCGCGCTCGACGCGGGGTCGGGCGCGCTCGGCGGAGAAGTGGGCGCGCTCGGCGGAGAAGTGGGCGCGCTCGGCGGAGAAGTGGGCGCGCTCGGCGGAGAAGTGGGCGCGCTCGGCGGGCTCAGCGGTCGGAGACGGCGCCCTGTGCGGCCTTCGCCCACTCCCGCCACTGCTCGGCCTGCTCGCGCAACTTCTTCGCGTCGCCGGACTTCCCGCGCTCCTCGGCTTTGCGGGCCTGGTCTTCGAGCGTCGCAGCCCTTTCGGTGAACTGCGCTGCCCGGGCGACTACTTCAGGGTCCTCGCGGCGCCAGGATTCGTTCTCAGCGTCACGGATCCGGCGCTCGAGTGTGCGCAGCCGACCGTCGAGGCGGCTCATCTGGTCGCGCGGGACCTTGCCGAGGTCGTCCCACTTCTCCTGTAGCGCCCGGAAGATCCGCCGCGCGCCGGGAAGATCTGCGGCCGGGTCGATGGTGCGCTCGGCCTCGTCGAGCAGCTTGGTCTTGGCCTCAGCGTTGGCCACGAACTCCTCGTCGCGCTGTGACGTCTCCGCGTTGCGGGCCCCGAAGAACACGTCCTGGGCGGCCTTGAACCGCTGCCACAGCTCGTCGTCGACCTCGCGCGGAGCGCGTCCGGCCGCCTTCCACTCGATCAGCAAGTCGCGGAACCGCGCCGAGGTGGGGCCCCAATCGGTCGACGAGGACAGTTCCTCGGCTTGGGTGATGAGCTCCTCCTTTCGGTCTTTCGACGACGCCCTGTCGCGATCCATCTCCGCGAAGTGCGTCCCGCGACGCCGGTTGAACCTGTCGCGGGCCCGGGCATAGCGCTTCCAGAGGGCGTCGTCGGTCTTGCGGTCGATGCCCCGGATCTCGCGCCATTCGTCGAGGATCGCCCGGATCCGGTCCCCGGCGGCCTTCCACTGGGTCGATTCGGCGGCGAGTGCTTCAGCCTCGGCGGCGAGGGCCTCCTTGCGTGCGATGGCCGCGTCCCGCTCCTGTGCGCGTTGCGCCTTGACCTCCTCGGCCACATCCTCGGCCGTCGCGGTGATGGCTCGCAGCCGTGATTCGAGCGCGGCGACATCACCGATGACGTGCGCGGTGGGCAGCGCGTCGAGGAGGTGTTGGGCGGCTGTGCGCGCCTTGCGCGGGTCGCCTGAGCGTGCGGCGAGGCGTTCTTCGAGGATCTCCACCTCGGTCGCCAGATCCTCGAACCGCCTCGAGTAGTGGGCCAGCCCCTCATCCGGGCTGCCGGCCTGCCATTGCCCGACCTCGCGCTCCCCGTCGGAGGTCTTGAGCCAAACGACGCCGTCCTTGTCGACGCGACCGAACGCGTGCGGGTCACCCGCCGGGGTGGGCTGATGGGTAATCGGTGCGCTGGTCACCGACCGCGCGCCCGGGTGCGGACCCGGACGGGGCCCAGGCTTGGGGCCGGGTTTGGGCGGCGCCGACGATGCGGGCGTCAGAGCCTCGGGCGGGGTCTCTGGGGTCGGGGTCTCTGGGGTCGGGGTCTCCGAGTCGGAGGTGGTCATGGCGGTGTCCTCACCGTTGTCGTGCCGCGCGTCACGGCTGCCGGAATTCTCACGACTCGGGGCCCGGGTCGATGCGCTCTATTCAAGCAGGTCGACTAGCGTCGTGGGTTGTGTTGATTTCGGCGGTCTTCGTTCCGGCGGCACCCGTGTTGGTGCCCGAAGTGTCGGGGCCGGGGGCGATAGAACTCGAACCGGTGCGCGCCGCGGTCCGCAAGACGGCTGCCGAACAGGCGGATCGGACGGGTGCCTGGTGGGCGCTGGGGGCCGACGATGGTGCCCCCGACGGGCCCGATCGACCGCTGCCCGGGGGCGGTTCCTTCGGCGGTTTCGGCGTGGACCGCCGCGTTGCGCTGTACCCGGATGCGGACACCGCAGCATGTCAGCACCTGCCGACGGCGATGCTGCTCGCCGGGTGGGTGCGCGAACTCGTTCCCGATCCCGAACGGGTGGCGATCAAACCGGTCGTGACGCGTGCCGGCGCGACTCCTCAGGAGTGCCGCGTGGTCGGTGCGGCGCTGGCTGCGCGGTTCGCCGACGACCCTGAACCGTCGGCCTTGCTGGTCGTCGGCGACGGGTCCATCCACCTGGGCGATCGCGCCCCCGGGGGCGGCCGTGCTGTCGATGCCGTCGCCGTGCAGCAGGAGATCGATGCGGCGCTGGCCTCCGGTGAGCCCGCTGCGGTGCGTGCGCTGGACTGGGATCGGTGCGCCCGGTGGGGTGCGGGAGGCCGCGGGGCCTGGGAGGTGGCGGCGGTCTGCGCGCCGGGATCCGCGCGGGCGGTCGTCGAGTACTCCGGAGCCCCGCTGGGGGTCGGCTACAACGTGGTCACGTGGCGGTTCGGGTGAGCGCGAACGAACCGATCGTCGTCGTCGGACCCACCGCCAGCGGCAAGTCTGCGCTGGCCCTCGACTTGGCCGACCGGTTCGACGGCGAGATCGTCAACGCCGACGCGATGCAGCAGTACCGCGGCATGGACATCGGTACCGCCAAGCTCGCCCCAGCAGCGCGCCGGGGGATACCGCACCATCAGTTCGACGTCCTCGATGTCACCCAGACCGCGACGGTGGCCCGCTATCAGCGGGCCGCGATCGCCGACGTCGATGCCATCCGCGGTCGCGGGCGCACGCCGATCATCGTCGGGGGCTCGATGATGTACTTCCAGGCGCTGGTCGACGAATGGGCGTTGCCGCCCACCGACCCAGCCGTCCGGGCGCGTTACGAGGCACGGCTCGCCAATGGTGGGGCCGAGGATCTGCACCGGCTCCTCGCACAGGTGGATCCGGTTGCGGCGCGAACGATCCTGCCCACCGATGGTCGTCGGATCGTGAGGGCGCTCGAGGTGGTGGAACTGACCGGCCAGCCGTTCGCCGCCTCACAGCCCACGATCGGCGACCCTCGGTGGGGAGCGGTGCTGGTCGGGGTCGACCGCGAGACCGAGCGCCTCGACGAGAGGATCGCCGAGCGCACTGAAGAGATGTTTGCGGCGGGATTCCTCGACGAGGTCGAAGCCCTGTTGGCCCGCGGCCTGCGCGAAGGGCAGACGGCGATCCGGGCGATCGGCTATGCGCAGGCGGTGGCCCACCTCGACGGCGAGTACGGCCTTGAGAGGGCTGGCGAGTTGACCTTCATCGGCACCCGGCGCTACGTGCGCCGGCAACGCTCGTGGTTTCGGCGCGACCCGCGGATCCAGTGGTTCGACGGTGGACGTCCCACCCTTGCCGAGGAGGTCGTCGAGTATTGCCGCGCTGCCCGGGGCCGCGGCGGCGACGGGCTCGATAGACTGGTCCGGTGACCAGTGCGACCTCGGCCCCACGGAGCTTCTGGAAGGGCCACGGAACCCAAAACGACTTCCTCATCCTCGACGACCCGGATGTGTTGTTGTCCCTAGAGCCGGCGGCCGTCGCCGCGTTGTGCGACCGCCAGCAGGGGATTGGCGCCGACGGCCTGCTACGGGTTGCCCGGGCCGGGGCACTCGTCGACGCAGGGGTGCTGGACGGCCTGGCCGACGGGATTGCCCCCGATGACCTGTTCATGGACTATCGCAACGGCGACGGGTCGACCGCCGAGATGTGTGGCAACGGGGTGCGCGTCTTCGCGCACTACTGCCGCGTCACCGGCCTGGTCGACGCCGACGAGTTCGTCGTCGGGTCGCGCGCCGGGGCGCGACCGGTGCGCATCCACTCGATCAGCCCGACCCGTGCGGACGTGAGCGTAGACATGGGGCCGGTTCGTCGCGGCGCGCCGTCGTCGGCGACGATCGCGGGCCGCACATATCCGGGTCTGGCCGTGGATGTGGGCAATCCGCACCTGGTGTGCGTCGTCCCCGGCTTGACCCACGGCGAGTTGGGGGCCCTCGACTTGCGCGGCGGCGCGGATTTCGACGCGGCGGCGTTCCCGGAGGGGGTCAACGTCGAAGTGGTGACCGAGCCGGTAGGCGACGGCGATTCGTTCGCGGCCTCGATGCGGGTTATCGAGCGAGGGGTGGGGGAGACCCGCAGCTGTGGGACCGGGCTGGTGGCCGCGGCCAGCGCCTTGCTCGCCTCTGTGCGCCGCGACGCCGGCCGCCTGCGGATCACGGTGCCCGGTGGGCAGGTCGAGGTGGCGATCGACGACGGCGGGTCCTCATCGACTCTGCGCGGCCCATCCCGGTTGGTCGCGCGCGGCGAGCTCTTCGGCGACGTGGTGAGCTGAGCCGGCCCGGCGCTTGGCGGGGGCAACAAGGAAACTCGGATGCGCCGAGGGGTCGGCCGGTGCGATCATGGAGCCATATGACTGATCAGAAGCCCACCCATACCCCCGACGGCCCCGGCAGTCTCTCGGTGGTCGTGCCGACTACCGGAGAACTCCAACTCGACGACCGCGCCTCACTGCAGCGCGTCGCCGGACTGTCCACCGAGCTCGTCGATGTCACCGAGGTCGAATACCGGCAACTGCGGCTCGAGCGCGTCGTCCTGGTCGGCGTGTGGACCTCGGGGACCCTAGCGCAGGCGCGGGCGAACATGGCCGAATTGGCCGCACTTGCCGAGACCGCCGGCTCAGAGGTCCTCGACGCGGTCATCCAGCGGCGCACCAGCCCGGACGCGGCCACCTACATCGGGTCGGGCAAGGCCGGAGAGTTGCACGACCTCGTCGTCGCGACCGGCGCGGACACAGTGATCGCCGACGGCGAGTTGACGCCTGCGCAACTGACCGCGCTTGAGAAGGTCGTCAAGGTGAAAGTTGTCGACCGCACGGCGCTGATCCTCGACATCTTCGCCCAGCATGCCACCAGCAGGGAGGGCAAGGCACAGGTCGCTCTGGCCCAGATGGAGTACATGCTCCCGCGCCTGCGCGGCTGGGGCGAGTCGATGTCGCGGCAGGCCGGCGGACGGGCCGGCAGCAACGGTGGCGTGGGCCTGCGCGGTCCGGGTGAGACCAAGATCGAGACCGATCGGCGCCGGATCCGCGAGCGGATGGCGAAGTTGCGCCGGGAGATCCGCGGGATGAAGACCGCGCGCACCGTCAAGCGTTTGGACCGCCGGCGCAACGGGGTTCCGGCGATCACGGTCGTGGGTTACACGAATGCGGGCAAGTCGAGCCTGGTCAACGCCATGACCGGTTCGGGTGTGCTGGTGCAGGATGCGTTGTTCGCGACCCTGGACCCGACGACCCGCCAGGCGCGTCTCGACGACGGCCGCGAGGTCGTGTTCACCGACACGGTCGGGTTCGTGCGCCACCTGCCGACGCAACTCGTCGAGGCGTTCCGATCGACCCTGGAAGAGGTGGCCGACGCCGATCTGTTGATCCACGTCGTCGATGGTTCGGAGGAGTTCCCGCTCGACCAGGTCGCGGCGGTCCGCACGGTCTTGGGCGAAGTGCTCGGCGACGCCGAAGTCCGCACCACACCGCCGCCGGAGCTGTTGGTGGTCAACAAGATCGACGCGATGGACGAGGTGGCGCGAACCCATCTGGCCGCGGCCCTACCGGGTGCGGTATTCGTCTCGGCACGGACCGGCGCGGGCCTCGACGAGCTGTTCGATCGGATTCGGGCCGCGGTGGGCCGTCACGACGTGGAGATGTTCGTCGACATCCCGTTCGACCGTGGCGACCTCGTTTCGCGGATCCACGCTGACGGTGAAGTCGGCTCGACCGAGCACCACGACGCGGGTACCCGGATGCGGGTCCGGGTTCCCGCCGCGCTCGCCGGTGAACTCGAAGGCTTCGCGCGGACGCGCGGGTAGCGGCTAGAGCCGACGCATCACAGTCACGACCTTGCCGAGGATGACGGCGCGGTCGCCCGCGATGGGGTCGAAGAGCGGATTGTGCGGCAGGAGCCAGACGTGGCCGTCGTCGCGCTTGAACGTCTTCACAGTCGCCTCACCGTCGATCATCGCCGCGACGATGTCTCCGTTGTCGGCCACGTTCTGCTGCCGCACCACGACCCAGTCGCCGTCGCAGATCGCTGCGTCGATCATCGATTCGCCGACCACGCGGAGCAGGAAGTGGGTGCCCTCGCCGACGAGTTCTCGGGGCAGGGGAAAGACGTCCTCCACCGCCTCCTCCGCCAGAATCGGACCGCCGGCCGCGATCTGTCCCAGGACGGGGACATAGGTCGGCGTGGGCATGCCCTCGGTGCCGGCCGCCGCGCCGCCGGGAGGGGGTTGGTTGCGGTCGACCGCGACGTTGACCGCACGCGGGCGGTGGGGGTCGCGCTTGAGTAGCCCCTTGGTCTCCAACGTTCGCAGTTGGTAGGCGACCGACGAGGTGGAGACGAGTCCGACGGCATCGCCGATCTCTCGGATGCTGGGTGGATAGCCGCGCTCGCGGACCGACTTGCGGATCACCTCTAAGACGTCGCGCTGCCGCTGGGTCAGCGTTGCCTCGATGGCGGCCGGGGAATCGGTGAGGCCGGATGGCGGTGCTTTCTTCCTTGCCATGGTGCGTTGCTCCTGTTCTCGCTGTGGCCACGGTAGCGAAGATCTCGGACAGTCTCAAACATTTGTTCGACGTGTCGCGAGACTTTGTCGGACCCGCGTGGTAGAACTTCGAACAAGAGTTCATCGAACACACGAACGAGGAGGACGAGGATGAGCGCACCGGTAGTGCACCGCCGCCGACCGGAAGCCACGCAGGCGCAGGTGTCGCCGCGCCGACAGGCGCAGGTGTCGCCGCGTGAGACGGCGCGAGTGTCGCCGCGTCCGTCGAGCGGGGTTCGACGCGCACCTCGAGACTCCCGGTTGCCGGCTCCCCTGCCTCGCCGAGGCACCACCTGTGCCGGTCCGGTCCATCCACGCCCGCCGGGGTCGGCGGCGGCGGGGGCGGCCCGTCGGCGAACCTTCGGAGCGATCCTGGTGGGTGCCGCGCTGGCCGGCCTGGTTTGGGTATTCGCGATTGTCGGCGGTGACTACGAGGCGGCGGCGGCTCCCGACCCGGTGGCCACCTCCATCGTGCACGTCCGTGGCGGCGAGACCTTGAATGCAATAGCGGCCCGGATAGCGCCCGACGTGCCGCGGCAGGCGGTGGTCAACCAGCTGCGCGCACTGAACGCGATGGCCTCGGCACACCTGACGGTCGGCCAGGCTCTGGTCGTCCCCGTCTATCGCTAGCGCGGATCAGCCAATGGGTGTGGCGACGGTATTGTTGGCGGCATGCGCTGCCCCTTCTGCAAGCACGAGGACACCAAGGTCGTGGATTCGCGAGTGGCCGACGAGGGGCAGGCGATTCGACGCCGACGCTCCTGCCCTGAGTGTGGCCGCCGGTTCACCACCGTGGAGAACGCCGTGTTAGCCGTGGTCAAGCGCAACGGGGTGACCGAGCCGTTCAGTCGAGAAAAGGTCATGAAGGGCGTACGTCGAGCGTGCCAGGGACGTCAGGTCGCCGAGGACGCGCTCGCGAAGCTGGCCCAACAGGTCGAGGATGCGGTGCGGTCGTCGGGGTCGGCTGAAGTGCCGAGCAACGAGGTGGGTCTGGCCATCCTCGGCCCGTTGCGCGATCTTGACGAGGTCGCCTATCTGCGCTTTGCGTCGGTGTACCGCTCGTTCGAGTCCCTCGACGATTTCCAGCGCGAGATCGACTTGCTCCAGCGCAACGGGGCCTGAGCGGTGCGGGCAGGATCCGCAGCCGCGCTCGGATTGGTCACGTGAACGAGTCGAATGCCTTGAGCACGCGCTTCTCCGAGACCGGGTAGGCGGTTCGCAAACGCTGGGCATAGAGGCCGACCCGCAGTTCCTCGACCATCCAGTGGGCGTATTCGTTGAATGCGTCGCGCCGGTGTTCCGGCAGCTGTTCGATCCGGTGGTTCCAGCGCTCGACGACCCGGTCCACGGCGGCGGTGGCGTCGCGATCGCGGGTTGTGTTCGTGTCGAGCGCGCTCAGTCGGACGACTGCGGCATCGAGATAGCGGGGGATCTCGAGTAGGTGCTGGGTCGGCGTGTCGCGGACGAACCCGTCGAAGACGAGGTTGGTCAGCTGATCGGCAACGTCATCGGCGGCGAGCGTCCCGGTGTGCGCGTCGATCGCCGCGTGGACGTCTGGCAGGCAGGCGAGCACGTCGAGGACGGCGAAGAACACCGCCGGGGCACTTTCGGCGATCCGGGGGGCCAACCGGTCGCTCAGGGTCGTGAATTCCGCTGCGGTCCGCAGCGCAGCGGTCTGAGCGGGTTGGACGTTGTCCCGGATCGCTCGCCGCGTGCAGTCGGCCAGTAGCGCATCCAACGACTGGTAGGGGTGCTGGCTGAGCGCCAATGTCCGCACGGGAGTCAACCCGGCGGTGATCTTGCGGGGCAGCGGTGGCGTCTGGGCGTCGAAAAGGACCAGGACGGCTGCGTGGAGTGCGGTATCGCGCGCTGCGGCGGTGGAGTAGTGCCTGGTGGCGATGGTGCCGTCGTCGAGTGCGACTAGCCCGGAGAACCGTGTCACCCGCTGGCCCGCTATCTCCGCGGTGATGGAGTCCTCGAGATCGCCGAAAGTGTCCGGCGTCCAGTCCGTCGCGGTGATGCGGGGTGCCGCGTCGCCGGCTGACTCCTCTGCCCGACCGCGGCGCTGCAACCGGGCCAGCGACCGGCTGCCGGCTTGGACCCGGCCGTGGTCGTCGACGACGGCGAAGTTGACGCGCAGGTGGTCCTCGACGCGGGAGACGTCGAACTGGTCGGGTGAGATCGTCGTTCGCGTCATCGCCGACAGCTCGCGGGCCAAGCCTGTGACCAGGGGTTCGCTGCGCGGGGTGAGGCGCGCGAGAGCCGCCTGCGCGTACTGGGCCGCCGGTGAGGCGTGCTTCCTGATGTGTTTGGGCAACGTCTTGATGAGCGCGGTGACGAGATCCTCGCGCATGCCCGGCACCGACCAGTCGAAACCGGCCGCCCGGACGTGGTCGAGGAGGTCGTCGGGGATCTCGACGGTGACGCCGTCCTCCGGGTCGCCGGGCGCGAACTTGTAGCGAAGCGCCAGGCGGAGCTCACCCTGGGCCCACACCCCGGGGTAGTCCGTCTCGGACACCGCGTCGTCGGCAATGACGTCCTCGGCGCGCAGGTCCAGCGACTGCGGGTTCACCCGCGATTCAGACTTCCACCAGGAGTCGAAGTGGCGGGCCGACACGACCGTCGGCGGGATCCGCGCGTCGTAGAACGCGAACAGTTGGTCTGTGCTGATGACCAGGTCGCGGCGGCGGGCGCGGCTCTCCACCTCGGCGGCGTCGTCGAGCAAGTCGCGATTGCGCGCGAAGAAGCGGTGCTTGGTCCGCCAGTCGCCGTCGACGAGCGCGTGGCGAAGGAACATCTCCCGGCACAGTTGCGGGTCGATTGTGGCGTACGGGACCGGGCGCGAGACCACTAGGGGGACGCCGAACAGCGTGACCCGTTCATAGGCCATGGTGGCGCCGCTTCGCGACGACCAGTGCGGCTCGCTGTAGGCGCGCTTGCACAGGTCGCCGGCCGCCTGCTCGGCCCACAGCGGGTCGATGCGCGCCACGGTGCTGGCATAGGTCCGGGTGGTTTCGATGAGCTCGGCGGCCATGAGGAAGGCCGGCGGCTTTCGGGCCATCGGCGAGGACGGGAAGATCGCGAGTGACGTGTTCCGTGCGCCCTGGTACTCCTTGGTGTCCGCCTTGCGGGCGGCGATGTTGGACAGGAGACCGGCGAGGATGGCCTGGTGGATGACATCGCCGTCGCGTTCGCGTTGGCTGTCGTGCTCACCGGTCCGCTTCGTCGGCCACCGGAGGTCGTTGACGGTTCGTTGGAGTTGACGGTGCAGGTCCCGCCATTCGCGAATTCGCGTCCAATGGAGGAACTCGCGTTCGCACTGGCGTCGGAATTGGTTGCTTGACAAGGACTTCCGCGACTCTTGCAGATAGTCCCACAGATTCAGCAGGGCGAGGAAGTCTGATCCCGGAGCATCGAACCGACGGTGCGCCTCGTCGGCCGCCTCGCGCTTCTCCGCGGGGCGCAACCGGACGTCGGGGATGGAGAGGGCGGCGGCCACCACGAGTACGTCGTCGACACAGCCGAACTCGCGAGCGGCGACCAGCATCCGTGCCGGGCGGGGGTCGATGGGCAGTCGGGCGAGGGCGCGGCCCACATCGGTCAGCGCGGGTGGTGCATCGGGCCGGACCCGGATCGCGCCCAGTTCGCCTAACTCGGCCAGACCGTCGGCAATGGCCCGGGCCGACGGTGGTGAGACGAAGCCGAAGTCGGCGATGTCGCCGAGGCGCAGCGAGACCATCGACAGGATGACCCCGGCGAGGTTGGCCCTCAGGATCTCGGGATCGGTGTACTGGGGCCGGGTCTCGAAATCCTCCTCGTCGTAGAGGCGCACACAGATCCCAGGGGCGACTCGGCCGCAGCGGCCGGCCCGCTGCCGGGCGCTGGCCTGCGAGACCGGCTCGATCGGGAGCCTGGTCACCTTGGTCCGCGGTGAGTAGCGGGAGAGGCGGGCGGTGCCGGAATCGACCACGTATCGGATCCCCGGGACGGTCAGCGAGGTCTCGGCGACATTGGTGGCGAGGACTATTCGCCGTCCGTTCGACGGAGTGAACACGCGGCGCTGCTCGGCGATCGACAGACGCGCGTACAGCGGCACGATCTCGACGCCGTGGCCGACCCGGTGCGCGAGGGCCTTGGCGGCATCGCGGATGTCGCGCTCGGTCGGCAGGAAGACGAGGATGTCTCCGGTGGCGCCGGTCCAGAGCTCGGTGACGGCAGAGTCGATCTGTGCGACGAGGTCGGAATCGGGTTCCGGCGGCCGGTAACGCAACTCGACCGGATAGGTGCGGCCGGAAACCTCGATGATCGGCACCGACTGCTCGGCGGTGGCGAAGTGCCGTGCGAATCGCTCGGGTTCGATGGTGGCCGAGGTGATGATCACCTTGAGGTCGGGGCGGCGGGGAAGCAACCTCCGGAGGTATCCGAGGATGAAGTCGATGTTGAGGCTGCGTTCATGGGCCTCGTCGATGATCAGGGTGTCGTACGCGCGTAACATCGGGTCGCCGGCGATCTCCCGCAGCAGAATCCCATCGGTCATCACCTTGACCAGCGTGCCGTCGGAGACACGGTCGGAGAACCGTACGCAATAGCCGACGGCGTCGCCGAGTTCGGTGCCGGTCTCCTCGGCGATCCGCTCGGCCACCGAGGTCGCGGCGATACGGCGCGGCTGTGTGTGGCCGATGATGCCCGCGGTACCGCGCCCGGCCGCGAGGCAGATCTTCGGCAGCTGTGTCGTCTTGCCCGAGCCGGTCTCACCGGCCACGACGACCACTTGGTGGTTCATCAGGGCTTCGGTGATCTCGTCACGACACGCGCTCACCGGCAGGTCTTCGGGGAAGGAGATCTTCGGGGGTTGTGCGCGCCGCACCGCAGTCGGAGCGGTACCGGCGCCGCGGGAGCGGTCTGGGGCGGCCTGCGACATGGTTCCCCAACCCTACGTGCATGATGGAGCAATGACGTACTCGCTGTGGCATGGTTTCGCCGATATGGGGGCGGTCGCGAAGAGCGGCCCCTTCATCCTGACCCGGGGCGAGGGGGCATATGTCTTCGACGCCGACGACAACAGGTACCTCGACGCCACGGCCGGATTGTGGTTCACCAACATCGGGCACGGTCGCACCGAGGTGGCCGACGCGGTGGCCGCGCAATTGTCAAAGCTCGCTCACTTCTCCGGGTTCGGCGACCACGCCGCGGATGTGTCGATCGAGCTGGCGCAGCGACTGTCGGCGATGGCGCCGGTGGCCGGTAGCAAGCTGTTCTTCACTTCCGGCGGCAGCGACGCGGTCGAGACCGCCGCCAAACTCGCCCGCCGCTACTGGCACGAGGTCGGGCAGCCGGGCAAGACCGTGATGGTGGGCCGGTCGAAGGCGTACCACGGCATGCACGTCGGCGGCACGGCGTTGGCCGGGATTCCCGCCAACGGCGAGGGTTACGGCGAGCTGATGCCCGACGTGGAGACAGTGAACTGGGATGATGCCAAGAGCCTGCTCGGGTTGATCGAACGGATCGGCGCGGATCGGATCGCGGCCTTCTTCTGCGAGCCGATCATCGGGGCGGGCGGGGTGTACCTGCCGCCGGACGGCTACCTCGACGAGGTGCGCGGAATCTGCCGTGATCACGACATCCTGTTCATTGCCGACGAGGTGGTGACCGGTTTCGGCCGCATCGGCGGCGGGGCCTGGTTCGCGTCGTCGCGTTTCGGGTTGGAACCGGACATGATCACCACCGCAAAGGGACTGACCTCCGGATACCTGCCGATGGGAGCGGTGTTCATCGCTCCGCGGATCGCCGAACCGTTCTTCGCCGGTGGCGTCTGGTGGCGGCACGGGTACACCTACGGCGGCCACGCGGGTGCCGCTGCTGCGGCAATCGCCAACCTGGACATCCTGGAGCGGGAGAACCTGCTCGACCGCGCAAGTGCACTGGAGGGCGAACTCGCGGCCGCGTTCGGCCCGTTGGCCGATCTTGATGCCGTGTCGGAGGTGCGCACCGGACTGGGTGCGGTCACCGCGGTGCAGCTGGCGGATCCGGCGCAGGCGCCCGCAGCGGTCGCGGAACTGCGACGCGCCGGGGTGGTGACCCGGGCGGCCGGTCAGGGTGCGCTGCAGGTGTCGCCGTCGTTCGTGATGACTCCCGAACAGGTCACCGACCTGGCCAACCGCTTCGGCGGGGCGCTCGAGCAGTTTTAGGGCTCAGTCGAGCAGTTCTGGGGCTCGCTCGGGCAATTCTAGGGCTCGCTCGGCGGGGTTGTGGGCTCGGTCGGCGGAACGCGAAGGCCCCGGCACCGCGGATCACGCGGCACCGGGGCCAGTCGGCTATTCGGTACGGGCTATTCGGTACGGGTTAGCTCAGCGCGCTCTTGGCGGTGAGGGCGGTGGCGACACCGTTGACGGTGGCGGCGACCTTGACGGCCTCCCAGACCTGCTCCTTGGTCAGGCCGGCCTTGCGCACCACGTCGGCGTGCGCCGCGGTGCAGTCATGGCAGCCGTTGATCGTCGACACGGCCAGGCTCCAGAGCTCGAAGTCGACCTTGTCCACGCCGGGGTTGCCGATGATATTCATCCGCAGGCCCATGCGGACCTCGCCGTACTCGGCTCCGAGGAAACTCTTGGCCCGGTAGGCGACGTTGTTCATCCCCATGATCGAGGCGGCGCCGAGTGCTGCGTTGAAGGCCTCGGCCGAGAGTACGTCGGCGGCCTCGCCGCTGATCTCGGCGATCACGGTCGCACTTCCGGTCGCGACGGCGCTGGCCAGAAGCGCGCCCCACAGCTGCTGCTCGGTGAGCTCGGTCGTGCGGCTGAGGGTGCCCAGGTTGAGCTTGAGGTCCTTCGCGTACTCCGGAAGGGCTTCCTTGAGGTTGTCGATGCTCATGCGGCGTCAGACGCTCGCGCTCATCAGCTCGCCGGCCGCGATCGTCGGATCGCCCTTGCGCCAGTTGCAGGCGCACAACTCGTCGGACTGCAGCGCGTCGAGCACGCGCAGCACCTCGTCGACGTTGCGGCCGACCGAGCCGGCGGTCACCGACACGAACTGGATCTCGTTGTTCGGGTCGATGATAAAGGTCGCGCGGTCGGCGACACCATCGGCGTTGAGGACGCCGGTGGCCGTGGCCAGCTCGCGTTTGAGGTCGGAGAGCATGGGGAAGGGCAGGGTCTTGAGGTCCTCGTGCTGGGCCCGCCACTGGAAGTGGACGAACTCGTTGTCGACCGACGCGCCGAGCACCTGGGCGTCGCGGTCGGCGAACTCGTCGTTGAGCTTGCCGAAGGCGGCGATCTCGGTCGGGCAGACGAAGGTGAAGTCCTTCGGCCAGAAGAAGACGACGCGCCACTTGCCCGCGTAGTCATCGCTGGAAACCTGGGTGAAGTAGTCGTCGGGCTGCTGGGCGTCGACGGCCGAGAGGTCACCGCCGATCACCGCGGTGAGGTCGTAGGCGGGGAACTGATCGCCGATCGTCAAGAGAGCCATGAGGTACTCCTCCGTTGTTGGGTGCGATTGCCAGCCTGCATTCGACCGCGGCGCTCGGCGCCGGTCGACTGGCCTGACATCAATACTGGTCGACCCTCGCTAAAAGGGCAACGTGATGATTGGCACTATATTGATAGTTATGACCGATCAAAGTTATCAGCCGTCGATCGCCGGGCTGCGGGCCTTCGTCACCGTCGCCAGAAAGCTGCACTTCGGTTCCGCCGCAAGCGATTTGGGAGTCAGCCAACCCTCCTTGTCACAAGCGCTGGCGGCCCTCGAGGCAGGGCTGGGGATGCGTCTCGTCGAGCGCACGACCCGGCGTGTCTTCTTGACATCGCAGGGCGAGCAGCTGCTGCCGCGCGCGTTGGCAGTGGTTCGCGCGGCAGACGAGTTGCTCTTCGCGGCTCGAGGCGCTCAGGATCCGCTGCGGGGCGGTCTGCGGCTCGGGCTGATTCCCACGGTCGCCCCCTATGTGTTGCCGGCGGTATTGGCCGGGACCGCCGCGGAGTTGCCCGATCTGGCCCTGCGCATCGTCGAGGACCGGACGGCGCGGCTGCTGGACCAGTTGCGCGAGGGGGTCCTCGACGCCGCCTTGCTCGCGCTGCCGGTCGAAGGGCCGGGGCTGGCCGAGATCGGGATGTACGACGAGGACTTCGTGCTCGCCCTCCCGGCCGGGCACCGGCTCGCCGGTCGAAAGCGCGTCAACCCGGCGGATATGGCCGAGCTCCCGCTGTTGCTGCTCGATGAAGGGCATTGCCTGCGCGACCAGGCGCTAGAGGTGTGTCAGCTCGCCGGATTCCGCCCCGACCTGGGTCAAACACGTGCAGCGTCGTTGGCCACCGCTGTGCAATGCGTGGAGGGTGGACTCGGCGTCACCCTGATCCCGGCGACCGCGGTCGATGCCGAGACCGCGGGCGGGCGGTTGGCCACGGCCACGTTCGCCGCACCGCGCCCGGGCCGCCGGATCGGCCTGGTGTACCGCGAGTCGGCGGGCCGGGCCGCGGCCTATGGCCGGTTGGCCGGCCTGTTGACCGGGATGATCGATGCCGCCTCCCCGACGGCCTCCATCCGGCCGGTCGCGGGCCTTCTCAGCCCGCCGGAGTCAAGACGAACATCGGGATGACCCGATCGGTCTTGGTCGCGTACTCGGCATAGGGCGGGAACGCGGCGACGGCCCGCTCCCACCACGCCGCGCGTTCGGCGGGGTCGGTGATCTGCCGCGCGGTGTAGTCCCCGACGGCATGCGCGTCGCGGACCCGTACCGCCGGGTCGGCGACGAGATTGTGGTACCACTGCGGATGCTGCGGTGCGCCGCCCTTCGACGCCACTGCCAGGTATTCGCCGTCGTGCTCGACCCGCATCAACGGGACTTTGCGCAGCTTGCCGGTCTTCACCCCTCGGGTGGTGACGATGACCACCGGCAGTCCGGTGTCCATCAGCGTCGTGCCCTCGGCGCCGTCGGAGTCCTCGTATCTCGCGACTTGGTCGCGGACCCACTCCGATGGGCTGGGGGCGTAGTCGTCATCGGTGCTCATGTGCGGTTCCAACCCGGTCCCGCGCAGGGGTATTCCCGGGACACTGGTCCCTGGTCGGGGCGGCGGGTCGATGGAAGACTGAGGGCATGACCGACATCCCCTCAGCAGGCTCGATCCTCGTCGCCGACCTCATCGGAGATGATGTCGTACGCATTCCCGCCGAGGCCACCATCTCGCAGGCCGCGACGGTGATGGCGCAGCGCGGGGTCGGTGCGGTCGTGGTGGGCGACGAGGCTCGTCCGGGCGCTGTCCTCAGCGAGCGAGACGTCGTACGGGCGGTCGCGGGCGGCCGCGATGCGGGCACCACACCTGTGACGGAGTTCGCCAGCACCGATCTCGTGTGGTGCGAGGACACTGATTCCACCGCCGTGGTGGCCACCCGCATGACCGACCGCTACATCCGCCACATCCTCGTCGAGCGCGACGGGGTGTTGGCGGGGATGGTCTCGGCCCGCGACCTGCTGGGCGTGTACGCCGGCGACGCCGACCGACTGGATTGACGGCACGGCTCGACCGGTGGTCCGGCCATCGGCGGGGCGGATGCGGGGACGGCCCCGGTCCTTGCCTACAGTGGTGGGACCACTGACGACTGTGAGGACGATGATGCACCACCTGGGCAAAGCAGCTCTGGCCACTCTGACTGCAGCCGCGACCGCAGCGGCCGTCGCCACCGCGGGTGCCGGCAGCGCCGGTGCCGCGCCGCGCTACACCGAGTACTCGCCGACCCCGCTCACCGGGACGAGCTCGACTGGGACGTGGTGGCAGGGGTTCCTGCTCAACCGCGAGCAGACTCGGCGATTCCACTACGACGGGACGTGGACGAACTTCTCCTGGTGGGATCCGGTGCAGTACAACACCGAGATGGTCAGGGCGTTCAAGCCCGGGCGCGGTGCCGGCTGCATCGTGGTGATCACGGTCGTGCGCAACCAGGCCGGCGTCGTCAGCCTCGCTGACGGGCCGAACTACATCCGCACCGAGGAATTCGCCACCAAGCGGCCCGACGCCGATAACGCCCTGTACTGGAGTACGAAGAACTTCCGCTGCGACTGACCGCAGCCATCTATCTGACCTCTTGGGCCAGCGCCGACCACTCGTCGAGCAGGCTGGAATCGGTGTCGCGGATCATGCTCCCGAGGTCGTCGGTGATCGTGGCCAGTGCGGGATCGTCGAGCAGCGACTGGGGCAGCCCGCTGCGCAGCGCCCGGTAACAATCGGACAGGTAGCGCAGGACGACGCCCTCGCTGCGGGCCAGGCCGTGCTTGGCGATGAACTCGTTGAAGGTCATGTCGGCCTCGAGCATCTCGCGCAGCACAGACTTGGGTGACGGCGGAGTCGACGACACCCACGGGTGACTGCGGCGGTAGATCGTGAAGGCCCCGTCGACCGTTTCGCGCAGCGGCTGCGGCCAGGTGATCTCCTCCAGCCGCGCCATGCGCTCCTCATAGTCCATCCCGGCGGCCTTGAACTCGGCCATGGCGGTGTCACGAGCAGCCTTGCGCTGGGCGACCAGCACCGGCCGGGGATCGTCGAGGGTCGCCTCGATCACCGAGACGACGTCGAGCGCATGGCCCGGGGACTGATCATCGAGGAGATCGAATGCGGCGAGCGCGAAAGCAGACAGGGGATTGGTCAACGCGAAGTTGGCCGGGACGTCGACCGATAGTGCGATCGCCTTGCCGTCCTCGTCGGGTTCGGCGAGCCTCGTCACGATGCCGGTGTCGAGCAGGTCGCGGTACAGCGCGATCGCATGGCTCAGGTGTGCGAGTTGTCGGGCGCGGGGCTCGTGGTTGTCTTCGAGCAGGTGGCGCACGGCGGCAAAGCAGTCGCCGGGCCGTGAGATGACCTCCATCAGCATCGCGGTCGTGATCCGCAGATGAGAGCGCAATGGTTCGTCGTCGGCGGTGGTGAGCGATTCGAAGGTCTTCTCGCCCCACGAGACGAAGCCCTCCGGGGGCCGGCGCCGGACGATCTTGCGCAGCTTCTTCGGGTCGTCGCCCGCCTTGGCCACGGCGCGCGCGTTCTCCACGTCGTGCTCGGGCGCTTGGGCGAGGACGTAGCCGACCGTGTCGAAACCGGCGCGGCCGGCGCGCCCGGCGATCTGGTGGAACTCGCGTGCCCGCAGCCGTCGGACCCGGCGCCCGTCGTATTTGCTCAGCGACGCGAACAGGACCGTGCGGATCGGCACATTGATACCGACGCCCAGTGTGTCGGTACCGGATACGACCGCCAGCAGCCCTTGCTGGGCCAGGCGCTCGACGAGCCGGCGGTAGCGGGGGAGCATCCCGGCATGGTGGACGCCGATGCCCGCGCGCAACAGCTTGGACAACGTCTTGCCGAATCCGGTGCCGAACCGAAAGTCTCCGATGGCGTCGGCGATCGCGGCCTTGGCCGCTCTATCGGCGACCGTGGCGCTCAGCAGCGACTGGGCGCGCTCCACTGCAGCGGCCTGGGTGAAGTGCACGACGTAGACCGGCGCTCGGCCCTGCGTGACGAGGGTTTCGATCGTTTCGTGCACGGGGGTGAGCGTGTAGGCGAACTCGAGGGGGACCGGCCGCACCGCGTCGGTGACGGCGGCGACCTCGCGCCCGGTGCGGCGGCGCAGATCGTCGACGAAGAATCCGACGTCGCCCAGGGTCGCGGACATGAGCAGGAATTGCGCGCGCGGCAACTCGATCAGCGGCACCTGCCAGGCCCAGCCGCGGTCGGGATCTCCGTAGTAGTGGAACTCATCGGCCACGAGCAGTCCGATGTCGGCGTCGGCGCCCTCGCGCAGCGCGATGTTGGCGACCACCTCCGCGGTGGCGCAGATGATGGGTGCCTCCGGGTTGACCGTCGCGTCACCGGTGGCCAGCCCGACGGCGTCGGCGCCGAAGACCTCGCACAATGCGAAGAACTTCTCGCTGACCAGCGCCTTGATGGGGGCGGTGTAGTAGGCGCGCTCGCCCCGGGCGCGGGCAAAGGCGATGGCCCCGGTCGCGACGAGTGACTTCCCCGAGCCGGTGGGGGTGGCCAGGATGACGTGGCTTCCCGCCGCAGCCTCGAGCAGCGCTTCGGCCTGGTGCGGGTAGAACTCGATGCCGCCGGCGGCGGCCCACTCCTCGAATTCGTCGTAGGCCGCAGCGGGATCGGCACCGACCCGCAAAACCGAGTCGGTGCCGAGGGGGGCGCTCACGCCGGGGAGGTGCCGTCGGTGCCCGGGCCGCCCTCGGACTCGTCTGGTCGGGCCGCCTGCTCGGCGAGGTACCGCTGGAACTCGTCGCCGATCTCATCGGCGCTCGGCAGCGGTTCATCGGCGGCAAGCAGCGACGCCTGCTGTTCGGCGGCTTCGTGGAAGGAGTCGTACTGGGATTCCAGTGCCGCCACCACCGACGCGATCTCGCCGTTGTTGGCGAGTTCCTTGTCGACCTGGACGCGCAAGTCGTCCGCGGCGCTGTCGAGGGCCTTTGTCGGCAGGTCGAGCCCGGTCAAGGAGCCCAGGGTGGTCAGCAGCCGAGCCGCCGCCGCCGGGTAGGTGGACTGGGCCAGGTAGTGCGGCACGTGCACCGAGATCCCCGAGGTTCGGTACCCGTGCTCGGACAGCCGGAGTTCGAGCATCATCGACGCACTTCCCGGTAGCTTCATCGGTGACCCCCAGCGGGGGAGGTCACCGAGGAATTCGACGTCGCTGCCGTGCGCGGTGATCGAGGACGGTCGGGTGTGCGGGACGGCCATCGGGATGGCGTTGAGTCCGATCACGTCGCTGACGCCGAATCGTTGCGATAGGCCGCGAACCGCCGAGGTGAACTGTTCCCAGCGCAGATCCGGTTCGGAACCGGAGAGCAGGAGGAACGGCTCGCCGGCGTTGTCGCGCACCGCGTGGACGGTCAGGGACGGCATCTCGATACCGGTGAACGCCTGACCGGAGAAGTCGACGACGGGCCGGCGCGAACGATAGTCCATGAGTTCGTCGGTGTGGAACGTGGCGACCAGCTCCGAGTCCAAGCTGTCGCACAGGTGTCGGGCGGCGAGCGCGACGGCATTGCCGGCGTCGGCAAAGCCGTCGAGGGCGTGTACGAGAACGGGGCCGGCGCCGGTGCTCCGCGACACCTGGGGTGCCGGGAACTCCAGCTCGTACAGCGCGCTGTGCTCCGCGGGCTCGAAGGCCATGCATCCTCCTTCATGAGGTACGTCGATTGTCCCAGACATTGGCCCGGGATTGCTATCGGAGGCAACGCGCGGCGTGTGGCTGGCATTCCCGGCCCCGGACTGGCACAGTGAAAACTGTGAAAGGTGAGACCAGTGTGACGACTGGGACTCAGCGTGCCGTTCGTGCGCTGACTCTCGCACCGGTGGCGCTGGCCGTCGTCGCAGTCCTCGGCGCCTGTGCGATCGACGGTGTGCCGAGTGATTCGCTGAGCCATCGCAGCGTTGCGCCCGCCGCGTTCCCCGTGGCACCCGGCAGCGTGGCGATCACCGTGCCGCCCGCCCAGTTGCCCGCCATCATCGCCGACCTTTCCGGCGTACCGCCGGGGGCCCGGGTAGATCCCGAAGACTGTGTGCCCCACTCGATCTCGATGCGGCCGGCCGACACCGTCGTGCAGACGGGCTTCGGCCCGGACACGGCCGGTGAGGCGCCGCCCGCCTACACGACGGTGATCACGCGGACCGATCAGCCCCTCGCTCACGTGTCGTCGACGGTGGCCCGGTGCGGCCGGTACCGGCGCACCTCGGGGGTTGAGGTCGCCGTGGTCCAGCGGGTGCTGGAATCGGTGCCCGCGGTGCGCGGTGCGACGGTGTTCGGCTACGTCCGCACCGAGACTGCCGCCGGTGTGCCGCCGGTCACGACGACCCTGTTGCTGGCGCAGCGCGGCAACGTCAGGGTCTACGCGGCGCGCCGAGCGGCCGGCTTCGCAGGGCACGACGGCAACCCCGACGACGCGCTCCTCGCTCTCTTCGCCGCAGTCGCCGCGGCCGGCTTGCGCTGACCCTCGACGGGCCCGGAGGGAACCGAACCGCGCCCGGCTGCGTCTCAGTTGGCATGACGAACATCATGCCGACCGTTGCCCTGGACACCTCGAGTCTGCTGACCGCGATCCCCGGTCTGCTCGGATTCCTCCCCGAGCGCTCCCTCGTGGTCATCGCCTTCGACGACGGGGCGTCGATCACGGTTACCGCCCGGCATGACCTCCTGTTGGATGCCGAGGGTGCACCGACACCGCAGATGCTCACCACGGTGGCCGCCATCGGTGAGGTCTGCGAACGGGGCCACGTCCTCGGTACGGTCGTCGCCATCGTCGATGACCGATTCGGCCTGTCCTCACCGGTGTACCGCCGGGTGTGTGCCGAGGTCGACGCCGCACTCGTCTCGGCCGGGGTCTTCGGCGGTGTGCGCGCCGGGTTCGTGATCGAGAGCTTCGCCGCCGGGCAACCCTGGCTCACGGCCTGGTGGGAACTGGCGGGTTCGGGGCCGATCGGATGCGACCCCGCGCTTCCCGGCGCGATCGGCCTCGACGGCGGTGGCTACGGCTGCGGAGTGCTGTCCGATCCGCAGGCGTCCCCGGTGGCGCTCGAGCGCTCGCTGCGCACCGGGCGGGTGGTCATGTCCAGTCGTAGCGAGTTGTCGCGATCCCTGGCCACCACGGCCCACTGTGTCGACGACGCGTGCGGCGGCCGCGTACAAGGGGGTCGGGCACCTGGGGATCGGGCGAAGGCGGATCGGGCGCAGGGGGATCGGGCGAAGGGGGATCGGGCGAAGGGGGGTCGGGCGAAGGGGGGTCGGGAGTCCACCTCGACGACCCGCGACGCCGCACTGCTGCGGGCGGCCCTGGCGCTGCTGACCGGCTCGCGGATGCCGGAAATGACCTGCGCCACCGTCCGGTTGTTCAGTCGTGCGGTGGGCAATCTGCAGGTGCGCGACGCCCTACTGGTCCTCGGCGGCGGCGAACACCGATTCGTCGCGGAGTCGGTGTGGCGCGATCTGGCGCGCCGTACCCGTGGCGAGACCCGGGCGAGCGCCGCGACGATGCTCGCGCACCTGTACTACCTCGGCGGCGAGGGGGCCTGCGCCGGAGTCGCACTCGACGTGGCGTTGGACGCGTGCCCGACCTGGCGCCTCGCCGGGCTGCTCAACACCGGGCTGCTCAACGGCATGCACCCGTCGATGCTGTGGGAGGCCATGGCCGAGTCCTACTCGGTGGCCGCGGGGCTGGGCGTGTGCCTGCCGGCTGCGAAGCCGACCGGTCCCTGAACCCGCGTCAGGCGGGCTCGACGAAGATCGAGTGGGCCATCTCTTCGGACAGGTCGAGGCCCGCGTGGCCGGGTGCGGTCACGACGAAGCCGCGGTCCCTACGGGTCACCGTTACGCGCGCGTTGGGCACCACGCCAACCTCGCGCAGGGTGACGATCAGGTCCTGATCGGACTGTGCGTGCTCGGACAGCCGACGGACGACTACGGCCTGCGGCTCGACACCGGCCAACTCGGCCATCCGGACGGCGTTGTCGTCGACGGGCTTGGTGTCCGCGCCCAACAACTCCAGGCCGGGGATCGGATTGCCATAGGGGGAGGTGGTCGGATTGTCGAGGACGGCGAGGATCCGGCGCTCGACGTTCTCGCTCATCACATGTTCCCAGCGGCAGGCCTCGTCGTGGACCTCGTCCCAGGGCAGGCCGATCACATCGACGAGGAGCCGCTCGGCCAGCCGGTGCTTGCGCATCACGGCGACCGCGAGGTCACGACCCTTCTGGGTCAGCTCCAAGTGCCGGTCACCGGCGACCCGGACCAATCCGTCTCGTTCCATCCGGGCCACCGTTTGCGAGACGGTGGGCCCACTCTGCTCCAACCGCTCGGCGATACGCGCTCGCAACGGCACGATCCCCTCTTCTTCGAGGTCGTAGATCGTGCGCAGATACATCTCGGTGGTGTCGACCAGATCGTTCACTGCAATCCCCGCGCCCTTTCGTCCCCGCCACACTACCCCGAACCGACAACCCGGCCGCGTTGTGACGCGCACGGGCTAGCCTGATCACTGTGCCGGAGACGATAACGGGAGCGGTGGTCTGGAGCGACGGCTTCGAGGCGTATCGATGGGCTCGTGAACACCCGATGAATCCGGTGCGGCTGGTGTTGACGATGAGCCTCGCGGCATCGCTGGGAGTGCTCGACGGGGTCGACCCGGTGCCGCCGTTGGAGATCGACGACCAGATGCTCACCGCGGTGCACACGAAGGACTACATCGATGCCGTCCGCGAGGCGGGTGGCCCCGGGGGCAGCACGCGCAAGGTCCTGCACGAACAGCTCTACGGCCTCGGCGACATGGACAACCCGGTCTTCCCCGGGATGCACGAGGCGGCCCGATTGCTGGTGGGCGGCTCCGTCGCCGCGGCCCAGGCGATCGCCTCGGGCGCAGTGCGGCGGGCGGTCAACATCGGCGGCGGCATGCACCACGCGATGGCGTCGCGCGCAGCGGGCTTCTGCGTCTACAACGATTGCGCCATCGCCATCGACTGGCTGCTCGAGCACGGTTTCGACCGGATCGCCTATATCGACATCGACGCGCACCACGGTGACGGCGTGGAACGGGCCTTTGCCGACGACCCGCGCGTACTCACCGTCTCGCTGCACCAGCACCCGGCCACGTTGTGGCCCGGCACCGGCTGGCCGACCGAGATCGGCGGGGCCGGAGCGGCCGGAGGCGCGGCCAATGTCGCACTCATGCCCGGGATCACCGACTCCCTGTGGCTACGGGCCTTTCATGCCGTGGTGCCGTCGTTGATCGGTGAGTTCAAGCCCCAGATCATCGTGAGCCAGTGCGGTGCCGACAGTCACAGAGCGGACCCGCTGACCGACCTGGCGCTGACCGTCGACGGCCAGCGCGCGGCGATCGTGGCCATGCGTGATCTTGCCGACCGGCACTGCGAGGGCCGCTGGTTGGCCGTGGGCGGCGGCGGCTACGGCGTCGTCAACGTCGTGCCACGGATCTGGACGCACCTCATCGCCGCCGCACTCGGGCGCGAGGTCGACCCCCTCACCCGGATCGGGGAGGACTGGATGGCGGGGGCGCGCGACCTCGCGGCCACTGTCGACCCGGCCTATGCCGCCGACCCGGTCGGGACGATGGGAGACGGCGGCACCGTCGGATTCACGCCCTGGGACGGCGACTCCGGCGCAGATCCGCCACCCGGGGTCGACGAGCGCAGCTTCCGCCAAACCGACCGAACCATTCTCGCCACCCGCCGCGCGGTGTTCCCGCTGCACGGCCTAGATCCGGAGGATCCGCGTGACTGAGCCAGGTTCTGTGGCCGAACGGGCCGAATCCGGCACCGAGGGGCGCGCTCGGTGGGAGTATCCGCGGGAATGGGCCGCCGACGTCTTGGCCTCCGACGGCGGGGTGGTCCACCTGCGCCCGATCATCCCCGACGACGCCGACGACGTCGTCGAGTTCCACTCACGACTGTCCGAGCGCACGCGGTACATGCGCTACTTCGGGCCCACACCGACGCTGCCGCCGCGCGAGGTCGCCCGGATGACCACCGTCGACTACCACGACCGGGTGGCGCTGGTCGCACTGCTCGGCGGGAAGATCATCGCGATCGGCGTCTACGAGGGGTTGGCCGCTTCCGGTCGGCCCGAGTCGGCCGAGGTCGCGTTCGTCGTCGACGATGCCCATCAGGGGCGGGGCCTGGGCCCGATCCTGCTCGAACACCTCGCCGGCGCCGCCGCCGAGAACGGCTTCACCCGCTTCGAGGCCGAAGTCCTCGCCGAGAACACCAACATGGTCAGCGTCTTCCGCGCCGCCGGCTACCAGTTGAGCCGCAGTTTCGACGGGTCCAACGTGCACGTCGAGTTCCTCATCGACCCCACCGAGGCGTTGCTCTCGGTGCGCAACGCCCGTGAGTTGGCGTCGGAGGCGCGCAGCGTGGCCAACCTTCTGCGACCGTCGTCGGTGGCCGTGATCGGTGCGTCGGCCGATACGCGCAAGGTCGGCAACGTGCTGTTGGCCAACATCATCTCGGCCGGGTTCACCGGACCCGTCTACCCGGTCAACGGGCCGGGCCAGCGGGCCGTCCCCGACGACCACGCGCCCGACGACCAGGCCCCCGGCGGCCAAGAGGTCGGCGGGAACGGTTCGGGAACTCCGCGGACCCCGTCGGTCCTGGGGATTCGCGCCTATTCGACGGTTCGCGACATCCCCGACCCCATCGACCTCGCCGTCGTCGCGGTGCCGGCCGCCATCGTCGAGGAGGTGCTCGACGACTGTTTGGCCAAGGGCGTCAAGACGCTTGTCGTCGTCTCCTCCGGGTTTGCCGAATCCGGCGAGGCCGGGACAGAGAGCCAGCGGCGGTTGGTGGCAGCGGTCCGTGAGCACGGGATGCGCCTGGTCGGGCCCAATGCGCTCGGGGTGGCGAACAACGATCCGGCCGTCGCACTCAACGCGACCCTGGCGCCCCGGATCCCTGCACCCGGACGGGTCGGGTTCTTCTGCCAGTCGGGCACCCTTGGCATCGCCATCCTGGACGCGGCGGCGCGGCGCCAGATCGGGCTGTCGACCTTCGTGTCGGCCGGCAACCGCGCCGATGTTTCCGGCAACGACGTGCTGCAGTACTGGGACTCCGACGGTTCCACCGAGGTGGTCCTGCTCTACCTGGAGAACTTCGGCAACCCGCGGAAGTTCTCCCGCATCGCGCGCCGGGTGTCGCGGACAAAGCCGATCGTTGCGGTGAAGGCACCGGCGCCCGGCGAAGACCGGATCGCGCGGATGGTGCTCGAGCAGGCCGGGATCATCCGGGTGGACTCGATCTCCGAGCTCTTCGACGCCGCCGCGCTGCTCGCCTATCAACCGCTGCCAGCGGGCCCGCGCACCGCGATCGTCGGGAACTCCTCGGCTCTCGGGGCACTCGCGGCCATCGTCGGCGCCGATCTCGGACTGCAGGTCGTCGGCAGTACCGACGTCGGGCCGGCGGCAACGGCCGACGAGTTCGGGGCCGCCGTTGCCGCTGCGGCCGCAGACGACGGGTGTGATGCCATCATCGCGGTATTCGTCCCGCCGGTGGCGGTGGAACCCGAGGAGTACGCGGCAGCCCTGCTGACCGCCATGGCGGGTTCGAGCAAGCCGGTGGCCTCGACCTTCCTTGGCGACGAGGGGGTGTTGCCCGGGCTCTCGGTGCCGGGGCCGGACGGCTCGCCGTCGCGGGGGTCGATCCCGAGCTATCTGAGCCCCGAGCGCGCCGCCACCGCGCTGGCACGCGCGTGGCGCTACCACGCGTGGCGACAACGACCCGAGTCGCCGACGACCCGACCCGAGGGCACCGACCCGGAGTCGGTGCGCGCGTCGATCCGAGAGCTTCTGGCCGACAACGACGATGCAGTCGTGGCGCTGGACCCGGTGGTCACCGAGGACCTGCTGGCGCGGTACGGAATCGACGTGGTCCCCTTCCACGAGGTTCGGACCATCCACGAGGCCTCGTCGGCGGCCCGCGAGATCGGATTCCCGGTGGCGGTGAAGGCGACGTCGCAACAGTGGCGCGGCCGTCCTGATCGGGAAGGGGCGCGGCTCGACCTGCCCGACGCCACGTCGGTGGTCACCGCGTTCGCAGAACTGACCGAGTTGACCGGCGATCCGGTGCTGCACGTGCAACGCATGGCACCCAAAGGGGTCGCCACCACGATTCGCGCGTTCACCCACCCGCGATTCGGTGCCGTCGTCGCCTTCGGCCTGGCCGGTCACACCTTCGAACTCCTCGACGATGCTGCCTACTGCGCGCTGCCGTTGACCGACCTCGACGCGCACGAGTTGGTGGCGGCGCCCCGGTCGGCCGCCCTCCTGACCGGATACCACGGCCAGCAACCGGTCGACACCGATGCGATCGCGGACCTGCTGATGCGCGTGTCATTCCTCGTCGAGGATATTCCGGAGGTGCGCGAGGTCCTCTTCGACCAGGTGCTCGCCGCCCCCGATCGCGCCTCGGTGCTCAACGCGCAGATAACGATCGGCCCGGTGTCCAAGGGGATGGACACCGGACCGCGGCGGCTCGGGGACTAGCGCGCTCAGACCGCGTACGCGCGCAGGCGGTCGGCGCGCTCGCCGGCGCGCAGCTTGACCATCACCTCGCGCTCGATCTGCCGGACCCGCTCGCGGGACAGGCCGAACGACCGCCCGATCTGGTCGAGGGTGCGCGGCTGGCCGTCGTCGAGGCCGTAGCGCAACCGGATCACCTGCTGCTCGCGATCGTCAAGCGTGGCGAGCACGGTGCGGATGTCGGAGTGCAGGAGCCCGGCGATGACGACGTTCTCCGCCGAGGTTGCCTCGGTGTCCTCGATGAAGTCGCCGAGGGGGGCCTCTTCGTCGGTGCCCACCGGCATGTCCAGGCTGACCGGGTCGCGGCTGTGGTCGAGCAGATCGGCGATCTTCTCCGCGGGAATCCCCGACTCGGCCGAGAGCTCGTCGTCGGTGGCCTCGCGGCCGAGCTGCTGGTGCAGTTCGCGCTTGATCCGGGCCAGCTTGTTGACCTGTTCGACGAGGTGTACGGGAAGCCGGATGGTGCGGCTCTGATCGGCCATTCCTCGCGTGATCGCCTGGCGGATCCACCAGGTCGCGTAGGTCGAGAACTTGAACCCTTTGGCGTAGTCGAACTTCTCCATGGCCCGGATCAGGCCCAGGTTGCCCTCCTGGATCAGGTCCAGCAACGGCATGCCGCGGCCGGTGTAGCGCTTGGCCAGCGACACGACCAGCCGCAGGTTCGCCTCGAGTAGGTGCGCGCGGGCTTGCTCTCCCTCTCGAACGATCTGCGCGAGGTCGCGTTTGCGCACCGGCCCCAGGCGCTTCCGCGTGGCGAGCAGGTTTTGGGCGTAGAGGCCGACTTCGATCTGCTTGGCCAACTCCACCTCCTGCTCGGCGCTGAGCAGCGCGGTGCGGCCGATGCCGTTGAGATACACGCGAACCAAATCCGCCGACGGCGATTGCGCGTCGAGGTCGGCTTCGGTCGGAGTCGGGCGAACAGCGGAAGTGGTCGACATGTGGCCTCCTGGGGTCGAGTGCATACATTCCCCTCAACGCGCCCCGGTCCGGGAAAAGTTCCCGTGATCGGCGCCCCCGGCTGAGAAGTCCCTGAGCAGTCACCTGGGAATGGAGTGGTCGAGCACCCATATCGGGCGGCTGCGGCGGACCTAGCATCGGGACGTCCGAAGCCCTCGACGATTCTGAAGATTCGGAGTGGGGATTTCAGAGTGAGGATCGGGTGAGATTGCGACGACTGTTGATCCTGCCGAACGCGCCTAGCTGTCGGTTCCGCCGGGTTCTCGGCGCAGGATCTGTGGCGGTGGCGCCGGGTCGGCCACCTCAGAGTCGATGACCGTTGCCGGGGCAGCGATCGACGGAATCGCGTCGTCGTGGTGACCGTAGTGGTACTCGGCGACCTCGCCGCGCTTACGTGCGGGGCGGTCGTTGGCGACGAGTACGGCGACCCACGGCAGCGGGATCGACAACACCACCACTGCGAGCGCGAGCAGTCCGTTGTGGGTCGCCCCGTAGACGATGCATGCGAGGATCAGGGCCGGAACGCGAAACGCCATGAGGATCAGATAGCGCCGCACACGGGCGCGGTGCTGTGCCTCGGGGCTGTTCTCGGCCCGGGTGATGAGGAACGCCTCCTCGGCGGCGTGTGCACGCATACCTCCACTCTCCCACTCGCCGCCGGTCGGCGCACCCCCCGGGGCTACCATGGCATCCATGGCTACCGAGACCATTGAGCGGCCCGAAGTCGATGAGCGGACCGAAGACGGCACTGACATTCCGAAGGTCTTCCACTACGTGAAGAAGGACCGGATCGCCGAGAGCGCGGTGATGGGCAACCACGTCGTCGCGTTGTGCGGTGAGGTCTTCCCGGTCACCGCTGCGCCCAAGCCGGGGTCGCCGGTGTGCGAGAAGTGCAAGAAGATCTACGAAAAGATGCGCAAGGGCTGAGTGCGCCGGGCGGGCCTCTGAGGGACTGGGCTCACTCGGCGGGCGACTGGGCTCACTCGGCGGGCGACTGGGCTCACTCGGCGGGCGACTGGGCTCACTCGGCGGGGGATGGGGCTCACTCGGCTGGGGATGGGGCGCGGTCGCGGCTGCCGCGGGGGATCTGCCCAGTCCCGAGCTTGGCCGGGAGTGCCTTGAAAGCCTCGGCGATCCCAGCCCGCTGTTCGTCGAGCCAATACCTGGCCCGGACGCCGCGCGAGGGCGACGCCGGCCACATCGATTCGATGGTCGCGTTGAGTTCGGCTCCGACCACGATGGCAAAGCCGAGGAAGAATGCGAACAGCAAGAAGGCAATCGGCGTCGCCAGTGCGCCATAGGTGTACCCGCTGCGCGCGATGGACGTGAGGTAGAGGCGCAGGCCATAGGCTCCGACCCAGAAGACGATCGCCGCAAGCAGGGCTCCCGGAAGCAACCGGTGCCACGGGAGCGGATGGCGCAGCGCCAAGTGGTACAGGGTCGTCAGCATGAGCACCAGCAGGAGGCCGACGAAGGGGAAGTAGCCCACGTTGATCGCGGTGCTCACCATGGGGTTCCACGAGGGTGGCACCAGCCGGCGCAACAGGCTCGGCCCGATCGCCACCAACGGCAACACGACGACGGCGGCGGCGAGGAAGACCGCATAGATGATCAGCGCGAAGATGCGCTGCCACACGGGGTTGCGCACATCCTGCTGGTGGTGGGCGGTGGTGATAGCCGCGACATAGCAGGACATCGCCGACGATCCGGCCCACAGCGAGATCACGAAGCTCACCAGGGTGAGCCCGGCCCGGCCCCGGCCCAGCATGCTGTCGAGGGTCGGCGCCACCAAGTCTTTGACGACGTCGGGGGTGAAGGTGCGCTCGGCCATGCCCAAGATGCGGTCGTGGATGATCGTGGTGATGTCCGGGCTGAGCCAGCCCAGGAAGTAACCGATGCTGCCCAGCAGCCCGAGCAGCAGCGGGGCGAAGGACAGCGCCTGCCAGAATGCCGCCTGCGCCGACCAGCCGATGATGCCGTGGTCCCAGGATGCGACGATGGTGCGCCATACCAGTGTCGGGAGGCGGCGCACCACGCCGGGAGACGTGTCGGGGGATGTGTCGTCGTCGGCGGAAGGGATCGCAGGGTCGTCGCTCATGGCGTGGTCCACCTTTCCCGATCCGGGCACCGTGGCGCGGGCAACGCGCCGTGCGGGGGTGCCGCGAGTAGACTCGGATGGGTTGTCCGGCCGGTAGAGGAGTGTATTCGCGAGTGGGGACAGATGCTGTGCCGGCCACGCCGTTGCGCGCGTGGCAGCGCCGGGCGCTTACCAAATACCTGACCGCGAAACCCCGGGATTTCCTGGCCGTGGCGACCCCTGGAGCGGGCAAGACGACCTTTGCGCTGCGTATCGCGGCCGAACTCCTCGCCGATCGGACCGTCGACGCGGTCACCGTCGTGGTGCCAACCGAGCATCTCAAACACCAGTGGGCCCAAGGCGCCGTGCGTGCCGGCATCGCATTGGACCCGGGTTTCTCCAACTCGACCGGTGCGACGAGCTCCGACTTCGACGGGGTCGTGGTGACCTACGCCCAGGTCGCCGCACATCCGTCGCGGCACCGGGTGCGCACCGAGAACCGACGGACGCTGGTGATCCTCGACGAGGTGCACCACGCGGGCGATGCGAAGTCCTGGGGTGACGCGATTCGCGATGCCTTCTCCGACGCCACCCGGCGCCTGGCCCTGACGGGTACGCCGTTCCGCTCCGACGATTCGCCGATACCGTTCGTCGTCTACGAACCGGAACCGGGCGGGGGTGCCCGCTCGCGAGCCGACCACACCTACGGGTATGCCGATGCGTTGGCCGATGGGGTCGTGCGTCCGGTCGTGTTCCTGGCCTACTCGGGCCAGGCCAGTTGGCGCACGAGCGCCGGCGAGGAGTTCACCGCCCGGCTCGGCGAGCCGCTGTCGGCGGAGCAGACGGCTCGGGCCTGGCGCACCGCCCTCGACCCGCACGGCGATTGGATCCCCGCGGTCCTGCGCGCCGCGCACACCCGGCTCACGCAGCTGCGGGCATCGGGTGTGCACGATGCCGGTGGCCTGGTGATCGCCACCGATCAGGCGGTGGCCCGCGACTACGCCGAGCTGCTCACCGCGATCTCTGGCACGAAGGTCGCGCTTGTGCTGTCCGACGATCCCGGGTCCTCCGGCCACATCGCCGCCTTCGCCGAGTCCGACGACATGTGGATGGTGGCGGTGCGGATGGTGTCGGAGGGTGTCGACGTTCCCCGCCTGGCCGTCGGCGTGTACGCCACGAGTGCGGCGACCCCGCTCTATTTCGCGCAGGCGATCGGTCGCTTCGTGCGCTCGCGTCGCCCGGGGGAGACCGCCAGCGTCTTCCTGCCATCGGTGCCGGTGCTCTTGGACCTGGCGAGCCAGCTCGAGGCCGAGCGCGACCACGTGCTTGGCAAGCCGCACCGCGAGGAGGGCTTCGACGACGCGGCTCTCATCGAGGCAAATGCCGCCGCGGACGAGGACGGCGAGGAGGAGCCGGCTTTCCAGTCGCTGCACGCCGATGCCGAGTTGGACCAGGTCATTTTCGACGGTTCGTCCTTCGGTACCGCGACCTACGCCGGCAGCGACGAGGAGTCCGACTATTTGGGGCTGCCGGGGTTGCTCGACGCCGACCAGGTACGCGAGTTGTTGTCGCGGCGCCAAGCCGAGCAGTTGACCCGGAGGGCGGCTGCCGGGGCCAATCCCCGCGAAGGTGCCGCGCAGACGCGCACGGCTGCTGCCGCACTCCAGTCGCTGCGCAAGGAACTGAACTCGCTCGTCGCCCTGCATCATCACCGGACGGGCAAGCCGCACGGCGTGGTCCACCGCGAGTTGCGGGAGCGATTGGGGGGGCCGCCGACGGCGATGGCGTCGGCCGAAGAACTCACCGAACGGATCCAGGCCCTGCGGCAATGGAACTGAGCCGGGGAAACCGAACAACGGCGCCGCGAGTCGAAAGACTCGCGGCGCCGTTGTTGGCCCGGTCGTTCCCGCGCTGCGCGCGGGTGCTCAGACGAGTTCTGCGGCCGGCTCGGTGATCGTGGCGCCGAGCTCGACCAAACCGGCCTCGTGCTCGGTGAAGTGGTGGCGGCAGAACATCAATTCGCTGCCTGACGGGAGCACCGCGATGATCTTGGCGGCGGCGCTGCAGCGGTCACACCGATCGGCGGCGGTGAGCATGGTCGTGGCACTCGTAGCGATGGTGGTCATGGTTCCTCCGTCCCGGGCGAACAATCGTCCCTCGTGAGCGTAGGCGATCAGTTCCGCCTCCTCACACTCTGTCAGACGTTTGGCGCGTCCCGATTGTTCCCGTGCCCGGTGTGTCGGATCCCACTGAGATCCGACTCAGTCCAAATAATCGCGCAGAACCTGTGATCGGGACGGATGGCGGAGTTTGCTCATCGTCTTCGATTCGATCTGACGGATGCGCTCGCGCGTCACCCCGTAGACCTGGCCGATCTCGTCGAGGGTGCGCGGTTGACCGTCGGTGAGGCCGAAGCGCAGCCGGACGACACCAGCCTCGCGTTCGGAAAGCGTCTCGAGAACCGATTGCAATTGGTCCTGCAACAGGGTGAAGCTGACGGCGTCGACGGCGACGATGGCCTCGGAGTCCTCGATGAAGTCGCCGAGTTGGCTGTCGCCCTCATCGCCGATCGTCTGGTCCAGCGAGATCGGCTCGCGCGCGTACTGCTGGATCTCGAGCACCTTCTCCGGCGTGATGTCCATCTCCTTGGCCAACTCCTCCGGAGTGGGTTCGCGGCCCAAGTCCTGGAGCAGTTCGCGCTGGATCCGGCCAAGCTTGTTGATGACCTCGACCATGTGCACCGGGATCCGGATGGTGCGGGCCTGATCGGCCATGGCGCGGGTAATCGCCTGGCGGATCCACCACGTGGCGTATGTGGAGAACTTGTAGCCCTTGGTGTAGTCGAACTTCTCCACGGCGCGGATCAGGCCGAGGTTGCCCTCCTGGATCAGGTCGAGGAAGGCCATCCCGCGACCGGTATAGCGCTTGGCCAGCGACACGACCAGACGCAGGTTGGCCTCGAGGAGGTGGTTCTTGGCTTTGGTCCCATCGTAGGCGACCTCGCGAAGGGCCCGCCGCTGGGCCATCGGCACTTTCTCGCCGGCCGCGTGCAGGCGGGTCATCAATTCGGCGGCGTAGAGCCCGGCCTCGATCCGCTTGGCGAGCGCGACCTCTTCCTCGGCGTTGAGCAGCGCGACCTTGCCGATCTGCTTGAGGTAGGCGCGCACCGAGTCGGCGGACGCGGTGAGTTCGGCATCCTTGCGTGCCTGGCGCAGGGCTTCGGACTCTTCCTCGTCCCAGACGAAGTCTCCGGACTTGGCGTCCTTCTCGTCCTTGCCCTCGTCCTCGTCCTTGCCCTCGCCGTCGTCCTTGCCCTCGACGTCCTTGTCGTCGGTGTCGGCGTCGGCGATATCGGCTTCCACATCGTTCAGATCGACGTCGGCGTCGTCGAGTTCGTCGATCGAGCCGGGCTCGGCCTCGAGCTCGGTCTCGTCGACAGCGGTCTGCGGGTCTTCAGGCTTGGCGGCGGCCTTCGTGGGGGCGGCCTTGCGCGCCGCTGTCGTTTTCGCCGGGGCCTTGCGCGCCGGGGCCTTCTTCGCCGGGGCGGCGGCCTTCTTGGCAGGGGCGGCCTTGCGCGCCGCTGTCGTTTTCGCCGGGGCCTTGCGCGCCGGGGCCTTGCGCGCGGCAGCCTTCTTCGCCGGTACCGCGCCGTCGGCGGGCAGGTCGTCAGCGGTGGCGGCCGTTGCCTTCTTCACCGTCCTGGATGCGGCGGCGCCCAGTTTTTTGGCCGTGCTCGCGGCTAGGCCGGCAGCAGACTTACTTGCCGGGGTGGACGTGCGCGCGGAAGTCTTGGGGGCAGCCACGGACAACCTTTCAAACTCGCAGAGGGTCCGCGCCGCGGAGCGGGCCGTTGCAACCTGGGCAAACGGCTCGTGAGGCGACGCGCGGTGGGTCTAGGTGGTTGCGCCCGGTCGATCGTCCGCCGCAACACGCTCCATTGTAACGAAACACTCAGGTTTGGGCGGTAACCGCATGGTCAGGGCCGTCGGGGGTCATGGCCGCAGACCGGCCCGCGCGGCCATGGCCGCGCCGACGATCCCGGCCGTGTTGCGCAGGGTGGCCGGCACCACGGGGGTGTTGACGGTCAGCAACGGGATCCACTTGTGTGCTTTGCGGCTGATTCCGCCGCCCAGGATGAACAACGTGGGGGAGAACAGCTTCTCGTACTCCTGCAGCACCCGTGACAGCTTGTCCGCCCACCGCTCGTAGGACCATCCGCGATCCTCTTTGACCCGCGCTGAGGCCTGCTCCTCGGCCACCTTCTTGCCGACCCGGAGGTGGCCGAGTTCGGTGTTGGGCAGCAGTTGTCCGCCGTTGAACAGGATCGCCGACCCGATCCCGGTGCCGAGGGTGAGCATGATGACGACGCCGTCCACCTCGTCGGCACCGAGCCCGTACTCGGCCTCCGCGAGACCCGCCGCGTCGGCGTCGTTGAGAACCGTCAGCCCCGCAGCTCGGAGGTGTTTGCCGAACAGCGCGTAGGGATCGGCGCCGATCCAGCCCTTGTCGATGTTGGCCGCACTTCGCACGATCCCCTCGGCGACCACGGCGGGCAGCGTGATGCCGATTCGGCCCGACCAGCCGAAGTGGTCGACGATCTCGGCGACTGCGGCGGCAACCGCGTCCGGGGTCGCCGGGGTCGGCGTCTTGACCTTGAACCGGTCGCCCACGAGTTGTCCGGTGTCGAAGTCGACCACGCCGCCTTTGACGCCGGAACCGCCGACGTCGACGCCGAATCCGTACCGCGGGTCCGTGGAGTCGATCGCGGGCCGGCCGTCGGGGTCTGACGGGGCGGATTGGGTGGGATCAGCGGACATCGAGTGGCCTCTCGGGGTGCACAAGGTTGGTCGGACGGCGATGGCCACAGGCTATCGGGGACAATGGGCCCGTGACGATGTCTCCGGCAAACCCGCCGCCTCCGGTAAACCCGCCGAATGAGCTCGGTGCGCTCCCGGCCGAACTGGTCGAAGTCGCTGTGGCCGTTGCTCGACGGGCCGCAGCGCATGTCCGCGCCCGGCGACCCGAACTCTTCGGTGCCGCGGGCCTCGTGACGGGGACCGGCGGTGACCGGTTCGTGCGGACCAAGTCCGCGCCGACCGACCCGGTGACCGTCGCTGACACGGAGGCTGAGGAGGTCATCCGCGCCGAATTGGCGCGCATCCGTCCCGGCGACGCAGTACTCGGCGAGGAGGGCGGGGGCGAGCGCGAGGTGCCGGCCGGGGTCCGATGGGTCGTCGACCCCATCGATGGCACAGTGAACTTCCTCTACGGCATCCCTGCCTATGCGGTGTCGGTCGCGGCACAACTCGACGGCCACTCGATCGCCGGCGCGGTCGTCGACGTCGCCCGCGATGTGACCTACCGTGCGGCGCTGGGCGGTGGCGCCTTCCGCACGGATTCGACGGGCACCGTCGCACTCGCTGCGAGCGCGGCGGTCGAACCGGCGTTGGCGCTGGTGGCCACCGGATTCGCCTATTCCGCCCAGCGTCGGCGCGAACAGGCGAGGATCCTGGGCGAATTGCTGCCGCGGGTGCGAGACATCCGCCGGATCGGCGCCGCGGCGCTGGACCTGTGCTTCGTCGCTGAAGGGGCGGTCGACGCCCACTACGAGCACGGCTTGTCGCCGTGGGACTGGGCTGCGGGCGCACTCATCGCCGCCGAGGCGGGGGCGTCGGTGATCACGCCCTCGTCGGGATCCCGTGCCGAGGCCGGCGAGGTGACGGTGGCCATTGCCCCCGGACTTGCCCCGGCGCTGCTCGCAGTACTGAACGACTGCGGGGGACTGGACGCGCTACCGCAGCGGTGACCGGCGCCCGCTCAACAGGTGCCGGCGTGGACCGCCCGGATCAGATCGGGGTCGACCCCGGTCTTCGGGTTGCGCGGATCGGCGGAGCGCAGTGCCTCCAGCGCGGCCTGCGCGTCCGCCGACTGCTCGGTGCTGGTGAAGTACTCGCCCAGCGCCAGGTCGACGTCGGTGCCCGGGCGGGAGTCGACCACCAATTGGGCACAGGGGACCGCGAGCCAGAGGGCCGCGGCGCTCGCCTTGCCGGCCTCGCCGAATCGGATCTGGCCGACGCAGTTCAAATCACGGTTTGGATAGAGCGTGTCGTCGCCGATCGCATGATCCTGCACCGGGGAGAATCCCTGGTTCATCAATTCGTCGGCCACCGACTGGGCCTTGCCGCGCTGGTTGGACGCGTTGAGCACACGGACCCCGAAGGTCGCGAGTGCGGCCGGGGCGACGCCGAGCATCTCGTCGCGGTTCATCGCGGTGAGCTCCGGTGTCGGCGTGGCCTTCGTCGGAGTCGGTCGGCCCGATGGCCCGGCAACGGCCGCCGAGGGCCGATTGCAGTCGACCGGCACTCGCGCGGAATCGCCTCGGGTCAGTGCGAGCGACCAGGCGAGCACGCCGGTGGCTGCGAGGAGGGCGACGGCGATGATGGCAGGGGTGGGGACCCGACGCCGGAAGGGGCGACCGTCGTGGTCCTTGGAGTAGCCGTTGGTGATTGAGGCGACCACGCGCCCAGCCTTCCTGTTCGTCGCCGAGCGACTGCGGCGCAGTGGTGCGGCGATCTTGTCGGCGATTCCGATCTGGTCTGCGACACACTGTAGCCGGGTCCGCGGGCGGCGGGGCCGACGCCGCGCCCGACGCCACAGTTGACTTTCCCCATGGGGTGCGCTAAATTGCGCCTGCCTCAAACAGCCGCATCTCCAGCCCGCATGTGCCGAACGTGTGATGAGGATCACTGAAGTCGAGTCGGGTTGGGGCAACAAAACGGGACTGCGCGGCGTTGAACAGCGCACCGGACCGGGGTCCGGCACCAGGGAATTACGCAACAGGGAACAGGGGAAGAGGGACCAGAGCCATGGCAACTGACTATGACGCACCGCGACGGACGGAGTCCGACGACGTCGGCGAGGATTCGCTCGAGGAGCTGAAGGCCCGCCGCAGCGAGGCGCAGGCGGCGTCGGTCGACGTCGACGAGACCGAGTCGGCGGAGTCCTTCGAATTGCCCGGTGCCGACTTGTCCGGCGAGGAACTCTCCGAACGAGTCATTCCCAAGCAGGCCGACGAGTTCACCTGTAGCCGTTGCTTCCTGGTGTACCACCGCAGTCGCCTCGCCCGGGAGAAGGGCAACGAGCGGATCTGCGTCGACTGTGCCTGATCGGCCCAATCCTGTGTGATTCCGACCCTGTGTGATTCGGGTGCTGGCGTGATTCGCGTGCTGGCGTGATTCGGGTGTCGTGCGATCCCGGCCTGTCTGATTCTGGTCGCCGCGACTAGGCGAGTTCGGTACTCGGCCCCGGGGTGATCGGTCGGGTCTTGGTCCGCTTGCGGCGCAACAGCACTTTGCGCGAACCGTCGGGATAGAGGCGGGTCCGCTTCAGCTCCCAGCCGCCGAACTCGGCCTGGATGGCCAGTCGCATCGTCGCGGTGATCCGGGTCACCTCCGGGGGCAGTCGCAGCAGCAGCGCCTCGACGTCCTCGGCGGCGGTCTCCGCGTCCCACCCGGGCGGCAGCCTGCGCATCGACTCGACCGACGGGCCCGGGGACCGGGCCCGTCGACCAGACTCATCCGGATACACGTTGCAACCCATCGCCGGTGGCCGAGAGGACGAAGACCGCACCGGACCCGGGGTCGACCACGATCGAATCCGGCTGTCGCACCGTGGCGACGCGGGCGCGCTCGTGCGGTTCGCCGGTGGCGAGGTCGTAGGCGACCAGTCGGTTGGCGGCGGTCTCCGAGACCCAGAGCAGGTTTCGTCTGGTGTCGTAGGAGAGTCCGTAGGGGCCGTCGGCCACGGGGAAGCGGAAGCGCATGATCAGCGGGTCCCCGTAGAAGCCGAGGAGTTGCCCGTCGCGGGGATTGGCGACGAGGAACCGGCCGAATTGATCGGCGATCATCGTCGTCGCCCCGTTTCCCGCCCGCAGTGCCGCGCCACGCTCGGTGCGGTCTGGGTCGACCGTCGTGACCAGTGATTGTGCGCGATCGAGGACCACGATCTGGCGGTGGTCGTCGCGGTGGGCGATGGCGACGGCATCCACCCGCACCAACCCGCCGACGTCATGCGTTTGCTTCAGCGATTCGTCGAGGACCAGCAGATGGCCGTGATCGGTGCCGACGAAGACCTCGCCGCGGTCGACGGCCACAGCCGACCCGGGGCGGCCCAGCGCCCGAACCGTGGTGGTGCCGGTGGGGGCGATCCGGACCACCGAGTCCGGGCCGACCGCCACGAAGCCGTCCCGGTCGGCGGTGATGGCGCGCAACCGCGGTGTGGCCACGACGATCGGTGGCACAGCGAGGTCGGCGGTGGCGAACAGAGACACCGACCGGCCGTCGCGTGCGAGGGCGGCCAGCACGCCCGGCGCCAAGGCCAGCGCTGAGCCGAGGCCGGGGGAGGGCACGACCGTGCCCTCCGGTGCGACACCGGTGGGCGGCGCAGACAGCGGGGTCTGGGGGATGACGGTCGGGACATCGGGTCGGCCGTGCTGATCGCCAGAGTTGCAGCCGGTGAGGCCGAGGACGAGGGCGGTCGCGCCTGCGAAGACCGCGACGGCGTGGGGGCGTGACGACATGTGCACCATCTTGCCAGCCCGGCTCGGCTGTACGATGGCGCCTCGTGGGTGAGATGACATGGTTGCAGACGATCGTGCTTAGCGTGGTCCAGGGCCTGACCGAGTTCCTCCCGATCTCCTCGTCGGGGCATCTTCGGATCGTGTCGGAGTTGTTCTTCGGCGATGACGCCGGCGCGTCGTTCACCGCGGTGTCCCAACTGGGCACCGAGGCCGCGGTGCTGGTCTACTTCGGCCGCGACATCGTCCGAATCATCGGGGCCTGGTTCGCCGGTCTGCGGAATCCGGCCGCGCGCGGCTCGGACTACCGAGTCGGATGGGCAGTGATCGTGGCGACCATTCCGATCGGCATCGTCGGGTTCCTGTTCGCCGACCAGGTGCGCACCGCGGCGCGCAACCTATGGATCACCGCGGTCGTGCTGATCCTGTTCTCCGGAGTGTTCTGGCTCGCCGAGCGGTTCGGGACCCGGGCGCGGGGCCTGGAATCGGTGACGATGCGCGATGCGATCGTCATGGGTCTGGCACAGTGCCTGGCCTTGATCCCCGGCGTGTCGCGATCCGGGGCCTCGGCCAGCGCCGGGCTGTTCGTCGGACTCCAGCGCGAGGCCGCGTTCCGGTTGTCGTTCCTGTTGGCCATCCCGGCGGTCACCGCATCGGGGCTGTTCAGCCTGCCCGATGCTTTCGACCCTGCGGGAAAGGGCTTGTCGGCCAGCGGTCCCCAGCTGATGGTGTCGGTCGGGATCGCCTTCGTCGTCGGCTATGCGGCCATCGCCTGGCTGTTGAAGTTCGTCTCGCACCATTCGATGAACTGGTTCGGCGCCTACCGGGTGGTGTTGGGGCTGCTCCTCATCGGTCTACTCGCCACCGGAACCATCGCGGCGCAGTGAGCGCAGCCGTACGGAAGGATCGCCCGTAAGCTGAACCCATGGCAGTGATCCTGGTGCGGCACGGGCGCTCGACGGCGAACACCGCGTCGGTACTGGCCGGTCGCGCCTCCGGCGTCGGCCTCGACGAACTCGGGCGGCGCCAGGCGGCGGAGCTGCCGCAGCGGCTGGGGGAGCGCGGCGCCGATCTCGCCGCCGTCGCCCGGTCTCCGCTGCAGCGGTGCGCGGAGACGGTTGCGCCGCTGGTCGCCGCACTCGGCGTGCCCGAGCTCATCGTCGACGGCCTCACCGAGGTCGACTACGGCGAATGGACCAATCGGCCGTTGGCCGAGTTGGCCGAGGAACCGCTGTGGCGCACTGTCCAGCGCCAGCCGTCGGCGGCGGTCTTCCCCGGTGGGGAGGCCATGTCGGCGATGGCGGCCCGCGCGGTGGCCGCGGTGCGCGAGCTCGACGCCCTGTATGGCGGTGCCGACGGTGCGACGCCGTGGGTGGCCTGCACCCACGGCGATGTCATCAAGGCGGTCGTCGCCGATGCGATGGGGCTGCACCTCGACGGGTTCCAGCGGATCGTCGTCGAGCCGGCGTCGATGTCGGTGGTGCGCTACCACCCGCGCCAGACTTTCGTTCACACGGTCAACAACACCGCGCGCCTCTCGTTGCCTGCGCAGGGGCCGGATTCGGTCGCCGCGGCGGTCGGCGGGTCGACCGGAAGCGGGGAGCGCTGATGGCGCGCGCGATCCACGTGTTCCGCAGCCCGGACCGGTTCGTGTCGGGGACGGTCGGCGAGCCCGGTGACCGCACCTTCTACGTCCAGGCCGTGCACGCCAGCCGGATCGTGTCGGTGCTCGTGGAAAAGCAGCAGGTGGCGATCCTCGCCGATCGCATCGACGCGCTGCTTGACGAGGTGGGCCGCCGCTTCGGCACACCGATCCCGCCGGCCACCGGCGAGGTCGCGGACCTGCAGCCGCTCGTCACACCGATCGACGCCGAGTTCCGGGTCGGCACGATGGGGCTCGGCTGGGATGCCGAAGACAAGTCGGTGGTCGTCGAGTTACTCGCCGCCACCGACGAATCGCTCGACGAGAGCATTGTCCTCGACGACCGCGACGACGGACCCGACGCGTTGCGCGTGTTCTTGAGTTCGGCCGCGGCGCGCAGTTTCGCCGCCCGCGCCGAGGCCATCGTCTCGGCCGGGCGTCCACCGTGTCCGTTGTGCGCCGAACCGCTCGACCCGCAGGGCCACCTGTGCGTGCGCACCAACGGGTACAAGCGGGAGCCGCTGTCGTTACAGCCCTACGAGTTCGGCGACCCCGACGATCCGGACTAGGCGATGGCGCAGACCAACACCGACGTGTGCGAAGCCCTGGCGCACGGGCAGTTGACGGTCTTGGGCCGCATCCCGCACGCCAGCAACGTGACGCTGGTGGCGACGGTCTGTGGACCCGACGGGGGGCAGTTGCGCTGCGTCTACAAGCCGATCAGCGGTGAGGTGCCGCTGTGGGACTTCCCCGACGGAACACTCGCCGGCCGCGAGGTCGCAGCCTACCTGGTGTGTGCCGAACTCGGCTGGGACACGGTGCCGCACACCGTCTTCCGTGACGATGGGCCGCTCGGCGCCGGCATGGTGCAGCGCTGGGTGGAGGTGGCCGACGCTGCGGATCCACCGGCCGCACCCGAGCTGGTCGACCTGTGCGGGCCTGAGGCGGTGCTGTCGGGTTACTTCCCGATCGTGTCCGGATTCGATGGTCGCGGCGACGAGGTGGTGCTGGTCCACGCCGACGATCCGCGGCTACAGCGCATGGCGGTGCTCGACCTGCTGCTCAACAATGCCGATCGCAAGGGCGGCCACATCCTGGCCGGCGCCGACGGGGTCGTGTACGGCATCGACCACGGGATCTGCCTGCACCGCCATGACAAGCTGCGGACCGTGCTGTGGGGTTGGGCGGGCGGCCGGATCCCGGGCGGGCTCGTCGCCGACATCGACGCCTTCGCCGGGCGCCTGGCCGCCGAGGGGGAGGTGGCGGCCGCGTTGAGTGCATTGATCACACCCGACGAGATCGCGGCGCTGCACGAACGCGCCCGCCGGCTCGTCGACGATCCCGTTCTGCCGGCCCCGCCGGAGCACCGCCCCATCCCTTGGCCGCCGTTCTGAGGGTGCCGTTCGGCGGCAGTGCCCGGCCACCTAAGCTGGCGGGCATGCAGTCGTGGACCTCTCCGACGGTGCCGCAGCTCGTCGGCGCACCGCCCGCCCTCCGCCTGTACGACACCGCGGCGCGCCAGGTCCTGCCGGTGGCGCCCGCGGCGACGGCCACGATGTACGTGTGCGGTATCACTCCGTATGACGCCACCCACCTCGGCCACGCCGCCACCTATGTCACCTTCGACCTCGTGAACCGGTTGCTGCGGGACGCGGGGCACGGCGTCCACTACGTGCAGAACGTCACCGACGTCGACGATCCGCTGTTCGAGCGCGCTCAGCGCGACGGCCTGGACTGGCGGGATCTGGGCGATCGGGAGATCGCACTGTTCCGCGAGGACATGGCAGACCTGCGGGTCCTGCCCCCGGCGGAGTATGTCGGTGCGATCGAGTCGGTCGACGAGGTCGTGGAGATGGTCGAACGGTTGATCGAGACCGGGGCGGCCTACGTCGTCGACGACGACGAATTCCCCGATGTCTACCACCGGGTCGGGGCGACCGGGCAATTCGGCTACGAATCGGGCTATGACCGCGCGACGATGGCGCGGTTCTTCGCCGAGCGCGGCGGGGATCCGGACCGGCCGGGCAAGCACGACCCCCTCGACGCGCTGCTGTGGCGCGCGCACCGCGACGGCGAGCCCTCCTGGCCGGCGCCGTTCGGTTCCGGCCGGCCGGGGTGGCACGTCGAATGCTCGGCGATCGCGCTGAACCGGTTGGGTGCGGGATTCGACATCCAGGGCGGCGGCAACGACCTGATCTTCCCGCACCACGAGTTCTCCGCGGCCCATGCCGAGGCGCTCACCGGGGTCCGCCGCTTCGCCCGGCACTACGTTCATACCGGGATGATGGGTTTGGACGGGGAGAAGATGTCCAAGAGCCGGGGCAACCTGGTGTTCGTGCACAAGCTGCGCGAGGCCGGCGTCGATCCCGGTGCCGTGCGGCTCGCCCTGGTCGCCGGGCACTACCGTGCCGACCGCATGTGGTCCGACCAGGTCCTCGACACGGGGGTGGCCCGCTTGGACCGTTGGCGCTCGGCGGTGGCCGCCGGCGCCGGACCGGACGCCGCGCCGGTCATCGAGCGGGTCCGCGCGCACCTCGCCGACGACCTCGATACCCCCAAGGCGCTCGCCGCCATCGACGCGTGGGCGGCCGACGTCGAACTCGGCCTCGGCGCTGCCGGTCGGGGAGCGGCCGACATCGTGACCGCAGTCGACGCGTTGCTCGGCGTCGACCTGCGCTAGGGTCCGAACGTGGCACAGGTGAAACAGATCCCGTCCGACACCGCCGACGGCGTGTGGACGGTGGTGACGCGCACCTCGACCTACCTGCTGGACTTCGCCGAGATGACCCTGTTGCGGGCGCCGGGAGTCGGGAGCAGCGCCGACGGTACCTGGGAGGTCAGCGAACTGCGGCGTGACTCCGAGGACATCCCGCTGCTGGGCGTCAAGATGTGCGCGGTCGGGGCCTCGGCCCAGTTCTGGGTCCGCGCCGTCGACGACCCGAACGTTCGCACCTGGCGCATCACCACCCCCGTCGTGTCGATCGAGCGCATCGGATAGTCGGCGCGGTCAGCCGGGCCCAGATCCGGGGTTGCGCCGGCGCAGATAGCGCTCGAAATCGGCGGCGAGCTGCTCGCCGTCGATCTCCGGCAGCGCGTCGGGATCGGTCGACGTGGCATCGTCATTCGCCTCGAGTTGCCGGATGTACTCGGCCATGTCCTCATCGTCAGCGGTCATCTCGTCGACCGTCTGCTCCCAGGCCGCCACGCGGGCGGGCAGCTGGTCCATCGGGATCTCCAGGTCGAGGACCTCCTCGAGGCGGCGCAGCAGCGCCAGCGTGGCCTTCGGGTTGGGCGCCGAGGAGATGTAGTGCGGCACCGCGGCCCAGAGCGACACCGTTGGGACGCCATCGGCGACCAGACGGTCCTGCAGGACGCCGGTGATCCCGGTGGGGCCCTGGTACTGGGATTCGGCGAGCCGATAGCGCTTGGCCGCGTCGCTGCTATAGGCCGAGCCGGTGACCGGCACCGGACGCGTGTGGGGGGTGTCCGCCATCATCGAGCCGAGCATCACCGCCGACGTCACGCCCGCGATCTCGGCGATCTCGGCGATCTCGGCGACGAATGCGCGCCAACGGAAGTTGGGTTCGACACCGCGGACCAGCAACAAGTCGTGATCGGCACCGGGGGGCGAACAGTGGGCAAACGTCGTGGTGGGCCATTCCAGGTGGCGGCTCACGCCGTCGATGAGGCGCACGGTGGGCCGGTTCACCTGGAAGTCGTAGTAGTCGTCGGGGGTGATTTCGTAGGCCTGCTCGGCATTCCAGAACAGTTCGAGGTGCTCGACCGACCCGGAGGCCGCCTCGCCCGCGTCGTTCCAGCCTTCGAAGGCGGCCACCAGCACGGGGTCGCGCAATTCGGACAGGGTTGTGCGGCGGTCGGCGGTCATAACCCAAGCCTACGGCGGACCGGCTCGGGCGGGCGAATACTCTGGAGGACATGAAGCCGACGTCGACTGCCGCCTCGAACTATGATTCAACGCTGCTGTCGGCCATGTCGGAGCGGGTGCTGATCGGTGACGGGGCGATGGGCACGATGCTTCAGGCCGCCGACTTGACGCTGGACGACTTCCGGGGCCTCGAGGGCTGCAACGAAATCCTCAACGAGACCCGCCCGGACGTCCTGGCGCACATCCACCGCGCCTACTTCGAAGCCGGCGCCGACCTGGTCGAGACCAACACCTTCGGCTGCAACCAGTCCAATCTCGGCGACTACGACATTGCCGATCGCATCACCGATCTCGCCTACCGCGGCACGGCGATCGCTCGCGGTGTCGCCGACGAGATGGGCAAGACGGCCTACGGGACCGACCGATTCGTCGTCGGGTCGATCGGGCCGGGCACCAAGCTGCCCAGCCTGGGGCACACCACCTTCCCCGCGTTGCGCGACGCCTATCAGCAGTGTGCGATCGGCATGCTCGACGGCGGGGCCGATGCCATTCTGATCGAAACCGCCCAGGACCTGCTGCAGGTGAAGGCCGCGGTCATCGCCTCGCGGCGGGCCATGGGCCAGCGCGGCCGGCACATCCCGATCCTGGTGCACGTCACGGTGGAGACGACCGGCACGATGCTGCTCGGCTCGGAGATCGGCGCCGCACTCACCGCACTCGAACCGCTCGGCATCGACGCGATCGGGTTGAACTGCGCCACGGGGCCGGCCGAGATGAGCGAACACCTGCGCTACCTGTCGCGCTACGCGCGCATCCCGGTGACGGTGATGCCGAACGCGGGGCTGCCGGTGCTGGGGCCCAACGGGGCCGAATACCCGCTCAGCCCGGAAGAGCTCACCATCGCCCTGCGCGACTTCGTCACCGAGTACGGGCTGTCGATGGTCGGCGGCTGCTGTGGCACCACCCCCGAGCACATCCGACAGGTCGCCGAGGCGGTGGCGCAGGTGCAGCGCGCGCCGCGGGCCTCGCAGCACGAATCGGCCACCTCGTCGCTCTACACGTCGGTGCCTTTCGATCAGGAAGCGAGCTTCCTGGTGATCGGCGAGCGAACCAACTCCAACGGCTCCAAAGCGTTTCGCGACGCGATGATTGCACAGGACTACCAGCACTGTCTCGACGTCGCCAAGGAGCAGACCCGCGACGGCGCGCACATGCTCGACCTCAACGTCGACTACGTCGGGCGCGACGGTGCGTTGGACATGACGGCGCTGGCGACGCGGTTCGCGACGGCGTCGACGCTGCCGATCATGATCGACTCGACCGAGCCGGAGGTGATCCGGGCCGGGCTCGAGGCGCTCGGCGGCCGCAGCGCGGTCAACTCGGTCAACTTCGAGGACGGCGACGGGCCTGATTCGCGCTACCAGCGGATCATGCGGCTGGTCGTCGAGCACGGCGCGGCGGTGGTCGCCCTGACCATCGACGAGGAGGGCCAGGCGCGTACCGCCGACCACAAGGTGCGCATCGCAGAGCGCCTCATCGACGATTTGACCGGCAAGTGGGGATTGGCGACCGAGGACATCATCGTTGACGCGTTGACCTTCCCGATCTCGACCGGGCAGGAGGAGGTGCGCCGCGACGGCATTGAGACGATCGAGGCAATCCGGCGACTGAAACGGGCCTATCCGGAGTTGCATTTCACGCTGGGCATCTCCAACATCTCATTCGGGCTGAACCCGGCGGCGCGGCAGGTCCTCAACTCGGTCTTCCTGCACGAATGCGTCCAGGCGGGCCTGGACACCGCCATCGTGCACGCGTCGAAGATCCTGCCGATCGCGCGGATCCCCGAGGAGCAGCGGGAGGTCGCGCTGGACCTCGTGTACGACCGCCGCACCGAGTCCTATGACCCGCTGCAGCGGCTGATGGAATTGTTCGAGGGAGTGTCCGCGGCGTCGGCGCGGGAGAGTCGGGCCGCGGAACTGGCGGCGCTGCCGCTGTTCGAACGCTTGGAGCGGCGCATCGTCGACGGCGAGCGGGCCGGTCTGGAGGCCGACCTCGACGCTGCGATGACGCAGGTCCCGCCGTTGGAGATCATCAACAAGATCCTGCTGAACGGGATGAAGACCGTCGGCGAACTGTTCGGGTCGGGGCAGATGCAACTGCCCTTCGTCTTGCAATCGGCCGAGGTGATGAAGTCTGCCGTCGCCCATCTCGAACCGCATATGGAGGCGACCGACGACAGCGGCAAGGGACGGATCGTGCTGGCGACGGTGAAGGGCGACGTTCACGACATCGGCAAGAACCTGGTCGACATCATCTTGTCCAACAACGGCTATGAAGTGGTGAACCTCGGCATCAAGCAGCCGATCAACACCATTATCGAGGCTGCGCACGACAAGAACGCCGATGTGATCGGGATGTCGGGCCTGTTGGTCAAGTCGACAGTGGTGATGAAGGAGAACCTCGAGGAGATGAATTCGCGGGGCGCCGCGCAGTACCCGGTGCTGCTCGGCGGTGCCGCGCTGACGCGCGCCTACGTGGAGGACGACCTCAGCGAGGCCTACGACGGCGAGGTGCACTATGCCCGCGACGCCTTTGAGGGCCTGCGGTTGATGGACGACATCATGGCCGTCAAGCGCGGAGAGGGGCCCGACCCCGATAGTCCGGAGGCGCTGGCCGCCGCTGCGAAGACGGCCGAGCGCAAGGCACGCCACGCCCGGTCCAAGGAGATCGCCGCCAAGCGCAAGGCCGCCGAGGTGCCGGTCGAGGTGCCCGCCCGGTCCGACGTCGCTGCCGACAACGAGATTCCCGTCCCGCCTTTTTGGGGGAGTCGGATCGTCAAGGGGATCCCGGTCGCCGACTACCTCCAGCGACTCGACGAACGCGCGTTGTTCCTGGGTCAGTGGGGGTTGCGCGGTGCCCGTGGCGGTGAGGGGCCGAGCTACGAGGAGTTGGTGGAGACCGAGGGGCGGCCACGGTTGCGGTACTGGATCGATCGACTCGCGACCGAGGGGATCCTCGCCCACGCCGCGGTCGTCTACGGCTACTTCCCAGCGGTGAGCGAGGGCGACACCGTTCATGTGCTCACCGAGCCTGACCCGGCGGCGCCGGTTCGCGTCAGCATGACGTTTCCGCGCCAGCAGAGGCCCCGATTCCTGTGCATCGCCGACTTCATCGCCTCCCGCGAACAGGCGCAGGCCGCGGGTCGGACCGATGTCCTGCCGATGCAGTTGGTGACGATGGGGACCGAGATCGCGGACTTCGCGAACACGTTGTTCGCCGAGAACGCGTACCGCGACTACCTCGAGGTGCACGGCATGAGTGTGCAACTCACCGAGGCCCTTGCCGAGCACTGGCATCAGCGGGTGCGCTCGGAGTTGAGGTTCGAGGCCGGGGCGATGGCCGCCGAGGACCCCGACGATCCGCAGGGCTTCTTCGACCTGGAGTACCGCGGCGCGCGCTACTCGTTCGGTTACGGCGCGTGCCCCAACCTGGAGGACCGGGCGCATATCGTCGACCTGCTCGGGGCAGCGCGGATCGGGGTCACGCTCTCCGAGGAACTGCAACTGCACCCCGAGCAATCGACCGACGCCTTCGTCCTGCACCACCCTGAGGCGAAGTACTTCAACACCTGATTGACTAGGGTGGCGGGGTGGACACCGGCAATGGGCAGGGCTTCGTGACCCGATTGGCCGCCTCGTTGGTGGCGGCGACCGCACCTTCGCCTGCGGTAGACGAGGCGCTCTCCGATACCGGCGAGCGCTATGGACTCGATTTGGTCGGGGCTGTGTTGCCGCGCGGTGCTATGACGGTCAACCGCCAGGACGGTTCGACGATGCTGGTGCCGGCGCCGACGGCCTATCGGATGGATCAGACGACCGCAGTCCTCGATCTGCTCGGCGAGGCGAGATCCGGATGGCTCGACCCCGATGTCGGTATTCGCAGGCTGGACGCGATTGACGCCATGCCGCCGACATCGGGGCGGCTCATCCGATTCGTCGGTGTCATGCTGATCGTCATCGGGCTGTGTTTCAACCAGGACCCCGGCGCTCATGAATTGTTGGTGACGGTGCTGCTGTCGCTAGTGGTGGCGGCAATGTTCGTATTGATGACGAGCAGCGGCGTATTCGGCTTGTTCAATTCGATGACGGTGGGATTCCTCACCGCGCTGCCGGTAGCGATTCTGTGGCACGCGGGGTTTCTCGATGCCCCCACTCAGATAATGATCCCACTGATGTCGATGTTTACACCGGGTGCGGCGTTGACGGTCGCCATTCTGGAGATGTCGGGCGGTGCCACACAGGTCGGTGCAACGCGGTTGATCGGCGGAGTCCTGCAGCTCTTCCTGCTTGCATTTGGCATTGTCGCCGCGGTCGCGATCGCGCCCGACCCCGGGGCTGTCCTCGAAGGGAACAATCCGCCGATGCCGCCAGGGCTGCGATTCGCGGGGGTGGTGCTGTATGTGATCGGCGCCTTGCTGGCGTTCTCCGCGCCGAGGTCGGCACTGCGGTGGTTGGCGATCGTCATCGCCGCGGGTTGGGGCACTCAGGAGTTGGTCTCCCAAGTGTTGCAGGGATACGCCGCGTCGTTCATCGCGGCGGCTGTCGGGGTGCTCATCGCCGAACTGATTCGGCGGAGATTCGATGGCCCCCCGGCGCTGGTCACCCTGAACCCGATCTTCCGCATCCTGGCCCCGGGTGGCCTGGCTCTGCTCGGGGTCACGTCGGCGACATCGCAAGGAATGATCAATGGCAGCGCTGCGCAGAACTTCGGCTCGTTGGCCTTCACTTTCATCGCGGTGGCCTTGGGGATGGTGTCTGGCCACCTGCTCGCGCGCCGGTGGGGCTCGTGGTCGACCACGATGCATTGGGGCTTGGGTGAGTAGCCCGGTGTGAGACCCGCCGCCGCAGGGCCTTCGTGGATTGGGGGCGGGCGGCGACCGGTGCGATGATGCGGGCATGAGCAATGCACCTGGGCCCGCTGCGGTCTTCTGGGACATGGACGGCACCCTGATCGACTCCGAGCCGATCTGGGACGTCGCCGTCGCGGACTTCGCGCAGCGCAACGGACTGGCGATGACCGCTGACCTGCGCGCGTCGACGCTGGGCAACTCGCTGCCCGATGCGATGGCCAAGGTGTACGACGCCGCCGGCGTCGCACCGGGTGAGCGTGACACCGCTGCCGACGCGCGCTGGTTGCTCGACCGGGTGACGGGGCTGTTCGAGGCCGGGCTGCCCTGGCGGCCCGGTGCGCTCGACGCGCTCGACGAGATCACCGGCGCCGGGATCGCAATGGTCCTGGTCACGAACACGGTGCGCGAACTCACCGAGGTTGCCCTGGCGAGGATCGGGCGCGGGCGGTTCACCGCCACGGTCTGCGGCGACGAGGTGCCGATGGGCAAGCCGGCACCGTTCCCGTACCTGCGCGCCGCTGATCTGCTGGGCTATTCGCCGCACGCGTGCCTGGTGGTGGAGGATTCGCCCACCGGTGCGGCCTCGGCCAGCGCGGCCGGTTGTCCCGCCCTGATCGTGCCCTCGGCGGTCCCGGTCGTGCAGGAACCCGGTCGGGTGTTCCGCATGACGCTCGAAGGTGTGGGGGTCGGCGAGTTGGCCGACGACTGGCGGCGTGCGCGGGCCGGTCTCTAGGGCTCTTATGCGAACCCCTGCTGTGGTCCCCGTCGTCCTGGTCGCGTTGGTCACTGCGCTCGGCGTCGCGGTTCCCGAGGCGCCGGCCGTACCGGCGGCATCGAAGTCCTGTGCTCCGGGGGTGCAGGTGATCGGCTACTCCGATGCGCTCGACAAGACGTCGGTCGACGGGGTGCCGGTCGCCGGGTTGTCGGGCCTTGCCTACGACCACCGCGCGCGGCGCTACCTGGCGCTGCCCGACCACACGCCGGCGACGGCAGTGGTCTGGCCGCTGACCGGACTCGACGACCTGCCGGTGCCGCGGCCCCGGGTCGCCGGACCGCCGATCCGCCTGCGCGGGCCCGACGGTCGCGCGCTTCCCGGCCGCGCCGACAACGAGGGTATCGCCGTGTTGCCCGGCGGCGAGCTGGTAATCAGTTCTGAGAACGGCCCGAGGATCTCGGTGTTCGGGAATGCCGGGCACTGGCGTTACGACCTGCCGATTCCGGACCGGTTCCGCACCGCACCCGACGGTCGCGCCGTCCGCAACGGGAGCCTGGAGGGGTTGACGGCGACCCCGACCGGTGATCGGGTGATCGCGGCGATGGAGAAGGCGGTGGCGGGGGATGAGCCGCGCACCCATCGCTTCCTGGACTACCGCCGCCGCGCCGACGGCAGGTTCGCGCTGGTTCGCGAACTGCGCTACCGGACTGCTCCGGGGATGCGGGTCGCCGAGATCGCGGCATACGGGGAGGACCGCATCGCCGTGCTGGAGGCCGCGTACGCCCCGCGTCGAGGCAATACCGTGGTGCTGGCCGCGTCGCACATCGGCGGGGTGGGCGGCGACGACCGGATCCGATCGGTGGGCCGACGCCCGATCGTCGACCTGGCACAGTGCCCGACCCTGGGCGCGCGCAGCCGGGAATCGCAGCGCAACCCTCTGCTGGACAACTACGAGGGCATGGCCGTCGCTGCGCGCCCGGGCGGGTATGCCGTGTACCTGGTGTCCGACGACAACTACTCGCGACGGCAGATCACGCGGGTGCTGGCGCTGCGGGCACGCTTGCCGTAGCCGGCTTTGGGCTCGACGTCGATGGAATCGGATTGGGACCGCTGGGCGCGGCATGCGAAGATGGGCAACCGTGAAAACCTTCGACGAATTGTTCGCCGAGCTGGGGGAGAAGGCCCGCACCCGCCCGGCGGGCAGCGGGACCGTGGCCGCGCTCGATTCCGGTGTCCACACCCTCGGGAAGAAGATCATCGAGGAGGCCGGCGAGGTGTGGCTGGCGGCCGAGCACGAGTCCGATGAGTCGTTGGGCGAGGAGATCTCCCAATTGCTCTACTGGCTGCAGGTGATGATGGTCAAGCGCGGCCTGACCCTGGACGACGTGTACCGGCACCTGTGACCGCCGCCGAGCAGACCGAGCCCAACGACCGATAGGAAACACACCCATGCTGCGCGTCGCAGTCCCCAACAAAGGGGCGCTTTCCGAATCGGCGAGCGCCGTGCTCACCGAAGCCGGCTACCGCAAGCGCTCGGACTCCAAGGATCTGACGGTCCTCGACACTGCGAACGACGTCGAGTTCTTCTTCCTGCGCCCCAAGGACATCGCGATCTATGTCGGCCAGGGCACCCTCGACCTGGGCATCACCGGACGCGATCTGGCAGCCGATTCGGGTGCCGCCGTCGCCGAGCAGTTGGCCATGGGCTTCGGTTCGTCGACGTTCCGCTATGCCGCCCCTGCGGGGGCGGGGTGGTCGGTCGCCGACTTGGCCGGCAAGCGGATCGCGACGTCATATCCCGACCTGGTCCGCGCCGATCTTGCGCAACGCGGCATCGGCGCCGAGATCATCCGGCTCGACGGCGCAGTAGAGATCTCGATCCAACTCGGTGTCGCCGACGCGATCGCCGACGTGGTCGGCTCGGGCCGCACCCTGCGCCAACACGATCTGGTGGCCTTCGGTGACTCGCTGTGCGACTCCGAGGGGGTGCTCGTGTCGCGGGCGGGAGTCGAGTTGGACAAGGCCGCGCGGCAGTTCGTGGCGCGGGTGCAGGGCGTCGTCTTCGGCCAGCAGTACGTGATGATCGACTACGACTGCCCGCGGGTGCTGCTCGATCAGGCGTCGAAACTCACCCCCGGCCTCGAGTCGCCGACGGTGGCGCCGATGGCCGACCCGGACTGGGTCGCGGTGCGCGCGATGGTGCCGCGCAAGAACCACCAGAACCTGATGGACGAACTCGCCGAGCTCGGTGCCAAGGCGATCCTGGCGACCGATATCCGGTCCTGCCGCTTCTGAGCCTCAGCGCGCGCTGAGCAAAACGGTCTGCGCGGTCCGCCCGACGAACCCGGCCTCGTCGTACAGGTCGGCGAACGTGGCGCCGAAGCCGTCCGGCCCGGCCGCGAGTTCGGCGTCGAGTGCGACCCACGATCCGCAGGGGCGGCGCAGCAGGTGCAGCGTGGTGTCGGTGTTCATCCAGGTCCAGCGCCGGGGGTCGAGATCGCAGCCGACGCCGTTGGCGACGTCGGCGACGACGCACAGCGAGTCCAGGAAGTCGGTCTCCTCACCGGCGACCAACGGCGCCAACGGCCGGATCCAGACCGCCGACAACGGGCCGGCGCGACCGGGCCCGGGCACCCACGCGGTCTCGGTGCTGCCGATGAAGCCGATGGTGCCCCAGTCGACGCCCTGGGTGGACGTCGGGGTCACGCCGCGGTGGATCGCCAGGCTGTCGGGCCGGGGTGACATCGGTTCGCGCGGGGCGTGCTCGATGTCGGTCGACGACGAGCCGTGCAGTTGCCAGGCGCGGGCGGTCGCCGCGGTGCGGTAGGAGCCGTCGGGCCCGGCGACTTGCAGTTCGGCGCCGATGAGGCTGATCCGGCGTCCGGGGCGGATCACTTCGCCGCGGATGCGGTTGGTCCCCAGGCCGATTGCGCCGAGGATGTCGGTGGCGATCCGGGAAAACGTCACCCGGGCGCCGTCGCCGTTGTCATTCTCCGCGGCTGCCGCGCGGCGCAGCGAGCGGGTCAGCAGCCCGGTGGGCGGCCCGCCGTGCTGGATATCGGGCGACCAGACCGACACCACCGACCCCGACGGTGCGAAATACTCCCAGCCGTCACCCGCCTGCGCGTCGTCGACGGCGGTCGGGAGATAATAGGCTTCGTCCGCGATGTGCTCGTCCACGGCGTCCACGATATCGACCCCGATCCCCGCAACCACCGAGGAGTTTCATCCGATGCCGACGACTGGACCGTTTCAGATCGGGGACCGGGTGCAACTGACCGACGCGAAGTCGCGCAAGTTCACCGTCGTCCTCGAGGCCGGCAAGCAATTCCACACCCATCGGGGCGCCATCGCCCACGACGACTTGATCGGCTCCCCGGAGGGCTGCGTCGTGGCCGCCACCAGCGGTACGCAGTACCTCGCGCTGCGCCCGCTGCTCACCGACTTCGTCCTGTCGATGCCGCGCGGAGCCCAGGTGATCTACCCGAAGGATTCGGCGCAGATCATCACCGAGGGCGACATCCATCCCGGTTGTCGCGTGATCGAGGCCGGGGCCGGATCGGGTGCGTTGACCTGTGGACTTTTGCGGGCGGTCGGCGGCTCCGGGTCGGTGCTGTCCTACGAGATCCGCGCGGACCACGCCGAATTCGCCCAGCGAAACGTGGAGACCTTCTTCGGCGCGTCTCCGCAGAACTGGGAGTTGCGCGTCGGCGACCTCGCCGACCACGACCCAGCCGATCAGGCCGACCGGCTCATCCTCGACATGGTGGCGCCCTGGGAGCCGCTGGACACCGTGCGCGCCACGCTCAAGCCCGGTGGTGTCCTGATCGTGTACGTCGCGACGGTCACCCAGTTGTCGCGCGTCATCGAAGCGCTGCGCGAGCAGGAGTGCTGGACCGAGCCGCGCGCCTGGGAGACGCTGGTGCGCGAGTGGAGCGCGGTCGGCCTGGCCGTGCGCCCGGAGCACCGCATGCAGGGTCACACCGCCTTCTTGATCACCGCACGGCGCCTGGCCGACGGCCAGACCACGCTGCGCCCGCATCGGCGGCCCACCGGCGGTGCGAAGAAGGCCCCGCCGGAGGCGGCCGGTGGGGAGCAGCCGGAGGCGGCCGACCAGCCGCAGTAGCGCGAATCACCGTGGACCGGGGACCCGGGTGCGCCCACCGGACACCGATCGCCGGTAGCGTGGGAAGCAGCGCGGAATAAGGAGTGGGCTGTGACCAACGAAGATTCGGGAACCAACCGGCCGGCCGGCGCCCGCCCGACGGGCACGGCCGCGCAATTGCAGGAGCGGGTCGACAATCTGTCCGTGCGCAACGCGAAGCTGCTCGACACCCTCAAAGAGGCGCGCCAACAGCTCGTCGCACTGCGCGAAGAGGTGGACCGCCTCGGGCAGCCTCCCAGTGGGTACGGCGTGCTCCAGGCGGTGTACGCCGATGATTCGACCGTCGACGTGTTCACCTCCGGGCGCAAGATGCGGTTGACCGTGTCACCGAACTTGGACATCGGCGAGATGCGGATCGGCCAGACGCTGCGCCTCAACGAGGCACTGACCGTTGTCGAGGGCTGCGACTTCGACGTGGCCGGGGAGATCGGGACGCTGCGCGAGGTGCTGTCCGACGGCAAACGGGCCTTGGTCGTCGGCCACGCCGACGAGGAGCGGGTCATCGTGCTCGCCGAACCGCTGCGCGTCTCCGCCGAGGGCGACGGCCACCGCCGAAAGCTGCGGCCCGGCGATTCGCTGCTGCTCGACAACAAGGCCGGCGTCGCCTTCGAGCGCATCCCCAAGGCCGAGGTCGAGGACCTCGTCCTCGAAGAGGTGCCCGACGTCGACTACTCCGACATCGGTGGCCTGGGCCGTCAGATCGAGCAGATCCGGGACGCGGTGGAGTTGCCGTTCCTGCACAAGGAGCTGTTCCGCGAGTACTCGCTGCGCCCGCCCAAGGGCGTCCTGCTCTACGGTCCGCCCGGCTGCGGCAAGACGCTGATCGCCAAGGCCGTCGCCAACTCGTTGGCGGGCAAGATGGCCGAGGCCCGCGGCGACGACGCACACGAGGCGAAGTCCTACTTCCTCAACATCAAGGGGCCCGAACTGCTCAACAAGTTCGTCGGCGAGACCGAGCGCCACATCCGGCTGATCTTCCAACGGGCCCGCGAAAAGGCCTCCGACGGCACGCCGGTCATCGTCTTCTTCGACGAGATGGACTCGATCTTCCGGACCCGCGGCTCTGGTGTCTCGTCGGATGTGGAGACCACCGTCGTCCCACAGCTGTTGAGCGAGATCGACGGCGTGGAGGGCCTGGAGAACGTGATCGTGATCGGCGCCTCCAACCGCGAGGACATGATCGACCCGGCGATCCTGCGGCCCGGCCGCCTCGACGTGAAGATCAAGATCGAGCGGCCCGATGCCGAGTCGGCCATCGACATCTTCTCCAAGTACCTCACCGAGGACCTCCCCATCCACCCCGACGACATCACCGAGTTCGGCGGCGACCGGGGCGCGTGCGTGCGCGCGATGATCGAGCGCGTCGTCGACCGGATGTATGCCGAGAGCGAAGACAACCGGTTCCTCGAGGTGACCTACGCCAACGGCGACAAAGAGATCATGTACTTCAAGGACTTCAACTCCGGTGCGATGATCCAAAACGTCGTGGACCGGGCGAAGAAGTACGCGATCAAGGCGCAGTTGGAGACCGGGCAGTCGGGTCTGCGGATCCAGCACCTGCTGGACTCGATCCTTGACGAGTTCGCCGAGAACGAGGATCTGCCGAACACGACGAATCCCGACGACTGGGCCCGCATCTCCGGCAAGAAGGGCGAGCGGATCGTCTACATCCGTACGCTGGTCACCGGGAAGAGTTCGGGCGCGAGCCGGGCCATCGACACCGAGACCTCGACCGGGCAGTACCTGTAGCGGGCGGGTCACTACGCTGGGGGCCATGCAGCGCATCATCGGGATCGAAGTCGAGTACGGCATTTCCGCACCGGATGATCCGTCCGCGAACCCGATCATGACCTCGACGCAGGCCGTCCTCGCCTACGCGGCGGCGGCCGGGGTGCCGCGGGCCAGGCGGACCCGGTGGGACTACGAGGTCGAGTCCCCGATGCGCGACGCGCGCGGTTTCGACCTGGGGCGCAGCGGCCCGGCACCCATCATCGACGCCGACGAGATCGGTGCGGCGAACATGATCCTGACCAACGGCGCCCGGCTCTATGTCGACCACGCCCATCCGGAGTACTCGGCGCCGGAGGTGGCCGATCCGCTCGACGCCGTGATCTGGGACAAAGCCGGAGAGCGCGTGATGGAGGCGGCGGCGCGCTACGTGGCGAGCGTGCCCGGCGCACCGCGGCTGCAGCTGTACAAGAACAACATCGACGGCAAGGGTGCGTCGTATGGGACGCACGAGAACTATCTGATGGACCGCAATACGCCGTTCGCCGACGTGGTCACCGGGTTGACCCCGTTCTTCGCCTCGCGGCAGGTGGTGTGCGGCTCGGGCCGGGTCGGGATCGGCCAATCCGGCGACGAGGCGGGGTTCCAGCTGTCGCAGCGCGCCGACTACATCGAGGTCGAGGTCGGGTTGGAGACGACGCTCAAGCGCGGGATCATCAACACCCGCGACGAGCCGCATGCCGATCCGGACCGCTACCGGCGCCTGCACGTCATCATCGGCGACGCGAATCTCGCCGAGACCGCCACCTACCTGAAGGTGGGCACCACCGCGCTCGTCCTCGACCTCGTCGAGGCCGGGATCGACCTGTCCGACCTCGAACTGGCACGGCCGGTGGCCGCGGTGCACGCGATCAGCCACGACCCGACGCTCGCGGCCACCGTCGCACTCGCCGACGGCCGGGAGATGACCGGTCTGGCGATCCAGCGCGAGTACCTGGCGCGCTGTCAGCGGTTCCACGACATCACCCGTCCCGACGACGCGGCCGCCGCCCGGGTGCTGGCGACGTGGGCCGAGGTGCTCGACAAGCTCGAGCGTGACCCGATGGAGTGCGCGGACCTGCTGGACTGGCCGGCGAAGCTGCGGCTGCTCGACGGATTCCGTCAGCGCGAGGGCCTCGGGTGGTCGGCGCCGCGGTTGGCACTGATCGACCTGCAGTACTCCGACGTCCGACTCGACAAAGGCTTGTACAACAGGTTGGTCGCGCGCGGGTCGATGCGCCGCCTCGTCGACGAGGCCCAAGTGATGGCTGCGATCACGGCGCCGCCGACCGACACCCGGGCGTACTTCCGCGGCGAGTGCCTGCGGCGTTTCGGCGCCGACATCGCCGCGGCGAGCTGGGACTCGGTCATCTTCGACCTCGGGGGCGATTCGCTGATCCGGATCCCGACGCTGGAACCCTTGCGGGGCAGCCGCTCCCATGTCGGGGAGTTGCTCGACTCGGTGGGGTCCGCCGCCGAACTCGTCGAGGAGCTCACCGCCAAGTAGCCGGGAGTCGACGCCCAGGTTCGGATAGGGTGGAATCCGAATAGCGCGAATGGAGGCGGCATGGCGCAGGAACAGCAGCGATCCGGTGGTGGTGGCGACGACGGCGACCTCGGTCCCGACGGCTCGGCCGGCCAGGAGCGCAGGGAGAAGCTCGCCGAGGACACCGACGATCTGCTCGACGAGATCGACGACGTGCTGGAGGAGAACGCCGAGGACTTCGTGCGCGCGTACGTGCAGAAGGGCGGCCAGTGAATCGGTTGCCGGACATCTCCTCGTTCACCGAGTACCTGGCCCGACACGCACCCGACTTGTTGCCAGGACGCCGGGTCGAGCGGCACGGGGTGGCTCCGGGGACGGCGGATTCAGTGCCCCACGGCACGACCATCGTCGCCGTGTCCTACCCCGGGGGCGTCGTCCTGGCGGGTGACCGGCGTGCCACGGCCGGGAATCTGATCGCGATGCGCGACATCCAGAAGGTGTTCGTCACCGACGACTACTCCGCCGCCGGGATCGCCGGCACCGCCGGCATCGCGGTGGAGATGATCCGCCTGTTCGCACTGGAACTCGAGCACTACGAGAAGATCGAGGGTGTCTCGCTCTCCCTCGACGGGAAGGTCTCGAGGCTGGCCGCGATGGTGCGCGGCAACCTGGGCGCGGCACTGCAGGGCCTGGGCGCGATCCCGCTGCTCGTCGGCGTCGATGCCGACGCGGCCGATCGCTCGGTGCGCGGCCGGATCTTCTCCTTCGACGTGACCGGCGACCGGCACGAGGAGCTCGGCGGCTACCAGGCCATCGGGTCCGGGTCGGTTTTTGCCAAGTCCTCGCTCAAGAAGCGCTACCGCGGCGATCTGAGCGCGGACGAGGCGCTGCAGATCGCGGTGGAGGCGCTCTATGACGCCGCCGACGACGATTCGGCGACCGCCGGGCCCGACACCGTGCGCAAGATCTTTCCGACGGCGGTCGTGGTGGGGCCCGACGGTGCCGCCGAGGTCCCGGTCGGGCAGATCGAGGCCGCCGCCCTGGCGGTGATCGAACAGCGTGAACAGGGCTATGCCGAGTTACGCGGGGCCGAGTTACGCGGGGCCGAGTTGCGCGGGGCCGAGTTGCGCGGGCCCGAGTCCGGTGACGGGCGGGGGGAGTAGACGATGACCTTCCCTTACTACGCGAGCGCCGAGCAGATCATGCGGGACCGCTCGGAGTTGGCGCGCAAGGGCATCGCCCGCGGGCGCAGCGTGATCGCCCTCACCTACGCCGACGGAGTCCTGTTCGTCGCCGAGAATCCGTCGAACACGCTGCGCAAGGTGTCGGAGATCTACGACCGGATCGGGTTCGCCGCGGTCGGCAAGTACAACGAGTTCGAGAGCCTGCGCCGGGCCGGGATCCAACTGGCCGATTTGCGGGGCTACAGCTACGACCGGGCCGACGTGAGCGGTTTGTCTCTGGCCAACGCATATGCGACGACGCTGGGCACCGTGTTCACCGACCAGCCCAAGCCCTATGAGGTGGAGTTGTGCGTGGCCGAGGTCGCCAAACCGGGCCGCGACACCCCCGCGCAGCTGTACCGGATCGGTTACGACGGCTCGGTGGTCGACGAGACTCGGTTCCTGGTGATGGGCGGGCACACCGACGCGATCACCGCCGCGCTGGCCGAATCCTTCGAACCCGGGCTGGCGTTGCCCGCGGCACTGGGCATCGCGGTGGCCGCGCTGGGCAATCCGGTCCCGGCGGTCTCGGACGCCGGTTCGGCGCGGTCAGGCGGTGCCTCGGGCGCAAACGGGTCCGGGGGTGAGAAGCCGGCCCCGCGCGAGTTGGCCGCCGCCGATCTGGAGGTCGCGGTCCTCGACCGCACCCGCCCTCGGCGTGCGTTCCGGCGCTTGGGCAACGACGAGGTCGGTGCGCTGCTCGCTGGCGCCACGGCGAAGGGCTGATCGCGATGCAGCGCCGGATCATGGGCATCGAGACGGAGTTCGGGGTCACCTGCACCTTCCGCGGGCACCGGCGGCTGAGCCCGGACGAGGTCGCCCGGTACCTGTTCCGCCGAGTCGTGTCCTGGGGGCGTTCGTCGAATGTGTTCCTCGACAACGGTTCTCGACTGTACCTCGACGTCGGCTCGCACCCGGAGTACGCGACCGCCGAGTGCGATGACATCCTCACGCTGATCAATCACGACCGGGCCGGCGAGCGCATCCTCGTGGACCTGCTCGTCGACGCCCAGAACAGGTTGGCCGACGAGGGGATCGGCGGCGACATCTACCTGTTCAAGAACAACACCGATTCGGCGGGCAACTCCTACGGATGCCACGAGAACTACCTGGTGGTCCGCTCCGGCGAGTTCTCCCGGATCTCCGACGTTCTGCTGCCGTTCCTGGTCACCCGCCAACTCATCTGCGGCGCCGGCAAGGTGCTGGCGACGCCGAGCTCGGCCCAGTTCTGCCTGTCCCAGCGGGCCGAGCACATCTGGGAGGGGGTGTCGAGCGCCACGACCCGGTCGCGCCCCATCATCAACACCCGCGACGAGCCGCATGCCGACGCGGAGAAGTACCGACGGCTGCACGTGATCGTGGGCGACTCCAACATGGCCGAGCCGACGACCATGCTCAAGGTGGGTTCGGCGCTGCTGGTCCTCGAGATGATCGAGGCGGGTGTCAGCTTCCGCGACTTCGCCCTCGACAACCCGATCCGCGCGATCCGCGAGATCAGCCACGATCCGACCGGGCGTCGGCCGGTACGGCTGGCCGGTGGGCGCGAGGCGAGTGCCCTGGACATCCAGCGCGAGTACTACGCGCGCGCCGTCGACCATCTCGCCAAGCGGGCGCCCGATGAGATGCTGAGCCGGGCCGTGGACCTGTGGGGGCGCACACTCGACGCGGTCGAGTCCGGCGACTTCTCCGCGGTGGACACCGAGATCGACTGGGTGATCAAGCGCAAGCTGTTCAACCGCTACCTCGACCGCTACGACATGGACCTCGGCGACCCCAAGATCGCCCAGCTCGACCTCGCCTACCACGACATCAAGCCCGGTCGCGGGATCGCCGACGTGCTCACCGGAAAAGGGCTGATCTCACGGGTGACCACCGACGAGGCCATCGATGCCGCGGTGCACACCCCTCCGCAGACCACCCGCGCCCGGCTGCGCGGCGAGTTCATCAGTGCCGCCCAGGCCGCGGGGCGCGACTTCACCGTCGACTGGGTGCACCTGAAGCTGAACGACCAGGCGCAGCGCACGGTGCTGTGCAAGGACCCGTTCCGATCGGTCGACGAGCGCGTCGATCGGCTCATCGCGTCGATGTGACCTCTAGGCTGGAGGCGTGCCGAAACGGGAAAAGGTCGAGCGGCAGCTCAACCTGGTCATCTGCCTGCTCTCGACGCGCCAGTTCGTGTCCGCCGAGTACATCCGGCGCAACGTCGGCGGCTACTACGAGAACGACAGCAGCGACGATGCCTTCAATCGCATGTTCGAGCGGGACAAGGCCGATCTGCGCGAACTCGGCATCCCGCTGATCACCGGCTCGTCCTCGGGGTCCGGGGAGAACGAGGACGGCTACCGGATCGACCGCGAGCGCTACGAGCTGCCCGACATCCACCTCGAACCCGATGAGGCGGCGGCGGTGGCACTGGCGACCGCGCTCTGGGACAGCGCCGAGGTGGCCGCGATCGCGCAGAGCGCTGCGCTGAAGCTGCGCGCCGCCGGGATCGACGTGACCGCCGACCAGGAATGGGAGGTCAGCCCAGCCGCGGCGGGGCGCGGCGCCGGCGACGAACGGGTGCTGACTGAGTTGCTTGCGGCCAGTGAGAAGCGCCAGGCCGTGGAGTTCACCTACCGGCGCCCCGGGGTCAAGCCCGTCCCGCGGCGACTCGAGCCGTGGGGAGTGGTCACCTATCGGGGGCGCTGGTATGTCGTCGGGCACGACCGCGACCGCGGCGAGTGCCGCACCTTCCGGCTGTCCCGCATCACCGATGTCACCCCGGCGGGGAGCCCCGGTGCCGTCACCGCCGGTGCCGATCCGGACGAGCTGCGCACGATCGTCGCCGCCGCCGTGGACTCGGTACTGCGCGAAAAGGCGGCCCGGGCCCGCGTCTGGGTGGCCGTCGACCGCGCCGACGGGCTGCGTCGACTCGCCTCGGTGTCGGTCCCGGCGCAGTTCGGCGGCGAAGACGGCGACGAGCTGACCATCGACTACGATTCCACCGCGGCGTTGGTGCGCGCAGTGCTCGCCGCGGGGCCCGACGCGGTCGTCCACGAACCCGCCGGGTTGCGCGCCGCGGTCGTCGCCGCCCTCGACGAAATGGTGGCGCGATGATGGCCGGCGCCGCGGTGTCCCGCTTCTCCCGCCTCCTGGCGATGGTGCCCTACCTGGCCGCGCGGCAGGGGATCTCGGTGACCGAGGCGGCCGCCGACCTGGGGATCTCGACATCGCAGCTCACCAAGGATATCGAGCAACTCTTCGTCTGCGGTCAGCGGCACAACGGCTTCGAGGACCTGATCGACGTCCAGTACGAATCGGGGCACGTGCGGGTCGAGTTCACCGCCGGGATCGACCGTCCGCTGCGCCTGACCGGTGCCGAGGCGGCACTGCTGCAGACAGCGCTGGCAACGCTGGCCGACATCCGCGGTGTCGACACCGACGCGATCACCCGGGCGATCGCGAAAATCGAGGCGGCGATGTCGGTGTCGACGGCGCCGCCGGTGAAGAAGGGGTTGCGCGCTCGCGGCGAGGAGCTGGCGGCCCGCGAGCAGGAACAACGGGATCGGGCGCGGCGGGAGGCGGACGCACCGGACGGCGCTGGCGGCGTGCCCGCTGCCGATGGCGGCGCCCATGACACGGTGTTCGACACCGTGCGTGCGGCAGTGCGCGATCGTCGCGCCCTGCGGCTGCGCTACTACACCCCGTCGCGGGACTCGACCGCGGAACGAGTCGTCGACCCGATGACGGTCCAGCTGATCGACGGGAACGCCTACCTGCAGGCCTGGTGCCGGAGTTCGGAGGGCACCCGACTATTCCGCTTCGACCGGATCGAGGCGGCCCAGCGGCTCGCCGAACCGGCGGCCCCGCCGCCGACGGCGGCCGAACCCGTCGCACCCGGAGGTTGGGAGGCGCAGGACCTTCCCGGTGCCGAACTCGAGATCGATCCGAGTGCGCTGTGGGTCACCGAGAAGTACCTCGTCGACCTGGTGGAGGAGCCGTCGGCGGAACCCGCCGGACCGGTGCGGGCCCGCGTGCGGTACGGCTCGCCGGAGTGGCTCATCCGGTTCTTGCTCAGCTCGGGTGGCGCGATCCGCCTGGTCGGGGAACCGGTACTGGCGGCCGAGGTCGCGGACTGGGCGCGTGCGGCGCGGGACCGCTACAAGTAGGGGATTGTGAATCCGCCGGCCAGTGGCTGTCGGCGGCCGGTGGCCTGGCTCAGGCCGACGAATTGCCAGCCCGACGCCAGCATCTGTGGGATGGCCTCGGCATAGCCCGACGAGGTGCCGGCGCGGGGATGGTTCATGTGGGACAGGACGATGGTGCCCGGGGTGGCCGCGAGCAGGTTGTGCTTGACCTGTTCGGCGCTCTCGGTGGCGCCGCCGTCACCGTTGTCGGTGAATCCGACGGGGATCTCCCCCAGTGACCGGACGATCCGGACCGCGACGTCGTCGTAGTGCGCGGTACCGGTCCGGAACCACTGCGGTGCGCGCCCGAGGAGGGCGGTGAGCTTGCGGTGGTTGGTGGCGACCTCGGCGACCACTTCGTGCGGCGAACGGGTGCCGGCGATGCCATAAGCACTGCGCCCGGTCACCGAAAGCGGCACGTGCCGCGTGCCGTGGTTGCCGATCTCGAATAGCGGATCGGCCGCGAGTCGGCTCGCGGTCCGCGGGTTGGCGTCGATCCAGCGCGAGTTGAGGAACAGCGTCGCCGGGACGCGGTATCGGACCAACGTCGCGATGAGTGCCGCGTCGTAGGCGCCGGCGCAGGCATCGAACGTGAGTGCCAACTGTCGGCCAGACGGCCGGAACGAGGAGACGATCCCGGGCATGGCCATTCCCCATCGGGTTGGCTGCCCATCGCCGAGGTTGCCGACCGGCTCTACCGGTCGGGCCGAGGCGGGTCCGGCAGCGCGGAGCATCAAGTCCGGGCCGACAACGGCGGTGGCGATCGCACCGGCAGCCAGCTGGAAGGCTCGTCGTCTGGGGTACATGATTGCCAGGCTAGCGGCCGCCGACGGATCTGTCGGGTAGCAGTCGCGTAGACTCGAGTCGAGTTTCCGCCGTCTTCGAGGAGAACTGCTATGTGGGGCCTGACACCGGGACACATCATCGTCGTCCTGATCGTGTTCCTGATCCTGTTCGGCGCGGGCAAGCTTCCCGCCGCAGCCCGCGGCCTGGGCCAGTCCCTGCGGATCTTCAAGAGTGAGATGCGCGAGATGGGCAAGGATGAGGGCGACAAGTCCGAAAAGGAGCCCGACGAGCCGCAGCGGGAACTGCCGCCGGGGGACAAGGCGACCGATGCCGACCCCGCGTCGGAGAAGAAGACGGCCTAGCCCGCCGCCCGCGTGCGCATCCCTTTCGACCCTCGCCGCCGCAGCAGCAAGGTCAACCCCGACGGCACGATGTCGCTGGTGGACCACCTGCGAGAGCTGCGCAGCCGCCTGATCATTGCGCTCGTCGCCATCGGCGCGACCACGATTCTCGGATTCTTGTGGTACTCGCACGGCGTGTGGCGGTTGGAGTCGCTGGGCGAGTTGCTGCGCGGGCCGTACTGCAGCCTGCCGGCCGAGTTGCGCGCATCCTTTTCGCCGGACGGGAAGTGTCGGCTGCTGGCCACCGGCCCTTTCGACCAGTTCATGCTGCGCATCAAGGTGGGGCTGACCGCCGGGATCGTGTTGGCCGCGCCGATCTGGTTCTACCAGTTGTGGCGGTTCATCACGCCGGCGCTGCGCCGCAACGAGCGCCGCTACGCCGCCGGTTTCGTGACCTGCGCGAGCGTCTTGTTCGTCGCCGGCGCCGTGCTGGCCTACCTCGTGGTGTCGAAGGCGTTCAAGTTCTTGCTGAGTGTCGGCAGCGACGTGCAGGTGACCGCGCTGGCCGGCGACCAGTACTTCTCGTTCATGGTCAACCTCCTGGTCATCTTCGGCATCAGCTTCGAACTGCCGGTGTTGATCGTCGCGCTGAACCTGATCGGCGTGCTGAGCTATGACCGGCTCAAGGCTTGGCGGCGTGGTCTGGTCTTCGGCATGTTCGTGTTCGCCGCGGTGATCACCCCGGGATCGGACCCCTTCACGATGACGGCCCTGGCCGTCGCGCTCACCGTGTTGTTGGAGGGCGCCATCCAGTTCGCCCGGGTCCACGACAGGCGCAAGGCGCGCAAGAGGGCGGAACTCGACGACCTCGACGTCGACGAGGCGAGCCCGATCCCCGCACCGAGCGCGCGTCCGGCGCGAAGCACGATTCCTGCCCCGGTCGGGGCGGCTCGCACCGTGCACCGCGACTTCGACGACATCCTGTAGCCGATGGCCGACGACCTGCGCGTGCCCGCCGCCGCCCTCGCCGAATTCAGCACTCGGCTCACCTTCGCCCTCGACGACTTCCAGCGGCGTGCTTGCGAGGCGCTCACTGCCGGCCACGGCGTGCTGGTGTGCGCGCCGACCGGCGCGGGCAAGACGATCGTCGGCGAGTTCGCGGTCCACCTCGCATTGGCCGGTGGGACGAAGTGCTTCTACACGACGCCGATCAAGGCGCTGAGCAACCAGAAGTTCCACGACCTCGTCGAGATCCACGGCGCCGGCAACGTCGGCCTGTTGACCGGCGACAACTCGATCAACGCTGACGCCCCGATCGTGGTGATGACCACCGAGGTGGTCCGCAACATGATCTACGCGCAATCCCCGGCGCTGCGCGGGCTGGCCTACGTGGTGATGGACGAGGTGCACTTCCTGGCCGACCGGTTCCGGGGGGCGGTGTGGGAGGAGGTGATCTTGCACCTCGACCCCGCGGTGCGGGTGGTGAGCCTGTCGGCGACGGTGTCGAACTCCGAGGAGTTCGGTGCGTGGATCCAGACGGTGCGCGGCGACACCACCGTGATCGTCGACGAGATCCGGCCCGTCCCCCTGTGGCAGCACATGTTGGTCGGCAACCGGTTGTTCGACCTTTACGACCCGCGCTCGCGCGGTGAGGGCAAAGCGCGGGTGAATCCCGAGTTGACCGGGTACATCGCCCACCGCGGTCTCACCGCGGCGGCCGAGGAGCCCGACCGGCGGGACGACCGCCGCGGCCCGGCCCGCGGTCAGCGGGGCAGGGGGCGGCGGCCGGTCGGCAACCGGGGTGGAACCCGGCCGGTGTCGCGACCGGACATGGTCGCGCGCCTCGATCGCGAGGGCCTGCTGCCGGCGATCGACTTCCTCTTCTCGCGCGCCGGCTGTGATGGGGCGCTGCAGCAGTGTGTCCGATCGGGGATCAACCTGCTCGACGAGGATCAGCGCGCCGAGGCACTGGAGATCGCCGACCGGCACTTGGCCGAACTGTCGCCGGTCGACGCCGGGGTGCTCGGCGCCGAGCAGTGGCGGTTGGGCATCAGCCGGGGATTCGCCTCCCACCACGCCGGGCTGCTGCCCACCTTCCGCCACGCCGTGGAGGAACTGTTCGTCCGCGGGCTGGTCCGCGTCGTATTCGCCACCGAGACGTTGGCGCTGGGCATCAACATGCCGGCCCGGTCGGTGGTGCTCGAACGCCTCGTGAAGTACAACGGAGAGGCGCACGTCGACCTGACGCCGGGGGAGTTCACACAGCTCACCGGGCGGGCGGGGCGCCGCGGGATCGACATCGAGGGGCACGCGGTGGTGGTGTGGTCGCCGCAGGTGCAGGTCGCCGAGGTTGTCGGACTGGCGGGCGCGCGCACCTTCGCGCTGCGCAGCTCGTTCGCCCCCGAGTACAACATGGCGGTCAATCTGATCGAGCGGCTCGGGCTCGCGGGGTCGCGGGAGTTGTTGTTGCGCTCCTTCGCGCAGTTCCAGGCAGACCGGTCGGTGGTCGGGAGTGCGCGCAAGCTCGACGGGTTGCGCCACGAACTCCGCAAGGTCGACGGCGAGCTGGCCCGGGGGGCCGCCCAGCGCGGGATCGACGGCGGATCGGTGGCGGAGCCTGGCGCTGGAGCACGGGGGGACCGCTACCACGGATTCGTCGGCTATCTGGAGTTGCGCGAGGACATCGCGCGGCGCGAGCGCGAACTCAAGGTTGCCCGGCGCAACGATGCCCAACTCGAGATCGCCGACGAGCTCGGCGCACTCAAGCGCGGGCAGATCATCGGGCTGTACGGGAATCGGCACCGCGGTGTGGCAGTGGTCGTGGAGGTCGCCGAGAACATCGTCGACCCGAAGCCGATGGTCCTCGCCGAGGACGGCTGGTGTGGCCGGGTCGGGGTGCGCGACTTCCTCAACGCGCCGACGGTACTCGGCCACCTGCGCCTTCCCCGACACGTCGACCGCGGCACCGGCCGCGGGCGCCGGGACTTGGCGTCGGCGCTGCGGGCGACCGGGACGACACTGCCCAAGGGCAGACAGCGCAAGCGTGCGGCCGCAGCCGATGACTCTGAACTCGCCGCGCTGCGGACCCGCCTGCGCGCGCATCCCGCGCACGGCGCCGCCGACGGCGACGAGTTGATGCGGTTGGCGCAAAAGCGCAACCGGTTGGTGCGCGATTCCACTTCTCTCGACGCGGAGATCGCCGCGCGCACGTCGGCACTGAGCACCACCTTCGACAAGGTGGTCGGCGTTCTCGTCGAACTCGGCTACCTCGCAGACGAGGCAGACGGCTCCGGGCTCGGGGTCACCGCGGCGGGGATGCGGCTGCGATCGATCTACAGCGAGAGCGATCTGTTGGTCAGTGAATGCCTGCGCGAGGGTGTGTGGGACGGGCTCGCGGGCTACGACTTGGCGGCCGTCGTCGCCAGTCTGGTGTACACGTCGCGCCGCGAGTCGTCGGCGTCGGCGGATCGGATGCCCGGGTCTGCGGCATTGCGCGGTGCGCTCGCCGACACGAACCGGATCTGGCACGATGTCGTCGCGGTCGAGTTGCGCCACGGGGTGACCCCTACCCGGGAACCGGACACCGGGTTCTCGGTGGCGGTAGCGATGTGGGCGTCGGGCCGTTCCCTGGCCGAGTCGTTGATGGCGGCCGGTGAGGCCGGGCAACTCCTTTCGCCAGGAGACTTCGTCCGGTGGAACCGTCAGGTCGTCGACTTGCTGGACCAGATCGCCGGGTGCGCCGGCGTGGGCACCGGTGTCGGTCGTGCCGCGGTGGCGGCCATCGGGGCGATCCGCCGGGGTGTGGTCGCGGTCGAGATCGGGTGAGGTGCGGTAGCGTGGGGCCGTCTGCCACCGCAAAATCCGGTGCGCCGTGTCGACGAGGGAGGACACCATGACCGATCCGCAGCAGCCCGATCCGGGTGCGGCGAACAGCGAGGCGGGCGGAGAGGCACAGGTGACCGACGCATCGCTTTCCGCACCCCGGCCACCGGTGCCACCGCAGGTCGATCCCTCTTCCGTGCCCGGTCAGCCGGTGACACAGTCCGGCTACGCCCAACCCGGCTACGCCCAACCCGGTTACGCTCAACCCGGAGTCCAGGCAGCCGGTCAGCCGGGACAGCCGGTGTACCCGCCCCAGCCGGGTCAACCCGTCTACCCGACCGGTCAGCCGGTGTACTCGGCCCAGCCGGGGCAGCCGCAGGTTCCGGTGCCGCCGGGCATGGCACCGCAGCCCGGCCAGTATCCCCAGCCCGGCCAGTATCCCCAGCCCGGCCAGTATCCCCAGCCCGGCCAGTATCCCCAGCCCGGCCAGTATCCCCAGCCGGGCCAGTTCATCCCCGGTCAATCCGGTCAGCTGCCGCCGGGCGCGCCGTTCGGTGCGCCGCCGGCGAAGCGATCGGGTTCGGGTCTCAAGGCGGTCGTCGGCGTGCTCGGCGCGGTGGTGCTGATCGGCGGGCTGCTGGCCTTCACCGCATTCGTCGCCCCGGGTTGGGCGCCCAAGAAGCTCTCACAGTCCGGGGCGCAGGACGGGGTGCGGCAGATTCTGACGAAGAATTACCTGGTCGAGAAGGTTTCGAACGTCACTTGTCCGGACGGGCAGCGAGTCAAGCAGGGCGAGTCCTTCGACTGCACCGTCACGATCGACGGCCGCACGCAGAAGGTCACGCTGACCTTCGTCGACAACAAGGGCGGCTTCGAGGTCGGCCCGCCGCACTGATCGGGGCGGGCTACCGACGCGGTGGCCCTGCTCATGGCCAGCCCAGCGCCGCGCCGAGCCGGCCGATCGATGACTCGATGCCGAGTTCGCGGCCCAACTCTGCGAGGCGGGCCGCATCGGCGGGCGCTTTGGGGAGCCGGTCCGGGCCCGTGGACACGACGTCGGCATCGGTCCGGACGAAGACCACGGTTCGGGCGGCGCGAAGATAGTCGGACGACTCGAGGATCGCGTTGCGGGCCCGGGGCGTGAGCCCGGCGCTCTCGGCCGCGGCGGCGGACTGCACCGCGTCGAGGCTGCCGAACTCCACGAGGAGTCTCGCCGCGGTCTTCTCACCGATGCCCGGCACGCCGGGCAGCCCGTCGGACGGGTCGCCGCGCAGGATCGACATCTCCGCGTAGTCGGAGCCTGCGCGCCGCGGGTTCAACCCGTAGCGTGCCGCCACCTCGCCGGGCCCCATCACTGCGGCCTTTGCGAGGCCTTGGCCGACATAGAGCACCCGCACCGGAACCGGGTCGTCGGTCACAACCTGGAGGAGGTCGCGGTCGCCGCTGACGACGAGCACGGGATCGACGGCCTCGTGGGCGGCCAGCGTGCCGATCACGTCGTCGGCCTCGCACCCGGGGGCACCCGCGGTGGCGATCCCCGCGCTGCGCAGGGCGTCGAGGATCATGTCGACCTGCGGGGTCAGGGCATTGGGAACCTCTTCGGCGTTGCCGTCGGCCGCCGGGTCGACGCGGTGCGCCTTGTAGGAGGGGATCAACTCGGTGCGAAACGCGGGCCGCCAGTCGAGGTCGAGGCAGACGACCAGCCGGCCCGGGCGGTGCGTGGTGACCAGCGCGGCGATCGTGTCGAGGAACCCGCGCACTGCGTTGACCGGTCGCCCGTCCGGAGCGGCCACCTTCTCGGGGATCGCATAGAAGGAGCGGAACCATAGGCTCGCGCCGTCGAGCAGCATCAGTGAGGACATGGCAGACAGTCTGGCACGCCCACATCGGAGTAGCGTGGCGTCTGCGGGCGGCGTCAACGGGTGTGGTGGACGGGAGGGCTGCGGTGGCGGTGCGGGACTCGCGGATGTTCGCTTCACTGGCCCACCGCAACTACCGGATCTACTTCACCGGGGCTTTGGTTTCCAATATCGGGACGTGGATCCAGCGCGTCGCCCAGGACTGGCTGGTGCTGGAACTGTCGGGCCGCTCGGCCGTGGCCATCGGCATCACCACGGCACTGCAGTTCCTGCCCGCGCTGCTCTTGTCCCCGGCCGGTGGGCTGCTCGCCGACCGGATGGACAAGCGCCTCCTGTTGGCCCTCACCCAGACGTGGATGGCGTTGTGCTCCCTGGTCCTGGGCGTGTTGGCCGTCAGCGGCGTCGCGCGTACGTGGCACGTGTACGTCGTGGCACTGGTCTTCGGCATCGGCGCGGCCGTCGACGTCCCCGCGCGGCAGGCCTTCGTCACCGAGGTCGCCGGGCGGGAGAACCTGACCAACGCGATTGGCCTCAACAGTGCGTCCTTCAACGCCGCCCGGCTCATCGGGCCGGGTGCCGGCGGGCTCATCATTGCCGCCTGGGGCAGTGGCTGGGCCATCCTCACCAACGCGATCAGCTATCTGGCGATGCTGGTGGCGCTGTTGCTCCTGCGCGACGCCGACTTGGACCGTCCGCCCCCGGTGCCTCGCGCCAAAGGGCAGGTCCGTGAGGGTTTCCGGTATGTCGCCGCCCGCCCGGACCTACTCATCGCGCTGGGGGTGGGGCTCGCCGTGGGCACCTTCGCACTGAACTTCCAGCTCACCAACGCCGTGATGGTCAGCAATGAATTCCACCGCGGCGCCCAGTCTTACGGGCTGGCCGGGTCTGCGATGGGAATCGGGTCGCTGGCCGGTGCGCTGCTCGCCGCCCGCCGCCGCCGTGCCCCAGCGCTGCGCTACGTCGTCAGCGTCTCGCTGGTATTCGCGGCCCTACTCGGGGGGCTGGGCCTCATGCCGGGGTATCCCGCCTACCTCGTGGCGCTTCCCATCGTCGGCTTTGCCGGGCTGTTGACGATGACGGCTGCCAACATGTTCGTGCAGACGAGCAGCGACCCGACGCTGCGAGGGCGGGTGATGGCCATGTACACGATGGTGCTGATGGGCGGGACCCCGGTCGGCGCTCCGTTGATGGGGTGGTTGGCGCAGGAGTTCGGCCCGCGTGCGCCGCTGCTGGGCGGGGCCGCGCTTCAGGTGGTGACCATCGCCGCCGTCATCGTCATCGTCCGGTTGCGCTTCGGTCGCGCGTCGGGGGACGGCCGGGCCTCAGTCGAACAGGGCGCGGCCGCCGGGGACCAGGTCGCGCCGCAGGTAACACTCCCACCCGAGTAGGTCGGTGCGGACCGGTGCCTCGAGGACGCGGATCGCGCGCAGGGTGCGGCTGCGCGCGAACTCAGTCCGATGCGCTTGCAGCGCGCGCCATTTCACAGCGAGGAAGTCGCGGACGTCGACGGCCACGTCGATCCGGGAGTCGGGCGTCCCGAAGCCGAACGCCGGGTCGGCCTCCCCTTCGCGGGACGCCATCACCTGCTGCCATGCGCGTTGTGAGCGGGATTGGCTGACCGTGACGAAGTACAGCGACGAAACCTGCCAGGGGGCGCCCGCGTCGGGGTAGAGGTGTTGTTCGGCGGCGGCCTCGGCGGCCGCCAGGCACATCCGGTGGGTGTGGATGTGATCGGGGTGCCCGTAGATGCCGTACGCGTCGGTGGTGATGATGATGTCGGGTCGCAGCGACCGCACGTGACCGGTCAGTGCTGCCACAGCCTCGTCGAAGGGTGCCTGCACCAGCGCCGGCAGGGCCGCAGAATCGGGGACGCCGCCGTCGGCGTAGCCGAGCATGATCGGCGGTCGCGGCAGCCCGAGCGCGGCCAGCGCGTCGACGAGCTCGAGGTGGCGGGGCCGTCCCGCCGCCCACGTGGTGGTGAGCACGTCGGCCTCGCCGCCCGCGGCGCAATGGCGGGCCAGGGTGCCCCCCGTCCAGATCGTCTCGTCGTCGGGGTGGGCCTGCACGCAGAGGATGCGCGGCGGGGCCGCCGACGGTGGGCTCATCGTCGTGGTCCGTTCATTCGGTGCCGGCCTGGCCGGACAGAGCTGACGGGCATTCGACGGCGATCACCGTGACGCGTCCGTGTTGGACGTACCCGGGTGGCCGATAGCAGGAGCCGGGGTGCGGCCCTGCGGCGGGTGGGTCATGTACTCAGCATAGGCACCGCGAGGTGTGCGCCGCGTGCCGCGCCAATACACTGGCGTCCACACTTGTATCCCCGGCGACGGCCGGGGGGGTGGAGAAGCCCCGGACGAAAGGACGAGCGAGGACATCATGGCAGCACCGGAGACAATGGAGTTCCAGACCGAGACGCGCCAACTGCTCGATCTGATGGTGCACTCGATCTATTCGAACAAGGACAGCTTTCTGCGCGAGTTGATCTCCAACTCCTCCGACGCACTGGACAAACTGCGCCTCGAGTCGCTGCGCGACCCCGATCTCGACGTCGACGCCGATGATCTGCGGATCACCCTGTCGGCCACCGCAGATGGTGAGGACCGCACCCTGGTCGTGGCCGACAACGGTATCGGTATGTCCCGCGACGAGGTCATCGACCTCATCGGCACGCTGGCGAAGTCGGGAACCGGGGAGCTGCGGCAGAAGCTGGCCGCCGCGAAGGACGCGGCCTCCTCCGAGGCCCTGATCGGTCAATTCGGCATCGGCTTCTACTCGACGTTCATGGTCGCCGACACGGTCACGCTGGTAACCCGCAAGGCCGGGGAGTCCACCGGTACCAAGTGGGAGTCGACCGGCGACGGCACGTACACGCTGGAAACCGTGCAGGACGCACCGCAGGGGACGAGTGTGACGTTGGCGCTCAAGCCTGCCGACGTCGACGACCACCTCCACGACTACGCCGACCCCGCCGAGCTGCGGTCGCTGGTCAAGCGGTACTCCGACTTCATCCGGTGGCCGATCCAGATGGAGGCGGCCGTCGCCGCGCCGGCCCCGGCCGAGGGGGAGGAGCCCGGGGAGCCCACCACCGAGTGGCAGACGCTGAACTCGGGCAAGGCGCTGTGGGCGCGTTCGCGCGACGAGGTGTCTGACGAGGAGTACGCCGAGTTCTACCGGCACGTGAGTCACGCCTGGGATACGCCGTTGGAGGTGATCTCGCTCAAGGCCGAGGGCACTTTCGAGTACGAGGCGCTGTTGTTCCTCCCGACCCAGCCGCCCTTCGACATGTTCTCGCCCCAGCACCGCGGCGGCATCCATCTCTATGTCAAGCGCGTCTTCATCATGGACGACGCCGACCTGTTGCCCGAGTACCTCCGCTTCGTCACCGGCGTCGTCGATGCTGCCGACCTGTCGCTGAACGTTTCGCGGGAAATCCTGCAGCAGGACCGCCAGATCCGGGCCATCCGCCGTCGGTTGACGAAGAAGGTCGTCGCCACGGTCGCCGACCTGCGGGCAGCGCGCCCAGAGGACTACCGCTCGTTCTGGGTCAACTTCGGTCGCGTGTTCAAGGAGGGCCTCGTCAACGATCCGGACAATCGGGAAGCGGTGCTGAAGGCCTGTGTGTTCGCCTCGACGAATGCGGAGGCCGACGACGGGGCGGGCGGGTTCACCTCGATCGCCGAGTACGTGGGCCGGATGAAGCCGGGGCGCGACGCCATCTACTACATGACCGGCGAGTCCCAGCAGTTGATCCGCAACTCGCCGCACATGGAGGCTTTCGCCGCCAAGGGCATCGAGGTCCTGACCCTGTCAGACCCGGTGGACGAGATGTGGGTGGAAGCCGTCGGCGAGTTCGATGGCCACCGATTCGTCTCCATCGCCAAGGGCACCGTCGACCTCGACGCCGACGCCGACGAGGAGGCGAAGGCCGTGGCCGCCGCCGAACTCGAGAAGCAGGGCGAGGAGTTCGGCGATCTGCTCGCGTGGCTGGGGCAAACCCTGGGTGACGACATCACCGAGGCCCGGTTGTCCACCCGGCTCACCGACTCGGCCGCGTGCCTGGTCGGGGACGCCTACTCGATGTCGCCGCAGCTGGAGAAGCTTTACCGCGCGTCCGGGCAGCCGGTCCCGCATATCAAGCGGGCGTTGGAGCTCAATCCCAAGCATCCTCTGGTGACGGGGTTGCAGACGGCACTCGGCGAGGACGAGTCCGCGCGCGAAGCTCTGGTGCCGACCGCGCGGCTCCTCTACGGAATGGCACTGCTCGCCGAGGGTGGCGAGCTTGACGATCCCGCGGCCTTTGCCAAGACCTTGGCCGATGCGCTCAGCGCCCAACTCGGCGCCGGGCCCGGCGGCGCTCAGGATCCGGCGTAGCCGACCAGCGCCGCGGTGGGGTGGTCGGCGGCCAGGTCGAGCAGTAGCGCTGCCCCGTCGAGGGGGCTGCCGTATGGCGCATCGACGGCCACGCCGCGGTTCTGCGCATGCACCCGTTCACGGAACCGGGCCTGCAACCGCGGGTTCGAGGTGATCACCTTGCCCATCCAGCTGACCCGCCGTGCGCCGCCGGGGGGCCCGCCGGCGCGGCGCAGCGCCGCGGTGATGGACGTGGCCAGTTCGTCGGCAGCGGCGTCGAGGATGGCGCGTGCCACCTCGTCACCGGCGTCGGCGGCCGTCGCGACGACTTTGGCGAAGCCCGCGGTGCGCCGCACCCGCAGTGGGTCGGCCTGCACGACCATGTAGATCTCGGGCAAGGGGCCGAATTCGGCCTCCGCGAGCGCGGTCAACGCGGTAGCCGGGCCGCGGCCGTCGTAGGCGCGCAGCGCGGCGGCCACCCCACGTTGGCCGATCCAGTAGCCGCTGCCGGCGTCCCCGAACATCCCCCAGCCGTCCACCTTGGCAGTGGTTGATCCGACGCCGAGGGTGACGACTCCCGTGCCCGCGGCGATGACCGCCCCGGGTTCGAGGCGGTTTGCCGCGAGGTAGGACGTCACCGAGTCGTGTGCCAGGGCGACGCGCGTGACCCCGATGGTCGCGCACGCGGCGAGCAGTTCGGCGGGCCGGGTGGCCCCCGGTGTCAATCCGGACACCCCGGCGGCGAGTTCGGCACCGGGCAGGGGTGCACCGACGGCCTGGCGTGCGATGTCGGCGACCTGGGGGACGACGGGTCGGTCGGTGCGGACCCCGCCGAGTTCGACGACGGCTTCGGGCCGTGCGGCGGCCGGGTCGGTCACGCGCACCCGCGCCCCGGTCTGGCCGCAGTCGATGACGATCCGGGGTCGGGCGGGCGGCATCGGCGCTACTTGCCCGCGAACTTGGGCGGGCGCTTTTCGAAGACGGCGGTGATCGCCTCGGTGAGGTCCTCGCTCGGCAGGAATGCGGCATTCCAGGCGGCGACGTAGCGCAGCGATTCCTCCACCTGCGGACGGCGGGTGTGGTCCAACACGGTCTTGACCCCCTGGACCACCAGCGGCGGGAGGTCGGCGATTTCGCGGGCGGCGGCGCGGGCCGCGGTCAACACCGCTGCTGCGTCGTCATAGACGTCGTTGACCAGGCCGATCTTCTCGGCGCGCACCGCGTCGATGTCCTTGCCGGTGAACGCCAGCTCGCGCAGGTGGCCGTCGCCGACGATGGCGCCGAGCCGGGCCAGCGAACCCATGTCGGCGACGATCGCTACGCGCACCTCGCGCACCGAGAATTTCGCGTCGGCGCTCGCGTAGCGGACGTCGGCGGCGGTGATCAGGTCGACTCCGCCGCCGATGCACCAGCCCGATACCGCGGCGATGACCGGCTTACGGCAATCGGCGACCGCGTTGATCCCGGCCTGCATCCGCTTGATGGTGTCGTGGAACTCGGTGCGCGGACCGGCCTTGGCGTCGGCGGCGAGGACCTTGCCGAAGTCTCCCGACATCGCGGGCAGGTCCAGGCCGAAGGAGAAGTTCTTGCCCGATCCGGCGAGCACGACGGCGCGGACCTCGGGGTCGGCATCGAGGGCGCCGAACAACGGCACGAGCTCGCTCCAGAAGTCGGGTCCCATCGCATTGCCCTTGCCCGGCCCGATCAGGGTGACCTCGGCGATGGACTCGGTCACGTCGACGTCGAAGGCTTTCCACTCCTGGAGATATGTCATGCGTGCCAAGGCTACCCGGGCTCACCCGGGCGCGGGCAGGAGAGGCCGGATCGCGCCCGCCATCCGACGGTGGTGCAGGTGAGTTGTAACGTGTTCTACAAGCAGGTTCGGGTTCGGGAGAGCGAGGCACCATGTCGGTGTTCGAGGGGCACCAGGCGGAGCGGAAGACGGCCGAGGAGATCGCGGGCGAGGCGCAGTTGTACGGGCCGCTCACCGCATCGGTCCGTGCGTTGATCGACGCGACGGTCCTCACCGACACCGATCCCGACGAGATCGCCCGTGCGCGGGCGTTGATCGACGAGGCCACCGCACTGCTGGACCGCAGCCGGATGCCGGGGCCGTTCGGGGTGAGGTGGAACTCCGACGGATCGCGACGGTCCTGGGGCAATGCGGTGGTGGGGCTGCGCAACCCGATCGCCCCACCGCTCGACGTGCATCACCAGGATGGGTTGACCTGGGCGGAGGCGCGGTTGGGTGCGGCGTACGAGGGGCCACCCGGACTGGTTCACGGTGGTGTTCTGGCCCTGTTGCTCGACCAGATGCTGGGTGCGGCCGCCGATGACGCCGGCGCACCCGGCATGACCGGAACACTGACGGTCCGGTACCGCAAAGGAACCAAGCTCGGTCCGGTCCGGGTGGAGGCCCGCGTCGACCGGGTCGAGGGGGTGAAGACCTTCGCAGTCGGGCACGTGAGCACACCCGACGGGGTGTGTGCCGAAGCCGAGGGCATCTTCGTGCTGCCCCGCGAGGTTCGGGAGACGGCCGAGAAGCTGGGGCTGGTGCCGTGAGCCCATCGGCCGTGCGTGCCGTGGTCGCCTTGTCGACTGCGACGTTCGGCCCCGCCGTGTCGGCCTACGCCCGGCTGCTCGGTGCGGGTGCAGCGACCACGGCGACCGAGCACCAATGGCAGGTGGGCACAACCCGGTTGGTCGTGCGCGCCGGGAGCGAGCGGGCCCGGCTGCTGGTGTCGGCGGGTGATCTCGTCGGACCCGGGGCGCCGGACGTCTATGCCGCTGCAACGGCGCTCTTGGCCCGCCGATCTTGCGAGGTCGTCGCGGTCGAGCGTGTTTCGGGGGCGCGGGCCGGTGTCGTCGACGACCTTCCGGTGGGGATTGTCGACACGCGTGCTGTCGCGCCCCTCGAGCCGGCGGCCGGCGCGGAGGTATCGGCACTCGACCACGTCGTCGCGAGCAGTTCCGCGCGCGACGGCGCACTGGCGCTGTTCAGCGCCAGCCTCGGCTTCGACTTCCGGCTCGAGCAGCGCCCAGTGCTCCCGCACCAGGGTGAGGTGCACCAGCTGTTCTTGCGCGGAGCGGGCACGATCGTCGAGGTGCTCGTCGACGGGGCGGGCGATCCTGGTATCGCCCTGTGGGGTCTGGCGTGGGCCAGTTCCGACATCGACGCCACCCATGCCCGGATGAGCGGCGCCGGCGCGGACCTCAGCCGGATCCGCGGCGGGCACAAGCGCGGGACCAGGGTCTTCACCGTCCGCGGCGCGGATGTGATCGTGCCGACCATCGTCATCGGACACGACTCGGATGGCGCGGGTAAATGACGCACCTCGAGCCGGCAGGCGACTTCGACCCGGCGATTCCGGCGGACCCGACGATCGAGCTGGGGTTGGACACGTTCGGCGACATCACCGTCGATGCGAACGGCCGGCGCAAGTCTGAGGCCCAGGTCATCCGTGACGTCGTTGCCGAGGCAGTTCTGGCCGATGGACTCGGTATCGACGTCATCGGGTTGGGGGAGCACCATCGCGACGACTTCGCGATCTCCGCGCCCGACGTGGTCCTCGCCGCGATCGCCGGTCAGACGGACCGGATCCGGCTGGGCAGTGCCGTCACCGTGTTGAGTTCGGATGACCCGATCCGGGTCTACGAGCGTTTCGCGACCTTGGACGCTGTCTCGAACGGCCGCGCCGAGGTGATCCTGGGGCGCGGATCGTTCACCGAGTCCTTCCCGCTGTTCGGCTTCGACCTCGACGATTACGAGTTGCTCTTCGACGAGAAGCTCGACCTGTTCACCCGCCTGCGGACCGAGGCGCCCCTCACCTGGTCGGGCCGTCATCGCGCCCCGCTTGCCGACCAGCACGTCTACCCCAAGACCGAGTCGGGCGGCCTCGCCGCCTGGATCGGGGTGGGCGGCAGTCCGGACCACCGGCGAACCCACGAACGTCGGCGGCGGCGGTGATGACCAGGCCGCCGTCAGTCGACTGGTCCGGCTTCGACTCCGGGGCCTTCGACTTGATCTTCGACAGGTCGTAGCGGCGTGGGGTTGGGGTCGCGGCGGCCGCGACGGGCTCCGGGACAGCCTCGGCGGCGGGCGCTTCAACCTCCGCGACAGGCTCCACAGTCTCCGCCTCCGCCTCCGCCTCCGCCTCTGGGGCGGGCGTCTCATCCTCAGCGGCGTCCTGCTCGCCGGACGCCTTCGCGGCCAGCGCGTCACGCTGAGCCTTCACCTCGGTAGCCTGCTCGTCGATGGTGCCCTGCGCGCCACGGGCGGCGGAGCACACCTCAGCGAGGAGTTCGAGACCGAGCATCGAGTCCTCGTTGACGGACTCCTCCGCGTTCAGGGCACCGAACTTTTCGACCGCCTCGTTCAGGAGGGTGTCGACGTCCTCGCGCGACGGCTTACCGTCGAGGATGGCGGTGCTGATCGTTTCGGCGCGCTTGTCGGGGTCTGCGGCCCCGGCGGCGTCGAGGATGGACTGTAGGTTGAGGGCCATGACTGACTCCTGTGGGATCGGGAACGTTGTTCCAAAACGTTGCCCGGCCCACACGCCAGCAGCTTCACTAACGGACGATACACCGTAGCTAGTCGGTTAGCGGAGTACCTGCGCGTAGTGGCCGCCATGCGTCGCGGCATCGGTACGCGCGTCAGCCTCCGACAGAAACCGCTTCACGGTGCCGTCGGGGCGGTGAGATTCGCGAACGACGACCTTTGCCGTCGATCCACAGTTGCACGCCATTCGGCTACTCCTTTCGACGCGTCTCGCGTATAGTTGTGGGTGCAGGTCCCAATCCTCCGCAAGTCCTGAAATAATGGACCGTCAGAACGCAGAGGCGGGGGGCCTGCATTACTTTCGGTCCTCCATCGTCACCCGTCGGAACTTCGTCCCGTTCTCGGAGAGCACCCAGAGTTCGTCGATCCGGTTATCGGGGTTGCGGCGGTTGTAGAGCCCGACCTGATTCCAGACCTTGTCGGGCATGACCTCCGGGCCGACGTCGACGACGAACACCGACTTACGAAACCCCGGCTCGTTCAGCGGGTTCTTCTGCGCCGCGTAGACGGCATCGCGAATAGTTCGCCTGATAGCCGGGTATGTCGCCCGGGTCGACTTCCCTTCCGCCTGAACCGGGCCGCCGGGATGGTTGTGCCACGTCATGTCGTTCGACGACGGTCTCTTGCCCGTCTCCTCGTCCTGTTGTGCGCGCGGTATCCAGTCGGTCTTCTGGCCGTGAGTTTGCATCCGTTCGGCCAGTTCAATCTCATGTTGGGCTAGCGCCTCCCCGTGGTAGTTGGGTAGCGCCGCCGCCTGTCGACTCGCGCGCTCGTCCTCCGCCCACAGCTTCACGCCGTGGTGCGGGTGCGGCTTCGAGTCCGACGGCCGTGACGGTAGCGACTTCCCTCCGCGTGGGCCGTGGCCGCCAGGAGAGCGGGTCGGGATGATCGACTTCACCCCGCCCGGCATCGACGGCGCCCCGGAGTGGCCGCCGTTACTCCAGCCGGAGAATCGGCCGTGGTTTAGCGGGTCGAGACCCCGATTCTGCCTGCGTCGACCGACTACTCCGGCGGTCAGCCTTTTGGGTCGTAGTCGCCGCCCATCGCACGGGCGATAGCGGCGGCCACCACGTCCTTCTCCGGCTCCTCCTCGATTGGCATCCAGGTTTCGCCGTCGGTCTGCGTGCCGTCGTCGTAGGCGGCGTATCCGTTCTCGAACGCCACGAGCTTCCCGCCGCGTGCCCCGACCTTCGGGGCCTGGTCCTCCGTGAACGGGGTGCCGGGTTCGCCGCCAGTGCGGGGCGGCGGGGCGTCGGGGAACTCCTCCTCGGCCTCGTCATCGACGACAGCGTCGGCCTGCACCGACTCCTTCTTCTTCGGCGGGAACGGGGGCGGCGGCGCGTCGTCGTCGGCCTTCGGGTCCGTCGGGTCCGTCGGCCCATCGTCCTTCCCGAACGGCGGCGCCTTCTTCCTGTCGGCGGGCGCGGGATCCTCGTCCTGCTTCTTCCTGCCCTTCGGCGGGAACAGGGGGGCGGCCGCGACCATCGGCGCGCCCGAACCCGGGCCGACGGGGTTATCGCCCTTGCGTTCCCCCGGCCAGATCCCGAACACGTCCCGGAAGTAGTTCGCCGCCAACCCCTTGATCTGAGCCGGGGCCATCGTCTTGATCTCGGTTTCCAGGTTCTTCACCAGCGCCGTATACGGGTGAGGATTCGCAGCCCACCGCGCCAACCCCTTCCCGCGCGTCCAGTACCGGCGCAACGGGGCGGCCTTCATGTCGTCGGTACCGGCGGCGGCTGTCATCGCCTTGTCGAACGCGCGCGCCTTCCGCGCCGACGCGACCACCTTCGCCGCCCTGGTACGGCGGTCCGTTCGCTGCGCATCAGCGGCGTCCTTCACCATCGCCGCCAACTTCGCCCGCTTCTCGTCCTTCTCCTTCACCGCCGCGTCGTCGGCGATAGCAGCCGCGATCAGGGCGCGCAGTTCGGCCGGAGTCTTGGGCATCATGTCTTCGGGTCGCATCACGATACCGGCGGCCACGAGCGCCGCACCGGACGCGGACAGATATTCCTCGGTACGCGGAACAGGGAACCCGGGCACATTAACGGCGAGGGCGGCAACCAACTCTAGGCTGCCGTCGATGCCACGCCAGTCACCGGACACACCGGAGCGGCGGAGTTCCTGAACCTTGCCGTCGTCGATGCCCGGGACCAATCGGCCCGCCAACCAGATCCCATATGCGTCTTCCCCGGCGCGGACGACGGCGGCGACGGTGCCCGTGTTGTCGTAGTGGGCGGCCGCCGCCACAGCGTCACGCCCGTCGACGGGGGCGTGCCCGGTACCCAGGGTGATCTTCCCGACGGGAATGTCGCCCTGGTTGGTTGCGACGACCCCCTGATGAAAGTACTTGAGTCGGTGGTCCGGGCCGTGCGGCACCAGATCCCGATGATGCTCGCGATCATTGGTGGGGCCCCCGCGCGCTTCGCGCCCTATGTCGACCTCTACCGCCGGGCACAGGTGCAGTTGGCCCCAGAAACCGGGCAGACCGCGCGCCTGCCGCTGGGCGCGCATTCGCCGGGCCACTTCGCCGACACCGACGAGCAGGCGATCGACGAGTACTGGCCGCACTACCGGGCGATGACCGACCGCATCGGCCGTGAGCGCGGCTGGGCCCCGGCGACGAAGGAGAACCTCGTCGACGAAGCGCGCAGCGGGTCCCAGTACGTCGGCTCTCCCGACACGGTGGCGGCCCGGATCGCCGACACCGTGAGGATGCTGGGCCTGAGCCGCTTCGACCTGAAGTACGCGACCGGTCCGATGCCGCACGGCCGGCTTCTGCGGAGCATCGAGTTGTACGGCACCCGGGTGATCCCGCGGGTGCGCGAACTGCTCGCCTGACTCAGGCCCGGAAGCGGCGCAGCCGCAGGCTGTTGCCGACGACGAAGATGCTGGAGAACGCCATGGCGGCACCCGCGAGCATGGGGTTCAACAGGCCGAGCGCGGCCAGCGGGATGGCTGCGACGTTGTAGGCGAATGCCCAGAACAGGTTTGCCTTGATGGTCCGGAGGGTGGCGCGGGACAGGCGGATCGCCGTTGCGGCACCGCGCAGGTCGTCGTTGACCAAGGTGATGTCGGAGGCCTCGATCGCCACGTCGGTGCCGGCACCCATGGCCAGTCCGAGGTCGGCCTGGGCCAGTGCGGCCGCGTCGTTGACGCCGTCGCCGACCATCGCCACCACCCTGCCCCGCTGTTGCAGTCCGGCGATCGCGGCCACCTTGTCGGCCGGCATGACCTCGGCGATCACCTCGGTGATGCCGACGGCATCGGCCACGGTGCGCGCGACGGCCTCGTTGTCGCCGGTGAGCAGGACCGGTGCCAGCCCCAGGCCGGTGAGCAGACCGACCGCCTCGGCGCTGGTCGGCTTCACCGAATCGGCGACGACGAGCAGTCCGGCCGCCGCCCCGTCGAGGCCCACGGCGACGACGGTGTGCCCGCGCTGCTGGGCCTGCGTGAACACCGCTGACAGAGCCGGCGGCAACGGGATCGACCAGTCGGCCAGCAGGGCGGGGCGGCCGACGACGACGGCGGTGCCGTCGACGACGCCCTGGACGCCGCTGCCGGCGAGACTGGCGAACTCCGCCGGGGCGGGCAGTTCTCCGACTTCCATGCGGGCGCCGCGGGCGATTGCCGCGGCGATCGGGTGCTCGGAGGCGTTCTCCACCGCGCCGACGATCCGCAGCAGGTGATGCCGGTCGACCCCGTCGGCGGTGACGACCTCCACCAGGGACATCTCGCCGGTGGTGACCGTGCCGGTCTTGTCCATGACGATGGTGTCCACCCTCCTGGTGGATTCCAGGATCTCTGGGCCCTTGATCACGATGCCCAGCTGTGCGCCACGACCGGTGCCGACCAACAGCGCAGTCGGGGTGGCCAGGCCCAGGGCGCACGGGCAGGCGATGATCAGCACGGCCACCGCCGCGGTGAAGGCGGTGGTCGCTGCCGCACCGGCGCCCAGCCATACGCCCAGGGTGGCCACCGCCACCGCGATCACGATCGGCACGAAGACTCCGGCGATGCGGTCGGCCAAGCGGGCGACCGGGGCCTTGCCCGACTGCGCTTGGGTCACGAGGCGCGCCATGCTCGCCAGGGTGGTGGCGTCGCCGACCCGCGTCGCGCGCACGATCAGGCGGCCGCCCGCATTGACGGTGGCCCCGGTGACCGCCGAGTCCGGCCCGACCTCGACCGGCACCGACTCCCCGGTCAGCATCGACTCGTCGACGGCGGACGTCCCACCGACGACGACGCCGTCGGTGGCGATCTTCTCCCCGGGCCGCACGACGAACTCGTCGCCGACGCGCAGGTCGGCGATCGGGACTCGGTACTCGGCCCCGTCGCGCAGCACTTCGACGTCTTTGGCCCCGAGGTCGAGCAGCGCGCGCAGTGCCGCGCCCGCTTCGCGCTTGGCCCGCTTCTCGAAGTACCGCCCGGCGAGGACGAACATGATGACGCCCGCTGCGACCTCCAGGTAGATGTGCGATGCGCCATCGCCGCGGGTGACCGACAGGGAGAACGGGTGGCGCAGGCCGGGCTCGCCGGCGGTCCCGAGGAACAGTGCGTACACCGACCACGCAAACGCCGAGATCGTCCCCACCGAGACCAGGGTGTCCATCGTCGCCGCCCCGTGGCGAAGGTTGATCCAGGCGGCCCGGTGGAAGGGCCACCCCGCCCACACCACGACCGGCGCGGCCAGCGTGAGGCTGGCCCACTGCCAGTAGGTGAACTGCCAGGACGGAACCATGGCGAGCACGATCACCGGAATGGACAGCATGACTGCCCCGATCAACCGGTGGCGCAACCCGCGCAGTTCGGCCTCGGCGGCCGCGGCGACGGGATCGGCGGTTTCGTCGCCGGACCGGGCCGGCGGTTCCGGCAGCCGTGCGGTGTACCCGGTGCGCTCCACCTCGGCGACCAACTCGGCCGGGTCCATCCCGGCCGGGGCGCTCACATGAGCGGTCTCGGTCGCGTAGTTGACCTCGGCGACGACCCCGTCGAGCTTGTTCAGCTTGCGTTCGATCCGGTTCGCGCAGGAGGCGCAGGTCATTCCGCCGATCGCCAATTCGACGGTGGTGGTTCCGTCGGTGCCGATCATAGATTCCGGGGCGGACATGTGATCACCATCTCTTCTCAGGGTCACTGGGTGCTGTCGACGACGAAGGCGGCGGTTCGCACGACGCCGTCGACTTGGAAGTCGAAATAGGCCAGGTAGCGCCCGGCCGAGGGTGCCGTGGCCGCGAACATGACGTCAGAGGTCGCCGGGGGGCCGGCATGGGCCTCGTGCATCGGGTGCACGTGGGTATAGGCGAGGTCGCCGGCGCGGAGCACGACAAGGTGTCCGAGCGCACCCAGGTAGGGCTGCAGGGCCACGGGTTGCCCCGTGTGCCGGACCTGCGCGGTCAGGGTCGAGGCCCGGTCGTGAGCCAGGTCGCCGTCGAGGGTGACGGTGAATCCGTCGACTGTGCTGACGCGATTGGGCTCGGGGGTGGCCGGGGTGAAGTCGCCGGCCACCTGCAGGGTGCCCGACAGCACGATCGGATCGCGCTCGGCGCCGTTGCCGGGGATGAAGTCGGTGAAGACCCGGTAGGTCCCACCGGCCGGGGCGCGCCACGGCACCGACCACTCTCCGGCCGCGTTCCGTGTGGGGTGCACGTGTGCGAAGTGGGCGCCGTCGGCGCGCACGATGATCAGGTGCAGTTCTTTGTCGTGCGCCGGGGTGAAGCGGGTCAGCGCCGTCCCGTCGGGCCCGGTGATCGTGAAACTCACCGGGGCGGCCATGTCGGTGCGCGACGGACCGCTCAGCGCGGTGAGGAGGTAGCCGTCGACCGCCTGCGACGTCCCGACCGCGGCGGACTCCGCCGGCCCGGTCCCGCCGTGCCCGGGGTGGGCGTGGGTCGCACGGCTCGACTCGGCATGGTCGGCCCCACCGGTCTGCGACGACTGGTCGGGCACGGCGTAGCGCCCGACGAGCAGTGCCGCGGCGAAGACGGCGACGAGTCCGCCGGCATACAGGCCCAGGCGCACCGGTGCGTTCACGACGGCCCGCCTCAGGCCCGGGCCGCGGCGTAGCCGGCCTCGGCGACCGCGGCCAGGACCGCTGCGTCGTCGACGGCACCGTCGGCGGCGACGGTCAGTCCGCCGGTCGCAGCACTGACCTCGACGCCGGTGACGCCGGGGATCTCGCCGACTTCTTCGCGTACCGACGTCTCGCAGTGTCCGCAGGTCATGCCGGTGACCAGGTATTCCGCAGTACTCATGAGCGCTCCTCGGTTCGGTGGTGTGGAGCGATCGGTTGATCGGCTCCCACCACTGAAACATATACCCTAGGGGGGTATGTCGCAACCCGCGGGTGGCGCGGCTGTCAGTCGTCCGCGGCGAGGACCTCGTACGCACCGTCGGCATACTCGCTGCGGATGCGCTTCTTGTCGAACTTGCCCACCGAGGTCTTGGGGACCTCCGTGACGAAAGCCCAGCGTTCGGGGAGCTGCCAGCGGGGGACCAGGTCGGCGAGGTGTGCGCGCAGCGCCACCGGATCAGCGTTGGCCGGGTCGGGGACGACGGCCAGCACGAACGGCCGCTCGTCCCACTTCTCGTCGGGCACCGCGACCACGGCGGCCTCGGTGACCACCGGGTTGGACATGATCGTGTTCTCCAACTCCACCGAGGAGATCCACTCGCCACCGGTCTTGATCAGGTCCTTGGTGCGGTCGACGATCGTCATGTAACCGTCGGGGCTGATCGAGGCGACATCGCCGGTGCGCAGCCAGCCGTCGGAGAACTTCTCCGGATCGACGACCGGGCCGTCGGGCGAGTAGTACGCCCCGGTGATCCACGGCCCGCGGACCTGCAGCTCGCCGGCCGACTCGCCGTCCCAGGGCACCTTGTTGCCATCATCGTCGACGAGGCGCGCTTCCACCGCGGCGGGGAACCGGCCCTGCGTGACGCGGTAGGCGAATTCCATCTCGTCGTTCTCCACGCCGAACGGGGCGCGCGACACCGAGCCAAGGGGGGAGGTCTCGGTCATGCCCCAGGCATGGGTGATTGGTGCACCGAAGGCGTCGAACTGCTTGATCATCGACGGCGGGACGGCGGCGCCGCCGACGACGACCTCGCGCAGGTGGCTGATGTCTTGGGGGGCCGCGGTCAATTGCGCCGCAACGCCCTGCCAGATCGTCGGGACGGCGGCGGCGAAGGTCGGCCTGGCGGCCGCCATGATCGCCAACAGCGGCTCGGGCTGAAGGAAGCGGTCAGGCATGACCAGCGTGAGCCCGGCCATCATCGCCGCATACGGCAGGCCCCACGACATGACGTGGAACATCGGCACGATCGCGAGCACCGAATCGCTGTTGCCCAGGCCCATGCCCGACGCCGAGCACACCTGCATCGAGTGCAGCCAGATGCTGCGGTGGCTGTAGACCACGCCCTTGGGGTCACCGGTGGTGCCCGAGGTGTAGCACATCACCGCGGCGTCCTTCTCGTCGATCTCGGGCCACTCGTACTCGGTCGGCTCACCGGCGATCAGGTCGTCGAAGGCGTGCACGGCGATGCCCTCGGGCGCCTCGAAGGTGCTGGCCGGCCCGTTCGCCACGATCACGTGCTCGACCTTTGGCGTGGCCTTCACGTACTGCGCGAGCATCGGCGCGATCGACGCGTCGACGATGATGACCCGGTCGTCGGCGTGGTTGATGATGAAGACCGCCTGCTCGGGAGACAGCCGCAGGTTGAGGGTGTGCAGAACCGCGCCCATCGCCGGGACGGCGCCGTAGGCGATCTGGTGCTCGTTGTTGTTCCACATGAACGTCGCGACGCGATCACCGCGGCCGATGCCGAGCTTGGCCAGGGCATGCGCCAGCTGGGCGCTGCGATCACCCAGTTCGGGGAACGAGATGGACCGCAATCCCGACCCGGTCCAAGTGGTCACCCCCGTCTCGGGATAGTTGCGTCGGCTGTGCTCCACCAGTCGTGCGATGGTCAGTTCGCCGGTCTGCATGGTCGATGCGATCACAGGGGTGCCTCCTAGTCATTGGTGTGACCAAACTTACAGCCCCGACCCGACCGTTGGACGGGTGCCCGGTCGTGCCAGCGGAGCGTCAGAGGCTGCTGGCGGCCGCCGCGTCGAGGAACCAGACGGTGTCGGTGCGGCCGTGGGCGCCCGCACAGGGCCAGTCGAGTGGATCGGCTCCGCCGACCCCGGCCGCGACCGCCTGCGCCTTGTCGGCACCGGCCACCAGGAACCACACGTGCCGCGCCGAATTCACCGCGGGCAGCGTGAGGCTGATCCGTCGTGGCGGCGGCTTGGGCGAGTCGGTCACCGCGACCACCGACCGGGCGGTCTCGGCGACGGCCGGGGTGTGTGGGAACAGCGAGTTGATGTGGCCCTCACCACCCATGCCGAGCAGGTGCACGTCGAAGACCGCGCCGTCGGCATCGGGCTCTAGTGCGTCGAGCACGGCCCGGTACGCCGCCGCGGCCGCCTCGATGTCATCGCCGAACCCACCGTCGCTGGGAGCCATTTCGAACAGCTGTGCGCCCGCTGCATCGGGATCATCGAACAGCGCCGCGCGCGCCTGACCGGCGTTGCGGTCGGGATCGCCCGCGGGCACGAACCGGTCGTCGCCGAAGTACACGTGCAGAGCGGGAAAGTCGATCTCCTCGGCGCGCCCCACCAGCGCGGAGAGCAGTGCGATACCGCTGCTGCCCCCGGTCACCACGATCCGGGCCAAGCCGCGGCGCCGCTGCGCGTCGGCGATCACCTCGACGAGGCGGTCGGCGGCCGCGGCGGCGAGCTCGGCGGCGCTGTCGTGGATGAGGGTATGCGGGCTCGTCGTCATCGGGGGTCACCTCGTGGTGTGCAGGAGTCTTTTGGTGCCGTGCAGGGCGCGTGCATAGGTCTCGTCGGGATCGAGGCGGCGCAACTCCTCGGCCAGGCACTCGCCGGTGGTGCGCTCGCGCCACGGGGTGCGGGAGTCGGGCCGGCCCGGGTCGCGCACCAGTGTGTCGGGGCCGGCCGCGGTCAACGACAGCAGCCCGTCGGCGCATTCGATCTCGACGCCGAGCTCGCCGGTGAGGCGCTCGGTGGGCACCCGCAGGCACTCGGCGAGCCACCCGGCGAGCAAGTCCAGCCCCACCGACGGCCCGGGGCCGGCGACGCGCACCTGGTGGGGCTTGCGAGCCGGGACACGGTCGAAAGCAGCGGCGAGCAGCGCCCGCCACGGCGTGATCTGTGCCCAGGCGATGTCGGTGTCGCCGGGGGAGTAGCTGCGCAACCGCTGGGCGAGCACGCCCTGCGCGTCGAAGCGGTTCGTGCCGTCGAGGATGCGGCGCCCGGCGAGGGCGCCGAGCCGGTCGGTGGCGGGATTCTTCGGCGCGGTGCCCGGCCACCAGGTCACGACAGGTGTGTCCGGCAGCAGGAACGGGGTGACCACGGCGTGGGCGTGCGCACCCAAGTCGCCGAACAGGTGCAGCACGACGACCTCGGACGCACCGGCGTCGCCGCCCACTCGGATCTCGGCGTCCAACCGCGCCGGCGTGCGGCGGTCGGCCGCGGCCGCGACGATGACGCGACACGGGTGCTCGCGGCTCGCGTCGTTGGCCGCGGCGATCGCCGCCTCGGTGTCGTCGCCGGGCTCGGTCTTCACGATCAGCGTCAGCACGCGCCCCAGCGTCACCGCGCCGCCGGTGTCGCGCATGCGCACCAGTTGTTTGGACACCTCGGTGGTCGAGGTATCGGCCAGCCTCTTGATCACCGGGCCGCTCCCTTCCTGCTCGACCTGCTCACGGCCGCCGCCAGCTACGACCGGTGCGGGCCATCATCTCGTCGGCGCCGGTGGGCCCCCAGGTCCCCGACTCGTAGGTCTCGGGCTGCCCCTTCTTGGCCCACGCCCGCAACACCGGGTCGAGGATCTCCCAGGACAACTCCACCTCGGCGTTCACCGGGAACAGCGACGGCTCGCCGAGCAACACGTCGAGGATGAGCCGCTCGTAGGCCTCCGGGGAGGATTCGGTGAATGCCTCGCCGTAGCTGAAGTCCATGTTCACATCGCGCACCTCCATCGACGATCCGGGGACCTTGGAACCGAACCGCAGGGTGACGCCCTCATCGGGTTGCACCCGGATCACCAGCGCGTTCTGCCCGAGCTCGGCGGTCATCGTCGAATCGAAGGGCAGGTGGGGCGCCCGTTTGAAGACCAGGGCTATCTCGGTCACCCGCCGGCCCAGGCGTTTGCCGGTGCGCAGGTAGAACGGCACCCCCGCCCACCGGCGGGTGTCCACCTCCAAGGCGATGGCCGCATAGGTCTCGGTCGTCGAGTCCTGCGCGAACCCCTCCTCCTCGAGCAGTCCGCAGACCCGTTCGTTGCCCTGCCAGCCCGGGCCGTACTGCCCGCGCGCCGAATTGGCCTCCAGCGGCAGGATGTTGCGGGTCGCAGAGAGCACCTTGATCTTCTCCGCCTGCAACTCCGCGGGCGCGAAGGACACCGGTTCCTCCATGGCCACCAGCGCCAACAGCTGCAGCAGGTGGTTCTGGATGACGTCGCGGGCCGCCCCGATGCCGTCGTAGTAGCCCGCCCGTCCGCCCAGGCCGATGTCCTCGGCCATGGTGATCTGCACATGGTCGATGTAGTGCGCGCTCCACACCGGGTCGAACAACTGGTTGGCGAAGCGCAGCGCCAAGATGTTCTGCACGGTCTCTTTGCCCAGGTAGTGGTCGATGCGGAACACCGACTGCTCCGGGAAGACGCTGTTGACCACGGCGTTGAGTTTGCGGGCGCTGGCCAGGTCGTGGCCGAAGGGCTTCTCGATGACGACGCGGCGCCAGCGGCCCTCGCGCGGTTGGGCCAACTCCGAGCGCATGAGCTGGTCGCACACGACGGGGAACGCGTCCGGGGGTACCGACAGGTAGAAGGCGTGGTTGCCGTCGGTGCCGCGCACCTCGTCGAGAGCGGTCAGCGTCGATGACAGGCGGTCGAAGGCTTCGTCGTCGTCGAAGGTGCCCTGCACGAACCGGAAACCCTGGGCCAACTCGCGCCACACATCCTCGCGGAACGGGGTGCGGGCGTGCTCGCGCACCGCGTCGTGCACGATCTGGGCGAAATCCTCGTCGGCCCAGTCGCGCCGGGCGAACCCGACGAGTGCGAACCCGCTCGGCAGCAGGCCCCGGTTCGCCAGGTCGTAGATCGCCGGCATCAACTTTCGGCGAGCCAGGTCGCCGGTGACGCCGAAGATCACCATGCTGCACGGCCCGGCGATCCGCGGCAGGCGCTTGTCGCGATCGTCGCGCAGCGGGTTGTGGCGACGGGTGGCGCGCGCGGGTGCCACCGGCGTCAGGCCTTGGCGGTCAACTGGTCCGACGTGGCGGCCAGCAGGTCCGACCACGCGTCGATGAACTTCGTCACGCCCTGCGACTCGAGGAGCGCAAAGACGTCGTCGAGGTCGACACCGGCCGCCGCGACGGCCGCCATCACCGCGCGCGCATCGCCCTCGTGGCCGATGATCGACGACTCGTCGACCCACCCGTGGTCGGCGAAGGCCTCGAGCGTCTTCGTGGGCACCGTGTTGACGGTGTCGGGCGCGACGAGTTCGGACACGTACAGCGTGTCGGGGTACTCGGGATTCTTCGTTCCCGTCGACGCCCAGAGCGCGCGCTGCGGTCGTGCGCCGTGGCCGGCGAGGTCGGGGAAGCGCACCTCGCGGGTGAACACGTCCTGGTAGCGCGCGTAGGCCAACCGGGCGTTCGCCAGCGCGGCCTTGCCGCGCAGCGCGAGCGCCTCGTCGGTGCCGAGCGCCTCGAGGCGTTTGTCGATCTCGGTGTCGACGCGGGAGACGAAGAACGACGCCACCGAGTGAAGCGCGGCGATGTCGCGCCCCGCGACCAGCGCCGCATCGAGGCCGTCGAGGAAGGCCTCGATGACCTCGCCGTAGCGCTGTACGGAGAAGATCAGGGTGACGTTGACGCTGATGCCCTCGGCGAGCACCCTGGTGATCGCCGGGAGCCCCGCCTTGGTGGCCGGGATCTTGATGAAGAGGTTCGGCCGGTCGACGGCCTGCCACAACTCGATGGCCTGCGCGACGGTGCCGTCGGTGTCGTGGGCCAGGCGCGGGTCGACTTCGATCGACACCCGGCCGTCGACGCCGTCGGATTCGACGAACACCGGGGCGAATACGTCGCACGCGTCGCGCACGTCGTCGGTGGTGATGGTCCGGATCGCGCCGTCGGCATCGGCGCCAGCCGCGGCCAGTACGGCGATCTGCTCGGCGTAGCTGTCGCCGGCTGAGAGTGCGGCCTGGAAGATCGACGGGTTGGTCGTCACCCCGACGATCGACCGGGTGGCGATCAGTTCGGCCAGGCGTCCGCTGCGCAACAGGTCGCGCGACAGGTCGTCGAGCCAGACCGAAACCCCCGCCTCGCTGAGTTGTGCCAAGCGCTCATTCGTACCCACTGCGTTCGTACCCACTGCGACCCCTCCTCTGGTGTGTTGTTCCGCTGGTTCGTTGTTCCGCCCGCCGGGTGCGGCCGTGCTACTTCGCGTTGGCGACGGAGCGTTTCGCGGCGTCGACGACGGCCTCGGTGGTGACACCGAACTCCTGGTAGAGCACCTGGTAGGCGGCTGAAGCGCCGTAGTGCTCGATGGACACGATCTCCCCGGCATCGCCGACGAGGCGGTACCAGGGCATGGCGATGCCGGCTTCGACGGCGACGCGGGCGCGCACCCGCGGCGGCAGCACCGAATCGCGGTACTCGGCCGGCTGCGCGTCGAACCACTCGATGCACGGCATGGACACGACGCGTGCGTCGACGCCCTGCTCGGCCAGTGCCGCGCGCGCCTGCACCGCCAACTGGACCTCCGAGCCGGTGCCGATGAGCACCACGTCGGGGGTGTCCCCGGTCGAGTCGAGCAGCACGTAACCGCCGGCGGCGACCCCCTCGGCCGACGTGCCCTCGAGCACCGGCACGTTCTGCCGGGTCAGGGCGAGTCCGGCGGGGTTGGTGCGGCGGGTCAGCACGTGCGCCCACGCGTGGGCCGTCTCGTTCGCGTCGGCCGGGCGGACCACGTCGAGGTGGGGAATGGCGCGCAGCGCGGCGAGGTGCTCGATCGGCTGGTGGGTCGGGCCGTCCTCGCCGAGGCCGATGGAGTCGTGGGTCCATACGTAGACCGGGTCGATCTCCATCAGTGCGGCCAGCCGGACCGCCGGGCGCATGTAGTCGGCGAACTGCAGGAAGGTACCGCCGTAGGCGCGGGTCGGTCCGTGCAGCACGATGCCCGACAGGATTGCGCCCATCGCGTGCTCGCGGATGCCGAAGTGCAAGGTGCGGCCGTAGGGCTCGGCGCTCCACGTCGACGTGGAGATCGACGCCGGTCCGAAGGACTTCGCGCCCGGGATCGTGGTGTTGTTCGAGCCGGCCAGGTCGGCCGAGCCGCCCCACAGCTCCGGCAGCACGGGCCCCAGCGCGCCCAGGACTTTGCCCGAGGCGCTGCGGGTCGCGACTGAGTCGCCGACCGCCCAGGTCGGGAGCGCGTCACGCCACCCGTCGGGGAGTTCGTGGGCGTGCAGGCGGTCGAAGAGCGCCTTGCGTTCCGGCGAGCCGGCCGCCCAGGCGTCGAACGCGGCGGTCCACTCCTCGCGCGAGGCGGCGCCACGACCGGCCAAGCCGCGGGTGTGGGCGATGACCTCGTCGGCGACGGCGAACTCGGTGTCGGGATCGAAGCCGAGGATCTTCTTGGTCTCCTTGATCTCGTCGGCGCCCAGCGCGGCGCCGTGGGCGGCGCCGGTGTTCATCTTGGTCGGGGCCGGGTAGCCGATGACGGTGCGCAGGCAGATCAGCGACGGACGGTCGGTGACCGCCTTGGCCGCTTCGATCGCGGCCTCGATTCCGGTGACGTTCTCCCCGCCGTCGACGGTCTGCACGTGCCAGCCGTAGGCGCGGTAACGCGCGCCGACGTCCTCGCTCAGCGCGATGTCGGTGTCGTCCTCGATGGAGATCTGGTTCTGGTCGTAGAAGACGATCAGGTTGCCCAACTCCTGGGTGCCCGCCAGCGAGCTGGCCTCGCTGGTGACGCCTTCCTCGATGTCGCCGTCGGAAGCGATCACGTAGATGAAGTGGTCGAACGGGCTGGTCCCCGTTGCGGCGTCCGGGTCGAACAGGCCGCGCTCGTAGCGGGCGGCCATGCTCATCCCGACCGCCGAGGCCAAGCCCTGCCCGAGGGGGCCGGTGGTGATCTCCACGCCCTTGGTGTGGCGGAACTCGGGGTGCCCGGGAGTCAGTGAGCCCCAAGTGCGCAGTGCCCTGAGGTCGTCGAGCTCCAACCCGAAGCCGCCCAGGTAGAGCTGGACGTACAGCGTGAGGCTCGAGTGTCCGCAGGACAGGATGAACCGGTCGCGGCCCACCCAGTGCGGATCGGCAGGGTCGTGGCGCAACACGCGCTGGAACAGGGTGTAGGCCAGTGGGGCCAGGCTCATCGCGGTGCCGGGGTGCCCGCTGCCGCACTTCTGGACCGCGTCGGCGGCCAGCAGTCGCGCGGTGTCGACCGCCCTGGTGTCCAGCTCGGTCCAGTCGTCGGGATGGGCGGGCCGGGTGAGCTTGGCGATCTCGTCGGTGTGGACCACGGTGGTGGGTTCTCCTGGACTGGGCGGTGACGGGGTTGGCTCCAGCCTAGTCCGAAGGCCCGACGATCAGCGCGACGGCCGGGAACGGTCGGTGATCGGGTCGGCAGTCATAGGCGGATTCCGTCGGCGCGGGCCCGCGGGTCTACACTTCGTAGTAGTGCGGCCCAAGCTGATCCGGCCGCGAAAATGGACAGCGTTGTCGGACAAGCGGAGTGACAGTTGAGCAGTGAGCGCGCGGGCGCGCAGAGCCCGGTCGTCGATCACCTGCCCGACGTGTCGTTGTCGCGGCGGGTGCGCAACGCCGTCGGCGCCTACATCGCGCTGACCAAGCCACGTGTCATCGAACTGCTGCTGGTGGCGACCATCCCGGTGATGCTGCAGGCCGACCGCGGTCACGTCGACATCGGCCTGATCGCCGCGACCCTGGTCGGCGGCTGGCTCGGCGCGGCGTGCGCGAACACCCTGAACATGGTCGCCGACGCCGACATCGACCAGAAGATGCGCCGCACCCAGCGCCGGCCGTTGGCCCGCCACGCGGTGACGCCGCGCGCGGCGCTGGTCTACGGGATCGTGTTGGGCATCGCGTCCTTCCTGGTCCTGTGGCGGTTCGCGAACCTGCTGGCCGCCGTGCTGGTGATGATCACCATCGCCTTCTACGTCGGCGTCTACACGCTGATCCTCAAGCGCCGCACCTCGCAGAACGTGGTCTGGGGCGGGGCGGCCGGGTGTATGCCCACCCTCGTCGGGTGGGCCGCGGTCACCGGGACGTTGAGCTGGGAGCCGGTGGTGCTGTTCCTGGTGATCTTCTTCTGGACGCCGCCGCACACCTGGGCGCTGGCCATGCGCTACCGCGAGGATTACGAGGCCGCCGGGGTGCCGATGTTGCCGGTTGTCGCCACCGAGGAGCAGGTGACCCGGCAGATGGTGATCTACACCGTCGCCACGGTCCTGACCTCATTCTTCTTGATCCCGGCAGCCGGCGCCGTCTATGCGGCGGTGGCAGTTGCGGCGGGGGCGTGGTTCACGCAGCGCGTCTGGAAGCTCTACCGCGAGACGTGCGCGGGCAAGGAAGTCGTGCCGCTCAAGGTGTTCCTGCAGTCCAACGAGTACTTGGCGCTGCTGTTCTGCGGCCTGGCGATCGACGCCGTCTTCCACCTGCCGATCGTCGCCTCGTACTTCTGACTTCGCACTTCGTAACTTCTGGCTTCGTCACTTCGGATGCCTGGTCGGGCGCTCAGTGCCGGGTCATCAGCGCGATGGAACCGGTGGTGACCCGGCTCTCCAGATCCCGGTGCGCTTGTGCGGCGTCGGCCAGCGGATAGTGTGCGCCGACCAGGATCTGCACGGTCCCGGACGCGACGGCATCGACCAGTCGACCGCTGCGCAGCGCGAATTCCTCGTCGGCCGCGGTGAAGTGGGCCAGGGTCGGCCGGGTCACCGACAGCGAGCCGGCGGCGTTGAGGCGCTGCAGGTCGAAGGGGGGCACCGGGCCGCTCGCCGCACCGAACAACACGACGGTGCCGCGCACGGCGGTGGCGGCCAGACTCGCGTCGAAGGTATCGGCGCCGACCCCGTCGTAGGCGACCCCGACACCCGCGCCATCGGTCAGGTCCCGTACGCGCGCCGCCAGGTCGGGGCCGTAGCGCAGCACGTGGGTGGCCCCGGCCGCGCGGGAGAGTGCTTCCTTCTCGTCGGAGGAGACCGTGCTGATCACCGTCACCCCGGCCGCGACGGCCAGCTGGGTCAGGATCAGCCCGACGCCGCCGGCCCCGGCGTGCACCAGGACCGTGTCGCCGGCGCGGGGATGGGCCGCGCCGTCGAGCAGGTAGTCGGCGGTCAATCCCTGCAGCAGCATGGTGCCCGCGACATCGTCGTCGATCGCCGCCGGGACCCGGACCGCGCGGTCGGCGTCGACGGCGACGAGTTCGGCGTAGGAGCCGGGAGCGTCGCACCACGCGACGCGATCGCCGACGGCGTGGCCGGTCACGCCGTCGCCCAGGGCGGTCACGACCCCGCCGGCCTCGGTCCCCGGGATGTAGGGAGGATGACTCGGGTACAGCCCGCGGCGCAGATAGGTGTCGATGAAGTTCACCCCGGCGGCCCGGGTCGCCACGAGCACCTGCCCGGGGCCCGGTTGCGGGTCGGGGCGCGTGCGCCAGACCAGGACTTCGGGGCCACCGTGCTCGGTGACGACGATCGCATGCATGTCCCCAGTGTCGCACCCGGACGCGGGCAGTAGTATCGACGGCTATGAGCGAGGACACCGCCGAGACGACGATTGCCGCCCCCGACGCCCCGGCCGGGGTGGTGCGCTCGATTCGCGCCTTCGTGGAGCACGCCGGCGGCTCGGCCACCGCGCTGCTCCAGCCGGTCGGCGATGCGGGGGTCCGGATCACCCTCGTCGGCGGCGACGGCGGCATCCTGGGCGACCGGGTGGTCCGCGACGAGCCGACGGCCCATGCCGTCGTCGATGCCGTGGCCGGGCTGGTCGTCGCCGAGGAGTGGACGCGCGAGCTCGTGTCGCGCGCCACCGTGGCACCGTCGCATTGGCGCAAGATGGCCGGTTGGGTCGCGCACCAGCGGCACTTCCCCAAGGCCCGGAACAGCTCCGAGCTCGACTGAGCAGAACCCCTGCGACCAGCGCATCTACGACACTGCGTAGTATGAACGCCGTGGCTGCCAACCCGATCGTGCGCGCGTGGTACCGCGCGGTGGACCTGTTGCCGTTGCCCGGAATGCGCGCCCAGCGGCGCATCGCCCTGGCCGCCCTGCTCGCGCAGGCGTTGATCACCGTCACCGGCTCGGTCGTCCGGGTGACCGCTTCCGGTCTGGGGTGCCCGACCTGGCCGAAGTGTTTCGATGATTCGCTGGTGCCGCTCCGCTCCGATGAAGTGCCGTGGTGGCACCAGGCCATCGAGTTCGGCAACCGGCAGATCGCGGTGTGGATCGTGGTGACCACCGCCGCCGCGGTCGTTCTCGCGGTGAGCCGGGCGCGGCGGCGCCGCGAGGTCTTGGTCTATGCGTGGATCCTGCCCGCCTCGACCATCGCCCAGGCGGTCCTCGGCGGGATCACGGTCCTGACCGGACTCACCTGGTGGATCGTCGGCACCCACCTGCTGGTCTCCGCGGTGATGGTGTGGCTCGCCGCGATCCTGTACGTCAAGGTCGGCCAACCCGACAACGGGGCACGCGTCGACGCCGCGCCACCGGGCGCCCGCCGCCTCGTCGCAGCCTCGACGGTGCTGCTTGCCGCTGCACTGGTCGCCGGTGTGACGGTGACCGGTGCCGGCCCGCACGCGGGGGACCGCAGTCGGCCCGAGGCGATGGACCGCCTTCCGGTAAGCATCCCGCTGCTCACCACGATCCACGCGGTGCTCGTCGTCCTCTACCTGGCGTTGGTGATCGCCGCGGCGGTGGCCATCCGGCGCGGCACGGCGGATCGTGCCGTGGCCGTTCGGCTGCGCATCGTGCTGATCGTCATCGCCGCGCAGTCGCTGATCGGCGTCGTCCAGTACTTCACCAACGTGCCCGCCCTGCTCGTGGTGCTCCACGTGGCCGGGGCGTGTTCGGTCATCGCCGAGACGGCGATCCTCTACCAGGTGATGCGGCCGCGGGTCGCGGCCGACGAACTCAGTCGAATCTGAACCATTTCAGCGCCGCGGCGACACCGAGGATCGTCCAGGCGACGAGCACGGCGGCCGAGGCGACCGCGAAGCCGCCCGACCCCGCCTGGTGCAGGGCGTCGGCGAGTGCGCCTGACGGTGTGGCTTTGGCGGCGCTGCGCGCGGCGTCGGGAATGCGCGACCCGAGGACTACGAGGCCGGCCACCCCGGCCAGTACGAACCAGATGAGGTTGGCCGCCGCGAGCACGACCTCGGCCTTGCCCGTGCCGCCCAGCGCCAGCCCCAAGGCGGCGAACATCGCGGTGCCGACCACGATCACCGGCACCGCGAGCGCGATCCCGGTGACGGTGGGCCGCGCCCCGAAGGCCATCGCGATCGCACTGAGCAGCACGGTCTGCAGCAGCACGACGACCAGGACGGCGATGGACTTGCCGGCGATGATGCCCCACCGCGGGATGGCGGTGGCGCCGAGGCGCTTGAGGGCGCCGTAGCGACGGTCGAAGCCGACGGCGATGGCCTGCCCGGTGAACGCCGTCGACATGATGGCGACGGCCAGGACCCCCGGGAGGAAGGTGCCCGCCCGCGCGGCGGGGGAGTCACCGGAATCGGTGGACAGCGGCGCCAGGCACACGCCGATGAGCAGGGTGATCGGAATGAACATCGTGATCAGCAGCTGTTCGCCGTTGCGCAGCAGCAGGCGCAGTTCGAGGGCCGACTGGGCCGCGACCATCGAGCGAACCGGCGCCGGTCGCGGGCCCGGCGCGAACGTGCCCGGTTCGAAGTGGCCAGTGGTCTCGGTGCTCATGCGCGGACCTCCCGGCCGGTGAGGGTGAGGAACACGTCTTGCAGGCTGAGGCTGTCGACCCGCAGGCCGGTGATCAGGATGTCGCCCCCGGCGCACCAGTCGGCGAGCGCGGCGATTGCCGCCGGGGTGGCCGGCCCGCTCAACGCGTAGTCCCCCGGGGCGGTCTCGGTACCGGTCACCGCGGTGCTCGCGCCCGCAGTGCCCCCGATTGCGGCGCCGACGGCGGCGGCGGCGGCGGCGACGTCGAGCCCGGGGGCCGCGGTGAAGCGGATGCCGCCGGCGTCGCGGGCGGTCAGCTCAGCCGGTGTGCCGGCGGCGACCACGCGGCCGGCGTCGATGATCACGATGTCGTCGGCGAGGCCTTCGGCCTCGTCGAGCATGTGGGTGGTCAGCACGATCGTGACGCCGTCGGCTCGCAGGGCGGTGATGAGGTCCCACACGAGTAGTCGCGCCTGCGCGTCGAGACCCGCGGTCGGCTCGTCGAGGAACACCAACTCGGGGCGCCCGACGATGGCGCAGGCCAGCGACAGGCGTTGCTGCTGGCCACCGGAGAGTCGGCGGAACGGTGTCGCGGCGACCGGGGTGAGGCCGAGGACCTCGAGCAACCAGGCCGGGTCGAGCGGATTGGCGCTGTAGGAGGCGCAGAGCCGCAGCATCTCTCCGGCGCGGGCGCCGGGATAGGCTCCGCCGCCCTGCAGCATCACCCCGATCCGGGCGCGCAGGGCATCGTTGTCGGCCCGGGGGTCGAGGCCGAGGACGCGCACTCGGCCGGCATCGGGGACGGTGAACCCCTCGCAGATCTCGATGGTCGTCGTCTTGCCCGCGCCGTTGGGCCCGAGTAGTGCGAGAACGGTGCCGCGGCGGACGGCGAGGTCGATGCCGTCGACGGCGGTGCGGGTGCCGAAGGACTTGCGCAGGCCCGTGACTGTGACGGCGGCCTCGTGGTCGCGGGGCGGATCGGTACGGGGCACGTGGTCCACCCTATGCGCCTCTGGAACGCCGCCCGACCGAGGGCAGCCAGGCCGGGCGCTCCTCGAAGAACAGGGCGGTGAGGATGGCGACCATCATGATCGCCGCCAGTAGCCCCTGGGCCAGCACGATACCGGTGGTGTTGGAGCTGGTGGGCATGACGACGGTGGCGATCAGTGCCGACGAGGCGATCGCGCCGAGGCGGAACCAGCGGTCCGACGCCCAGGCGGCGAGGGGGATGACGGCCCATAGCAGGTACCAGGCCTGGGCGAACGGCGAGAACACAACGATCGTCGCCATCGAGATACCCAGCGCACCGATCGGGTGGATGCGGCCGCCAAGGGTCGCGAGCAGCCAGCGCAGGATGAACATGGCGGCGATGAGCTGGGCCAGCGGCCGGACGATGTCGAGAACGGCCTGGGTGTGGTCGCCGAGTCCGAGTCCGATGCCGGTGCGGCCGGCTCCGACGGAGAGGAGCGTCGGCATGGACATCCAGGACCGCACGATATCGCCGGTCGACAACGTCTTGGTCCAGCCGAAGCCGAGACCGGTGCCGAGGCAGATTCCGACGATCACGATGACGGCGATCACCGCCATCACCGATGCCGAGCGGGCCAGCGCGACCACCGAAGCCGCCGATCGGGACCACCACTGGCGGATCGGGGCGTGTCGCAACGCGGGCAGAGTGGCGCCCCAGCGCCGGGCCAGGGCCACGCCCAGGAAGCCCAGCGCGATTATCGAGGTGGCCTTGATCATCGACGACATGGCGATCACGGCGGCCCCGGAGATCAGCAGCCACCCGGTCGGCGAGGGCAACCAGCGCGATCGGGCGCGGTGTAGCGGCCGGGCCGAGTCCACGGCGGACAGGCCCAGTTCGAGGCCGACCAGCATCATGCCCAGCATCAACGACTCGTTGTGGATGCCGCCGACGAGGTGCAGGATCACCAGCGGGTTCATTGCCCCGAGCCACAGCGCCGCGATCGGTGAGACGCCGCACCGGTGGGCCAGCCGCGGCAGTGCCCACACGATCATTGCGACGCCGGCGAGGGCGAGCATTCGGTGGGCGAAGATGCCGACGGTGATGTTGTCACCGGTCAGCGCCGTGATGTGCTCGCCCAACCACAGGAACAACGGTCCGTAGGGCGCCGGGGTGTCCTTCCAGATGTTGGGCACCGATCCGGCGAGTTCGTAGAGCGGGTGGTCGGGCGGAAGCCCGTTGAGCGGGCTCACCGTATACGGGTCTTTGCCGATGTAGGCGATTGCGCTCTGGGCCAGGTAGGAGTAGATGTCCTTGGACAGCAACGGCGGCGCGATGAGGATCGGGGCGATCCACAGCAGCAGGGTGTGGTCGGCCTGGCGCCGGGTCATCCGCCGCGCCGGGGTCGTGCCGTGGAAGACCTCGACGCTCAGGCGCCCGACGGCGAAGCGTCCGATCAGCAGCCAGGCCACGACGAGCATGAGCGTGCCGCCGATGGACAGGGTCAGGGCGGTGCCGAACATGCGCGACGGCAGCGACAACAGCCGCATACCGGCGACCGGGTTCTGGCTGACCGGGATGGCGCCGGTCCCCAGCGAGCCGATCAGCAGGAGCAGCGAACCGGTCGCGCCGAAGATCTTGATCCGTTGGAGCCGCTTGTCCTCTTCGGCGTTGAGCGGGCCGACTTCGGCCTCATCGGCGTGCAGTACCGCGACGGCGGCGCCGTAGTCGCCGGGGGTGTCGGCGTCGGCGCCCGCGCGCTGGGCGTCGGACCGCCGTCGGCGCGGGGCGAGGCCGAGGTAGTCGAGCAGGGAGGAGGCCACGGGAGATGACTCTAGTCGGCGCAGGCAGGGCCCCGGACGGGGTCTCACCGGTAAGGCCACCCTTGCTTGTGGGCTCGGAAGCAATTACGTCACACTTGTGTTGTGAAAAGTATGACCGACTCTCGACGACCCGTGCGCGCCCGTGCCGCGCAGGTCGGCGGTGAGCCGGTGCGGGCGGTCAGCCCGGCCGACGGCCATACGCGCCAAACGGTGGTCGAACTGCTCGGCGAGGATGGCCCGCTGACCGCCGGCGATATCGCCGGCCGCTTGGGCATCAGTCCCGCCGGGGTGCGCCGGCACCTCGACGCGCTGCTGGCGACGGCCGACGTGGAGACCGCGCAGACCGACCGCGGCTTCGGCGGCGGCCAGCGCGGCCGCGGTCGGCCGGCCAAGTGGTTCCAACTCACCGCGGCGGGCCGCGGGAAGCTGCGCCACGCCTACGACGACCTGGCCAGCGCCGCATTGCGGGCCCTGCGCGCAGCCGGCGGCGACGAGGCCGTCAGTGCTTTCGCCCGCGACCGCATCTCCCGGGTGACCGAGGACGTCGTCCCGGCCGGCGGTGCCGGTGAGGTGCCCGGCACCGTGGCGGAGATCGCCGCCGCACTGACCGGTGCCGGATACGCGGCCAACACCCGGGAGGTGGGCGCGGGTATGCAGATCTGCCAGCACCACTGTCCGGTCGCCCACGTGGCCGCGGAGTTCCCCGAGTTGTGCGAGGCCGAGACCGCGCGGTTCACCGAGCTGCTCGGCACCCACGTCCAACGGTTGGCCACCATCGCCAACGGCGACTGCGCATGCACGACCCACATCCCCCTGACCACATCAGCACCGGCAGCCCCAACTCCGCTGCCGGACCCGTCGATCGGCGCACAGCCCGCGCCGAGGAAGAAGGAAGGCTCCCGATGACTCTCACCGAGCCGACAGCCCCGGCCCCGTCGACCACGGCGCCCTTGACCCAGGACGAGACGATCGCCTCGCTGGGCCACTACGACTACGGCTGGTCCGATTCCGACGACGCCGGCGCTTCGGCCAAGCGGGGTTTGTCCGCGGCCGTCGTCACCGACATCTCCGCGAAGAAGAACGAGCCGGAGTGGATGCTGGCGCAGCGGCTCAAGGCGCTGCGCATCTTCGATCGCAAGCCGATGCCGCACTGGGGCGCCGACCTCGACGGCATCGACTTCGACAACATCAAGTACTTCGTCCGCTCGACCGAGAAACAGGCCCAATCGTGGGAGGACCTGCCCGAGGACATCCGCAACACCTATGACCGCCTCGGCATCCCCGAGGCCGAGAAGCAGCGACTCGTGGGCGGGGTTGCCGCACAGTACGAGTCCGAGGTGGTCTACCACCAGATCCGGGAGGACCTCGAAGAGAAGGGCGTCATCTTCCTCGACACCGACTCGGGGTTGCGCGAGCACCCGGAGGTCTTCCAGAAGTACTTCGGCTCGGTGATCCCGGCCGGCGACAACAAGTTCGCGGCACTCAACACCGCAGTGTGGTCGGGCGGCTCTTTCGTCTACGTTCCGCCGGGCGTGCACGTCGACATCCCGCTGCAGGCCTACTTCCGGATCAACACCGAGAACATGGGCCAGTTCGAGCGGACGCTGATCATCGTCGACGAGGACGCCTACGTCCACTACGTCGAGGGCTGCACAGCGCCGATCTACAAGTCCGACTCGCTGCACTCGGCCGTCGTGGAGATCATCGTGCGCAAGGGCGGGCGCTGTCGCTACACGACCATCCAGAACTGGTCGAACAACGTCTACAACCTGGTGACCAAGCGTGCCAAAGCCGAGGCCGGCGCGACCATGGAGTGGGTCGACGGCAACATCGGCTCCAAGGTGACGATGAAGTACCCGGCGGTGTGGTTGACCGGCGAGCACGCCAAGGGCGAGGTTCTGTCGGTGGCGTTCGCCGGTGCGGGCCAGCACCAGGACACCGGTTCGAAGATGGTGCACCTCGCGCCCAACACGTCGAGCAACATCGTCTCCAAGTCGGTGGCCCGCGGCGGCGGCCGCGCGTCGTACCGCGGGTTGATCAAGATCAACCCGGGTGCCCACGGCAGCCGTTCGACGGTGAAGTGCGATGCGTTGCTCGTCGACCAGATCAGCCGGAGCGACACCTACCCGTACGTCGACATCCGCGAGGACGACGTGACGATGGGCCACGAGGCGACGGTCTCGAAGGTCTCTGACGACCAGTTGTTCTACCTGATGAGCCGTGGGCTCACCGAGGACGAGGCCATGGCGATGGTGGTGCGCGGCTTCGTCGAGCCGATCGCCAAGGAACTGCCGATGGAGTACGCGCTCGAACTCAACCGACTCATCGAACTGCAGATGGAAGGAGCCGTCGGCTGATGGCGGACACAGCAGTGGGGGCCGGGGCGAACCCGGCTGCGGCACTCGCCGCCAACAAGGGGGAGATGTTCACCTCCTTCGACGTCGATGCCTTTGAAATCCCCGGGCAGCGGGAAGAGGCCTGGCGGTTCACGCCGTTCCGGCGGCTGCGGGGGCTGCACGACGGCTCGGCGCCGGCGTCCGGCACCGCGACGATCGACGTGGTCGGCGCTGGCTCCGGACTGCCGTCGGGGGTGAGCGTCGAGACCGTCGCACGTGGCGACGAGCGCCTCGGGCAGGGCGGCGTCCCGTTCGACCGGATCGCGGCCCAGGCGTTCTCCTCTTTCCCGAGCGCCACCATCGTCACCGTCGCCGGTGAAGCCGTCGTGGACGATCCGGTGGCGGTCACCGTCACCGGCCCGGGGGTCGGCGAGACCGCCTACGGCCACCTGCAGATCCGCCTGGAGGCGTTCGCCAAGGCGACGATCGTGATCGACCAGCGCGGCAGCGGCACCTATGCGGAGAACATCGAGTTCATCGTCGGCGACGGTGCCCACCTCACCGTGGTCAACCTGCACGAGTGGGCCGACGACATGGTGCACGTCGCCGCCCACCACGCCCTGCTGCACCGGGATGCCGTGCTGCGCCACTTCGCGGTCTCCCTCGGTGGCGACCTCGTGCGGCTCTCGCCGACGGTGCACTACGCCGGTCCCGGCGGTGACGCAGAGCTCTGGGGGCTGTACTTCGCCGACGCCGGCCAACACCTCGAGCAGCGGCTCCTGGTCGACCACTCGCAGCCGCACTGCCGGTCTTTCGTGACCTACAAGGGCGCCCTGCAGGGCGACCCGACCCTGGGGCACGGCCACGAGGCGCGCACGGTCTGGATCGGCGACGTGCTGATCCGCCCCGCCGCCGAGGGCACCGACACCTACGAGTTGAACCGGAACCTGCTGCTCACCGACGGGGCGCGCGCCGATTCGGTGCCCAACCTGGAGATCGAGACCGGCGAGATCGTCGGTGCCGGCCATGCGAGTGCCACCGGCCGCTTCGACGACGAACAGCTGTTCTACCTGATGGCGCGGGGCATCCCCGCCGACGTCGCTCGGCGCCTGGTGGTCCGCGGCTTCTTCGGCGAGATCATCGCGAAGATTCCCGTACCGGCTCTGCGGGAGCGCCTGACCGAGGCCGTCGAGGCCGAACTGGCGGTCGGCGGCGCCTAGCCGCAATCGCGACCGGCTTGCACAGATTCGGGCGCCCGCGCCCACCCCACCCGACCTACCACGAGGACTTGAAGTGACCACACTGGACATCCGCGACCTGCACGTCCGGGTCGCCACCACCGACCCCGACGCCGAGCCCATCGAGATTCTCAAGGGCGTCGACCTCACCGTGAAATCGGGGGAGACCCACGCGATTATGGGTCCCAACGGCTCGGGCAAGTCGACGCTGTCCTACGCGATCGCCGGCCACCCCAAGTACGAGGTCACCCAGGGTGTGATCACCCTCGACGGCGAGGACGTCCTGGCGATGAGCGTCGACGAGCGCGCCCGGGCCGGCATCTTCCTGGCCATGCAGTACCCGGTGGAGGTGCCCGGCGTCTCGATGTCGAACTTCCTGCGCACCGCGGCGACTGCCGTGCGCGGCGAGGCGCCGAAGCTGCGCCACTGGGTCAAAGAGGCCAAGGAGGCCATGGCGGCCCTCGAGATCGACCCGGCCTTCGCCGAGCGCAGCGTCAACGAAGGGTTCTCCGGCGGCGAGAAGAAGCGCCACGAGATCCTTCAGCTCGACCTGCTCGCACCCAAGATCGCCGTGCTCGACGAGACCGACTCGGGTCTGGACGTCGACGCCCTGCGCATCGTGTCGGAGGGGGTCAACCGGTACAAGGAGAAGGAGCACGGCGGCGTACTGCTGATCACGCACTACACCCGGATCCTGCGCTACATCAAGCCCGACTTCGTGCACGTCTTCGTCGACGGCCGGATCGTGGAGTCGGGCGGGCCGGGATTGGCCGAGGAGTTGGAGGCCAACGGCTACGTGCGCTTCACCGCGACCGGCGCGGGGAGCGGAGCCTCGGCGTGAGCGTTGCCGCCCAGCGGACTCCGGCCGAACCCGCCCCGGCGGCGGGTCGGCTCGACGTCGAGGCCGTCCGGGCGGACTTCCCGATCCTGCACCGCCAGGTGCGCGATGGGAAGCCGCTGGTCTACCTGGACTCCGGCGCGACCGCGCAGCGGCCACTGCAGGTCCTCGACGCCGAACGCGATTTCCTGCTCAACCACAACGCCGCGGTGCACCGCGGGGCGCACCAACTCGCCGAGGAGGCGACCGACGCTTATGAGCACGCGCGGGCGACGATCGCGCGGTTCGTCGGCGTGGGCGCCGGGGAGCTCGTCTTCACCAAGAACGCCACCGAGTCGCTGAACCTGGTCGCCTATGCACTCGCCGACGAGCGGGCGGCCGGCGTGTTCGGGGGCAAACCGCTCGGGCCCGGCGACACCGTCGTGGTCACCGAGCTCGAACACCACGCCAACCTCGTTCCATGGCAGGAGGCCTGCCGCCGGACCGGCGCGGCGTTGCGCTGGTACGGCGTCACCGACGACGGTCGCATCGACCTCGACTCGCTGGTCCTCGACGACTCGGTGCGGGTGGTCGCGTTCAGCCACCAGTCCAATGTCACCGGCGCCGTGGCCGACGTCGCGGAGATGGTGCGCCGTGCCCGCGCGGTCGGGGCTCTCGTCGTGCTCGACGCCTGTCAGTCGGTGCCGCACATGGCCGTCGACCTCGCGGCGCTCGATGTCGATTTCGCCGCCTTCTCCGGGCACAAGATGTTCGGCCCGTCCGGGGTCGGCGCGCTGTACGGCCGGGCCGGGTTGCTCGAGCAGCTGCCGCCGTTCCTGACCGGCGGCTCCATGATCGAGACGGTGACGATGGAGGCGTCGACTTACGCCCCGCCGCCACAGCGCTTCGAAGCCGGAGTGCCGATGACCTCGCAGGCCGTCGGGCTCGGTGCGGCCGTGGACTACCTCGAGGGGCTGGGCATGGACGCGGTCGCCGCACACGAGCACGAGCTCACCGCTGCGGCACTGGCCGAGCTCGGCCGGATCGAGGGCGTGCGGATCATCGGCCCGACCGAGGCGGTACACCGCGGCGGAGCGGTCAGCTTCGTCGTCGACGGCGTGCACGCGCATGACCTCGGCCAGATCCTCGACGACGAGGGCGTCGCCATCCGAGTCGGGCACCATTGCGCGTGGCCGCTGCACCGGCGCCTCGGCGTGGCGGCTTCGGCGCGAGCCTCTTTCGCCGCCTACAACACCCTTGACGAAGTCGAGCGGCTTGGCGCAGCGATCGTGCGGGCGCAACAGTTCTTCGGGGGGCGTTGACCCGATGCGGATGGAGCAGATGTACCAGGACGTCATCCTGGACCACTACAAGCACCCGCACGGGCGTGGCCTGCGCGAACCCTTCGACGCGCAGGTGCACCACGTGAACCCGACCTGCGGCGACGAGGTGACGCTGCGGGTGGGGCTGTCCGCCGACGGCGGGCGGATCGCCGATATCTCCTACGACGGGCAAGGCTGCTCGATCTCGCAGGCGTCGACCTCGGTGCTCTACGACCAGGTCACCGGATTGCCGGTCGACGAGGCACTGGGCGTGCTCGCGGCGTTCACCGCGATGATTACCTCCCGCGGCAGCGACCCCGGCGACGACGAGGTGATCGGCGACGGTATCGCATTCGCCGGCGTCAGCAAGTACCCGGCGCGGGTGAAGTGCGCGCTGTTGGGGTGGATGGCGTTCAAGGACGCGCTGAGCCGCGCCGTCGGCGAGTTGCCCGAGGGCAGGATCAAAGAAGAGGAATTGACATGACCGAGACCGCGCCGCAGGGCGAACCGAAGACCTCGTTGCCCGAGCTCGACGACCTCGAGGAGGCAATGCGCGACGTCGTCGATCCGGAGCTGGGGATCAACGTCGTCGACCTTGGCCTGGTGTACGACATGGCCGTCACCGACGAGGCCGTCGCGAAGATTGACATGACGCTGACCTCGGCCGCGTGCCCGTTGCAGGACGTTATCGAGGACCAGGCCCGCGCCGCGCTGGTCTCCAGCGGGCTGTGCACCGAGTTGGAGATCAACTGGGTGTGGCTGCCGCCGTGGGGACCGGAGAAGATCACCGACGACGGCCGGGAACAACTACGGGCGCTGGGCTTCACGGTCTAGGGTGATGGTCATGCGTTCACTTCACATTGCCACTGTCCTCGGTGCGGGCGCGCTCGCCCTGGCACTCTCCGGCTGCAACTCGGTCGACAACCCCATCGCCCCCGGCGGCGATGCCTCTATCCGGGTCGACGGCCGCGATCTTGCGCTGCCCGACAAGAGCGTTGGTTGCGTCACGCGTGACGGACGGTTGTACATGTCCGTCGGCTCAACCGGGAACACCGGCATCACCGCGGTCGTCACCGAAGGCGATTCCCCGGAGGTCATGTCGGTGGGGCTCGGTGCGGTGGACGGCGTCACCCTCGGGTACGTGCGCGGCGTGCCCGGCGGTACCGCCAGTGTCAAGAAGATGATGAAGACCTACACGATCACCGGTGAGGCCACCGGGATCAACATGGCCAATCCCCTGAACCCGGCGCGCAAGCAGTTCGAGTTCAAGGTTCGTTGCCCGTAGCCGGTCAGGTGGCCGGTACGGCGGCGGCTTCGGCGCGCTCGACTCGCGGGCGCGCCGATCCCAGCTGGCCGGTCTCGGCCAGGAAGTCGACGAGGTCGGCGACCGTCTGGCTGCTCGGCCGGGGCGCGTAGCCCAATTCGGTGCGGGCCTTGGTGATGTCGACCGCCGGCGCCGACTGCAGGGCGCCCAGCGATGAACGTGAGACCAGGTCGGATCCGAAGAAGTGGCCGATAGGCTCGGCGATCGCGATGATGGCCCCGAGCATGCCGTTCGGGATGGCGAACAGCGGCTGCAGGCGTCCGGTGCGCCGCGCTGCCGCGCGCATCGCATCCATCAAGCGGACCGATTCGCCGCCGAGGATGTAGTTCTCGCCGGTACGGCCGTGCTCGCCGACGAGAAGGAGCCCGATCGCGACGTCGCGAACGTCGACGAAGTCGAACCCGCCCTCGACGAACACCGGCACGAACCCGCGCGCCGCGTCGCGCAGCATGCCGTTCACCCGCGACAGCGGGCGCCCGCCGAGGCCGTCGACTGGGCCGTAAACCCCGGTGGGGTTGGCGATGACCGCATCGAGGCCCTCGGCGATGACGGCGCGCAACTCCTGCTCGCCGGCCCACTTGGACCTGTCGTAGACCGGGATGGACTCATCGGCCGAGCGCGGCGAGTTCTCGTCGAGGCGGCCCTGCGCGCGGTACTGGTCGAAGGAGTGGATGGAACTGCAGTGCACGAATCGTCCGACGCCCGCGGCCAGGGCGGCGCGGGCCACCGATCCGACGCCCTCGGTGTTGACCCGCCAGGCCACCGGATCCTCCTGCTTGAGGGTAATCATGGCGACCAGGTGGAAGACGCGGTCGACGCCGGTGAACACCTCGGTCATCGCCGCGGTGTCGAAGATGTCGATCTCGTGCCACGTGCAGCGCTGCGCGGGAGTCGTGGGATCGGCGGGGACCTCGCGATCGATGGCGACGACGTCATGTCCGTCGGCAACGAGTTGGTTGATCAGATTCGTCCCGACGAATCCGGCGGCACCGGTCACGGCTACGCGCATGAGTGACTCCCATCAGAATTAGAACACGTTCTAGTCAAGGTACGGGGTGGCTGCGCAATTGTCACGCGTCGACTGCTCGGTCACCGGATCGCTACTCGACCCATTTCTTCGTCAGGGGGTGCCCGGCCTGGATAGGCTGCGGCCATGATCGAGCTGCTGACGGGCGCCGGGCTGGCCATGTCGGCCGGGCTGAATGCCTACATTCCGCTGATCATTCTGGGTATGGCGGGCCGCTACCTGGACTTCGTGCACTTGCCGGCCGCGTCGGGTTGGCTGACCAACGGCTGGGTCCTGGCTATCCTCGGCGCCCTCCTCGCGGTTGAGGTGGTCGCCGACAAGGTTCCGATCATCGATTCTGCCAATGACGTGATCCAGACCGTGGTGCGCCCGACCTCCGGGGGAATCGCGTTTGGTACCGGGGCGGCGGCACAGACCGCGGTGGTGGCCGATCCCGGACAGTTCTTCACCACCAACGCCTGGGTGCCGATCGCCCTCGGTGTCGTCACCGCCCTGGCGGTGCACGGTGGCAAGACCGCGGTTCGCCCAGTCGCCGACGTCGGGTCAGGGGGTCTGGCTGCGCCGGTCCTGAGCACCGTCGAGGACCTTGGCAGCATCGCGATGTCGGTGGCGGCCATCCTGGCACCGCTGCTGATCGTGCTGGCCATCGGGGTGTTCGCGGTCGCGGCGCTCTACACGTGGCGGGGCTACCGCGGGTTGCGCCGTCGGCGCGCCAGCGCACGTCAGCGCCGGAAGATCCCGCGCGGCGGATAGCAGTAGTCGGGTGGGTGACCATCGCGCCCCCGCTGTCGCCGGCGGCCGCGGCGAACGGGTCGGGTGAGGCGCGCGGCCATGCCCGATGTCCGATGCCCGATGCCCGATGTCCGATTTCCGTCTCGACGGCAGATGGCGGTGTGGGCCACTAGGGTGACAGGCGGAAGCCGATACCGACGGGCCACCGGCCGGGCGGGGGGCCGAAACTTGAGATAGGAGAACAGCGATGGCTGGAGAATGGCGACCCGATCCGGGCGGGCAGTTCGAGGTGCGATGGTTTGACGGTGTGCAGTGGACCGACCAGGTCGGCAGCCAGGGGCAGGTCTTCACCGCACCTTTGGCCGCTCCGGTGCATCCTGCTGCCCCGCACCAGCCCATGGCTGCGCAACCGGTGGCACCCGGACAACCGGCACTCCCTCAGCACACGGTGCCCCAGCAACCGGTGTCGCTGGCCGATTCCTTCACCGGCATCACCGGGGACCTGGTCGACGGCCGCTTCAGCGAGAAGGAGGAAGACGTCATCGCCAGGCAGAACGAGAAGATGCTGCGCGTGCGAATCGGCGAACCATTCTTCGCGCGTCAGGGCGCCATGGTCGCCTACCAGGGGAACGTGGAGTTCGTCTTCGAGGGCGGCGGCGCCTCCCGTTTCATCAAGAAGGCGCTCACCGGTGAGGGCCTCCCGCTGATGCGGTGCGCCGGGCAAGGCGATGTGTTCCTGGCCGATCTCGCCAAGGACGTGCACCTGCTGCACCTGGAAAACTCGGCATTGTCCATCAGCGGCAAGAACGTTCTGGCGTTTTCGGCGAGCCTCGACTGGAACATCGAACGGGTCAAGGGCGGCACCATGCTCACCGGCGGGTTGTTCAACACACTGCTGCGCGGCACCGGCTGGGTGGCCTTGACCACCGACGGCCCGCCGGTCGTCCTGAATGCGGCCGAGGCGCCGACTTTTGCCGACACCGACGCCATCGTGGCCTGGTCGGCGCACTTGCAGACCCACCTCGTGTCGAGCATGAAGGCGGGCGCACTGATCGGCCGTGGTTCCGGCGAAGCCGTACAGGTCGCGTTCAGTGGGCCGGGTTTCGTGATCGTGCAGCCGTCGGAGGGGTTCGCCTTCCCGGTTCAGTGACCCGCCGGACCACCTCGGCGGGAGCTGTCGGGGGTGCTGGCTAGCGGGGGTGTTGCGGTGCCGCTTCCTCTCGCAGCACGACGGTGGTGCTCTTCGTCGACAGCGTCAGCACCGGGCCGGCCAGTCGGTAGGTGGGCGCCTGTCCGGTGAAGTTCTCGGCCCACTCGTCGGCGCGGTCGCGCGGCGGGGGACAGGCCATCATCGTGGAGGCGAGCCGGGAGAAGACCAGCCGGTCGCCCCGGGCGGTGGCGAAGCCCATCATCCGGTTGCAGCCGGCGCTCAGCCCGACCCGGTCCTTCGCGCCGAAGCCGATCTCCAGCTTCCCGCCGCCCGGAATGGGGGTCGGGGCAACCGAGGTCGAGACGAACGTGCGCCCGACGAGCCCGGGGACCGCCTGTGCCGAGGTGCCCGGCGCCGCGAACAGCGCGGCCGAACAGGTTGCGGCAGCCACGGCGGCGAGGCCGGTCGACCGGGTCAGGGCCCGGGGCCGGGGTGATGTACTCATGTCGACCAGGCTACCGCCGCCGGCAGGGGGTCGCCGGTGACAGTGCGTGCGCTACCGTGGAACGCTGACGCACCCAACTCAGGAGACGGATTAGCCGGTGGGCAAGCTTTCCAACACGATGTGGCGGCTCCTTGGAGCCCAAAGCGGTCGCAACCAGTCCAAATCGGTGGCGCTGATCACGAAGGCGGCCGCCCACGACGACTGGGCGCAGGGCCTCGACGACGACGAGATCGCGGCCGCCGCCCGGGAACTCGAGATCGCCACCGACCTCGTCGACCGGGCCAAGTTCCTCGCCCTGGTTCGCGAGGCGGCCGACCGATCGCTGTCGCTGCGGCCGTATGACGTGCAGTTGCAGGGCTCTTTGCGCATGCTCGAGGGCGACATCGTCGAGATGGCAACCGGTGAGGGCAAGACCCTGTCCGGTGCCATTGCGGCCATCGGCCACGCGCTGATCGGCCGCAAGGTCCACGTCATCTCGGTCAACGACTACCTGGCCACCCGTGACGCGGAGTGGATGGGCCCGCTGTTCGACATGTTCGGCATCAGCGTCGGCGCAATCGAGGAATCCTCGTCGGCGGCCCAGCGCCGCGCCGCTTACGACTCCGACGTCACCTACGGCTCGGTCAACGAGATCGGCTTCGACGTCTTGCGCGACCAGCTCGTCACGCGCGCCGAGGACCTCATCGCGCCCACTCCCGACGTCGCCGTCATCGACGAGGCAGACTCGGTCCTCGTCGACGAGGCACTGGTCCCTCTCATCCTGGCGGGCTCGGCGACCGGCGAGGTCGCCGATGCCGCCATCCAGGACGTCGTGTCGCGGATGAAGGCCAAGCACTACGAGATCGACACCGAGGGGCGCAACATCAGCCTCACCGACGAAGGGGCTGCCTTCGTCGAGGAGGAGTTGGGTGTCAACCTCTACAGCGAGGCCCATGTGGGCACGACGTTGGTCCACACGAACATCGCCCTGTACGCCTACTACCTCCTCGAGCGCGACGTGCACTACATCGTGCGCGACGGCGAGGTGAAGCTGATCAACGCCTCCCGCGGCCGGGTGGCGCAACTGCAGCGCTGGCCCGACGGTGTGCAGGCGGCGGTCGAGATGAAGGAGAAGCTCGACCAGACCGATTCCGGCGAGGTGATCGATACGATCACGGTCCAGGCGCTCATCGGCCGCTATCCGACGGTGTGTGGCATGACCGGCACCGCGCTCGCCGCCGGCGAGCAGTTCCGGCAGTTCTACGACCTCTACGTCTCGCAGATCCCGCCGAACACCGAGAACATCCGCGCCGACGAGCCCGACCGGGTCTACGACACCAAGGCCAATAAGGTCGAGGCGATCGTCGACTACGTCAAGGAGATCCACGAGATCGGCCAGCCGATCCTGATCGGCACCCACGACGTCGCGGAGTCCGAGGAACTCGCCTACTTCCTGAACAAGGCCGGGGTGTCGTGCGTTGTGCTCAATGCGAAGAACGACGCCGAGGAGGCCGCCATCATCGCCGATGCCGGCAAGCTCGACGCCGTGACGGTGTCGACGCAGATGGCCGGGCGCGGCACCGACATCCGCCTCGGCGGCGCCGACGCGACGCCGACGGAGCACGACGAGGTCGCCGAACTCGGCGGGCTGTGCGTGATCGGCACCGGTCGCTACGACACCGAGCGGCTCGACAACCAGTTGCGCGGCCGCGCCGGCCGCCAGGGCGACCCGGGGACGTCGGTGTTCTTCGCCTCGCTGGAGGACCCGTTGGTCACCCGCAACCTCTCCTTCAAGCGCGACCCGGAGTCCTCCGAGCCCGACGGTTCCATGGGCTCGCGCGGCGCCGAACTCGTCGAGCAGGCCCAGCGCGTCGCCGAGGGCGTCATGCTGGAGTTGCACTCGAACACCTGGCGCTACAACAAGCTGGTCAACCAGCAGCGCGACATCATCGTCGCGCGGCGGATGGACCTGCTGCGCACCGATGAGGCGCTGACCGACCTCGCCGACCTCGAGCCGGTGCGCTACCGGGCGCTGCTCGAGGGCAGACTCCCGAGGCCCGTCGCGAAGCAAGCGAAGAGGGCCCCTGACGACGAGACCACCGACGAGACCACCGAGGACGTGACCGTCACCGCCAAGGACACCGCAGACTTCGGCCCGATCACCGAGAAGGTCGACAAGAAGGTGCTCGAGCAGGCGGCGCGCGAGATCATGCTCTTCCACCTCGACCGCGCCTGGAGCGACCATCTCGCCTACGTCTCCGACGTCCGGTCGAGCATCCACCTGCGCGCGATCGGCCGCGAATCCCCGCTCGACGAGTTCCACCGGTTGATCCTCGGCGAGTTCACCAAGCTCCCCACCGAGGCGGTCGAGGCGGCGCGCACGACCTTCCGCACCGCGACGATCACCAACGCCGGCGTGGACCTCGACAGCGCGGGTCAGCACCGCTCGACGTCGACGTGGACCTATATGGTCCACGACAACCTGTTCTCCTCCGGTGGCGCCAAGATGCTGCAGGGCATCCTCGGCGTCTTCCGCTAGGCGGCCGCGGTGGCGGGCGAGTCGGGCCACGGCGACCGCATCGTGACGGTGCCCAACGCGCTGAGCGTGCTTCGGTTGGCCCTGGTCCCAGTCTTCCTCTACGTGCTGCTCGTGGCAAAGGCGGACGGTTGGGCCTTCGCGATTCTGATGGCCTCGGGGTTCACCGATTGGCTCGACGGCAAGATCGCGCGGTGGCTCGACCAGTCGTCGTCGCTCGGCGCGCTGCTCGACCCGGCGGCCGACCGCATCTACATCATCGCGATCCCGTTGGCCTTCGGGGTCCGAGGCTTCATCCCGTGGTGGATCATCGCCGTGATCGTCGCCCGAGACGTGCTGCTCGCCCTGCAGATACCGCTGCTGCGCCGGCGGCACATCGTCGCGCTGCCGGTGCTCTACATCGGCAAGGCGGCCACCTTCGCGTTGATGAGCGCATTCCCGTGGATCCTGCTCGGACAGCTCGACTCGGTGGTCGGTCGGATCGCGCTCCCCTTCGGCTGGGCCCTGCTGATCTGGGGGGTGGCGCTGTACCTGTGGACATTCGTCCTGTACTGGTACCAGGTAGTCCTGGTGGTGCGCGGCGGTGCGGCGCGCCCCGGGGGGACCCTCGGTGGCGCCGCCGCGGGCGCACCCGATACCGTTGTCGCCGACGAAGGGAAGGCAAGTGGCTGATTCGAACATCCCCGAGGACCTCCGATACACCGTGGAACACGAGTGGCTGGTGAAGGTCGACGAGACGACGGTGCGCGTCGGGATCACCGACTACGCCCAGGACCAGCTCGGCGACGTCGTTTTCGTGCAGTTGCCCGGTGCGGGCGACGTGGTGACCACCGGTGATTCCTTCGCCGAGGTCGAGTCGACCAAGAGCGTGTCGGACATCTACAGCCCCCTCGACGGGGAGGTCGTCGCGGTGAACGACGCGCTGGAGGCATCACCGGACCTGGTGAACTCCGATGCGTACGGCGCCGGCTGGCTTGCCGAACTGCGGGTCGGCACGGGTTCCGCCGACGACCTACTGGCGGGGCTGCTGGATGCCGGAGCCTACCGGGCCCAGATCGCCGGCTGATCGATCATTCTGTTCGGCCCGGTTGGTAACGACTTGGGGGCTGCGGGTCGGCGGGGACGCGAACGAGGGCGTCCGAGCGCCGGTCCACCGGTATGATCGAAGTTGGTCGTCGCCGAAGTCGGGGCACCCCGCTCGGTGACGAATGCTTTCTGCGGGGCAGGGCTTTCATTCCTTGCGAGGCAGTGGAACTAGCGGTGCCAGACGACCACCGGGTCGGCCTGGGCCGTCGATGGGGACAGAGACAGGAGAAGTGGTGAGCGACAACGACAACGGGTTTGAGGCGCCGGTCGAGACGACCTCGGTGTTTCGCGAGGAGATCATCAGGGAGCTCGACGCGTCGGGCGTGTCGAGCAGCGAACCCGCCGATCTGGGGGTGGAGCGCCTCGCGCCGGGGACTGCGCTCCTCGTGGTCAAGCGCGGCCCCAACGCCGGATCGCGCTTCCTGCTCGACCGGGCGGCCACGTCGGCCGGGCGGCATCCCGACAGCGACATCTTTCTCGACGACGTGACCGTCAGCCGTCGCCACGCGGAGTTCCGGCTCGACGACGGCAAGTTCCAGGTCGTCGACGTCGGCAGCCTCAACGGCACCTACGTCAACCGTGAGCCGGTCGATGTGGCGACGTTGGGCAACGGCGACGAGGTGCAGATCGGCAAGTTCCGCCTCGTCTTCCTCTCCGGCCCGCGAGACGGTTCCACCGCCCTGTGATCCCGTCGCCCGCGTCGCAGGAACGCGGCGAGCCGACGATGTCCATCGGTTCGGTGCTGGCTCGCCTGCGTGACGACTTCCCCGATGTCACGATCTCCAAAATCCGGTTTCTCGAAGCGGAGGGGCTGATCACGCCCGAGCGGGCTCCGTCGGGCTATCGGCGGTTCAGCGAGTCGGACTACCGCCGACTGACGTTCGTCCTGACCGCGCAGCGTGACCGCTACCTGCCGCTCAAGGTCATCCGAGAACAACTCGATGCCATGGACCAAGACACCGGCGGCGGCGTTGCCATGTTGTCCTCGGCGCGGTTGTCCTCGGCGCGCGGCTCGGTCGCGCCGGCCACCGATTTCGGGGCCCGCGGGGGTCGCATCTCTCGCGAAGAGTTGATGGAGCGGGCTGGGGCCGATTCCGGATTCATCGCCGAGTTGATGCGCAACGGCCTGTTGAGCGCCGGGTCGGGCGGATTCTTCGACGAAGACGCAGTCCGGCTCGTGGAGGCTGCGGCGGCCCTGGCCAACTACGGTTTGCAAACGCGGCACCTGCGCGCGTTCAAGGTCTCCGCCGACCGCGAGGCGGGTCTGGTCGGACAGATCGCCAGCCCGATCGCCAAGGGCAAGGGGACCGGTGCGCGCGATCGCGCCGACGAGTTGGTGCGAGAGATCGCGGCCCTCTCGGTCACGCTGCACACCCAGCTGGTGAAGGCGGCCGTCCGCGACATCCTCGACTGAGTCACGACCCTCTCGTGTCAGCCGGAAAGTGTAGATTTGCCGGTATGGGCCAGATGGAGGTCGTCGGGATCCGGGTCGAGTCGCCCGCTGCGCAACCGGTGCTGCTCTTGCGCGAGATCGGGGGCGAGCGTTACCTCGCCATTTGGATCGGGCAGAACGAAGCCGCGTCAATTGCCTTGCACCAGAAGGGGATCGAGCCGCCGCGGCCCTTGACCCACGACCTCATCGTCGACCTGGTCGAGACCTTCGGGCAGCACTTGGAGCAGGTCCGCATCGTGGACATGCGCGAGGGCACCTTCTACGCCGAGATGGTCTTCACCGGTTCGGTCGTCGTCTCGGCGCGGCCGTCGGACGCGGTCGCGGTGGCGATGCGCACCGGGGCCCAGATCCATGCCGACGAGGAGGTCCTCGTCGAGGCCGGCCTGGTGATCCCCGACGAGGACGAGGTCGAAGGCGCCGGGTTGAAGGAGGACGAGGTCGAGCGGTTCAAGGAGTTCCTGGACCAGATCTCACCGGATGATTTCAACCTGGGCGAGGAGAAGTGACGAGCGAGGGAAGATGATGAGCGGTGGCGGAGCGGCTGAGGTCACAGTTCGGTCTCTACCTCTACTTTAGGGTTCGCTTTCCCGCGAGTCGCGTTGCCGGAGGGTGGGCCGGTTGCCTACCGTTATCGCAGATCGCCGGTCGGGTACCGGCGTATCCTGATGACCAGCGATGGCGAGGAGACTGCAGTGGGCGACGACATGACCCCGAACGATTCGGATCGGACGGGCGCACAGGGGTCCCTGGCCGACGTCGCGCCCGGCTTGTTCCCCGATGGCATCGTTCCCGATGAGTTGGTCGGCTACCGCGTTCCGAGTGCTTGCCAGATCGCCGGCATCACCTACCGGCAACTCGACTACTGGGCCCGCACTTCGCTGGTCGTGCCGTCGATCCGCGGTGCGGCCGGATCCGGCAGCCAGCGGCTCTACTCGTTCAAGGACATTCTGGTCCTCAAGATCGTCAAGCGGCTGCTCGACACCGGGATCTCGCTGCAGAACATCCGCGTCGCCGTCGACCACCTGCGCAAGCGGGGCGTCGAGGACCTGGCCCGGGTGACCCTGTTCTCCGATGGCACCACCGTCTACGAGTGCACCTCCGCCGAAGAGGTCATCGACCTGCTGCAGGGCGGTCAGGGCGTGTTCGGGATCGCCGTTTCCGGGGCCATGCGGGAGCTCACCGGCACGATCGCCGACTTCCCCGGCGAGCGGGCCGACGGCGGCGAATCGGAGACTGCGCCCGAGGACGAGTTGGCCCTGCGGCGCCGTGCGCGCAAGACCGGTTAGTCACCCGGTAGACTCACAGCCGCGCCGCTACCCGGTGGGAGAGCGTCGCTGCGGTCGGTCGCGAGACGGCTCCGCGGCGGCCGCCGAAGGAGCAACACCTCTCCGTCAATCTCTCAGGCACCCGGACCGCTGGGCTGACGGCGTCTCTGGAAAGTGATGGGCTCCGATCCATCCGCCCACGGGGAAAGACCGGCACTTGCCGGTTCAAACTCTCAGGCACCATGACAGAGGGAGAGGGCACCAGCGCACGAGAGCCGCACACAGATGTCCTCCGACCACCTGTCCCCGCCGTTGTTCGCCGATCGGCACATCGGTCCCGACGATACCGAACTCGCGCGGATTCTCGACGCCATCGGCGTCGCCTCCCTCGCCGAGCTTGCCGCTGCCGCCGTGCCCCACAGTATCGCCGACGCGGTGGACGACGAGGTGGCGGCCGGCCTGGCCGTGCTGCCCCCGCCGCTGACCGAGGAACAGGCCCGCGCACGGCTGCGCGAGCTCGCCGACCGCAACACGGTGCGCCGATCGATGATCGGGCTGGGCTATTACGGCACCCATACGCCCGCGGTCATCAGGCGCAACATCCTGGAGAGCCCGGCCTGGTACACCGCGTATACGCCCTACCAACCGGAGATCAGCCAGGGCCGCTTGGAGGCGCTGCTGAACTTCCAGACCATGGTCGCCGACCTCACCGGCATGGCGGTGGCCAACGCTTCCATGCTCGACGAGGCCACCGCGGCCGCCGAGGCGATGACGCTGATGCTGCGCGCCACGCGGAACAAGTCGCGCCGGCTCGTCGTCGACGCCGACGTCTTTCCGCAGACCCGCGCGGTGATCGAGACCCGCGCCGAGCCGTTGGGCATCGAGATCGTGATCGCCGACCTCGATCCGGGGATCGACGGAGCCGGTCTGCCGCCGGGGGAGTTCTACGGGGTCATCACCCAGGTCCCGGGCACGTCGGGCCGACTCCTCGACGCGGCCCCGATCATCGCCGCAGCGCGCGAGCGCGACGCGATGGTCGCCGTCGGCGTGGACCTGCTCGCGGCGACGCTGATCACCCCGCCGGGGGAGCAGGGCGCCGACGCGTGCTTCGGCACGACCCAGCGCTTCGGCGTGCCGATGGGGTTCGGCGGCCCGCACGCCGGATACCTCTCGGTGAACACGGCGCTGACCAGGCAGTTGCCGGGCCGCCTGGTCGGAGTGTCCAAGGATGCCGACGGAAACACCGCCTACCGGCTATCGCTGCAGACCCGCGAGCAGCACATCCGGCGGGAGAGGGCGACCAGCAACATCTGTACGGCGCAGGTGCTGTTGGCCATCATCGCCGCGATGTATGCGAGCTACCACGGGCCGCAGGGACTGCGGACGATCGCCCGGCGCACCCACGCGCGCGCTGCCGCGCTGGCCGCCGGGCTCGGCCCCGCCGTCGTGCACGACCGGTTCTTCGACACCGTCCTCGCACAGGTTCCCGGCCGGGCCGGTGCGGTGGTGGCCGCCGCGCACGAGCGCGGGATCGACCTGCGCCTCGTCGACGACGATCACGTTGCGATCGCCTGTGACGAGACGACCGGCGAGGAGGATGTGGCGACCGTCCTGGCGGCTTTCGAGAGCTCCGGTGCGGTTGGGGGCGACGGCTCGTCGAGGGCCGCGGACATCGAGACTCGCACGTCGGAATTCCTCACCCACCCGGCTTTCCATCGGTACCGCACCGAGACGGCGATGCTGCGCTACTTGCGCTCCCTGTCGGACAAGGACATCGCGTTGGACCGCAGCATGATCCCACTGGGCTCGTGCACCATGAAGTTGAACGCGACCACCGAGATGGAGCCCATCACCTGGCCGGAGTTCGCGGACCTGCACCCGTTCGCGCCGGTGGCCGACACGGCCGGCATCCGCGAGCTGATCGACGAGCTGTCCGGCTGGCTGGCCGCGATCACCGGCTATGACAAGGTGAGCCTGCAGCCCAACGCCGGCTCACAGGGCGAGTACGCCGGGCTCCTCGCCATCCGCCGCTATCACCTCGCGCGCGGCGACTCCGGCCGTGACATCTGCCTCATCCCGGCCAGCGCGCACGGCACCAACGCCGCGTCGGCGGTGATGGCGGGGATGCGCGTCGTCGTGGTGGCCTGCCGGGAGAACGGTGATGTCGACATCGCCGACCTGGCGGCCAAGATCGCCGAGCACGGTCCGAACCTGGCCGCGACGATGATTACCTACCCGTCCACCCACGGTGTCTTCGAAGATGCCATCGGGGAGATCTGTGCCGCCGTGCACGACGCTGGCGGCCAGGTCTACATCGACGGGGCCAACCTCAACGCCCTTGTCGGTGTGGCGCGGCCCGGGCGCTTCGGCGGCGACGTGAGCCACCTGAACCTGCACAAGACCTTCTGCATCCCGCACGGCGGCGGTGGGCCCGGCGTGGGCCCGATCGGCGTGCGCGAGCACCTCGCGGCCTATTTGCCCGGGCACCCGCTGGCGCCCGAGCTTTCGGCGGGCAGCGCGACCCAGGCCCGTCCCAGCGGCGACCTCACCGTCTCGGCGGCACCGTACGGCTCCGCGTCGATCCTGCCGATCACCTATGCCTACATCCTGATGATGGGCGCGGCCGGGTTGCGCCGCGCCACCTTGAGCGCGATCGCGTCGGCGAACTACATCGCGCGGCGCCTGGGGGAGCACTATCCGGTGCTCTACACCGGCGACGGCGGCTGGGTTGCGCACGAGTGCATCTTGGACCTGCGGGAGTTGACCAAGGAGACCGGGGTGACCGTCGACGACGTCGCCAAGCGGTTGGCCGACTACGGTTTCCACGCTCCGACGATGAGCTTCCCGGTCGCCGGCACCTTGATGGTGGAGCCGACCGAGAGTGAGAACCTCGCCGAGATCGATGCCTTCTGCGACGCGATGATCGCGATCCGCGCCGAGATCGACCGCGTGGCCTCGGGGCAGTGGCCCGTCGAGGACAACCCGCTGCGCGGGGCACCGCACACCACCGAGTGCCTGGTCGGCGCGTGGGACCACCCGTACACCCGGGCGGAGGCCGTCTTCCCCAACGGCCTGCCCTCCGGCGGTGCCCGTGCCAAGGCGTGGCCGGCGGTCCGGCGGATCGACGGCGCCTTCGGTGATCGGAATCTGGTGTGCAGTTGCCCGCCGATCGAGGCCTTCGCCGATTGACCTCGAGTGGGCACCCCGCCAGCGTCGAGTGGGCACCCCGCCGGCGTCGAGTGGGCACCCCGCCGGCGTCGAGTGGGCACGCCGCCAGCGTCGAGTGGGCACGCCGCCGGCGTCGAGTGGGCACCCCGCCGGCGTCGAGTGGGCACCCCGCCAGCATGGTCAGAACATGTACTGCAGGTCGGTGCGCTCGGCGACGTCGGCGCGCAACGTCGCCAGATCCGAGCGGGACAGCTCTGCGATGCGGCCGTGCCCGGTGAGACGGCAGTAGTCGGCGATCATCGAGGTGGCAGCGGTGAGGAACGTGTGCAGCCGGCGTGCGGAGACCTCCGGGTCCAGCCGTAACCGCAACTCGGTTGCCTGCGTCGCAATACCCACCGGACAGGTTCCACGGTGGCAGGCGCGGTACTGCTGGCAGCCGATCGCCATCATCGACGCGGTGGCCAGGGCGACCGCATCGGCACCGACCGCCAGCGCCTTGGCCATCTCGGCGGGTGTGCGATAGCCGCCGGTGGCTATGACCTCGACATCGGTGACCCCGTGTCGCTCGAGCCAGGTGCGCACCCGGTACAGACCCGCGACATTGGGCACGCCCACGTTGTCCTTCACGTGTTCTGGGGCGGCGCCGGTGCCACCCCCGAGCCCGTCGATGGTGAGCCAATCGGCCCCGGCCTCCAGCGCGGCGGCCACATCCTCCTCCACGTTGCCGGCGGCGAACTTGATGCCCACGGGAATTCCCGGATTCACCGAGCGGATCCACTCGATCCGTTGCCGAAGGCCGTCCACGGAGTCGATATCGGGGAAGCGGGACGGCGAGTGGGCGGGCTTCCCCGGTTCGACTCCACGGACCCGGGCGATGTCGGCGGTGACCTTGCGTGCTGGCAGGAGCCCGCCCTGGCCGGGTTTGGCGCCCTGTCCGATCTTCACTTCCACAGCGTCGGCGGCGGCGATGTTCTCCTCGGTCCAGCCGAAGTAGCCCGTGGCCATCTCCAGAATGTATCCACCTGCCGCCTCGCGTTCGGCGGGCAGCACGCCGCCCTCGCCACTGCCGATCGCCGTGCCGGCTTGCTTGGCCCCGCCGGCCAGCGCCACCTTCGCCTCCGCAGACAGTGCGCCGAAGCTCATGTGGCTGACCAGCAGCGGGATGGCCAACCGTAGGGGACGCGCGGTGCGGCGGCCCAGGACGACCGAGGTGTCGACCGGGGAATCCTCCAGCAACGGCAATCGTGCCAGTTGGGCGGGTTTGAAGACGATGTCGTCGAAAGACGCGTAGCGGCGTCCCCGGTCGTGGTCGGATTCGAGGCGCTCACTGCCCATCGCCGACACCGGCGCGGAACCACCAGCGGCCAGCGAATGGATCAACTCCATCCCGCGATCAGTGGCGCCGCGCCGGATCCACGGCCCCAGGTAGACGTCGGGCCGTCCGGGGCCCCACGGCAGCGAATCGGCGTCGACCTGCACTGTCCCGCGCCAGACCCGTGCCCGATATACCGGAACTGAGTCTGCCGGGTTGAACGGGGAGATGCCGGTCCGCAGATCGAAATCCCACAGGTGTAGCGGGCACACCGCTGTACCGTCCACCACCATGCCGTCGGCCAATTGGCCGCCACGGTGCGGGCAGGTCCCGCCGAGGGCGTGAACCGTGTCCCCCGACCGCATCAGGGCGAGGTCGTTGCCCTTGAGGGTGAGCGCCCGGCCCCGGCCGTCGCGGATGTCCACGAGGCGGCAGACGTCGTACCACCCGACAGGTTCGTCGGGGGCGATGGATTCCCCGTCGAAGGGCGATGCCGTGGCCATGGCGCCTCCTGGGTTGACGCTCTACCGGTAGACCAACCGCGTGATGGCCGCACTCGCGGCCGGTTCAGGAATGGGCATCGTGGCGTCCACCGGACTGAACGCCACGGTCGCATTTCCGGTGGGCAGGGTCGCACCGCTGGCGCGGTAGCCCAGGGCAGTGAGAGTTGCGAGTTGCTCGGGCCGCTTGGCGTACTCGAGGAACTGCGCGACCCCGTCAGACTCGGCCACGGTGACCGCCGGGTCGGTCAGGCGCAGCACCGGGTAGTCGGCGACGGGGGTCGGTCCGGACGGGAACAGTGCGATGATCTTCTCCCCGAGCGCCCCCGACTGGGAGATTTGGAAGAGTTGCTGTTCGGTGATGGGTACGGCGTGGATGCCGCGGCGCGGGTCGGTGGCGGCGTTCATCGCCGCGACCGTGGCCGCTGCCGTGCCCTCGGGGGCGGGCGGAGCGCCGGCCAGGACCGCTTGGATGCCGGCGACGACCGCCGGAGAGGCCGCCTCGGCCGCGGTCAGTGCGCGCGACGCACGCACGAGCTGTGCCGCGATCGCCTGGGCAGCGAGAACGGTCGCGTCCGAGGAGGCACCGAGCGGCATCGCCAATCCCAGGCGACCCCACGTGGCCAAGCCGAACTGCGCCATCGCGTCGGGCCGCTTGGCCAAGGGCGGCAGATCGCCCCAGCCGAGTTTGCCGGCGGCCTTGTCGGCAAAGGCGGTGGGCATGGCCAAGACGACCGGCGAGGTGACGAGCGAGGTCGTGGAGTCCTCCAGGCTCCCGGGCTTGCCGGTCGCCAACTCCGCGGCCCACACCGAAGACTGTGGGATCCACGCGGCCGGGCGCTCGCCCAGTGCCGTGGCGTCCCATGCACCGCGCAGGCCCTCCAGCGTCACCTTGGAGTCGCCGGGGCGGATCTGCACACTCACGCAGTGGTCCCGGGCCACCGGGCGGGTGGCGTTGAAGCGCTTTGCGATCGCTTCGAGCGCCGGGGCGATATCCGGGCTGGCGACTATCGGAACCCGCGCCGAGCCCTCGACGCAGGCGCCAGCCGCCTGGTCGGCTTGATGGCCGACCCGGTCCCGCGCCTGCAGCCAGCTCACCACGAGTCCGACCACCAGCAGCGCGACTAGGGCCGTCACCAATAGTGGACGACCCCGGCCGCGGCGGCCCGCTGTCTCAGAGTGATGAGCCATGAGCGGCTTTGTATTCGCGGCGGCGACGGTGCAGGATCGGCTCGGTGTAGCCGCTGGGCTGCGCCGCGCCGTCCAGGATGAGTTCCTTGGCCGCCTGGAAGGCGATGCTCGAGTCGAAGTCCGGCGCCATCGGGGTGTAGTCCGGGTCATCGGCGTTCTGCCGGTCCACGACTGGTGCCATCCGCTGCAGGGCGGCGACGATGTCGTCGGCGGACACGATCCCGTGGTGCATCCAGTTCGCCAACAACTGGCTGGAGATGCGCAGGGTGGCGCGGTCCTCCATCAGTGCGACGTCGTGGATGTCGGGCACCTTGGAGCAGCCGACGCCGTGGTCGATCCAGCGGACCACATAGCCCAGAATCGACTGGCAGTTGTTGTCGAGCTCCTCGCGCTTCTCTGCCTCGGACCAATCTGCCTTCGGGGCGAGCGGGATGGTGAGGATGTCGTCGAGCGGCGCCGGGTCGCGCTTGGCGATCTCGTCCTGCACCTCGAAGACGTCGACCTCGTGGTAGTGCATGGCGTGCAGCGTGGCCGCCGTCGGCGACGGCACCCACGCGGTCGTCGCGCCGGCGCGCGGCTGGGCGGCCTTCTGCGCGACCATGTCGGCCATCAGATCGGTCATCGCCCACATGCCCTTGCCGATCTGCGCCTTGTGCTGCAGGCCGGCTGCCAGGCCGACGTCGACGTTGTTGTCCTCGTAGGCCTTGATCCACTTCTGCGACTTCATCTCGCCCTTGCGGATCATCGGTCCGGCCGCCATCGAGGTGTGGATCTCGTCGCCGGTGCGGTCGAGGAAGCCGGTGTTGATGAACACGACGCGGTCCTCGGCGGACTTGATCGCGGCCTTGAGGTTCGCCGTGGTGCGGCGCTCCTCGTCCATGATCCCGACCTTGAGGGTGTTGCGCGGAACCCCGATCACGTCCTCCACCGCGGCGAACAGGTCGCCGGTGAAGGCCACCTCATCGGGGCCGTGCATCTTCGGTTTGACGATGTAGATCGAACCGGTGCGCGAGTTCAGCAGGCCGGACTCGCCGCCGATGAGGCCATGTTTGCCGATCAGCGAGGTGACCAGCGCGTCGAGGATGCCCTCGGGGACCTCGTTGCCGTCGGCGTCGAGGATGGCCGGGTTGGTCATCAGATGGCCGACGTTGCGGACGAACAGCAGCGACCGACCGTGCAGCTCGAGCTCCGAGCCGTCAGGCGCGATGTAGACGCGGTTCGGGTTGAGCATTCGAGTGAAGCTCCTGCCGCCCTTGGTGACCTCCTCGGCGAGGTCGCCCCGGTTGAGGCCGAGCCAGTTGCGGTAGCCGACGACCTTGTCCTCGGCATCGACGGCGGCCACCGAGTCCTCGAAGTCCATGATCGTGGTGATCGCCGACTCCAGCTCGACGTCGGCGATCCCGGCCCGGTCGGTGGAGCCGACCGGGGAGGCAGGGTCGAAGAGGATGTCGACGTGCAGCCCGTGGTGGCGCAGCAGGATCGATGACGGCGCGTCGGCGTCGCCGCGGTAGCCGACGAAGGCATTCGGATCGGCGAAGCGGGTGGTCGTCCCGTCCACAAGCTCCACGACGACGTCGGTGGTCGTCGAATCAGGGGAGCCGACGTGGTAGCGGGTCGCCTCGGCGTGGCTGCCCTGCTCGAGCGGAACGGCGGTGTCGAGGAAGGCCTTGGCGTAGGCGACGACCTTGTCACCGCGGACCTTGTTGTACGACTTGCCCTTCTCGGCGCCGTCAGCTTCCGGGATCACGTCGGTGCCGTAGAGAGCGTCGTAGAGCGAGCCCCAGCGGGCGTTGGCGGCGTTGAGCGCGAAGCGGGCGTTGAGGATCGGGACGACCAGCTGCGGGCCGGCGGTTTCGGAGATCTCGGTGTCGACGTTGGCGGTGCCGATCTCGAAGTCGGCGGGCGGGGGCACCAGGTATCCGATGTCGGAGAGGAACTGCTTGTAGGCGTCGAAGTCGACCTTGCCGTCGGCGGCTGGGTGCTCGCGGTGCCACGCGTCGACCTTCGCCTGCAGGTCGTCGCGGATCTGCAGCAGCTCGCGGTTGCGCGGCGCGAACTCGGCGACGACCGCCGCGGCCCCGGCCCAGAATTCGTCCTGCTCTACACCGGTACCCGGCAACGCCTCCGTGTTGATGAAGTCGTGGAGAACAGGGGAGACCTGGAGTCCGTGGACGGTGACGCGGTCAGACATGTCAGCCTTTCGTATGGGTCTTTCATCGTGGTGATATGACGCATATCTGCGCAGGTAATCCGCGCAAGAGCCTCGTCCATGCTACCCCCTCGCCCCCTGGTCGCCCGGTCTGGTCTGGCCGATCAGCGCTTCGACGGCGACGAGCAGCCTCGCCCGCACCGTCGATCCCGCATCGCCGACGGCCTGCTGCTCTCGGACGTATTGTGCCTTGCCGTCAGGGGTCTCGATGCGGATCGGCTCATAGCCGAGGCCGGTGAGGTCGTAGGGGCCGGCGCGCATATCGACCTCCCGGGCGCGGTGGGCCAGTTCAAAGGCGTCGGCGACCAGCGCCGACTCCAGCAGCGGGCTGAGCTTCGCGGCGGCGCGGTACAGGTCCATCGTCGCGTGTAGGCAACCCGGTTGCTCGTGGTCGAGTTGGTCGGCGCGGGTGAGGGCGGCGACATTTCGGTCCCGCGCGGCATCGGTGAAGAACCGGAACGCGTCGAAGTGGCTGCACGTCAGCTGGTGGGACTCCACGACGGCGTCGGTGCCGGTGGAGCCGAGTCGCAGCGGCATCCGGTGTCGGGGGGAGTCGGTGCGATACACCATCGCCCATTCATGCAGTCCGAAGCAGCCGAACCGTGCCGGGCGGGATGCGGTCGCCGCGAGCAGTGCGCGGGTCGTGTGCAGGGTCCGTTGCCGCTGTTGCAGATGGGCCGCCGCGACGGTCGCCCCACCGGGCACCGGCCCGTAGCCGCGGAAGCCCGCGTACGGGTGGGGCCGGCCGGGCGGGTCAGCCAGGATCTTGCCGTAGCCGGGGTGCCAGCGGCGCAGCTGGGCGGGCCGGTACGGGTAGTAGGTGAACAGGAAGTCGACCACCGGATGCGCGGCGCCGCGGCGACGGTCGGCGAGGTACCCGCCGATCAGCGCGTCGATCCGGGCCCGGTGGCGCGCCGCGGTCGCGGTCCAGTCGTCGGCGGACAGGACCGGCGGTCGGCTCGGCGGTGCGGACAAGGCCGGTCAGATCCGGTGCGTCGCGTCGCGCACGGTGCCCAGCAGGTCCTCGACCAGGTCGGCGAGCGCTACCAGCCCGACCGTGCGACCGTCGTCGTCGAGGACGGCGGCCAGATGCGAACTGGTGCGGCGCAGGTCGGCCATCGCATCGTCGAGCATCGTCGTCCGGTTCAGCACCGGCAGGGGTCGGATCTGGTCGGCGCCGATGATCGTGGCTGGTCCGCGATCGTCGTCGACGATCACCCCCAGCACGTCTTTGAGGTGGAGGTATCCAGTGACACCGCCGTCGGCGCGGCGGACCGGGAAGCGCGAGTAGCCGGTCTCGGCGACCGCGTCCTCCACCTGTGCCAGGGTCGGGCCTGCGTGACCGGGGGCGGCGTCGACGCAGCGCACCCGCGCCAGCGGGATCATCACGTCGGCGACGGTGCGCCCGACACTGGCCAGGGCGCGGGTGAGGCGCTGGTGCTCCTCGTCGTCGATCAGGCCCTCGTCGCGGGATTCGCTGATCATCACCGCGAGTTCGCCTTGTGACACGGTCGAGTCGAGTTCGTCGCGGGGGGTGACGCGCACGGCGCGCAATGAGATGTTGGCCAACCAGTTGTACACCGCCAGGATCGGGCGGGTCAGCCGGACGAATCCCAGATGGACCGGGACGAGCAACATCGCCGCGCGCTCCGGGCCGGCCAGCGCGATGTTCTTCGGCACCATCTCGCCGACCAAGATGTGCAGGACCACCACGATGGTCAGAGAGACGGTGAAGCTGATCGGGTGCAGCAGGGCGTGCGGCACCGACGCCCAGGCCAACGGGCGCTCGAGCAGATGTGCGATGGCCGGCTCGCCGACGCGGCCGAGGACGATCGAACAGATGGTGATGCCCAGCTGGGCGCCCGCCAGCATGATGGACAGGCGCTCCGAGGCGCGAATCACGGTGCGCGCCCGAGAATGCCCATCCTCGGCGAGTGCTTCGAGCCGGTCGCGGCGCGCGGAGATCAGCGAGAACTCGGCCGCCACGAAGAACGCGTTGGCCGCCAGCAGCAGGATCGTGAGCGCGACGCCCACCCAGTCACTCATGGTCGCGCCCGTCGCTCGTGGCCCGCGCCGCCATCGTCTGCGTCGCGATCCGGGCCGGCGGGCACCGGCTGCAGCGACACGGTGTCGATGCGCCGGCCGTCCATCGCAGTGACGCGGGCGCGCCACCGGTGCTCGGCGGCGGGGCGGTCTACGGTGGCACCGGACTCCTCCTCGTCGTCGGCGCCGCGGTGGCCCAGGGAGACGAGATCGACCTCGTCGCCGCTAGCCGGGATGCGCCCGAGGTGGAACATGACCAGCCCGCCGAGGGTGTCGTAGGCGCCCTCGGGGGCGCGCAGGCCGGTCGCGGCCTCCAGTTCGTCTAGGCGCAGCAGTCCCGAGCAGAGGAATCCGTCGCCTTCGGGAGTGACCTCGGCGCTCTCGTCGTCGTGTTCGTCGGTGACCGCGCCCACGATCTCCTCGATCACGTCCTCGGTGGTCACGATGCCCGCGGTGCCGCCGTATTCGTCGATGACGACGCACACTTCGAGGCCGTCCGCGGCGAGCAGTTCGACGACGGCATCGCCGTCGAGGCTCGCGGGAACGGTGGTGACCGGCCGCACGATCGTGTCGAGCCGCGTGGTGCGCAACTCATCGTGCGGCACCGAGAAGGCCTGCTTGATGTGCACCACGCCGACCAGGTTGTCCAGGTCGCCCTCGTGGCAGACCGGGAAGCGGCTGTGTCCGGTGTCGGCCGCGACCCGCACCAGTTCGTCGACGGTGTCGGCGGGGCCCAGCGCGGTGACCCGCACGCGCGGAGTCATCAGGTCCTCGGCGGTGAGCTCGCCGAAGCGCAGCGAGCGGTCGACGAGGACGGCGGTGTCGGCGTCGATCGCCCCGTGCCGCGCGGAGTTGCGGACCAGCGACGCGAGCTCTTGCGGGGATCGGGCGGAGGCCAGCTCCTCGGCCGGCTCGACGCCGAGCCGGCGGACCATCCAGTTCGCGGTGCCGTTGAGCCCGTTGATCGCCCAGCGGAAGGCCGTGGAGAACGCGACCATCGGCGCCGCGGTGAGCCGCGCGGTCGCCAGCGGCAGTGCGATGGCCAGGTTCTTGGGGATCAGCTCGCCGAGCACCATCGACAGCGAGGTGGCCAACACCAGGGCCAGCGTTGCCGACAGCCCGCCGTGCCATCGGATCGGCACCCGCAGCGCGTCCAGCACCGGGGTGATGAACTGCGCGAGCACCGGCTCGGCGAGAAAGCCGGTGATCAGTGTGGTGATGGTGATCCCCAGCTGCGCGCCGGACAGCTGGAAGGACAGGGTTCGGTGGGCGCGCTGCACCTGGCGTGAGCGGCGGTCTCCACGGGTGGCGACGTCGTCGGCGATCGTGGAGCGCTCCAGCGCGGTGAGCGAGAACTCGGCGGCGACGAAGACGGCGGTCCCCACAGTCAGGGCGAGGAAGCCGAGCACCGCTGCCGCCGTTCGGGCTATCGAGACCCAGTCCATGCCGCTCACCACCCGCCCGGCAGTGGTCGGCCCTCGGCGAACCCGGCCGCCGATTGCACCCCGAGCACGACCTTCTCGTGCAGCTCGGGCAGGCTGCGGGCGCCGGTGTAGGTGGCGGTGGAGCGCACTCCCGAGCAAATTTGGTCGATCAGGTCCTCCACGCCGGGGCGTGCCGGGTCGACGCGGATGCGCGATCGGGAGATGCCTTCCTCGAACAGGGACTTGCGGGCCTGGTCGTAGGCATTGTCGTCGCTCGCCCGCGCGGCGACCGCGCGTTTGGAGGCCATGCCGAAGCTTTCCTTGTAGGGGCCGTGTTCGTCGACGAGGAGTTCGCCCGGCGCCTCGTAGGTGCCGGCGAACCAGGAGCCGATCATCACGTTCGACGCCCCCGCAGCGATGGCGAGCGCCACGTCGCGCGGGTGGCGGACACCCCCGTCGGCCCATACGTGCGCGCCGAGTTCGCGCGCGGCGGTGGCACATTCGACGACGGCGGAGAACTGGGGCCGCCCGACTCCGGTGACCATCCGGGTGGTGCACATCGCACCGGGCCCGACACCGACCTTCACGATGGCCGCGCCCGCCTCGACCAGGTCGCGGGTGGCATCGGCGGAGACCACGTTGCCCGCGACCAGCGGCACCCCCAGCCCCGCCGCGGCCACCGCCCGCAGTGCGTCGAGCATCTTGGCCTGGTGCCCGTGGGCGGTGTCGATGACCAGCGTGTCGGCCCCCGCCGCAGCGAGTGCCTCGGCGCGGGCGACGACATCGCCGTTGATCCCGACGGCGGCGGCGACACGCAGACGCCCGGTGGCGTCGACGGCCGGGGCGTAGACGCCGCTGCGCAGCGCGCCGACCCTGGTGAGGATGCCGACGAGGCGGCCATCGGCGTCGATCATCACGGCCGGGTCGCGGTGCTGCTCGACGAGGGTGTCGAAGACCTCCCGCGGTGCGCTGGCCGCGTCGAACCGGGCGAAGTCGGCGTCGAGCACCGCCCGCACGCGGCTGAACCGGTCGACGCCGGTACAGGACTGTTCGGTGACCAGGCCCACCGGCGCCCACCGGTCGTCGACGACGACCGCGGCGCCGTGTGCGCGCTTGGTGAGCAGGGCTTGCGCCTCGGCGACCGAGTTCTCCGGTGACAGGATCACCGGGGTGTCGGCGACGAGGTCGCGCGACTTGACGTAGGCGATCTGCTCGGCGGCCGCCCCGATCGGCAGGTCCTGCGGCAGGACGGCCATCGCTCCGCGGCGCGCGACCGTCTCGGCCATCCGCCGGCCGGCGACCGCGGTCATGTTCGCCACGACGATGGGGATGGTGGTGCCCGAGCCGTCGACGGTGGCCATGTCGACGTCGAACCGGGATGCGACGTCGGAGCGGTTGGGCACGATGAAGACGTCGTCGTAGGTCAGGTCGTAGTCGGGGCGGGTCCCGGCGTGGAAGCGCATCGGCGGCTCGGCGTGGCTCTCTCGGTCAGGCGGTGACTTCGGAGCGGTCGCCGCTCCAGAGCGTGTGGAAGCTGCCGTCCGCGTCGACACGGCGGTAGGTGTGGGCGCCGAAGTAGTCGCGCAGCCCCTGGGTCAGCGCGGCGGGCAGACGCTGTGCGCGCAGCCCGTCGTAGTAGGCCAGGGAGGAGGCGAAGGCCGGCACCGGGATGCCCATCGTCGCGGCCGTGGCGACGACGCGGCGCCATGCGTCGATGCCGGACTCGACTGCGTCGCGGAAGTACGGCGCGACCAGCAGGGTCGGCAGGTCGTCGGCGGTGTCGCCGGCGGCGTACGCCTCGCGGATGCGGTTGAGGAATTGGGCGCGGATGATGCAGCCGCCGCGCCAGATCGTGGCGAGGGCGCCCGGGTCGACGTTCCAGCCGTACTCGCGGCTGCCCGCGGCGATCTGGTCGAAGCCCTGCGCGTAGGCGACGATCTTCGATGCATAGAGGGCCGCTTTGATGTCCTCGATAAACGCCGCGGCGTCGGTCGGCGCGGCGGAGAGCGTGCCGGCGGCCAACCCGGCCGCGGCGTCGCGCTGGGCGCGCGAACTCGACAGTGCGCGGGCGAATACCGCCTCGGCGATCCCGGTGACCGGGATGCCCAGGTCCAGGGCCGACTTCACCGTCCAGCGGCCGGTGCCCTTCTGCCCGGCCTCGTCGACGATGACGTCGACGAGGGGACGGCCCGTCTTGGCGTCGACCTGTGCGAGCACCTCGGCGGTGATCTCGATGAGGTAGCTGGACAGTTCGGTGTCATTCCACTGCTTGAAGACGGCGCCGATCTCGGCGACGGGGAGGTCGAGGGCCTGGCGCATCAGGTCGTAGGCCTCGCCGATCAGCTGCATGTCGGCGTACTCGATGCCGTTGTGGACCATCTTGACGAAGTGGCCGCTGCCGTCCGGGCCGATGTGGGTGCAGCACGGCTCGCCGTCGACCTGGGCGGCAACCCGCTCCAGCATCGGGCCGACCGCCGCGTAGGACTCGGCGGGGCCGCCGGGCATGATCGCCGGGCCGAGCAGTGCGCCCTCCTCGCCGCCGGAGATGCCGGCGCCGATGAACAACAGGCCGCGCTGGGCCAGGCTCGCCTCGCGCCTGATCGTGTCGGTGAACAGCGCGTTGCCGCCGTCGATGATGATGTCGCCTGGTTCGAACACGGCGGCGATCTCCTCGATGACGGCGTCGGTCGCGTCGCCGGCCTGCACCATGATCAGCGCCCGGCGGGGGCGCTGCAGGGCGGCGGCGAATTCGGCCATCGTCTCGGTGCGCACGAAGTCGCCGTCGCCGCCATGATCGGCGAGCAGCGCGTCGGTCTTGGCGATGGAGCGGTTGTGCACCGCCACCGTGTAGCCGTTGCGGGCGAAGTTGCGGGCAATGTTGGAGCCCATCACGGCAAGGCCGGTGACCCCGATCTGGGCGGTGGCGGAAGGCGCAGTCATAGCTGCCAGCTTAGCGGCCGACGAGTCGGGACAATTCGACCAGCCACGGGATGGCGACGGCCAGGGTCGGGACGACCAGTACCGTCGCGGCGCCGGCGTAGGCCGCCGCGGCCACCGGCGCGGAGTTGGGCGCGGCCAGACGGGTGATGCGGGTCAGCGTGGACGGTCCGCCGGCGGCGAGCGCACCCGCGGGGGCGGTGGAGTCGGTGACCGCGACCAGGGCCCGCGCCAGGGTGGTGGGGCTGGTGTCGCGCACGGCCTGGTCGTCGGCCAGAGCCTCGGCGAGCAGTTGCACCGCTCCAAGCGCCGAGTCGCTGCGCACGAATCGGGGAAACGCGGTCTGCAGGGCGATGAAGGCTTCGAGCACGAGGTCGTGGCGGGCCCGCAGGTGTGCCCGCTCGTGGGCCAGGACCGCGCGCAGCTCGTCGTCGGACAGTCGGGCGACGGCGCCGTCGGTGACCACGACGCGCTGCTGACGACCGGGCAGGCAGTAGGCCAGGGGCCGTTCGACAGCGAGGCGACGGATGTAGCGGGCCCTCAGCGGATGGTCGTCGGCGACCGGCTCGTCGCCGATGGTGGCGAGCAGGTCGACGAGACGGCGGTGCGCGGCGCGGCGGGCGCGGGTGCGCACCGCGACGCGGATGGTCGTGACCGCGAGCCGGGCGCCGACGAGCACGGTGGCGGTCAGCGCGCCGACCGACAGCAGCCACAGTGGCCAACCGAGACGTTCGATCTCGGTGGCGACGCTGGTGGTGGGGGTGCCGTCGGGGCCGGGGCGCAGCAGGTTCGCGGCGATGGCGAGCCCGGCGCTGAAGGCGGACAGGACGGCGGCGACGGCGATCGCCTGCCACAGGGTCATCGCCGCCCGGGGGGCGCGCAACGGCCATTGCGCCCGAGACACCCACGCGGGAACGGGCCCGACGAGTAGCAGGCACAGCAGACCGAAAGCGACCGCGGTCACGCCGGATCGTCGGGCTTCTCGTCGCGGCCGGGCTGGGCGGCGGCCAGGTCGTTGAGGGCCGCGCGCAGGGCCGCGGCCTCGTCGGCGCCGACCTGCCCGACAAACGACACCAGCGCCGCCGCGCGGGAGCCGGGGGCGTCGGCGGAGTCGAGGACGTCGACCATCAGGCTCGCGACCAAGTCTTCGCGCTGGTGGGCGGCCTGGTACTTGTGGGCGCGGCCTTCGCGAATCTGGGTGACCAGGCCCTTCTTGGCCAGCCGCTGCAGCACCGTCATCACGGTCGTGTAGGCGAGGCTGCGCGAGCGGTTGAGCGATTCGTGGACCTGGCGCACGGTTTGCGGTGCGTTCGAACCCCAGAGCGCGTCCATGACCGCCCGTTCGAGGTCGCCCAACGCATTCACCCTTCTCATCCTACCGATCCGGGTGCGCTCCCGAACCGGACGCGTTCGCTTCGGTGCGTCCGGTACTGCGGAGTTGACAAGAAGGTAAGGATAGCCTACCTTCGCAGATACGCGGATCGAGTGAGCGTCCTGAGGGCTGCAGAGACCCCCGATCCACGGCACGGCAGGCCCCGCGTTGTAGGAGAACGCGGGGCCTGCCGCTGTATCGGGGGAACTGCGGTGCGGGGGCTAGCCTTTCGGTATGAGTGAGCACACAAAACCGAACCCCGCGCAGCCGACCGGACTCGACGCCCACCTGGGTATGACCCTGCTCGAGGGGACCGCCGACGGTGTCGTCGCCGAGATCGACGTTGCCGCGATCCACCACCAGCCGTTCGGGATCGTGCACGGCGGCGTGTACTGCGCGATGGCCGAGAGCGTCGCCAGCATCTCCGGGTTCCTCTGGCTCGAGCACACCGGGATCGGCGGCACCGCGGTCGGTGTGAACAACAGCACCGACTTCCTCAAGTCGGTGTCGGAGGGGACGATCGTCGCCCGGTCGACGCCGGTGCACCGCGGCAAGCGCCAGCAGCTCTGGCAGGTCGACATGACGCTGCCCGACGGCACGCTGCTCGCCCAGGGCCGCGTGCGCCTCCAGAACATCTGAGTCCTTGAGTCGAGGTCTGGTGACAGATAGCGACATCAGGCCTCGAGCTTGTCGACCGACGTGGCGGCAGCGGGCGTGGGCCGCCGTATTGGGCGCGACGGGCTCGGCCTTGAGTCACCAGTCGGTGTTGGTTGTTGATCCGAGCCGTGTTGGTGGATGTGCGCGAGGGGACGTGCTCGGTCCTCGAGCACGCCGCCGGGGCAGGCGCGACGTCGAGTACGAGGAATGGGGCCAGGTCGTCGGCCGACCGTGCGCAACTGCGGCAAAGGTTGCCGCGAAGCTGCACCGATTGGGCTGGTCAGGACAAGCTGTCCGGTGCCCGAAGTGCGCTAAGTCGAGATCTGGTGACACATTGCGACACCAGATCTCGAGTTGGGCGGCTCAGGCCGGGTGCTGGCGGTGAGCGCGGGCCAGTTGCTCCTGGATCTCCTCGGCCTCGCGACGCTCGAGTGCAGACAGCGCGCCCATCGCGGTCCGGGCGTAGACCTGCTGCTCGGTGACCGCGAGCTGGGTGCGGCCGCGCGTGTTGAACGCGAAGAACCAGTTGATCAGGGTGTTGAGCCGGTTGCGGAACCCGACCAGGTACACCAGGTGCAGGGCCAACCAGCCCAGCCACGCGAAGTAGCCCTCGGTCTCGAACTTCTTGTCCGTGAACGGCAGCGGTACCTGCATCACCGCGCTGTAGCGGGAGATGGTCGCCATCGACCCCTTGTCGAAGTAGGAGAACGGCTTGCGCTGGTCGGGGGTCTGCCCGCGCAACCCGGCCTGGATCGCATCGGCGGCGTAGCGCCCGCCTTGGATCGCGCCCTGCGCCACCCCGGGCACCCCCTCGACCGACATCATGTCGCCGACGACGAAGACGTTCGAATGGTCGGGCACCGTCAGGTCCGGCTCGACCTTCACCCGCCCGGCCCGGTCGAGCTCGACCCCGGTCTCCTCGCTGAGAACCGCGCCCAGTGAGCTGGCCTGCACGCCGGCCGACCACACCTTGCACTGCGCCTCGATCCGGCGCACCGTGCCGTCGGGGTCTCTGACCTCGAGGCCGTCGTAGTCGAGGTCGGTGACCATGGCGTTGAGCTGGATCTCCACCCCCATCTTCTCCAGCCGCTTGCTGGCCTTGGCGCTCAGCTTCGGGCCGAACGGCGCGAGGACGGCCGACGCGGCGTCGAGCAGGATCACCCGTGCCTTGGTCGGGTCGATGTGCCGGAAGGCGCCCTTCAGCGTCCGATCGGCCATCTCCGCGATTTGCCCGGCCATCTCCACGCCGGTGGGTCCGGCGCCGATGACGACGAAGGTGAGCAGCTTCTCGCGCTCGGCCGGGTCGTCGGACAGCTCGGCCTGCTCGAAGGCGCCGAGGATGCGGCCGCGCAGCTCCAGTGCGTGGTCGATGGTCTTCATGCCCGGCGCGTACTCGGCGAATCCGTCGTTGCCGAAGTAGGACTGGTCGGCACCGGCGGCGATGATCAGGCTGTCGTAGGGCGTGACGGTGACGCGTTCGAGCAAGCGCGAGGTCACAGTCTGAGCGTTGACGTCGAGGTCGAAGACGTCGCCGAGCAGGACTCGTGTGTTCTTCTGGTCGCGCAGGATGATGCGCGTCGCCGGCGCGATCTCGCCCTCGGACACGATCCCGGTCGCCACTTGGTACAGCATCGGCTGGAACAGGTGGTGGGTGGTCCGGGCGATCAGGGTGACGTCGACGTCGGCGCGCTTGAGGCGTTGGGCGGCGAAGAGGCCGCCGAATCCCGAGCCGATGATGACGACGTGGTGGCGAGCGGGGCTGGTGGTGGGGTCACTCGTAGTCACCCGCCAACCCTATCGCCTCACGCATGGTGCAGCGCGTCGGGCAGGCGGTGGCGGCCGCTGCGATTCGCGCGCGGGCCCGTGGGACCGGTGTCGGCCAACCAGCGGTGGCGCAGGATCTCGTACTCGACGTCGGTGTCGTCGTCGACGTGAGGCTCGGCCGCGCGCATCCCGACCTTCTCCAGCACGCGCCGCGAGGCGGTGTTGTGCGGGGCGGCGCCGGCGAAGACCCGCTCGGCGGGGTGGGCACCGAACGCCGCGCCGAGCATCGCCCGCGCCGCCTCGGTCGCCAGGCCCTGACCCCACTGGTCACGGGGAAGGCGGTAGGACAACTCGAGCTCGCGGCGTCGCCCGCCGTGGCGCGGTCGGCGCAACGCGATCCACCCGGCGAACTCGAGTGTCGGCTTGCGGATCAGCGTCCAGATACCGGTGCCGTGCGCCGCGTACTCGGCGCGGGCACGGGGGATCGTCCAGTCGACGATCTGCGCCCGGGGGGTCGGCTCGCCGCCGTTGACATAGCGCATCACCAGCGGGTCGGCGTCGAGGTGCACGAAACAATCGGCATCGTCGGGCAGGACCGGGCGCAACCACAGCCTCGGGGTGTCGACGATCACGGTCCTACTGTAGTGGCTCTACCGTCCTATCCGGTGGTGCCACTCCGTCGGCGGAACGCGGCAGGTTCGTCTCGGTGCTCCTCGAGAATCGCGCGGACCTCGTCGGAGATTGCAGCGGTGCTGCCGTCGCGGTTCATCGTGACGACGGTGGTCTCGGCGATGGCGCACACCGTGCCCTTGGGGTCGAGCAGTTGGTAACCGAACTCGAAGGAGGCGCGGCCGATCGCGCTGATCGAGCACACGATCCGCACCGGCTCCGCCGAGTAGTGCAGGATGGCGCGGTACTCGATCTCCTGGCGTGCGACGAGCAGGTGGATCCCCTTGCGCGCGGCCCCGAACCAGCGGTTGAACGCCTCGACGCGAGCCTGCTCGAAGAGGCGGGCGATCTGCACATTGTTGATATGGGCCAGTGCATCCATGTCGCCCCAGCGCAGGTGGATGTCGAAGGTGTCGCGTGAATCGGTCACGGTGAGCAGCATATCCAGCTGTCCGACCGCGGCGATAGGATCGCCGGGATGCTCACAGTTCACCGCGCCGAGCGGGCCGACACCTTGGTCGAGGTGCTCGCCGCGACCATGGCCGCGCCCCTGGCCGACCCGATGACCACCGAGGTCGTCGCCGTCGCTGCGCACGGGGTGGAGCGCTGGCTCGCGCAGCAACTCGCCCAGACGCTGGGTGCCGGGCCGAGCGGGGACGGGATCGCGGCCAACATTGACTTCCTCGCTGCCACACAGCTTCTCGCGCGCGTCCTCGAACCGTTCGCCGCCGATTACGGCGTGGACAGCAGAGCCTGGCAGACCGAGAACCTGCTGTGGCCGGTGCTCGCCGCCCTTGACGAATGCCTCGCCGATCCCGCGCTCGGGATGCTTGCCCGCCACATCGACGCGGCTGGCGACGACTCCTGGCGCGGCCGCAAACTCGCCACCGCGTCGACCATCGCGCGTCTCTTCGCCGACTACGGCTGGCAACGTCCACACATGATCGCCGGATGGGCGCGCGGAGAGGACACCGGCGGCGCGGTCGTCGACGGTGAGATGCGCGCGCTCGAGTTGGCGCAACTGTGGCAACCACGACTGTGGCGAGAGGTGCGCCAACAGATCGGGGGACCGCATATCGCGGAGATCCTCGACGACGCCGCCGCCGCCGTGCGCGCCCAGCCTGAGCGCCTTGATCTCCCGTCGCGCTTGTCGATCTTCGGCCCGACGCGCATCCCGCAGATGCTCCGCGAACTCCTCGACGCCGTCGCCGCCAACCGCGACGTGGGCCTGTACCTCGCGCATCCCAGTCCTGCGCTGTGGGCGGCGCTCGCCGCTGACCCGGCACCGTCCGGGCCGCGCCCGCGCGAGTTGCGGTCGCCGCGCCCCGTCGCGAACCCGCTGCTCGCGAGTCTTTCCCGCGACGTTCAAGAACTCCAAGAATCCCTCGGCGCGACGATCGGTGAGGACCACTACCGACCGACCACCAGAACAGCAGCCCCCCTCCTCGGCGCGCTCCAAGCCTCCCTGCGCGACGATGACCCCACCCCGATCGAAAACCTGTCGGCCGATACCTCGCTGGAACTGCACGCCTGTCACGGTCGGGAACGACAGGTCGAGGTCTTGCGCGAGCGGCTCCTGCATCTCTTCGCCGATGACCCCAGCCTCGAACCGCGCGACGTGCTCATCATGTGCCCCGATGTCGAAGACTTCGCGCCGCTGATCAGCGGCGCCTTCGGCAAGGTCGGTACCGACCACCCGGCCGGCAACCTGCGCGTTCGCCTGGCCGACCGCGGCTTGCTCGCCACCAACGACGTCCTCGACGTTCTCGTGCGGGTGATCGCCCTCGGCGTCGGCCGGGTGACGGTCAGCGAGCTCCTCGACCTTGTGGCCACCGAGCCGGTTCAGCGTCGGTTCCAATTCTCCGACGATGATCTGGACAGTCTGGGCGCGTGGGCGATTCGCGCCAACATCCGCTGGGGCGTCGACGCGACACAGCGCGGTCGATACGGCCTGGCCGGCTTCCCTCAGGGCACCGCCGACACCGGCATGAGTCGGCTGCTGCTCTCGGTCGCCGCCGACGAGGCCGACGGCCAGTGGCTCGGGACGTCGCTGCCCATGGGCGGCATCGACTCCAGCGACACCGAAGTGGTCGGGCACTTCGCCGAGTTCGTCGACCGCCTCGCCACGTTGCTCGCGCGGATCGGCGAGCCGCGCTCCGCGTCGTCGTGGGCGGAATTGCTCACCGATGTCGTCGAGCAACTCACCGCGGCCGACCGTGATACCGAATGGCAACGCGCACAAGCGATTCGGCTGGTGCGCGACGCGCTGGCCAGTGAGGCCGAACTCACGCCGTCGGATGTGCGCGACCTCATCGAAGACCTGGTCGCAGCGACCCCGACGCGATCGAATTTCTGCACCGGCGAGCTCACCGTCTGTTCGATGGTCCCCATGCGCTCGGTCCCGCACCGAGCGATCATCCTGCTCGGCATGGATGGCGAGGCCTTCCCGCGGACCCAGTCGGTCGACGGCGACGACATCCTCGCCGTCAACCCGCTCGTCGGCGAGCGTTCCCCGCGCGACGAGGACCGCCAAGCCTTCCTCGACGCCATTACCGCGGCGAAGGACCATCTCCTCGTGTTCTACACCGGTGCCGACCCCATCAACGGGGTTGCCGTCCCGCCGTCGGTGGTGGTCAGTGAACTCGCAGACGCGATCGAGCAGCTCGCCGGCGAGACGGTCGCCTGCGACATACTCACCCGCCACACGCTGCACGCCTTCGACGGCCAGAACTTCCGCGCGCCGCGCCCGTTCTCCTTCGACCGCTCCCTCCTCACCGGCGCACGCAGCCTCGCGCAACTCACGGCAACCAGAAGCCCCGGGGACATGTGGCCGACGATGGTCGGGCAGTACCCACCGTCGGCGACCGGCGACGTGGATCTGGCAGATCTGATCAAGTTCATCGTGAATCCCGCCGACGGTTTCCTCCGCCAGCGCCTCGGCATGGTCGTGCCGCGCCGGGAAGCGGAGGTGCCCGACCAGCTCGCAGTCGATCTCGACGGACTTGAGCGTTGGGGGGTCGGCGACCGGCTTCTCGCCGCCATGCTCGACGGCGCCGACCCGGCTGCGGCGCGTGCGGCCGAGCTGCGACGAGGAACGCTGCCCCCTTTCACGATGGGCGCCGACGTCCTCGCGCCCATCGCCGCGAAGGCCGAAACATTGGCCGCTCGTGCTGCGACGGAGCGCACCGGTCAGGCGCGCACCGTCGACATCCGCGTCGACCTTCCCGGTGGGCGCCGCCTCTACGGCACCGTTCCCAACGTCTACGACAACGGCCTCGTCACGGTCACCTACTCCACCGTCAAGGCCAAGCAGCGCCTGGAGACCTGGATCAACCTGCTCGCCCTGACCGCCGGCAGCGACCAGAACATCAATGGCGCCTGCGTGATCGGCAGTGATCGGTCCACGGTGGCTATTCGTCGCTACACCCCGGCCGAGGATGCCGCCGACATCCTCGCCGCCCTCGTCGCGCTCCGGGATACCGGACTCGACCAGCCGTTCGCGTTGCCCCTGGAAGCCGCCGAAACCGCTGCGGCGCACTATGACCGCACAGGCAATGCGAAGGAGGCGACCCTGCGCGCACGCGGCCGGTTCGAATACGGCAGGTTCGTGCAAGACGAGGCTGTCTCGCTGCTGCTCACCGGCGACCCCGACGAACCGGTGACCTTTGACGACTGCGCCAACACCGTGCCGGCGAACCTGAGAATCACCACGCCGTGGGTGCACCACGAACTCACCGGTTTTCTCCAGGCGGCCCTACTGCTCTTCGCGCCCCTCACGCAGCAGGAGTCGCAGAAATGACGACTCCGTTCTCACTCACCGATCCGCTGCCCACCGGCACCCTCGTCCTCGAAGCCAGTGCAGGCACGGGCAAGACCTACGCGATCACCGCGCTGGCCGTGCGCTTCATCGCCGACGGCACACCGGTCTCGCGGCTGCTGATGGCGACCTTCTCCAACGCCGCGTCGACCGAATTGCGCGACCGCACCCGTATCCGCCTGCGGGAATGCGCCCTCGCTCTGACCGACCCGGCCCGAGCGCGGACGTCCGACGACGAGCTGGTGGCCCTCCTTGCAACGGGCACCGAGGACGAAGTGAGCCTGCGACGCGTACGACTCCTCGCCGCGCTCTCCGACTTCGACTCGGCAACCATGGCCACCACGCACACCTTCTGCAACCGCATGCTCACCGTCCTGGGCTTCCTGGGCGAGCGCGATCAGCACTACCAACTCGTCGAAGACGCCAACGACATGGCGCGCGAGACGGCACGCGATCTCTTCGTCGCGAAGTACGCCGGCGAACCCGATTCCGACGCCTCCCTGGGCACGGCCGAAGTGGTGGCGTGCGAGGCGGTGCGCAATTCGTCGACCAGGCTTGCCCCACTTGATCCGCAGTCGGAATCCGGGGTGTCCTGGGTCCGCTTCGCCAAGGCCGTCCGCGAACGTGTCCGCATCCGGAAGCGCTGGTCACGGCTGCGCACCTACGACGATCTGCAGGGTCGCCTGTACGAGATCATCTCCGACCAGGAGTGGGGGGCGGCGGCCTGCACCCGCATTCGGGATCGCTTCGAAGTGGTCCTCGTCGACGAGTTCCAAGACACCGACCCGGAGCAGTGGGAGATCCTGCAACGCTGCTTCCACGGTCATCGGCCGTTGGTCCTGGTCGGCGACCCGAAGCAGTCCATCTACGCCTTCCGCGGCGCAGACGTCTTCAGCTACCTGCAGGCCTCGCGGCAGGCGCAGGAGCAGCGCAACCTCACCGTCAACTGGCGCTCGGACGGCCCGCTGGTCAACGCGCTGGGCAAGGTCTTCGTCGACGCCGAACTCGGCGATCCGGCGATCGTGGTCCGCCCCGTCGACGCACGCGGGAGCGAGCCAAGAATCCTCAACGCCGCGCCGCTGCGGCTGCGCTTCTTCAACCGGCGTGACTTCGTCAAACACACCCGGGACGGCTCGACCCCGCTGGTCCCCGGCGTGCGGGACCGGGTCATCGCCGACGTCGCCGCCGACATCGCCGCCACCCTGGCCGGGAATGCCCGACTCATCGTCGACGATGGGCCCGGTCAGATCGTGCGCCGGGTCGAGCCCGGTGACATCGCGGTCCTGCTGCGGGCCAACGCCACCATCGCACCGTTGCAACGGGCGCTCGCCGCCCACGGCATCGCCACCGTCGTCACCGGTGGCCAGAGCGTCTTCGCCAGCGACGCCGCGCGGTACTGGTGGTACGTCTTGCAGGCACTGGATCGGCCGTCGGACTCTCGTCGGGTGCGCTCGGCCGCGACGACGCCCCTGATCGGTGTCACGCCCGCCGAGCTGGACGCGCGCGGCGATGCCGGCGTCGGCAGCCTGGCCGGTGCACTCTCGGCGTGGGCGCGCACCTTCGACGACGCTGGAGCAGCGGCGATGACCGGACAGCTCTTGCGTGAGCGTCACGTTGCGCAACGGGTGCTGAAATTGGCCGACGGTGAGCGGCTTCTCACCGACCTCCTGCAGGTGGCCTCGTTGATGGCCGAGGAGGTGGCGCATACCGGATGTGGCCTGTCTGGGCTGGCCACGTGGCTGGGCGAGAGCGTCGCCGACGGTCAGGCCGTGCAGCGGAGGGCCAACCAGACGCGTCGCCTCGACCGTGACACCGCAGCCGTGCAATTGATGACCGTGCACGCGAGCAAGGGTTTGGAGTTCCCGATCGTCTATGTGCCGTTCGGCTGGGACGGCGGGCGGCCGAGTCGGCCGAAGACCTTCACCTATCACGAGGGCGGCGTGCGCTACCTCGACGTCGGCGGCGAGCACGCGGGCGGGTACCACGAGCGCAAGCGGATCGCCGACGCGGAGACGGCGGGCGAAGAACTTCGGCTGCTGTACGTCGCGCTGACCCGGGCTCGCTCGCAAGTGGTGGCGTGGTGGGCGCCGAGTACGACGACATCGAGCGGAGCAATGCATCGCATCCTCTTCACGGCGGTGGAGCGGATGGCGGCGATGCGCGCGGGGACCCGACTGCCGATCCGGGACTCCATCGCCCTGCTCGACGATGCGCGCGAGGAGACTGAACTCACCGTCGTCGCCGATTTCGATGAGGGCATCAGTCTGGAGCACGCCGGGCAGCACGGTCATGTCCCACAATGGCACCCGTCGGTGCCGGGCGGCGCCGGAGCGCCGGGCATGGTCGCCGCGAGCTTCGATCGCGCGATCGATGGTGACTACCGCCGGTCGTCGTACTCGTCGATTGTCCGGGCCGCGCATGAGGCGGCCCACGCCGCGTCGGGCCCCGAGCCAACGGTCGGCACCGAGCCCGAGGATGAGGTCGTGCGCGAGGGCGAGTTGCTCGACGAACCCGCCGACGACGTCGACGCGACCGCCGAAGCGGAAGGGGCGTCGGCCGGCTCGCCGTCGTTGATGAACGGCCTGCCGTTCGGTGCGCGCTTCGGCACGCTCGTCCACGAGGTGCTCGAATACGTCGACACCGGCGTCGCCGACCGGACGGCGCACATCAGGGAACTCTGCGTGGCCGGCGCTGCGCGGACGGCTTTCGATATCGACGTCGACGTGCTGGCCGTCGCGCTCGAAGGGGTGCTCACGACGCCGATAGGGCTCGTCGATGACGGACCCGACGATCTGTGGAGCATCAGGGGCGAAGACCGGCTCAGCGAGATGGAGTTCGAACTGCCACTCGCCGGCGTCGACGGTGGGTTCGATCTTGCCTCCGTCGCCGAGCTCATGCACCGGCACCTTGCCGACGACGATCCGCTGCGCCCGTATGCCGACGAGGTGGCGACGGTCTCCGACGAGAAGTTCCACGGCTTCCTCACCGGCAGCATCGACTCGGTGCTGCGCGTCGCCGGCGACGAGGGGCCACGCTTCGTCGTCGTCGACTACAAGACCAACCGCATCCAGCCGGGTGATCTCGTTGCCGAGACGTTCTCGCGCGAGGCGATGGCGCAGGAGATGATGACCGCGCACTACCCGCTGCAGGCGCTGCTGTATTCCGTTGCGCTGCACCGATACCTGCGGTGGCGCCTGCCCGGGTACACCCCGGAGCGCAATCTCGGTGCGGTGCAGTACCAATTCGTGCGCGGGATGGTCGGTCCGGGAACTCCCGGCGGTTGTGGGGTCTTCCAGTGGGAGATTCCGCCGGGGTTGGTCGTCGACCTGTCCGATCTACTGGCGGGGGTGCGGCGGTGAACGAAAGGATCCGGGAGATCGATCCGGCGTCGGCGGACCACGTCGTCGGCGATGCCGGTTTTCTCGGGGCGTTCAATGTGGCCGGCGTCCTGGCGTCGGCCGACATCCACGTGGCGCTCCGCCTGTCGAAGCTGTCGGACGAATCCGCGTCGAACGAGGTGCTCCTGGCGGCGGCGCTGGCCGTGCGCGCCGTGCGGACGGGCTCGATCTGCGTCCCGCTGGATACGGTCGCCGACCTCGATCCCGATCCCGAGAACCCGCTCCCGTGGCCGAGTGCCGACGACATGGTCGCGGCGCTGCGGACGAGCAGTCTGGTGATCGGCGGGAAGTTCGGACCGCTCAAGCCGCTAGCGCTCGTTTCCTCCGACGATGGTCGGCTGGTCTACCTGCGCAAATACTTCGAGCAGGAGCAGACGATCCGTCGGGTCCTCGACAGGCGCGCGGCGACACGGCCCGACGTCGACCTCGGGGTCGCCCATGCGGCGATCGACGGCGTGTTCGCGTCGGGCCCCGACGCGGACAGCGGGGGAGCGGGTCCGGCGTACGACCGGCAGCGGGTCGCGGCCGCGCTCGCCGCGACATCGTGGACGACGATCCTCGTCGGCGGTCCGGGGACGGGTAAGACCTATACCGTTGCCCGAATTCTCGGTGTCCTCGAGCGCGTGCTCGGCGGGACGCTGCGCATTGGCCTGTGTGCGCCGACCGGTCGGGCCGCGGCGCAACTGCAGGCGTCGATCAGCACCTACGACGGCCTTTCGGCGACGCCGGTTGCCCATACCGTGCATGCGCTGCTCGGAATTTGGCGAGACGGCAGCGTCCGGCACGGGCCGAACAATCGACTTCCCTATGACGTCGTGGTGGTCGACGAGACGTCGATGCTCTCGGTTACCACGATGAGCCTGCTGTTGCAGGCGGTGCGCGACGATACCCGGCTGATCCTCGTCGGCGATCCGCATCAGCTGGTGTCGGTTGAGGCCGGCGCCGTGCTGACCGACCTGACCGATCGTGCACTTCGTTCGGCGGCACCGCTACCGCCGGGATTCGCCGCACTGGCCGACTTGGCCACCGGGGATTTCACCGACGACGAAAGAACTCAACTCGGTGACGGTGTCCTGACCTTGAAGTGGGGATATCGCTTCGGCACGACAATCGGTGCGGTCGCCGAGGCGGTGAATTCCGGTGACGCGGATACCGTTCTCACGCTCATCGAGCAGGACGCGGGGGAGCACATCGAACTCGTCGAACCCGACGACCTTGTCGACGTTCGGCGCGACACTGTCGACTGGCTTGCTGCACTGCGCTGCGCTGGCGCTGCCGGCGAGGCTCGGGCTGCCGTTGCCGAGCTGAGCGCTTACCGGGTGCTGTGTGCCCATCGCGACGGCCGGTATGGCGTTGCGGGGTGGGCGCGCACGATCGACGGATGGCGCAACGCGGTCCGACGAGGAGGTCCGTGGCCGATCGGTGAGCCGATTCTGGTCACGTCGACCGACAAGACCGTCGGAATCTACAACGGGGACACCGGCGTGGTGATCTCCGACGGTGGGAGCGGTGTCCGGGTCGCCTTCGACAAGCACGGCGAGATCGTGCAACTCCATCCGTCGCAGCTCGCCGATGCGATCCCCGCCGCCGCGATGACGATCCACCGCAGCCAGGGTAGCCAGTTCGACGTGGTCACGGTCGTGCTCCCGCCCGCCGAGTCAGCGCTGCTGACGCGCGAACTCCTCTACACGGCGATAACGCGGGCGAGGAAGCGAGTTCGCATCGTCGGGAAGCCGGAGTGGCTACGTGCCGCGGTTGACCGTCGCGTGGCGAGGGCCAGTGGTCTGCGCGGAGATATCCGGGAGTTCCACGCGTAGGCAGTTGGCATGTCGGCCGGCGGTAGTCGGGTGTGGTCGGAGCCGTTCGTGCGGTATGCGTAGCGGACCGGCTCCGACCGGCACCTCTTCTCTATGCTGTTCTCTCAATCAGCGGTGCGGTGACTCTGGTGTGGAGGCGCGGTCCGCTCATTGTTCGTGCTGGTCAATCTGGTCAGGCAGCGGCGGCGTTGGCGAGGGTGAGTGTTCTCCGGTGATGCCATCGGATCCAGTCGCTGCCCTCAGGTGCCCGGAACCACGGGTGCCCGTCGTGCCCGATCTTCACTTTCCATCCCATCGCGTGGATATAGGTGTGGTGGTGCAGGGTGCACAGCAACACCATGTTGCTGAGCACAGTTTCGCCTCCCTGGGCCCATTCGCGAATGTGATGCGCCTCGGTCCACGAGGCCGGTCGGCCGCACCCGGGGAACTGACACCCGGAATCCCGCGCGACCAGCGCGGCGCGTAGTGCACCGGTGGCCAGGCGTTGGTTGCGGTGGGCGTCTAGCGACACTGAGTCGGCCATTATCAACGCCGACATCTCTGTGTCTCCGCAGCACACCTCTCGCGCCATCGCCTGCGACACGGACCCGGTGAACCCGAGGCGGCTGACGCGTGATCCACCGTTGCGGGACAGGGGACTGTCCGGCCTCAGTACCGGCAGCGACACGGTCAGCGTGATGTGTGGGACCACGCCGCCGACAATTGGCCGGTGTGGACTGGCGAGATACTTGGTCACCATGGCAACCAGCGCGTCGGCCGCGCGTTGTGTCGTCGTGCGCGGGTCGCGACCACCGTCGGGTGCGGGAATCGGCTTGGACAGCCCGTCGAGCGCGGTGAGCAGTCTCTCGCCCGAGTGCTGGTCCAGATCTGCCTCGACCTTCACCCTGCCTTCGTCGGTCCGGGTGATGCTCGCCTGGTTGAGCATCGGGCTATCCGCTGGCGGAAGGCTGGGCGGGTCGATCGGGGCGAACCTGTGAGCCAGTTCGCGAGCCTTCTCCACGATCTGAGCCGGGGCATCCATCCGTGCGTGCGTCAACAGGCTTGTGGCGGCTTCGTCGTGGACCCGCTCGAAACCGTCCGCGCCCATTCGACTTTGGACGTGATCGATTCCGCGAATCATCGCGTCGGCGTGGTCGAGGCTCATGTCGCCGTCACGCACTTCGCGCGCCAGCGCGGGCAGGTCGTCGAGGTGATCGGCCACCCGGGCCAGCTTGGCGACGGCCGCCGGTGCCAACGGCAGTTCCCGCAACATGTCACGGCCGGTCTTGAGTTTGTGGCGGATCGGAATTCGCATCACCTGGGCCTGAGCAGTCGCCGCTGCCAGGAGATACGAGGCGATGTTGCCCATCCGCACTGCAGTGACCATCACTCGCAGTACGGCCTCGTCGTCGACGATCGCCTTGGCCCCGGCCAGCAAGTACCCCAGTCCGGACGCAGATTCTACGGCTGACGGCGCGAGATCATCGGCCACTCGTGCGATGAAGCCGGCCAGTTCCGTGTTGTCCATGGTTCCCCCCGCGCTGCTGATCAATTAATTGTGCATGTGATGTGTATCGAATGTGTGTGCTGTTGTGTTACACATCGTATGAAGAAGATATCGGGACGGTCTGCCAAAGGCTGATCAGGCCTTCGACGTGCAAGAATATGGCCGAGGTGCGGGATAGGATCTCGGGCCCGTAGGTGTGAACCAGGCGTCTAGTTGACCCGGCCCATGTCGTCGGCGACGGTCGCGGCCAGCTCGGTAAGGGCTTGGCGGGCCGGGCGGCCTACCTGGTCGAGGTCGACTATCGCGCCTTCGGCAAGGTGCTCGTCGAAAGGAATCTCGTGGACCGCGCGGCACTTGGTGAGAAAGTGCATGGCCAACTGGTCGGCGGCGATGCGCGAAGAACCGGAGCGCGAACTGCTGATCACCAGGACGGCGCTGGAGACGAGGTGCCCGTATCCGTGGGCCTGGAGCCAGTCGAGGGTGGCGTCGGCGCTGCGGGCACCGTCGAGCGCGGGGGAGGTGACCAGGATGATCGAGTGCGCCAGATCGAGGACGCCGCGCATGGCCGAATGGCTCAGGCCGGTGCCGCAGTCGGTGAGGATGATGTTGTAGTAGCGCCGCAGGATCGACATCACCTGGCGGTACTCCGCTTCGCTGAACGACTCGGCCGCGGCCGGGTCGCGCTCGGAGGCGAGCACTTCCAGGCGGCTGGGCGCCTGCGAGGTATGGGCGCGCACGTCGGAGTAGCGCTGGACTTCGGTGTCGGCGATCAGGTCGCGGACCGTCGAATTGGTCTGGAGCGGCACGCGCTGGGCCAGCGTCCCCAGGTCGGGGTTGGCGTCGACGGCGATGACGCGGTCGCCGCGCAGGGTCGCGAAGGTCGCACCGAGGCCGACAGTGGTCGTCGTCTTGCCGACCCCGCCCTTCAACGACAGGACCGCGATGCGGTAGTCGCCGCGGATGGGCTGGTTGACACGGGCGAGCAACTGTTCGTTGACGTTGGGCAGGTGCCGACGGCTGCGCGTGACGAACGGCCCGTTGCGCAGGCGCTGACGGATACTCGGCCGACTCAGCGACGTAAACGACTCCAGACCCGGGGACTGTGCCGGTGGGAATTGGTGCGGTCCTGGTGGGTACGGTGCCGCAGGTGGCATAGAACCCGGGCCGTACGGACCCGCCGGCGTCGGCTGCGCAGGCGGAGCAGGTGGTGCGGGCGAGGGGATCACCGCGGGCCCTTGGGCCTGGGGGCGGATGGCCGGATGGTCACCGGCCTCGTCGGGGTCGTCGTCAACCGGTACCCAACTGGGCAGATCGGCGGCCTGCGCCGCAGCCCCCTGCTGGTCGTCGGTCATGGGTCCCTCCCGGTCCGGGCGTGTGCGGCGCGCACTGCGGCCGTTGCCGCGGCGCGCACTGCGGCCGTTGCCGCGGCGCGCACTGCGGCCGTTGCCGCGGCGCGCACTGCGGCCGTTGCCGCGGCGCGCACTGCGGCCGTTGCCGCGGCGCGCACTGCGGCCGTTGCCGCGGCGAACGGTACCATCGGCCGCTGCCGCGCACCGGATCAGCGATACACTCGTGGCCGTTGTTCGACTTACGACCGGGGGGCAAGGAACTATGGCCGACGACTACACCGACGATGCGTTCGTCAACCCGCCATGGCTGCAATCGGCCGACTCAGCAGTTACTGTGCCGCCTGCGCCGCCGCAGCCGCCGATAGTGCCACCAACCCCGCAGGCGCCAGCGGGACCCCCGCCGATGCCGACGCAGGGCCCGCCGGTCGGTATACCGGGACTGCCCGGGGTATCGCCGCAGCCCGTCCGACGGCCAGACGGCAGTTTCGTCCTCCCCGGCCACGGTCCCGGCATGTCGGTGCCCGGCATGCCGATGCCCGGGATGCCGATGCCCGGGATGCCGATGCCCGGCATGCCGATGCCCGGGATGCCGATGCCCGGGATGCAGCCACAACCGGCCTACCCCATGCCGCAACCACACGGCCCGGGGCCGCAGTACCCGGGCGCGCTGCAGGTGCCGCCGGAGCGCAAACTCGCCAAGCAAGGGTGGCGCAAGGCGGTGAACTCGGCTTCCGGGGGTCTGATCCGGCTGGGCGAGAGCAAGGGACAGCAGGAGGTCAACGCCCTTGTCCAGCGGGTGCGCACACCGATCAGCGGGCAGTTCAACCTAGCCGTGCTCTCCCTCAAGGGTGGGGTGGGCAAAACGACGACGACCATCGGAATCGGGTCGGCCTTCGCGTCGCTGCGCGGTGACCGGGTCATCGCCGTCGACGCGAATCCGGACTTGGGGACGCTGGCCAGCCGCGTACCGCGGCAAACCGCCTCGACGGTCCGCACGCTGCTGCAGGCCGAGCACACCGAGACGTACTCCGATGTGCGCATGCACACTTCGCAAGCCGCATCACGCCTGGAGGTTCTGGCGTCCGAGCGCGACCCGGTGATCTCCGAGTCGTTCAGCGAGGACGAGTACCGCCGCGCCATCGCGATCCTGGAGCGGCACTACAACATCATCCTCACCGACTGCGGTACCGGGCTGATGCATTCGGCGATGGGCGGGGTGCTCGACCTGGCGGATTCGTTGGTGATCATCAGTTCGCCGGCCGTCGACGGCGCCGAGAGCGCCACGGCGACGCTGGACTGGTTGAGCCTGCACGGCTACGAAGACCTGGTCCGCCAGGCCGTCGTCGTCATCTCCGCGTCGAAGCCGGGCAACGCGCTCATCGACCTGGACATGCTGACCCAGCACTTCCTGGGCCGGGTGCGGGCTGTTCAGATCCTCCCGTACGACGAGCACTTGGCCATGGGTAGCCATGTGGATCTGGACTCGTTGAACCGTCGTACGCGTACGGCGTTCTTGGAGTTGGCAGCCACGATCGCTGATTCCTTCGGTCAGCCCGCCGGGGCGTGGGGGCCGCTGGGACAGCAGGTCGTCCAGCCGGGGGGATACGCGGCGGGGCCTCCGCCCAGTCTCGAACACCATCGTCGGGTTCCGGGTCAGTAGCGAGTACCGACTGAGCTTCGATCCCCCGGGGTCCTCGGCGGCGGTCCGCGGCCGACGGTTCGCAACTGGTTGTCGCGGCAAGCCGGTCTGCCCGCAGGGTGGCCCCGACCGGTACGGCATGATGTGATGCCGAAACCGGGGGCGATTCCGCGCCCAGCACAGAGGAGACGCGTCTTGCGCCGAGCAGTAGTCGCACTTGGGTCGGTGGCGGCGATCATGGTTGTCGTCCTGGGCGCCTTCGCCACCCGCCTCGTGGCCCTGCCCACCAGTGGCAGCCCGATGGCGGCCGCCCCGATGCGAGCCCAGCAGTCGCTGGACAAGGTGACAACCGCGTTCACGGCCGCCCCCGGGGCGGTGTACTCGGGTCCGATCGGCGAGCAGCAGGCCCGGCTCGAGGGATTCGCGGTCACCGCTGGAGGGGACGCCCACGGCACGATCGTCATCAAGGGTGCCCAGACCGAAGTCGCGCGCATCGACGGTTCCACCTATCTGAAGGGCGGGCGTGACTTCTGGCGGCTGGCCGACGCGGGCAACCCCAGGTCCTCGCGCAGCGACACCGACCGTCTCGCGGACAAATGGGCGGCGGTGGGCGAGGGGATTTTGGGCTTCCGGGTCGCAGACCTCATTCCCCGCAACCTCGGGTTGGCCATCCAGGACGGCAACCAGCGCGTACCCGAACAGCTCGGCGCACCGGCCGGGCCAGCCAGCGACACGCCAGATGCACGAGGGACCACCACCGGTTTGCCGCCCAACATCGAGCAACGCGACGACGTGGTGGTCGCCGGGACGATGGCCAGCGCCGTCGGATCAGACGGCGCGCTGATCGGTGTGATGGGCCGACTCGGGGGCAACGACGCGGGCCCGGAGACCTCGCGGCTCAAGGTTCGGGTCATGACCAACTCCGAGGTGCTGACGTTCTACTCCACCGTGCAGGGGCTCACCGATCCGCTGCAGCGGGTGCCGATGCCCGGCGTCGACGTCCCCAAACCGGTCGGGAACCTGGTGGACTGCGGACCGGGCTGCTCATCGATCACCTACACGTTCAGCAACACGGCTACCGGTGGCGCCGACCGCGGCACCGTCACAGTGGTGCAGACCAGCAACTTCAGCGTGGCCGGCGCGCCTGCGGGGAGTTGCGAGCGGACGATTCAGATGACGCTGGGCGGTACCGGGACATCGACCTGCCTCTTCACCTACGCGCCGCCGCAAGGTCGCTACCGGGTCCGGGTCGAGAGCGATTTCGAGGTGTCGTCCCAGGTCGAGAAGGACGTGAAGGTGATGATCGAGGCTCTCGACCGCAACAAGCGGATCGCAACGGGCCCGCGGCCGGGTCAGTGGTACCCGAAGCCGTTCAAAATCAATGCCCCCAACCGCGGCTACGACCGGCAGATCACCGGCAACTCGTCGCCGTTCGCGTACGCCGTCGGCGGCTATCCGTTCGACGGGATCGAATCGGATGGCACCTTGCTGGTGACAGCCGGCCCCGGCTACGACGCCCACCTGTTGCCCGGCGACATCTTCGACCCGGCTTGGGCCGGCACCACTCAGCTGGCCGAGAACGCCCAAGCGCAGCGCAAGGCCGCCGGTCAGGCACCCATTCGCTGGGTCTTCGCCGAGGCCCGTTCCGCTGCCGCCGCCCGCAAACTCATTGCCGAGCGCAAGGTTGAGGGCATTGAGGTCGTGGTGATTCCAGCCGCTGGTTAGCGGGCGCGCATACCCAGGACGCTTTCGAGCGCGCTGCGGACGTCGGAGGTTTCGATGCGCATCAGTGCGTCTTCGTCGAGGGCGGGGATGTTGATGTCACCGGTGCTCAGGCGGTGTTCGCGCTCCTCCTCGGCCGCTTCGACGACGTTGCGGATGAAGCGACCGTTGCCGGCCAGGTCGACGCCTCGCCTCGGTTCGCCGGCCTGGTCCACCTCGGCAACCTCGTACAGCGATGCGCAGCGCTCCTCGATCACGGCCATCGCCCCGGGGGACAGGATCGAATCACGCTTGCGCGCGATCACCTCCCCGATGCGCGCGAGCTCGGCCGGCGAATACGAGTCGAACCGGATCCGCTTGCTGAACCGCGATGCCAGACCGTCGTTGGCCGCCAGAAACCGGTCGATCTCACCGTCATATCCCGCGATGATCACGACCAGGCGATCGCGGTCGTTCTCCATCCGGGCCAGCAGCGTGTCCACTGCCTCGCGGCCGAAGGCGTCGCCACCGGAAAGCCCGGTCTGGACCAACGTGTAGGCCTCGTCGATGAACAGCACCCCGTCGAGGGCCTGGTCGATCAGCTTGCCGGTCTTGATGGCGGTCGAACCCAGATGCTCGCCGACGAAGTCGCGGCGCGTCGCCTCGATCACGGTATCGCTCTTGAGGATTCCGAGAGCACAGTAGATCTTGGCGACGACCCGCGCGATCGTCGTCTTGCCGGTTCCGGGCGGACCGGTGAATACCAGATGCTGGCTGCGCGCCGCGCTCGCCAGACCCTTGTCGGCCCGCACCCGCGCCAGCGTCGCCGCCGACTTGAGCCTATCGACCTGGGTCTTCACCGAGTCGAGCCCGATCTGCTCGGCGAGTTCACGCTGAGCCAGGGCTAGCAGGGTGCTGTTGGCCTCCGCGTCGGCGGGATCATCCGTGGGGGCCGACGCCGGATCCCAGCGGTCGGTGCGCGAGTCGATGATCTCCTTGGTGGTGACCACGATCCGGAACTTGGGGTCGGCCAACGCCTTGGCGTTGTCGGCAAAACCAGGCTCCCGCGAATACACCGTCTCGAATACCGCGCGGGCCTCGTCCGCCTTGCCCAGCTCCCGCAGGCACAGCCCGCGGGTGAACATGGCGGCGGTGCGGGCGGCGGGGATCGGTCCGGCCTCGGCGAGTTCGAGGCGTTTGACCGCCTCACCGAACAAGCCGAGTTGCGCGCACGCCGTGCCCACCATGACGTTCGCGGCCGCGGCCAAGTGGTCGTCGGCCCAGTTTGCCGAGCCGCCGAGCGCGGTCAGCGCGTCGGGCCACCGTTGAGTGCGGAAGTGCAGGGTGCCGCGCGCATAGTCGACGATGGCCGTCTTCTCCGATGGTTCGACCGAGTCGAGTGCCTCCTCGGCGCCCTCGTAGTCCTTCTCGACCAGCATCGCGCAGGCATAGGCCACCGCCGCTTCGGCGGGATCGGACACCGGGTAGTCGATATAGAGTCCGGTGGCGAAGCGACCGACCATTGTGCGCGGCGCCAACCCTAGGCGGCGCTGCTCAACGAACAGCGAGCGCCGGTGCTTGTACAGGTTGAAGAAGACGTCGGGGCTCTTGTCGCCGGCCATGATCCGGCCCAGCCAGGCGTCGGCCATCTCCGGCACGAGCTCGGTGGCGCGCTTGAACGCGCGCCCGGCGTAGTCGTTGTCCATCGCCGCCCCTTGCCCGTCGACCGGGATCCCGGCGGCGCAGACTCCGGCATCGAAGACACGGCGAGCCAGTGCGATACATGATTCACTCACTTAAGTCAGACCTCCCCCAAAGTCCGTCGAGTGATGTGACCCTATCCCGTGGCGGTAGCGTGACGGTGCAAAATCGGGCACGGCCATGCCCCGTTCGTCGCACTGCCGCACGAAGTCTTGCCGGTGCCCGTGCTAGATTCCTATCATGTGTAAGTCAGCTTCGTCGTGTGGGCGGGAAGTGCCATGACCTCGGCGTCATCGTTCGAACCGATACAGCGGTATCTATCTGGCGAACTGGGTTTCGAAGATGCGCTGCACGCGGTGACGGGACTCTCCGTCGACCGCGCCGCGCTGGTCGGCGTGTTGGAGACGCTTGCCGCCGACGGCGGGGTGGCCAACGCGGCGCTGTCGTACCACGACGAGAAGGTGCTCGCCGAGTCGGGTTTCCACGAGAAGCCCGGCGCGGTGGCGGTGATGACCCTGCAGCGCGACGTGCAATTGCAACAGATCATCTCCGAGTCCTTGACCGTCAACGAGGTCGCCGAGCGCCTCGGGTTGTCCACCGCCCGCGTCCGCCAGCGTGTCGCGGCGCGCACGCTGTGGTCCTTCCTGTGGGGCGATCGGCGGCTGATGCCGGCCGCCCAGTTCACGGCGCACGGCGTCGTGCCCCACATGGACGAGGTCATCGCCCGGCTGCGGCCGGACTCGCACCCGCTGGAGGTGCACAAGATCCTGACCGTGCCGCAGCCGTCGCTGACGCGGAAGAACGGCAACGCGCAGTCGATCGCCGACTACCTGACCCGGGCGCCGGTCTCCGACGAGCAGTTGCAACATGTACTCGACCTAGTGGACGCCGCATCGTGGTCGACGCTCTGAGCGGGCCGCCGGCCGCCGAGGAACTGCGCGACCTCGACCTGCGGCGCGAAGAGGTCATCGGCTTGCCGTCGGAGATCGTGTGGCGGGTCCACGCAACGGCCGGCGAGCACGTCCTGCCGTGGAACTTCCCGCGGACTTGGGGGCCGGTCCTGCGGTTCGACCACCACCGCAGGCCGTTGGGCATCCACCCCGAGACTGGGATCTGGTACGGCGCGGCCGACCCGCGCGGCGCGTTCGCCGAGGTGTTCCAGGAGACACGGCTGATCGACCGGTTCCACGGCACGCCGTACCTGACCGCATCGCGATTCACCCGCAAGGTGCGGTTGCTCGACGTCGGTGGGATCGGCAAGGGGACCTGGATGATCCGGGCCGGGGCGCAGTTCGCCCTGGATTCGGCGCCGCACCGGATCGCCCAGCAGTGGGCGCGCGCCATCCACGCAGCGTACGGGGACATCGACGGGATCGCCTACCGCGGGCGGTTCGCCGGTGGTCCGTGCGTGGCCCTGTTCGAACGCGGCGGTGACGCGCTCTCGGATCGCCCCGAGTTGTCGCTGCCGTTGTCGCACCCCGGTCTGCATGCCGGAATCGCCACGGCGGCGCTGGAACTTGGCTACACGGTGCTGTGAGGGTGATTCGGTGACATACAACAGCGGACAGTTTCCGACGACGGGTGGCTTCCCCGGCACCGGCACCGGTAGGCACCGTTCGGTGTCCGACGAGCCGGGTCGCGTCGATCTCACCAAGCCGACCTTCATCCGCACCGAGGCGTACTCGGCCCAGCAGCCTCTCGACAACGGCGCCGAGGCGTGGTCGGAGGAGTCCGTCGATTCCGACGGCGCCGCGGACGAGCAGCCCGGTCGGCACCCGTGGGTCCTGGCGTCCATCGTCGGTATCACGGTGTTCGTGGCCACGGCGATCATCGGCGGAACGCTATGGGCCGTGAGCGACAGCAAAGTGCGCAAGGCGGAGAACTACGCCACGGGACCGCCGGCGTCGACGGTCACGGTGACCGAATCGGTGACGACGACGGCGACGACCACGGTCACATCGCGGCCATCGAGATCGGCCCGGCCGTCGGACCCGTATTCGTCGGAGGAGGCGAGCCCGGGGGCCACCACTGCGTCGTCGGGTTGGTATGCCCAATTCGGATCGTTCACCAGTCTGGAAAGCGCACAGGACCTCGCCGCCAAGGTCGGCGGCGAGGTCTACCGCGGCGAAGAGTTCGGGCAGCCCGGTCAGTACGTCGTGGCGCAGCGCGAGTACTCCCGCACTGGCGCGCGCGAGGCGTGCGACGTCGCCGAACAGTCGTGCATAGTCAAACAGGTGCAATAGACGACGCCGCCTGCTAGGAGGGTGGGTGACCGTTGGTCTCAGGTTCCGCGCTGCTGCACACTCGGCGGTATTTGGGTGCACACTCGGCGACTAGGGCGAGCCCTTGATGACTGCCGCCTTGGCCGACTGAAACTCCTCGTCGGTGAGCAGTCCGCGCTGGTGCAAGTCGGCCAGCTTCACCAGTTCGTCGGCGATCGTTGGCTCGGTGGCGGGCGTGGCCGGTTCAGGCCTCTTCTTGACCAGGCTGATGCCTGCGGTCGGCGGCGGTGTGGGCGCGTTCGGCAGGGATGTGGGCGCGGTCGGCGCGAGGAACTGGTCGAGGAAGGGCTGGAGGAAGGCGCGGTCCCCTGAGAGGGCGATCCCGAAATCGTGCTCGCCGTCGCCGGTGATGCCGATCAGGTAGGTGAACAGGAGCCGCTTGTCGAACCGCACGTCGCGCAGCTGCCCCCGGTGGACTTGCAATTCGACCGGAGTCCGAGGGCCCTTCGGCACCGCGACGATGCGCTGGTCGGTGACGGCCAGGCCGATCGACAGCGGCGACACGGAGGTGACGTCGGCGAGCGCAAGCAACCGCTCGCCCGGTGCCATCATCGCCGCCATCACCGCGCGGCACCGCTGGGCCTTGCTCGCGCTGAGCATCGGGGATACCGCGGGATCGCTCACCGGATCATCCTCTCGCTCAGGACAGCCGGTAGCGGACGAACTCGGTGCGCGACAGCTTGAACCCGTAGTCCTGGGGTCCGGTGCAGTACAGCGCCTCCGAGGAGGAGTAGCAGGTGAACTCGGCCCCCGGCACTGAGAAATGGACCTGCTCGCCGTAGTTCAACACCGGGCCCGGGGCGCGCCACAACCCCTGCAGGATCGTGGAACACGGTGCCTTGTCGTAATTGAACCAGCCGACGATGCGCACCCGCTGCTCCTCGCTGCCGTAGATCCCGCAGCGCGATTCGACCGGCGACTGGTTCGGACCGTCGTGGATCTCGCAGATGAACTCGGAGCCGGCGAAACACGCGATGTTCCCGCTGGGCACGCTGAACGCGTAGATGGCCACCGACGTCGGCGGGTTGAGCCGGAAGCGCGCCGGGTCGACGTTCGAGTAGGCGCCGGCGCCGTCGGGGGGAATCGCGGCCCGCGACGGCGTGGTCGTCGTCGGCTGGATCGTCGTGCTGGACGGCCTCACCGTCTCGGGCACAGTCTCGGTGACCGTGACCCGGGACGGCGTCGTGGGGTTGCCCGTGACCGTCCGGTCGCAGCCGGTGAGCCCGAGCGCGAGGACGCCGATCGTCGACGCCAGGGCCAGCGCATGAGCAGGCTTCATCTGCGGGTGTCCTCCAGGTCAGTGGGTGGGGAGCCGGGTCAGGGAATGGTTGCGCCGGTTGACCGGCTCGCAGCCCTCGTCGGTGACGATGACGATGTCCTCGATGCGGGCGCCCCACGCACCGTCGAAATAGACGCCCGGTTCGACGGAGAACGCCATCCCCGGGACCAGCAGCAGGTCGTTGCCCGCGACGATATAGGGCTCCTCGTGCACCGACAGCCCGATCCCGTGCCCGGTGCGGTGGATGAACCGGTCCGCCAGGCCCGCCGCCGCGAGATGGTCCCGGGCGGCGGCGTCCACCGATTCGGCGGTGACGCCGGGGCGCACGGCGGCCACGGCCGCCGCCTGCGCCTGTTCGAGCACCGCGCAGGCGGCGGCGACATCGGCAGGCGGCTCGCCGAAGCAGTAGGTGCGCGTGCAGTCGGAGTGGTAGCCGGGGTCGACCGGTCCACCGATGTCGATGACGACGACGTCGTCGGCCTCGATCCTCCGGGCGGAGTGCTCGTGGTGCGGGTCGGCACCGTTGGGGCCGGACCCGACGATGACGAAGGCGGCCGCGGTGTGGCCCTCGGCGATCAGCGCCGCGGAGATGTCCGCGGCCACCTCTGCCTCGGTACGTCCCGGGCGCAGCCATTCGGCCATCCGGGCGTGCACCCGGTCGATGGCGGCGCCGGCTCGGCGCAACGCCTCGATCTCGTCTGCGTCCTTGATCATCCGCAGGTCGCGCAGCACGTCGGTGGCCAAGCGCGGCGTCGTCGCAGTCGCGGCCATCAGCGGGATCAGATGCCCGGCCGACATCGACTCCGACACCGCGACAACGGGGTTCGCGGGCAGGCCGGTCAGCGCTAGGGCATACGGGTCCTCGCCGTCCACCCACGCCGCGAAGGTGCAGCCGAGGTCACCGGCCGCCGAGTCGGCGAACGAGGCGAGCTCGAGCCGCGGTGTCACCAGCGTCGGCGTTCCGGTCGCCGGGACCACCAGGGCGCTGAGCCGTTCGAAGGTCTGGGCGTCGGACCCGATCAGGTAGGCCAGGTCGGGTCCGGGCGCGACGATCAGCGCGTCGACCCCCGCGTCGGCGGCAAGCGCTGCGGCGCGGGCGACGCGGTGCCGGTAGACGGCCGCGGGGAAGCGGGAGGTCATAGCGCAACCCTAGTCGTGCGCGGGTACGGGACGGCCCAGCAAAACGGCCGAACCCATCACCCGGTCCACCGGGATCTCGATGACCACGCGCTGCGGGTTGGGCTGCGGCTGCCGGTAGCGCTGCCCGTAGCGTCGTTCGGCCTCGCGGATGCGCCCGGGCTCGCGCGACACGCTGACGGGTCCTTCCAGCGTCAACCAGCGCGGACCGTCGACGTGGGTCACCGCGGCCCGCTCGCCCCGGTCGGCGTTGCGCACCTTCTGGCTGCCCTCACGGGTGATCACGCGCACCAGCTTCGCGTCGGGATCATAGGTGAAGCCCACCGCCACGGCGTGCGGCGAGCCGTCAGCGCGGGTCGTCGTCAATGTGGCCAGGTGGCGCTCGGTCAGGAAGGTCAACGCATCATCGGTCAGGTCGTCGGGTTCGCTCACCCTGACTACGGTAGCCCCGTCGAATCCGGGTGGGCGGGTGGGATACTGGCAGTCGTGACTGGATCCCTACTGCTGTTCGGCGGGCGCAGCGAGATCGGCCTCGCGGTGGCGACGCGCATGGCCGCCGGCCGCGACATCGTCCTGGCGGCCCGACGCTCCGACGACCTCGCCGTCGAAGCGGCCGCGCTGCTCGGCGCCGGTGCGACCGGAGTGCGCACCGTAGAGTTCGACGCCGCCGATACCGACTCGCATCCGGCGCTGGTCGCCGACCTGCTGGCGCACGGGCCGGTCGACAAGGCCATCGTCGCGTTCGGGATCCTCGGCGACGCGGCGAAAGCCGAGGCCGACGTCTCCCACGCACTGCAGATCGCCCAGGTCGACTACCTTGCGCAGGTTTCGATCATCACGCTGCTCGCCAACGGGCTGCGCGCGCAGGGCAGCGGCACGATCATCGTGTTCTCCTCCATCGCCGGCCAGCGCGTGCGCCGCGCCAACTACGTCTACGGCTCGACGAAGGCCGGGCTCGACGGCTTCGCGTCCGGGCTCTCCGACGCGCTGCGCGGCAGCGGGGTGCGGCTGCTGCTGGTGCGACCCGGCTTCGTCATCGGCGCGATGACCCGCGAACTCATGGCGAGCGGGGTGAAGCCGGCACCGATGTCGAAGACGGCCGATCAGGTCGCCGATGCGGTGGCTCGCGCCGACCGACGGGGCAAGACACTGGTGTGGGTGCCGTGGGCGCTGGCCCCGGTCACGATCGTGTTCCGGCTGCTGCCGCGCGCCATCTGGCGCCGGATGCCCCGATGAGCGGCCCGCGGTTCGTCGTCGTCGGGATCGGCGCCGACGGGTGGGACGGGTTATCCGGCGCGGCGCAGCGGGAATTGGTCTGCGCCACCAGGGTTTTCGGCTCCGCCAGGCAACTTCGCCTGCTGGGGCCGACGGTCGGGGCGACCCGGACGCCCTGGCGCAGTCCGATGAGTGCGCACCTGCGCGAGATCCTCGAGGGCGCCGAGGACGGCGGTGCCGACGGCCCCGTGCACCTACTGGCCTCCGGTGACCCGATGTTCCACGGGCTCGGTGCTACTGTCGTCGCCGCCGTGGGCGCTGACCGCGTCCGCATCGTGACGCACGCGTCGAGTGTGAGCCTGGCGGCCGCCCGACTGGGCTGGGATCTCTCGGCGGCCGCCGTCGTGTCGTTGGTGACCGGTGAGGTCGACGACGTGCTGGGCGCCGCCGGCGACGGGTGCCGCTTCTTCGTGCTGTCGCGCGACGCCGCCACACCTGCCGCCGTCGCGGCGACCCTGCGCGACCACGGCTGGGGCGACTCGGCGCTGACCGTGCTCGAGCAGCTCGGCGGACCCACCGAGCGGATTGTCGCCGGGACGGCCCGGGACTGGGCGGTGCCGGCCGGCGACGCCCTCAACGTCGTCGCGGTCGAATGCGCCGGGCCCGCCCGGGTGCTCGCACCGGGGCTGCCCGATACCGACTTCGACCACGACGGCCAGATCACCAAGCAGGTGGTCCGGGCGTTGACCGTCGCCGCGCTGGCGCCGAGTGCCGGCCAGGTGCTGTGGGACGTCGGCGCCGGCTCGGGCAGCGTCGGAATCGAATGGTTGCGCGTGAACCCGACCGGGCGGGTCATCGCCGTCGAGCGCGACGCGCAGCGGTCCGTCCGGATCGGCACCAACGCGCGCCGCCACGGCGTCGCCGGCCGGCTCACCGTCGTCGCCGGGGAGGCCGCCGCGGTGCTGCCCGGGTTCACCGGTGCCCCGGATGCCGTCTTCGCCGGTGGCGGATTGACCGCCGATGTGTTCGCACTGCTCTGGGGCGTGCTCCCAGTCGGCGGCACCTTCGTCGCCAATGCCGTCAGCATCCCCACGCAGCAACTGCTTGTCGGACTCGCCGCCGAGCACGGGGGAAGCCTGCGCCGCGTCGGCATCGAGGACGCCGCACCGCTGGGCCGGGTCACCGCGTGGCGGCCGGCCCTCCCGATCGTGCAGTGGATCGTGGACAAGGGCGGCCGATGACCGTCTATTTCATCGGCGCCGGCCCCGGCGCAGCCGACCTCATCACCGTCCGCGGTGCCGAGCTGCTCCGGCGCTGCCCGGTCTGCCTGTATGCCGGGTCGTTGGTGCCGGCGCGGCTGCTCGACCTGTGCCCGCCCGAGGCCCAACGGGTCAACACCGCGCGCATGCCGCTCGAGGAGATCCTGGACCGGCTCCTGACCGCCGACGCCGCTGGCCACGACGTCGCTCGGCTGCACTCCGGGGACCCGTCGCTGTACTCCGCCGTTGCCGAGCAGCAGCGGCGCCTGCGCGAGCACGGCGTCGACACGCGGATCGTGCCCGGCGTTCCCGCGTTTGCCGCCGCCGCCGCGGCCCTGGACACCGAACTCACCGTGCCCGGGGTCGGGCAGAGCGTCCTGATCACCCGGGTCTCGACGCTGTCCACGGACATGCCGGTCGGGGAGACCCTGGCCGAGCTGGCGTCTATCGGGGTCACGCTCGCCCTCCACCTGGCCGCCCGTCAGGCCGAGGGCATCGTGGCGGCACTCGCGCCGTTCTACGGACCCGACTGCCCCACGGCGACGGTGGCCTTCGCCAGCCGCGACGACGAACAGATCGTGCGCTGTTCACTCGCGGACCTCCCCGCGGCGCTGGCCGACGCCGGAATCGTCCGCACCGCGGTGATCTTCGTCGGGCGGGTTCTCGCCACCGATTCGAAAGCGACCGATAGCTACCTGTATTCGCAGGCCCGGGTTGCCAAGATCAGCGGGCCCCACCAACCCCACCTCGGACCGGAGGACCGATGAGCCGGCCGGTACTGATCCTCGGCGGGACCGGCGAGGCCCGCGCCCTGGCCGCGCGCCTGATGGACGACGGCGTACCCGTCATCAGCTCGTTGGCCGGCCGGGTCGCCGATCCGAAGCTCCCAGAAGGCGAGGTGCGCGTCGGCGGGTTCGGCGGTGTCGGCGGGCTGGTCGGGTGGCTGGCGGAGCACCGGCCGCGGGCGATTGTCGACGCGACACACCCATTCGCCGCGCAGATCTCGCGCCACGCGGTCGAGGCCGCCGAGCGAGCCGGGGTGCCGCTGGTGCGCCTGCTGCGCCCGGCCTGGACGGCCATTGAGGGCGACCAGTGGGTCGCGGTGCCCGACATCGCGGCCGCCGCCGACGCGGTGGTGTCCTCGTCGGCCTCGCGGGTGCTGCTCACCACCGGCCGCCAGGACGTCGGCGCATTCGCCGGTATCGACCGACAGTGGTTTCTGATCCGGGTCGTCGACCCGCCGACGGCCGCACTTCCGACGAACCACCGGGTGCTGCGCTCACGCGGGCCCTACGGGCTTTCCGACGAGCGGGAACTCCTGCGGCAGAACGAGATAGATCTACTGGTGACCAAGAACAGCGGGGGAGAGCTCACTCGGGCGAAGCTCGTTGCGGCCCGGGAACTGGGGATTGCGGTGATCATGGTGGCCCGACCGCCCGAATCTGCGCAACACGTCCTGTCCACCGTCGAGGAAGCTGCCGAATTCGTCCGAGAATAGGGGCCTCAAGGGTGTATTCCCCTCGGGTGCTCCGTTTCCGGACGATTCTGTCAGTGCCCGTAGTGGTCTGTCAGTGCCCGTAGTGGCGAGGGGTGAAGACCAAGCGCCCCCCGGCGCGTTGCACGACCGTGGTCGTCGACGACCCGATGATGACCAGCGTGCGCATGTCGACGACCGCCGGGTCGAAGTCGCCGACCGTCGTCACCGTCAGTGCCTGCTCGGGACCACCCACGTCACGGCCCAGCAGCACGACTCGTTCAGGCGAAACCTGTTCCAGCAACAGGGATTTCAAATCCGCCACCTGGTGGTTGCGGCTCGCCGATCCGGGGTTGTAGATCGCCAGGACGAGATCGGCCTCGACCGCGGCCCGCACCCGGCGTGCGATCACCTCCCACGGCTTGAGCCGGTCCGACAGCGAGACGAGCGCCAAGTCATGTCCGAGCGGCGCACCGAAGGCGGCCGCCACCGCGGACGCCGCGGTGACCCCGGGCAGCACCCGCACCGGGACGTCGGCGTAGCGCGGCTGGGCCGCGACCTCCGCGACCGCGGTCGCCATGGCGAAGATGCCCGGGTCGCCCGAGGAGATGACTGCGACGCGGCAGCCCCGGCGGGCCAAGTCGAGGGCGAACTCGGCGCGCTGGGACTCCACCCGGTTGTCGGAAGCGTGGACCTGTTGTCCCGGTCGGGCGGTCACCCGCGCCAGGTAGGTCGTGTAGCCGATCAAGTCGGTTGCGGCGGCCAGCGCGGCCCGGACCTGCGGGGTCTGTTGCTCGGCCGGGCCTGGGCCCAGGCCGACGACGGTGACCCCACCCCGGTGCTCGTCGGCGACTCCGGCGGCGCGGCCGGCCAACGGGTTGTTCGTCGCCCCCGGGACCACGACCATCGAGAAGTACGGGACCTGCGCCGGGTCGACCTCGGTGACCCGCGCGATCCGCTGCTGCGGGGTCGAGGCCCGCTCGACGTACCAGGCCTCGTCAAGCCGGCCCGCCGCGGCCAGGGCGGCGCGCACGCGCTCGAAGGTGCGGCCCAGCTTCAGCACGGCGATGGCCGAGCCGCTGGACAGGTGCGCCACGAGTTCGTCGTCGGGCGCCGTGCCCGGCAGCACCACCAGGTTCTCCTCGCCCTCCACCAACGGGATCCCCAGCGCGGCGGCGGCCCCCGACACCGAGGTGACGCCGGGGACGATCTCGGTGGCGAAGCGCGGCGCGAGGCGCTTGTGCATGTGCATGTATGAGCTGAAGAACAGCGGGTCACCCTCGGCGAGCAGCACGACGTCGCGACCGGCGGCCAGGTGCCCGGCGAGCAGCTCGGCGCTCTCGCGGTAGAAGTCGGCGATCGCACCCTGGTACCCGCCGGGATGGTCGACGGACTCCGTCGTCACCGGGTACATCAGGCGCTCCTCGATCTGCCCGTCACGCAGGTACGGCTCGGCGACGCCGCGCGCGATGCTGCGCCCGTGCCGGGCGCAGTGGTAGGCGATGACGTCGGCGGCGCCGATGAGTCGGGCCGCCTTGACCGTGACCAGCTCCGAGTCGCCCGGGCCCAGGCCGACGCCGTAGAGGGTGCCGGTCATCGTTCGCTCGCGCTGGCCAGTGCGTTGAGCGCGGCCGCGGTGATGGCCGAACCGCCGCGGCGGCCCAGCACGGTCAGGAACTCGACGTCGGTGCGGGCCGCGAGCTCGGCGCAGGATTCGGCCGCCCCGACGAAGCCGACGGGGGTGCCGACGATCGCGGCCGGGCGCGGGGCGCCGTTGTCGATCAATGCCAGGAGTTCGAACAGGGCGGTAGGGGCGTTGCCGATGGCGACCACGGCCCCCGCCAGGTGCGGCAACCACCGGTGCACGGCCGCCGCGGTCCGAGTCGTGCCGAGGTCGCCGGCCAGCTCGGCGACCCCCGGTTCGGCGAGAAAGCAGCGGACGTCGTTGTCAGCGGGCAGGCGCTTGCGGGTCACCCCGGCCGCCACCATCGAGGCGTCGCAAAGGATGGGCGCCCCGTCGCGCAGCGCGGCGCGGGCCGCGGTGACGACGCCGGTGCTCGCCCGCACGTCGACGGGCAGGTCGGTCTGCCCGCAAGCGTGGATCATCCGCACGACGACGGTCGCGAGGTCGTCGTCGAAGGCCGACAGGTCGGCTTCGGAACGGATGATCGCGAAGGAGCGCTCGTAGATCGCGGCGCCGTCGCGCAGGTAGTCGGACATGGATTCAGAGCCTAGTGGCGCTCAACCGACGCGGGTGCGGCGGTAGGTGCCGTCGGGGCCGGCCTCGACGCGCACGTGGGGGGTAGTCGGGGATCCGCACCCGCGCGAACAACCCACCCAATGCTCGCGCTGTGCCACGGGGTGCGTCGCGGCGTGGGCGGCGGTGTCGACGCGGACGTCGGTGTGAGACTTGGCGCAGCCGGGCCTGCCCGCGCAACAGCTGACCAGCGCCCACGGAGACTCCGCGTCGAAGACGAGCCCCATCGGGGCCAGCACCCGCAACGCCGTGTCGGCGACCGCCTCGGTGAGGTCGGCGAGCAGGATCTCCCGGCGCGGGGTGATGATGATCGGCGCCGCCACTGCGGCGAGAAATTCAGCGGTGCGCGCCGGCAGCCGTCCCAACGGGGTGAGCGCGCCGAGCATCACCGCTCCGTCGTCCTGAGTCAGCCAGCCGACGAGGGCGCCCGCCGGGGCGGGCGCGGCGACGGTCATGTCATCCGCGGCGCCGACCAGCGCCCGGGCCTGCGCGACGACGGCGTCGCGAGCGGGCTCCGCGAGCTCACGGATCCGCCACGCGCCGCCGGCAGCGCCGAGAAACGCCTCCGCGACCCCGATCAGCGCCGCCGCGGCCTCGGTGCGCGGCAGGGTCCCGACGACCTCATCGGCGACGATCAGGTCGGCAGCGCCGTCGGGCCGCCACCGCACCGCCACATCGGGCCGGTGGGCGAGGACGTCGCCGCGGCCGTCGTCGACCCCGAACAGGAAACGCCCCGACAACCCGGCGACATCGCCGGCCCGCAAGCGCCCGTCGACCTCGGCGAGGACCACGTCGACCGTCCCGTATCCGCCGATACGACCGGCCAGGGGGGAGGCGATGACGTTGCGGACCGTGTCGGCGGCGCCGGCCGATCCGAGTCCGGCGGCCAAGAGTTCGGCGGCGGCCGACCCTGCGTCGGACAGGCCGCGCAACTGGAGATTGCCGCGGCTGGTCAGCTCGAGGTAGCCGTCGCCGTGCACCAGTGCGACCCGTGCTGCGACGGCGAGCTGATCGGCGTGCAGCCGCCCGCCGGGCAACCGGATACGCGACATCGGGCCGTCCAACGCGACGTGGGTGCGCAAGACTCCCGGACAATCATCGGCGCCGGTGCGGGGCGGGGCGGGGGGCACCTGTCCAGCCTACGACGATCCCGGCGCTGCCCCGCTGCCCGGGACGGCGAGGCCCGGGACACTAGGGTGGAGGCCGTGATCCTGCTGCTGTCCACCTCGGATACCGACCTCATCACCGCCGCCGCCAGTGGGGTGGACTTCACCGTCGCGAACCCATCGCGCCTGCTCGTCGAGGAGATCCCCGACCTCGTGCGCAATGCCGATATCGTCGTCGTCCGCATCCTCGGCGGGCGCCGGGCATGGGAGGAGGGCCTCGACGCGGTGCTCGCGACCGGCAAGCCCGTCGTCGTGCTGTCCGGCGAGCAGCAGCCCGACCCGGACCTGATGGCGTGTTCCACGGTGCCCGCCGGGGTGGTCGCCGGGGCACACGACTATTTCGCGGCCGGCGGCGTCGAGAATGTCGTCAACGCGCACCACTTCCTGTCCGACACGGTGCTGCTGACCGGCCTCGGTTTCGCCGAGCCGGTGTTGACTCCGATGTGGGGGGTGCTCGAGCGGGCGGCCGCGCCCCTGGCGCCGGGCGCTCCGACCATCGCGGTGCTCTACTACCGGGCCCAGCACCTGGCCGGCAACACCCGCTACGTCGATGCGCTGTGCGCCGCGATCGAGGACGCCGGCGCCCGGGCGCTGCCGGTGTTCTGCGCCTCGCTGCGCACCGCACCCGACGACCTCGTCGAGTTGCTCGGCACCGCTGACGCCCTGATCGCCACGGTGCTCGCGGCCGGCGGTACCACGCCCGCCGAGGCGTCAGCCGGCGGGAGCGATGAGGCATGGGATGTCGAACGCCTTGCTGCCCTGGACATCCCGATCCTGCAGGGGCTGGCCGTCACGGGTTCGCGTGAGCAGTGGGCGGCCAACGATGATGGCCTTTCGCCGCTGGACGTCGCCAGCCAGGTCGCGGTGCCGGAGTTCGACGGCCGCATCATCACGGTGCCGTTCTCGTTCAAGGAGTTCGACGACCACGGGCTGCCCTGGTACCAGCCCGACCCCGAGCGTTGCGCCCGCGTCGCCGGCATCGCGGTGCGCCACGCCCGGCTGCGCCACCTGGCGGCTGCGGACAAGCGGATTGCCCTGGTGTTGTCGGCCTACCCGACCAAGCACGCCCGGATCGGCAACGCCGTCGGCCTCGACACCCCGAAATCGTTGCTGCGCCTGCTCGATGCGCTGCGCGCGGACGGCTACGACATCGGCGACCCCGGACAGATACCCGGTCTGGCCTCCGACGACTCCGATGCGCTGATGCACGCGCTGATCGAGGCTGGCGGCCAAGATCCCGCGTGGCTGACCGACGAGGTGTTGGCCGCCAACCCCATCCGCGTCGCAGCGGCGGACTACCGGCGCTGGTTCGCCACCCTGCCCGCGGAACTGCGCTCCGCCGTCGAGGAGAAGTGGGGTCCCGCCCCCGGCGAGCTCTTCGTCGACCGTTCGGCCAACCCGGACGGCGACATCGTCATCGCGGCAATGAATTTCGGCAACATCGTGCTGATGGTGCAGCCGCCGCGCGGGTTCGGCGAGAACCCGGTCGCGATCTACCACGACCCCGACCTGCCGCCGTCGCACCACTACCTGGCCGCTTACCGCTGGCTCGCCGCCGCTCCGGCGGCCGACGGCTGGGGTTTCGGCGCCGACGCCGTCGTGCACATCGGCAAGCACGGGAACCTGGAGTGGCTGCCCGGCAAGACGCTGGGCCTGTCTGCGGCATGCGGCACCGATGCCGCGCTCGGCGACCTGCCGCTGGTGTACCCGTTCCTGGTCAACGACCCCGGGGAGGGCACCCAGGCCAAGCGCCGTGCCCATGCGGTCCTCGTCGACCACCTCATCCCGCCGATGGCCCGGGCCGAGTCCTACGGCGACATCGCCCGCCTCGAGCAACTGCTCGACGAGCACGCGAACATCGCGGCCCTCGACCCGGCAAAGCTGCCCGCGATCCGCCAGCAGATCTGGACGCTGCTCACTGCGGCGAAGATGGATCATGATCTGGGGCTGGCGCAACGTCCCGACGAGGACGTGTTCGACGACATGCTGCTGCACGTCGACGGCTGGTTGTGCGAGATCAAGGATGTGCAGATCCGTGACGGGCTGCACATCCTCGGGCAGGCCCCGGTCGACGAGGGCGAGATCGACCTGGTGCTGGCCATGTTGCGCGCCCGGCAGCTGTGGGGCGGGTCCGTCGCGCTGCCCGGGCTGCGCGAGGCGCTCGGGCTCGACGAGGACCCGGCCGCGGCCGACGGCGAGCGGACTCAGACCGTCGATGCGGTGGAATCCCAAGCGCGCGAACTGATTTCGCGCTGCCACAAGGGCGGATGGAGCGACGAGGCGGTCGCCGGTGCGGCGGCCGGGCTGCCGCCCGCGGTCGCCGAAGTCCTCGGATTCGCCGCCCGCGAAGTGGTGCCGCGGCTGCGCGCCACCACGGGCGAGATCGGGCGGGTGCTGCACGCGCTCAACGGTGGGTTCATCCCGGCCGGCCCGAGCGGGTCGCCGTTGCGCGGGCTGATCAACGTGCTGCCGACCGGTCGGAACTTTTACTCGGTCGACCCGAAGGCCGTCCCGAGCCGCCTGGCCTGGGAGACGGGCCGGGCAATGGCCGATTCACTGCTCGAGCGCTACCTCGCCGATCACGGCGAGTACCCGCGCTCGGTGGGGTTGTCGGTGTGGGGGACCAGCGCGATGCGCACCTCCGGCGACGATATCGCCGAGGTCCTCGCGCTGCTCGGCGTCGAACCGGTGTGGGATGAGGCGTCGCGGCGCGTGGTCGATCTGGTGCTGGTCGACGTCGAGGAGTTGGGCCGGCCGCGCATCGACGTGACGGTCCGCATCTCCGGGTTCTTCCGCGACGCCTTTCCACACGTGGTGACGATGCTCGACGACGCGGTGGCACTGGCCGCGTCGGCCGAGGAGCCCGACGAGCAGAACTTCGTCGCCGCCCATGTGCGCCAATCGTTGGCCGAGCACGGCGACCGCCGCCGGGCCACCACGCGCGTCTTCGGATCCAAACCCGGCACCTATGGCGCCGGGCTCCTACAGCTGATCGACTCGCAGCAATGGCGTTCCGACGACGACCTGGCCGCGGTCTACACCGCGTGGGGCGGCTACGCCTACGGCCGCGGCCTCGACGGGGCGGAGGCGGTCGACGACATGCGCAGCGCCTACCGCCGCATCGCCGTCGCCGCGAAGAACACCGACACCCGCGAGCACGACATCGCCGACTCCGACGACTACTTCCAGTACCACGGCGGCATGGTCGCGACGGTGCGCGCGCTGACCGGCTCCGACCCCGAGGCCTACATCGGCGATTCGACGCGGCCCGACGCGGTGCGCACCCGAACCCTGTCGGAGGAGACGACACGGGTGTTCCGCGCCCGGGTGGTCAACCCGCGCTGGATCTCGGCGATGCAGCGGCACGGGTACAAGGGTGCCTTCGAGATGGCAGCGACCGTCGACTACCTGTTCGGCTACGACGCGACGACCAATGTCGTCGCCGACTGGATGTACGAGCAGTTGACCGAGTCCTATGTCCTCGACGAAATCAACCGGGAGTTCCTGGAGAAGTCGAACCCGTGGGCCCTGCACGGGATCACCGAGCGGCTCCTCGAAGCGGTACAGCGCGATCTGTGGGAGTCGCCGCCCACGGCGATGCTCGACGAGCTGCGGCGCATCTACCTGCAGGCCGAGGGGGACATCGAGGGTCGCGCCGACTGATGCGGGCCCCGGTGGTTGACCGCCCACTCGGCGGTGGTTGACCGCCCACTCGGCGGTGGTTGACCGCCCACTCGGCGGTTAGGCGGAGGAGGCGATGCGGGCGAGGATCGCCTCGGCCAGTTCTCGCGGGCGCTCCTCGGGGATCCAGTGCGAGGCGCCATCGATCCGCACGAAGTCGAAGGGGGCCTGCACGAACCGCTCCGAATCACTGGCCTGGCGCACGCCCAGCGCCGCGTCGTTGTCGCTCCAGACCATCGTGGTCGGCACGGAGACCCTCCCGAGGTAGTTCGGCGGCGTCAGCGGCAATCCGCGGTACCAGTTCAGCCCGCCGCGCAGCGCGCCGTCGGCGACAATCTCGTTGCGGACCCGGTCGATCATCTCCGGGGTCATGCCCATCTTCGCCATGGTGGTGCGGATCGGCCCCCGCTCGTTGGACACGGCCCATTCCGGAATCGCCGGGAGTTGGAAGAACAGCATGTACCACGAACGCAGCAACTGATTGCTCCTTACCAGGGACCGGAGGAAGGCGCCGGGGTGGCCGACCGAGACGGCGGTGAGGCTGCGGATCTTGGCCGGGTGGTGCGCGGCGACCGTCCAGGCGACCGCCGCGCCCCAGTCGTGGCCGACGAGGTGGACCGGCCGACCGATCTTGTCGATCAGGGCGGCGATGTCGCCGGCGAGCGCGGGCAGCGCGTAGGCCTTGCGGCCCGCGGGCCGGGCGCCGGGGGAGTAGCCGCGTTGGTCGGGGGCGACGGTGCGGTACCCCTGCGCGTGCAGCAGCGGGGAAAGCGCGGCCCAGGAGGTGGCGCGCTGCGGAAACCCGTGCAACAGGACGATCGGATCGCCGTCGGCGGGCCCGGAGTCGGTGACGTCGAAGGTCAATCCGTCGTTGGTGAACTCGGTGAGAGGAGCCATGAGTGCCCAACCTAGTCCTCGCGGGAGCAAAACGGGCGCGTCTGACGTTGAGCAGAAAGAAGGGAAAGGAACCCCATGAAGATTCGTTGGGCCCTGTTGCTCTACGTGGTGCTCGAACTCGCCACATTCGTCGGCCTCTCGGTCTGGCTCGGTGTCGGCTGGGCGGTGCTGATCACACTGTTCGCCGGCGTGGCGGGGTACGTGTTCCTCCTCGCTCGCGGCCGGCGCGTCATGGCCGACCTCGGTCGGGCTGCCCGTAACGAGATCCGGCCGACGCAGCCGCTGCCCGACACCGCACTGCTCGGGCTGTCGTCGGTACTGGTGATCCTGCCCGGCCTGGTCACCACCCTGTTGGGCGTCGCACTGATGGCGGGTCCCGTCCGCAGGGCAGCGCGTCCGCTGGTCACCGCCTTCGGCGCCCGTCGCTTCGCGGGCGCGGTATCGGTCCTCGGGGCGCGCACCGCGTTCCTCGGCGGCGAGGTGATCGACGGCGATGTGATCGACGGCGACGCGGTGGGCGGCACCGTCTTCCCCGGCACCGTGGTGGAGGAGCCGGTCGCGGTGCCCGCCGAGCAGCTCCAACTCCCGCCCGGGCACTGAGCCCGGGCGGCGACACGGCACACTTGTGGCCATGTCGACGCAACTGCTGCTGGGCGGCACGATCTACACGCCGGCCAACCCGGAAGCGACCGCGATGGCCGTCACCGACGGGACCGTCGTGTGGGTCGGCTACGACGAGGTCGGCCGCCGCCTGCACCCCGACGCGGAGGTCGTCGACCTCGGCGGACGTTTCGTCGGACCCGGATTCGTGGACTCGCACGTCCACCTCACCGCCACCGGTCTCGCACAGTCCGGACTGGACCTGTCCGCGGTGCGCAGTCGTGCCGAACTGCTCGACCGCCTGCGCGCATTCGCCGCGGGTCGGCCTGTCGAGGAGGTGCTGTGGGCCCGCGGCTGGGACGAGTCCACCTGGTCCGGCGTCGACGCCGAGCAGCGCCGCCCACCCACTGTCGAGGAGATCGACGCCGTCGTCGGCGCGCGTGCGGCCTACGTGGTGCGCGTCGACGAGCACAGCGCGCTGGTGTCGACGGCGCTGCGGGCACGGGTCGACGGGCTGGTCGACCTCCCCGGCTTCTCGGCTGCGGGACCACTGACCGGTCCGGCCCATCACGGCGCGCGGCGCGCGGCCCGGGAGTCGCTGACCGCTGATCAACGGACCCGGGCGCGACTCGGTGCCTTGCACGACTGCGCCGCGCTCGGCGTGGTGGCCGTGCACGAGAACGGTGGGCCGGACATCGCCGGGCTCGACGACTTCCGCGAGGTGCTCATCACCGATACCGGCGTCGAGATCGTGGGGTTGTGGGGAGAGGCCGCCGCCGACGTCGCACACGCCCGCGACCTGCTGGCCGCGACGGGCGCGTTCGGCCTTTCCGGCGACTTGTTCATCGACGGCGCTCTCGGGTCGCGCACGGCCTGGCTCACGCAGCCCTATGCCGACGGCCCCGACACCCGCGGGCTTTGCCACCTGGGCCCCGAGGCCGTCTACGCCCACCTGCGCGCACTGACCGAATTGCGCCGACAGGCCGGCTTCCATGTGATCGGCGACGCGGCCATGGCCGTTCTGACCCAGGCGCTGGGCCGGTTGGCCGACGAGGTGGGGACCCCGGCGGTGGCCGCCTGCGCCCACCGCGTCGAGCATGCCGAGATGGTCGACGCCGAGCAAGCCGCCGTCCTCGCGCGGTGCGGCGTCATCGCCGCGATGCAACCGGCCTTCGACGCCCGGTGGGGCGGTCCGGGGCAACTGTACGAACAGCGCCTCGGAGCAGCCCGCGCCGCGACCCTCAACGACTTCGCGGCACTCGCGAAAGCCGGGGTGGCATTGGCGTTCTCGTCGGACTCACCGGTCACCCCGGTCTCGCCGTGGGCAAGTGTCGCCGCGGCCGTCCGACACCACCGCCCGGCATCAGCGGTGTCGGCGCGGGCCGCCTACGGGGCGTGCACGCGCGGCGGGTGGCGCGCGGTCGGCCGCAACGACGGTCTCACCGGGCTGCTCGTGCCGGGAGCGCCGGCGAGCTATGCCGTGTTCGAGGTGGACGATCTGGTCGTCGCCGGCTCCGACGATGCGGTGCAGCGGTGGTCGACCGACCCGCGGTCGCGGGTGCCAGCGCTGCCCGACGTCTCCTCCGGCGCACCGGTCCCGACCTGCGTGCGCACCGTGCACCGGCAGGCCGTCCTCTTCGACTCCGGTGTGCTACCAGCGGTGGGTGCCGCATGAGCCGGCTGCTCCGGCCGACGACCGCTCTGGTCGCCGGCCTGGCCATGTGGGGCTCGTTTCCGCCGGGCAACCTGTGGTTCCTCGCCGTGGCGTCCCTGGGCCTGCTCGCCGTCGTGCTCGGTACCGGCGGCATCGGGGTCCGCTCCGGCGCGGGTTACGGGCTGTTGTTCGGGCTGGGCTTCTACATCCCGCTGCTGCCGTGGATCGGGGAGTACGTGGGCCCGCTGCCGTGGCTCGCGCTCGCCGGTGTCCTGGCCGCCTACACCGCCCTGTTCGGCGCGATCGCCACGGTGAGCATGCGCCTGCCCCTGGCACCGCTATGGTTCGCGACGAGCTGGGTGCTGGTGGAGACAGTGCGGTCGAGCTTCCCGTTCGGCGGATTCCCCTGGGGCCGAACCGCGTTCAGCCAGGCCGACGGCCCATTGCTGCCGCTGGCTGCGCTCTTCGGGGCGGGTGGTTTGACATTCGGCGTCGCACTGTTCGGTGCCGCGACGGCCTGGGTGTTCGTGCTCGGGGCCCGCGCGTGGCGGCGAGGGCCGAAGCCGGCGCCCGAGGACTCCCACGCACTCTCGGCCGGGGTGCTCACCGCCGTCGCCACCGTGCTGCTCGCACTGGCCGCCCCCCTGTTGGCGATCCTGGTCACCCCGACCACGCTCGACCGGGTGCTGTCGCCGACGACGGCACGCGTCGCAGTCATCCAGGGCAACGTGCCGCGGCTGGGACTGGACTTCAACGCCCAGCGCCGGGCCGTGCTGGACCACCACGTGCGCCAGACCCTGCTGTTGGCCGCCGACATCGGACGCGGACGCGTCCCCGCGCCGGACTTCGTCGTCTGGCCGGAGAATGCGTCGGACATCTCGCCGCTGGACAATCCCGACGCGGCCGCCGAGATCGACGCCGCGGCGCGCGCGGTGAACGCGCCGATCGTCCTCGGCACCATCCTCATCGGCCCGGACGGCCACCCCCGCAACTCGGTACTGGTGTGGGATCCGCACCGGGAGATCGTCGACCGCTACGACAAGCACATCATCCAACCCTTCGGCGAGTACCTGCCATGGCGCGGCTTCTTCCGCCTGTTCTCCTCCTACGCCGATCTCGCGGGCACCTTCGAGGCGGGTTCCGGCCCGTCGGTGGTGACCATCCCAACCCGGTCGGGGCCAGTCGTGGCGGGTGTTGCCACCTGCTGGGAGGTCGCATTCGACCGAGCCGCCACGGCGTCGGTGGACCAAGGCGCCCAACTGCTGATCGTGCCGACCAACAACGCGACCTTCGGCCGCACGGCCATGACTTATCAGCAGCTGGCGATGTCGCAGGTGCGGGCCGTCGAGCACGGGCGCACGGTGCTGGTGGCCGCAACGTCGGGGGTCAGCGCGATCGTGTCTCCCGACGGGGCGGTGGTGGCCCGCACCGGCATATTCACGGCCGCAACCCTGCTCGACAAGGTGCCGCTACGCACCGAGCGGACCCTGGCCACCAGGCTGGGGGTGATTCCGGTGCTGGTGATGTGCATCGCAGGCGTCGCGGCCTTCTTGGCGGCCCTGGCCACGCATACTAGATTCAGTCGGAACCCTCCGTCCGCCGTCGCGGCGCCGGAGGCTGAAGCAGAGGAGCTAGATGAGTAACGCTGCACACGGTGCACCGGAACGGGTCGTCGGCCCGGCCGGGGAGAACGTGCTAGTGGTCGTCCCGACGTACAACGAGCGGGAGAACCTCCCGATCATCGTCGAACGGTTGCTGGCGGCGCTGGGCGGTGCGCAGGTGCTCATCGTCGACGACTCCAGCCCCGACGGCACCGGTGAGGTCGCCGACCGGCTCGCCGCCGACGATGCGGCCGGTCGCATCCACGTGCTGCACCGCACCGACAAGGACGGGCTGGGCAAGGCCTACCTGGCCGGCTTCACCTGGGGGTTGGCCCGCGACTACCGCGTGCTGGTGGAGATGGACGCCGACGGCTCGCACGCCCCCGAACAGCTGCACCGGCTGCTCGACGCCGTCAATGCCGGGGCGGACCTCGCCATCGGGTCGCGCTACGTCCCGGGCGGGTCGACGGTGAACTGGCCCAAGCGGCGCGAACTGCTGTCCCGCGGCGCCAACACCTACGCGCGACTGGCGCTGGGATCGAAGATCCGCGACATCACCGCCGGATTCCGCGCCTACCGGCGCGAGGTGTTGGAGAGTTTCGACTTCGACGCGATCGACTCGGCCGGCTACTGCTTCCAGATCGATCTGGCCTGGCGCGCGATCCAGGGCGGCTACACCGTCACCGAGGTTCCGATCACCTTCACCGAACGCGCCATCGGCGAGTCGAAGATGGATGGCGGCGTCATCACCGAGGCCTTCCTGCAGGTGGCCCGGTGGGGGATGGACAGCCGCCTGGGGCGCACCCAGGGCTGAGGCCCGAGGCGCACCCCGTGGGGCGACTACCCCCGGCGGCGCTGCTTGAGGGTGTCGAGGCGCTCGTTGAGGAGCACTTCGAGTTCCTCCTCGCTGCGCCGCTCGAGCAGCATGTCCCAGTGGGTGCGCGGCGGCTTGGCCTTCTTCTCCTCGGGAGCCGCACCCTCGAGCAGAGTGCCCTCCATGCCGTTCTTGCACGGCCACTTCGATGGGATCTCCGCGTCGTCGGCGAACGGTACGTCGAAGATCTCGCCGTTGTCGGTCTTGTACTGGACGATCCGGCGCGGAGCCAGATCGTGGTCGCGATCGGTCTCGTAGCTGACCGCTCCGAGTCGGCTGCCGCGCAGCACTCGATCTGCCATGGTGGTGTCCTCTCCCTGTCGTGCGACCCCCCAGTCTACGCGAGTTCCGCGCACCGGCCCGCACCGCCGAGGGCCTGGCATCGGGTAGCGTTGCCGACCATGACCGCCGATACCGCGCGCCGCCGTGCACGCCTGGTCACCTGTGTGTGGTGCGGGCGCGAGATCGCGGATTCGGCGGCGGGTCGGCGACGCAAATACTGTCGGCAATCCTGCCGCCAACGGGCCTATGAACAGCGAACACTCACCGCGGGCACCGATATTCCCGCCGATGCAGTGATCCTGCGCCCCGACGAGGTCCGCGACCTCGCCGACCGGCTGTTCGAGTTGCGCTGTGCCGCCGAAGACCTCCGCACCGCGGTGGCCGAAGGCGCCGACGCCGCGACCCTCGACGGTCTCGCCGGCGCGGTGCTCGAGTTGGCGCTGGCCGTGGAGCGCGTGCGGTGAGTGCGGCCGAATCGCCCCGCAGGCCGGGGCCGAAGGACAAGGCCGAAGGATCGATGGCCAAGCGCGCCGGCGAACTGCTGGCCCGCACCGATGCCAACGAGCGCGCGGTGACGCTGGCGCGCGCCGCGCGCAACCTGATCCCCGATGCACCGGCGGTGCTGGGAGCCGAGCGGCCCAGCGACCGCGTCGCGCGCCTAATCGCCCAAGCGCACGGCGAGCAGCCCAGCGCAGTCCGCGAACTCGGCCTCGCGGGTGTCGAGATGTGGCAGTCGCTGACCCGGCGCCGCGGCAAGGCCGGCGGTCACGAGTCGTCGGTGCCGGTTGCCGTGACGATCATGTTCACCGACCTGGTCGACTTCTCGACCTGGGCGCTGCGCGCCGGCGACGACCACGTCCTGGAGTTGATCCGTGCCGTGGATGCGGCGACGGCCACCGTCGTGCGCCGCCGGGGCGGACACGTGGTCAAGAATCTCGGCGACGGCGCAATGGCGGTCTTCGACGATGCCGAACAGGCGATCCTCAGTGCGTTCGAGGCCATCACCGCCGTCAACGCCATCGAAGTCGACGGCTACCGCCCGCAGCTGCGCGTCGGGTTGCACACCGGGATGCCGCGCGCGGTGGAGGGCGACTTCCTCGGCGTCGACGTGAACATCGCCGCCCGGGTGGGTGCCGCTGCCGGATCCGGTGAAGTCTTCATCAGCGACGCAGTCGTCGCGGAGGTCGATCCGGAGCGATTCGTCCTGCGCCGCAAGCGGTTCCGTGCGAAAGGCGTGCCCAAGGAGACGACCGTCTTCGCCGCCATCCCCAAACTGTGAGGCCCCCGCAACGGGCGTCACCGTCGCCGGAACGCCGATTCCTCGGCCATCCGTGGGGCCTGGCGGCGCTGTTCAGCGTCGAGACGTGGGAGCGCTTCTCCTTCTACGGGATGCAGGCCATCCTGGCGTACTACCTGTACTTCGAGGTCACCGACGGCGGGCTGGGCCTGGACCGCTCGTCGGCGACGAGCATCGTCGGGGCCTATGGCGGGCTGGTGTATCTGTCGACGGTCGTCGGGGCGTGGCTCTCCGACCGGGTGCTCGGTGCGGAGCGGACGTTGTTCTACGGCGCCGTCGTCATCATGGCCGGCCACCTGTGCCTGGCCCTGCTGGCCGGGTTGTGGGGCGTGGGCAGCGGGCTGGTGCTGGTCGCGTTCGGCAGCGGTGCCCTGAAGACGAGTGCGACGACCATGGTCGGCGGGCTGTACGAGCCGACGGACAGTCGTCGCGACGCCGGCTTCTCGCTGTACTACCTGGGGGTGAATCTCGGCGGGTTCCTCGGCCCGTTGGCGACCGGCGCCGCCCAGCGCGGGGCCGGGTTCCACGTCGGCTTCGGGCTGGCCGCGATCGGGATGGCGATCGGGCTGATCGTCTATGTGGTCACGCGCGGCTCGCTGCGCGGTCTGGGTCGGGACGTGCCCGATCCCCTCTCGGCGGCGCAGCGACGGACCTCGACCACGGTGGCGGTAGTTGTCGTGTTGGTCGTCGTCGCTGCGGGCACGGCCGGATTGTTGCGTGCCGAGTGGCTCGCCATCGTTGTCGCAGTGGTAACCGGCTTCGCCGCCGTCGGGCTGTTCGCCATCATCCTGCGCAGTTCGCATGTCGACGCGACCGAGCGGCGCCGAGTCATCGCGTTCATCCCGCTGTTTGCCGCGTCAGTGGTGTTCTGGTCGCTCTACCAGCAGCAGTTCACCACTGTCGCGATCTATGCCGCCGAGCGGCTGGACCGGAACGTGCTGGGCTGGGAGGTGCCGGCGGCGTGGGTCCAGTCGATCAACCCCGTCTTCATCATCGTCTTCGCGGGGGTCTTCGCCGCCCTCTGGACAACATTGGGTACCGCGCAGCCGTCCGCACCGGCCAAGTTCGCGATGGGCACCGGGCTCATGGGGGTGGCGTTCCTGTGCTTCCTGCCGATGGCCGGCGGCGGCCCCCACAGCGCCCCGCTACTCGGGCTGACCGGGATCCTGCTGCTGTTCAGCTTCGCCGAGTTGATGTTGTCCCCGGTGGGGTTGTCGCTGGCCACCCGGCTGGCACCGCGCGCGTTCACCTCGCAGATGGTGGCACTGTTCTTCCTGTCAGTGGCGTTGGGCACCGCGTTGTCCGGGGTATTGGCCGGCTGGTACTCGGAGACGACGGAGGTCCGGTACTTCTTGGCGCTCGGAGTGGCCTCGCTGTCCGCAGGATGCCTCATCGCCGTCGCCCGGAAGTGGATCGACGCCCGGATGTAGCGGGGTTGCGAGAGACTCGGGTGCTGCTACTTCCCGTCGTCAGGGACGGCGTGAGCGGCGATCTTACGGCCCCGCAGCTTGTAACTGACGATGTAGAAGACCACCACGAGCGCGAGCACGGCACCGATAATCGCGCCGACGAGAGTGCCGCCCTGGAATCCGGGCGCATTCTGGTCGAGGAGGCGTCGGCCGATGACCGCGGCGTTGTTGGTGCCGAAGTGGACGGCCAGGGTCAAAAGGTTGGGGATCGCGAACGCCGCTCCGACGAACAGGAAGGCGACGCCGATGACGTGCTTGAGGCGCCCCCAGGTGGCGACTGCCATGGCGAAGCAGACAATCGGCACCAGAGTCCCGACGACACCGAAGGTGACGCCCACGAACGTGCCCGTGGTCAGGCTGCCGTCGACGAGTTTGCCGATCCGCTCGCCCCAGTGGCGGGGCAGATAGGCGGCGAGGATGAAGTACAGCACGATCAGGACGCCGACCCCGATCAAGGCGAGCAGCAGGCGTTTGACGGCGCTGTTGGCCACCTCGCCGAAACTCTTCTTCGCCGGCGCGTCGCCCTGGGCGGGCGTGGCCGTGGCATCGGCGCGATCGGGGGCGTCAGCGGGAACGGGGGTGTCGGACGCATCTGGGACGCGTCGGCCGTCGGTGGTCATGTCGTTACTGTCGCACACCGCCGCGCGGCGCGGGGTGAACTGGGGTCGGCTCACACCGTGTCACAGCCGCCACGCGACCGCCGCGCCGAGCGCGCCCGTCGCATTGATCGCCCAGTGCAGAGCGATCGGGGTCAGCAGGCTGTCGGTCTGGTAGCGCAACCAGCCGAACGCGAAGCCCGCGGCGGTGGTGGCCAGCACCGCCAGGACGACACCGCCGATCTTGCCTGCCTCCCCGCTCCCGAGGACGTCGCGCAGGCCTTGGTTGCCGCCGGACAGTCCGAGTGACGAGGCGATGTGCCACAGCCCGAACAGCACCGCGCCGACAGTCAGTGCCACTGGCGCCGACCAGGTTCGCAGCAGCGCACCCTGCAGGACACCGCGGAACAGGAGTTCCTCGGGCAACACCGTTTGCAGCGGGATGACCACCAGCGCCGCGAACAGTGCGGTGCGGGCGGAACGGAACCGCTCGTCGAGGAAGAACTCGCGCAACGGGGGAATCGCCACCGCCACCGCGATGATGACGACGACCACCCCGACGACGACTGCGGCCCAGGGCAGTCCGCGCCGCAGTTGCGGCAGCGTCAGGCCGAGATCGTGCCACGTCAGACCGGTCAGGAGCGCCCCGGCGCCGAGCATCAGCGCCGTCGTCGGAATGACCAGGAAGATGGCCCGGCCGTGCGCGTAGTGCGCGATGAGGTTCGCGCTGGCGAGGACGAATACGATCGTCGCGATCAATGCGGGGTGCAGGCGATCGATCGCCGTCAGCTCGGACACCCCGCCGATGCTATCGGTGCAGCGACGCCGATGGCAGAATTGCAGCGTCATGCCACCCTTTGACGACGAGGAACTCCAGCGCTACTACCAGCGGATCGAGGCGCGGACCGACTCGAGTCCCGTGCGCGGCAACCGCCGCACCCGGTCCGCGCAGGACGCGCAGGACCCGCCGCCAGCGTGCCCCACGCCGGCGAAGTCCGGATATCACACAGCGGACGACGCCTGGTTGGCCGTCTCGGTGCTGCGCGCCGGACGATTGCGCACCCCGGAACTCGATGTGTACCGCTGTCGGTGCGGGCTGTGGCATTTCACCACCCGCCAACCCGGGTGAGGCCCGCGGATTAGGCTGGACGCATGCAACGATTGAGCGGTCTGGACGCGAGCTTCTTCTACCTCGAGACCCCGGAACAGTTGATGCACGTCTGCGCCATATTCGTGCTCGACCCGAGCACTGTTCCCGGCGGCTACTCCTTCGGTAAGTTCCGGGACGCCCTCGACGTGGCCGTCGCCGACATTCCGCAGTTCACCCAAAAGGTGCGCAAGGTGCCGCTGGAGATCGCACACCCGGTGTGGGTGCACGACACGCATTTCGACATCAACCGCCACGTCCACCGGGTCGCGCTGCCCGGCGACGGCGGCTACGACGAGATGATCGAGCTCTGCAACCACCTGGCGTCGCTGCCGGTCAACCGCCGTCACCCGCTGTGGGAGATGTGGGTGATCGAGGGCTACAAGGACGCCGGTCGCGGCGCCGAGGGCGGCAAGACCGCCGACCCCGGCGCTGCCCGCGAGAAGATCGTGGTGTTCACCAAGATGCACCACGCGACGGTCGACGGCGCCTCTGGGGCTGGCATCATCTCGAACCTGTGCGCACTGGAGCCCGACGCCCTACCGATGGGCGAAACGCCGATCGCCGCCCACGACCACCACGATCCCAGCGATCTGGAGGTGTTCGGCCGCGGCGTCGTGGCCAGTTTCCTGCGCCCGTTCCAGCTGCCACGCGTCGTCCAGCCGTCGGTGGACCTGGTGGTGAAGACTGTTGAGCGCGCGGTGCGCGGCACCGCGATGGCCCCGCCGTTCAAGGCGCCGCGTACACCGTTTAACAACAACATCACCGGTCAGCGGTCCATCGGCCTAGCTGACATGCTGCTCGAGGACTTCAAGCAGATCCGCCGGCTCAGTGGTGCGACGGTCAACGACGTGGTGCTGACCGTGACCGGCGGTGCACTGCGCCACTACCTCGCCGACCACGGCGAGCTCCCCGACACACCGTTGCTGGCGACCGTGCCGGTGTCGGTGCGAGCCGAGTCGCGGCGGGCCGAGGGGATGAACAAGGTGTCGGCACTGTTCGCCCGGCTCGGCACCGACATCGAGGACCCCTGGGCGCGGTTGACCGCGATGGCGGCGGACAACGCCAAGGCCAAAGATCACCAGAAAGCAATCCCGGCCGACGCGCTGCAGGACTGGGCGGAATTTGCTCCGCCGCGCACGTTCGGCCTCGCCATGCGCACCTATGCTGCGCTGCGGTTGTCCGAGCGTGGCCCGGTGGTCCACAACCTCGTCATCTCCAACGTGCCCGGGCCGCAGACGCCGCTGTACTTCATGGGCGCCAAGATCGATGCGCTCTACCCACTCGGGCCCATCTTCCACGGCGCCGGGCTCAACATCACAGTGCTTTCGAACAACGGGGTCGTGCACGTTGGGGTCATTGCCTGTCCCGAGGCGCTCCCGGACCCCGAGCGGCTCGTCGAGTACTTCCCGGCAGAGCTGGCACGCCTGCGTTCCGAAGCCGAACAGCGCGGCGCCGCGCAGACCAGCTAGCGTCGGCGCGCACCCCCGAATTCGCCCACTGGGCGGTGTTGGGGTGCCCACTGGGCGGTGTTGGGGTGCCCACTGGGCGGTGTTGGGGTGCCTAGGCGTTGCCGACGACGTCGGCGAGATGGTTGATCTGCTCGACCGAGCCCGCGGTCACCAGCATCGTCGTGACGCCGGCGGCCTCCCACTCGCGGACCTTGGACCGGACATAGTCGGTGTCGCCGACGATCGCCGCGTCGTCGACCACCGCATCGGGGATGATCGCGGCGGCCTCCTCCTTGCGGCCGCTGCGGAACAGTGCGGTCACCTCGTCGACGACGTCGGCGTAGCCCATCCGGCGGTACACCTCGGCGTGGAAGTTGGTGTCCTCGCTGCCCATCCCGCCCATGTAGAGGGCCACGAAAGGCTTGATGGCGGCCATCGACGCGTCGCGGTCGTCGGTGATCACGATCTGGGCAGTCGCGCAGATCTCGAAATCCTCGCGGGTGCGCCGGGCGCCGGGACGGGCGAACCCCTCGTCGAGCCACGAGTTGTACATGTCGGCCAGGCGCGGGGTGTAGAAAATCGGCAACCAGCCGTCGGCGATCTCGGCGGTGAGGGCAATGTTCTTCGGTCCCTCGGCGCCCAGGAAGATCGGGATGTCGGCGCGCAGCGGATGGGTGATCGGCTTGAGCGGCTTGCCCAGCCCGGTGGTGCCCTCGCCGGTCAGGGGCAGCGGGTAGTGCGGGCCGTCGTTGGTCACCGGCGCCTCGCGCGCCCACACCTTGCGCATGATGTCGACGTACTCGCGCGTGCGCGCCAGCGGCCTGGGGAAGCGCTGTCCGTACCAGCCCTCGACCACCTGCGGACCGGACACACCGAGGCCGACGATGTGGCGGCCGCTGGACAGATGGTCGAGGGTCAATGCGGCCATCGCGCACGCGGTGGGGGTGCGGGCCGACAACTGCAGGACCGAGGTGCCCAATCGCACGCGTTCGGTGGACGACCCCCACCAGGCCAACGGGGTGTAAGCGTCCGAGCCCCACGCCTCGGCGGTGAAGACCGCGTCGAAACCTGCAGCCTCGGCGGCCAGCGCCAACTCTCCGTGATTCGCCACGGGGCCCTTGCCCCAGTAGCCCAGTTGCAGACCCAGCTTCATCTGCCCAACCTAGCAAGGCTGCGGGTCCCTCCGAAACGAGGCGCAGGTCGCGTCGAGAGGCGCATTCTTACCGGGTGCGTGGAACCGGAAGAAGGGCGAGGGCGATGAAGGTTGGCGGGTTGGGATGGTCGGCACGACTCTTCACACTGTGTGTGGCGGGTCTGTTCGCCGCGGGCGGACTCGGCGCCTGCGGGCGCAACGACACCGGCCCGGCGCCCGGCAGCAGTCCCGCAGGCGGCCCGGCCGACAGCGAGTTGGCGGCGGCCGCCGCCGAAACCTACGTGTACGGCTATCCGCTGGTCACCATGGACGCGACCAGGCGCAGGCTCACCAACACCGTCGAACCCCAGGGCACCAGTGCCCCGATGGGCCGCCTCGTCCGCATGCGCGAGTATCCGAGCGCCGACTTCCGGGCGGTGACCGCGCCCAACGCCGACACCCTGTACACGACGGGCTGGTTCGACGTGGGCAGTGAACCGTGGATCGTCACGGTGCCGGCCATGGGGGACCGCTACTTCCTGCTTCCCCTGCTCGACGGCTGGACGAACGTCTTCGCCTCGCCGGGCACCCGCACAACCGGCGGCGCCGCGCAGACCTTCGCCATCACCGGGCCGGGGTGGAAAGGCACCCTGCCTGCCGGGGTGAAGGAGTACAAGTCGCCCACGGCCATGGTCTGGTTGCTCGGCCGCATCTACTGCACGGGCACGCCCGAGGACTACCGAGCCGTGCACGCCATCCAAGACCGCATCACCGCCGTGCCGCTGTCGGCATATGGTCGCCAGTACACCCCGCCGCCCGGCACCGTCGACCCCGCAGTGGACATGCGGACGGCGGTGCGCGACCAGGTGAATGCCATGGACGGACCGGCGTTCTTCGCAGCGCTGGCGAAGTTGTGGAAGGCCAACCCTCCGGCGTCCGCGGATGCGCCACTGGTGGCCAAGGCGGCCACGCTGGGCCTGGTGCCGGGTCAGGACTTCGACCCGGCCAAGTCGACCAAGGCGGTGGCCGCCGCGATTGCCGGCGCCCCGGCCGCCGGGCAGGGCCGTGTGCGGGCCTGGATGACCGAGGGCGTCAAGGCCGGGGTCAACAAGCTGCAAAACGGGTGGTTGTTCACGACGAAGACCGGGGTGTACGGCACTGACTACCTGCAGCGCGCCTACATCACCTGGATCGGGCTGGGTGCCAACAAGCCGGAGGACGCCGTCTACCCGACGTCCGAGGGCCCCGCGCCCGGGCGCACGTACTCCGGCACCAACCGCTACGTACTGCACTTCGCGTCGTTGCCGCCGGTCAAGGGATTCTGGTCGCTGACGATGTACGACAAGGACTACTTCTTCGTCGCCAACCCGCTCAACCGCTTCACGATCAGCCAGCGCAACGAGTTGCGCAAGAACCCCGACGGCTCGGTCGACGTCTATCTCCAGGCCGACTCGCCCGGGGCGGATCGCGAGTCCAATTGGTTGCCGGCACCCAAGGGCGATTTCGTGCTGATGTTGCGGCTGTATTGGCCGTCGGCGTCCCCACCGACGATCCTCGACGGCAGCTGGGCGATCCCCGCGGTCACCCAGGCCCACTGACCCCGCGGTCAAGGAGGGCCACCAGGGCATCGATCAGGCCTTGGCGGGCGTCGTCGAGGTTGCCATAGGTGCCCAGCATCCGTTCGGAGGTCAAGCCGCGCAGAGCGGCTGGAATCAGAGCCGCCATCTGGCGCACCCGCGCCGGGTCCACGTCGAGGTCGGCGAAGGCGCGTTCACAGGCCGCATCCCAGCCGGGCTTCCAGGAAGCGAATTCGGCTGCGGTGAGCGGGAATTCGCGCTCCAATTCGGCGACATCGCGGGGGAGGGCGGCGCGCAGGGTCTCGATCGCCAGCGCTTCGGGCGTGCGCAGGCCGACGAGCATGGCGTCGACGAGGCCGGTGATGCGATCGCGCAGCGTGCCACCGGGTCGGGCGCTGGCCGGCAGGTCCCCGCGCAGACGTGCGGTGTGCGCCAGCACCGCGGCCCACAGCCCGTCGATATCGCCGAACTGGTACTTGATCGCCCCCCACGTCACCCCGATGTCGCGCGCGATGCGGTTGCCCGAGACGGCGGCGGGGTCGCCGGTGGCCAGCGAGGCGATGGCGGTGGCGATCATGTTGTCGCGGGTGGCCAGGCCGCGCTTGTTCGCGCGCCGTCGCGAAGCCGCCTGGGTCATGGGCTCCATCGTAACGACCAAAACCCGTTACTTTCATAGAACCTTCTTGTATTCTTCGTCGCATGGCCCGAACGCCGTTGTCGATGGAACCCACCGGATGGTTCCAGGTCGCCTGGTCGCCAGAGATAGCCGTCGGCGACGTCCGCAGCATGAAGTACTTCAACCGCGAGATGGTCGCGTGGCGCTCGGCGTCGGGGACGGTATCGGTGTTCGACGCCTACTGCGAGCACCTCGGGGCGCACCTGGGCCACGGCGGGCGCGTCGACGGGGAGAACCTGGTCTGCGGGTTCCACGGCTGGGAGTGGAACCGCAGCGGCCGCAACGTGTGCATCCCGTATGAGAAGCGCCCGAACAAGGGGCGCCGGATCCGCAGCTACCCGACGGTCGAGCGCAACGAAGCGGTATGGATCTGGTTCGACGCGGCGGGCCGCCCGCCTTCCTTCGACGTTCCCGACATGTTCGCCGACTTCGACGACGAGAAGACCGCCGCCGACTACTACCCGCCGGTGCCCGCCGCCACCCTGTTCCGGACCCGGCTGGAGTTGCACCCGCAGTACGTGCTGGAGAACGGCGTGGATTTCGCGCATTTCACGTTCGTGCACCAGACGCCGTTCATGCCGGAGTTCACCCGCCACGACTTCTCCGGCCCTGTCTCCTTCGCCGACTTCACCATCGCGTTCGAGGAGGGGGCGACGCTGGAGTCCACCAGCAGCCGCGTCGAATCGATGAACGCGGGGCTGGGCTGTTCGGTCACCAAGAGTTTCGGGATGCTCGACAACCGCACGATGCCGGCGGTCACCCCGGTCGACGACCACACCTGCGATGTTCGTTTCACCGTGTGGATCGGGCGCAAGCCCGGCGAGGAGACCGGTCCCATCACCGATTACGGCAGGGCCATGGCCGGACTCATCATCGAGCAGTTCGAGGCCGACATCGAGATCTGGTCGCACCAGCGCTACTCCGACCCGCCGGCTCTGTCGCCGAAGGAGTTCGCCGGTTTCACCGCGCTGCGTGCGTGGGCCCAGCAGTTCTATCCCGAGGGTCAGGCCCTCGGTGTCGACCCCGCACGGCCGTACAGCGGCGCACTTGTGAGTGGCGCTATTGCGAAAGGACACCCATGACCACCACTGACAAGGTGCGCGTCTTCCAGGTTGCCACCGGCAACCTCGGCACCGAGATGATCGGGCGGATCAGCGCGCACCCCGACCTCGAGTTGGTCGGCCTGCACTGCTACACCGCCGACAAGATCGGCCGCGACGCCGGTGAGATCGTCGGTCTGGCCCCGATCGGCGTGCGGGCGACCGGCACCGTCGAGGAAATCATCGCCGCGCGACCCGACGTGCTGACCTTCCACGGCGTCTTCCCCGACGAGGACCTGTACGTCGCGGTGCTCGAGGCCGGGATCAACGTCGTCACCACCGCCGACTGGATCACCGGCCACCACCGTGACAGCAACCACCCTCATCCCTCGGGGCGCACCGTCAGCGAGGTCATCGCCGCGGCCTGTGAGCGCGGGCGGGCCACCTTCTACGGCACCGGCATGAACCCCGGCCTCAACCAGATCCTGGCGATCGCCAACTCCGCCGACGTCGCCGACATCGAGAACGTGACGGTCACAGAGTCGGTCGACGTGTCCTGTCACCACTCGGTCGACACGTGGAAGGCCGTCGGCTACGGGCGCCCGGTCGATGATCCGACCATCCCGGACTCGCTGCACAAGTACACCGCCGTGTTCGCCGACTCGGTGTACCTGATGGCTGACGCCTTCGACGTCGAGCTCGACGAGGTCGCCTTCAGCTACGAGCTCGGTGCGTGCACCAAAGACGTCGATCTCGGGTGGTACTTCCTGCCGAAGGGCTCGCTGGGGGCGAACTACATCAAATACCAGGGCATGGTCGACGGCGTCGCGCGCATCGAGTCGCACCTGGAGTGGCAGATGACGCCGCACACCGACCCCGCCTGGGACATCCGCGGCTGCTACATCACCCAGATCACCGGCGATCCGATGATCTACAACAAGCACATGATCTTCCCGGCCAAGGGTGTCGACCTGTCCAGACCGGAGAACTTCGCGTCGATCGGGATGACGGTCACCGGGCTGCCTGCGCTGAATTCGTTGCGCTCGGTCGTCGCCGCCCGGCCGGGGATCATCACGAGTAACGACCTTCCGCTGCGGGCCTTCGCCGGGCGGTTCAAGCTCTGAGCACCGGCCTCGGTGGGCGACGACCTCAGGGTGCGGCGTCGGCGGCGACCGATGCGGCCCACCGCAGGTCGATCTTGCCGGCCGGCGACCGGGTCAGCGCCGCGGTGCGGATGAACTCCTTGGGCACCTTGTAGCCGGCGATCTGGGTGCGGCACGCCGCATCGAGCTCGGCGTCGGCGGGATCGGTGCCCTCGACGGTCGCGATGATCGCGACGACCTCCGAGCCCCAGCGTTGTGAGGGTCGCCCGACCACGACGACGTCGGCGACGTCGGGGTGGGTCAGCACGGCGCGCTCGACCTCCTCGGCGAACACCTTCTCGCCGCCGCTGTTGATGGTCGCCGAACTGCGGCCGAGAACCCGGAGGTGCCCCTCGTCGAGCAACACCGCGCGGTCACCGGGCACCGACCAGCGCTGGCCGTCGATCATCGGAAAGGTACGGGCGGTCTTGTCGGCGTCACCGAGATATCCCAGCGGGATGAAGCCGCGCCGGGCCAGCCACCCCTCACCCTCGCCGGGGGACAGGGCGCGGTCGAGGTCGTCGGTCAGCACCGCGGTGTCCGATTGGGGCGCGAACGTGGGGGCGTCGTCGGCATCCGCGGCCGCCGACATCTGCAGGCCGCCCTCCGAAGACCCCATCACGTCAAGGATGACGATGCCGGGCACGGCGGCCCGAAAGCGTTCCCGCACGCCGTGGGAGACCGCCGCGCCGCCGTTGCTGATCATCGCCAGCGAGGACAGGTCGTAGTCGCCGCGCTCGATCTCGTCGATGAGCGGGCGCGCCATGGCATCGCCGACGACGGGGATGTTCATCACCTTCTCCTCGGCGACCAGGCGCAGCACCTCCGCGGGCCGCAGCGCATCGACGGTGTCGGGCAGCACCACTCGCCCGCCCATGGTCATGAGGTTGAACAGGGCCCACTGGGCGGCGCCGTGGATGAGCGGCGCGAGCAGCATCGAGGCAATGCCGCCCGCGGCCTGCCGCGCGACGTCGGCGATGGCGTCGATGGACTCGTACGGGGTCTCGCTGCCGAACGGGCGCCCGCCCATCGAGGAGACGAAGATGTCGTGCTGGCGCCACATCACGCCCTTGGGCATGCCGGTGGTGCCGCCGGTGTAGAGCAGGTAGAGGTCCTCGCCGCTCGGGGTGGGCATGCCGTCGGCGGGCGCGGGGGTACCGAGGATCGATTCGTAGTCGACGGCGCCGGGCAGCAGGTCGTTGCCCGAGTCGTCGGCGACCTGGATCAGCACGCGCAGGTCGGGGAGTTCGTCGCGGACCGCGGCCAGGCGCGGGGCGAACCGGGCGTGGTAGACGATCCCGGTGGCCCGCGAGTCGGTGAGCATGTGGACGAGTTCGGCTTCCACGTAGCGGTAGCTGCAGTTGAATGGTGCGACCCGGGCGCGGTACGCGCCGAGCATCGACTCGACGTATTCGTTGCCGTTGAGCAGGTAGAGCGCGAGGTGGTCCTGACCGGACTCGTGGCCGGCCAGCTCGGCGCGTTCGCGGTGGCAGCCCAGGCCGACCGATGCGAGGTAGTGGGCGACGCCGTCGGCGCGGGCGTCGACGGCGCGGTAGGTGTGGTGGCGCCCGCGCCAGGTGAACAGCGTGGCATCGGGGATGGCGGCGGCAATCCCATGGAAGACTTCCGACAGGTTGAAGAGCGGTTCAGGCATCGTGTTCCGGTGTCCTCACGGGGTGCCCAAGCAGTTGCTTGGTTGGGGTTAGCCTAGGGGACATCGGCGGCGAGACGGTGTGGATTGAATGAAGGCGCAGGGTCCCAGCCGGTCAGTGCGGCGGTGGGGGCGCCCAGCGGTTGGCGATCAGGGTCGTCGGGCCACCGCTTAGCGGGGTGACCGCTTCGTAGAGGCGGTAGTACTCGGTGTGGCCGATGAACCACCGGCCCGCGGTCTTGCGGTAGCGGTCGGAGTAGTAGGACGTGCCGGTGATGACGATGTTGGCCTCCGGCACGATCACCACGTCTGACATCGACCAGCTGCCGGTCGCAGTGTCACCGTCGACCTCGATCTCCGAGTTCCCGAAGGTGTGCGTGGTGACCATGCTGCCGGTCATCGCATCGCGCAGGTAGTCCACGATGGCGGCCCGGCCGTCGAAGTGCAGGGGATCCCCTTGACTCACGGTGCCGTATCGGGCGGTGGCATCGGGCGCCAGCGTCGCGGCGAATCCCTCCCACTCCCGGGTGTCGAGGCACCGCCCGTAGCGGTGCTTGAGGGTGGTGATCTCGTAGATGTCGCCGACAACGGCGGGGTCGATGCTCATCGGTGCCTCACAGGTCGGGGAGGGGGAGCTCGAAGTTGGGGGCGAGCAGTCCGCCGTCGACCTCGAGGATCTTGCCGGTCAGGTAGGCGCCGGCATCCGAGGCCAGGAACAGCGCTGCGGCGGCGATCTCCTCTGGCCGGCCGAGGCGGCGCAACGGGGTGCGATCCTCGATGGCAGCGCGCATCGCGTCGTCGGCGGCGACGAGCTCCAGGGCCGAGGTGAGGATCGCGCCGGGCGCGATCGCGTTGACCCGGATCCGCGGGTTCACGTCGAGAGCGGCCACTCGCGTGTACTGCGCGAGGGCCGCTTTGACCGTGCCGTACACGGCGAAGCCGCGCCCGGGCAGCCGGCCCACCGCGGAGGTGATGTTGACGACCGAGCCGCCGGCCGGGTTCGCGAGCAGGTGCGGCACGGCCGCGACGAGGATCTCGTGCGCGATTGAGACGTTGAAGGTGAACGCCCGGTCCAGGTCCTTGCCGCGGGTGTCGAGCAACGGCTTGGGGTAGGCCCCGCCCACGTTGTTGACGAGGATGTCCAGGCGCCCGAAGGCATCCATCGCGGCATCGACGAGCAGCCCCGGCTCCGCGGTGGACAGATCGGCCGGGACGGCGACCGCGCGACGACCGGCCCCGGTGATAGCTGCGGCGACGGACGCGAGGTCATCGGCGGTGCGCGCGGAGATGACGACGTCGGCGCCCGCCTGCGCGAACCCGACGGCGATGGCCGCCCCCAGTCCGCGCCCCGCGCCGGTGACTATCGCGGTCTTGCCATCGAGGCGGAACAGGTCGAGGATCACCTGACCCAGTAAACAAAACGCCCGCCGGGTGCGGGGGCGATTGGTGGATCAGGGGTGCGCCGATGCCGCCGGGGACTGTGCCGGACACATTAGGCTTTGCGCATGGCTACCAACTTCGAGGTCATCGCCGGCGACGAGTGCGTGTGCCTGTGCCACCGCGATCCGTCCGTCCACCACGTCGCCGCCTGTTGCGCCGATTGCGCGCACTGCCGTACGCGCGTGCGGGCCGATGCGCTGGCGACGCATCCGTCGCGGCGCTGCGCGGGCTTCCGCATCGGCCGCGTCGCGTTGCGCGCCGACGCCGTGGTGTGCGTCCTCGCCGGCCTGGCGCTGATCGTCACCGGGTTCGCCAGGTCGGTGCTGCCGCTGCCGGTGCACCTGCTCGTCGGTGTCATCGTGGGGCTCTGGGGCGTCGGGCTGTGGCTCGCCCCGGCCCGATGGCCGCTACGGGCCGTGCTCGCCGTCGTGGCTGCGGTCAACCTGCTGGCCCTGCTGGTGCTCGACGTCGTCGCCCTGATGTCGCACGGGCCGGTGCGGACCGTGGCGCTGGCGGCGGCCGTGGTCGTGCTCCTGTTCGCCGTGGTGCAGTGGCTGGCGCTGCGCCGAACCCAGAACTGACCGATCAGCGCCGCACGTAGAAGTGCGCGGCCGCCACGATCGCCTCGGGAGTGGGAGAGGGCTTCCATCCGAGTTCCCCGACAGCCTTTCCATGATCCATCCGCGGCATGATGTGCATGAGGCGCACGGTCGTCGGGGTGAGTAATGAGTCCTGGCCGCGCACCCGCGCGACCAGCGATGCGGCGAGCGCCATCCGGTTCAGCGTGCGGAGCGACACCGACTTCTTCGGCGGTGCCACACCCGCAGCGGCGCAGGCGGTCTCGAAGATTTCCCGCGTGGACATGAACCGCTCGGCGATGATGTAGCGCTGCCCGGGACGGCCCCGATCGGCGGCCAGGGTCATCGCGCGTGCCGCATCCTCGATGCCCACGACCTCGGCGCCGACCCCGTCGGGGCAGAACGGCATCTTCTGCCGCACCGCCGCCTTGACCATGCCGCCGTGCGGCGTCGGCAGAAAGTCGCCGGCCCCATAGGTGTTCGCCACGCACATCGCCACCGCTGGCAGGCCGTGGGTGTCGCGGTACTCCAGCACCAGGTCCTCGGCGGCGACCCGGGTGCGGGCGTATTCGCCGCCCTTGGACAACCAGTTGTTGCGGATCTCTTCGGTGGCCGGTCGCCCGTCGTCGGGGATCCCGATGGTCACCACCGAACTGGTGAACACGAACTTGCGCAGGTGCGCCGCAGCGGCGATGTCGAGGACCCCGCGCAGCCCCTCGACGTTGGTGCGCCACATCGGCGTCGGGTCGCGCAGCCAGGGGCGGGCGTCGACGACGCAGTAGTAGACGACGTCACAGCCGCTGATCGCCGCCCGGATCGAGTCGGGGTCGAAGATGTCGCCGATCACCCGCTCGACGTCGAGCCCGTCGATGCCGCGGGTGTCGCTCTCGGCCCGGACCAGGGCCCGCACCGACTCTCCCCGCGCCACCAGATCGTGGACGACGTGTGAACCGAGGAAGCCGCTCGCGCCGATCACCAGGCTCCGCATCCGACCATCGTAGGGCGCACCGTAAAGTACGGTCTCAGTTGTCGGACGAAGGGGCACAAACGTGGCATTCATCGCGGGCCGGGTCACCCGTCGCCAGGCGCTCGTCGGGGGAGCGGCGGCGTTGGCGGCCACCTATGCGGCGACCAAGGGTGCACCGTCGGCCGTCGGACGCGCACGCGATGCCGACGTCATCGTCGTCGGCCACGGACTGGCCGGCATGGTGGCCGCATGCGAGTTGGCGGCAGCCGGGAAAAAGGTCATCGTCGTCGACCAAGAGTCCGGCAAAAACCTTGGTGGGCAAGCGCATTGGAGTTTGGGCGGCCTGTTCCTGGTCGATTCCCCCGAACAGCGCCTGATGGGGATCACGGATTCCTTCGACCGGGCGCGCCGGGACTGGTTCACCACCGCCGGCTTCGACCGCCAACCCCATCGGCCCGGCAGCGAGGACTACTGGGCGAACCGCTGGGCCGAGCGCTACCTCGAGTTCGCCGCTGGCGAGAAGCGTTCTTGGTTGATGTCGATGGGCATGGTGTGGGTGCCCGTGGTGGGTTGGGCCGAGCGCGGCAACGGCGACCCCCGCAAGCCAGGCAACTCGGTGCCGCGGTTCCACTTGACACTCGGTACCGGACCCGGCGTCGTCGAGCCATTCGAGCGCCGGATCCGCGAGGCCGCGGCGGCCGGACTGGTTCGCTTTCGGTTCCGCCATCGCGTTGACGAGTTGGTGACCACCGGGGGAGCGGTGACCGGGGTGCGCGGCTCGGTCCTCGCACCGAGCAGCGCACCCCGCGGGGTGAAAAGCAACCGTCGTGTCGTCGACGACTTCGAGTTGAGCGCACCACTGGTGATCGTCGCTTCGGGCGGAATCGGGGGCAACCAGGAGTTGGTGCGGCGGAACTGGCCGACACGACTGGGCACACCGCCGGGCTTCATGGTGACCGGTGTCCCCGCCCACGTCGACGGCCGGATGTTGGGCATCACCGAGCAGGCCGGCGGGCGAATCGTCAACCGCGACCGGATGTGGCACTACACCGAGGGGATCGCCAACCACTCGCCGATCTGGCCCGGGCACGGCATCCGGGTGCTGGCGGCGCCGTCGTCGATGTGGTTCGACGCCGCGGGCCGCCGCTACCCGTCCCCGGGCATCCCCAGCTACGACACGCTGGGGACCCTCGACCTGATTCAGCGGTCCGGCCACGGACACTCCTGGTTCGTGCTGAACAAACGGATCATCGAGAAGGAGTTCATCCTGTCGGGGTCCGAGCAGAATCCCGAGCTGACCGCGAAGAACATCCCCGCCTACCTGATGGGCCGGACGCGTGGCGTGCCGGCACCGGTGCAGGCGTTCATCGACCGCGGACCGGACTTCGTGACCGCCCACAACGTCGCCGAACTCACCGCCAAGATGAACCGGCTGACCGACGCGCCCCTGCTCGACGGCGCGGGCCTGCGCCGGCAGATCGTCGACCGGGACCGCGAATCAATGCGACCAGCGTCCCGCGACCCGCAGATCATCGGGATCAAGCGGTCGTTGGCCTACAACGGCGACCGGTTCTTCCGTACCGCGCCGATGCACCGCATCCTTGACCCGGCGGCCGGACCGCTGATCGGGGTCAAGATGAACATCCTGACCCGCAAGACGCTCGGCGGGTTGCAGACCGACCTGTTGGGCCGGGTGCTCGGCGCCGACGGCCGCCCCGTGACGGGGCTGTACGCGGTCGGCGAGGCCGCCGGCTTCGGTGGCGGTGGCGTGCACGGGTACCGGGCGCTGGAAGGAACCTTCCTGGGTGGCTGCCTGTTCACCGGGCGCACCGCCGGGCGGGCCGCCGCCCGGGCACTCTAGCGCTGCCTCGGTTCACGTCGGCCGCGGCGCGTCGAACGCGTCGAGCACCAGGTGGAGTGCGAACCCCGTGGCCAGGGTGCGGACCATCGCCCGGTCCCCGGGGAAGTGCCGGGTGACGGCCGCCGTGGCCCGGCCCTCGATGGCGAGCCCGAAACACACCGTGCCGACCGGCTTGCCGGGTACCGCACCTCCGGGGCCGGCGATGCCGCTCGTGGCCACCCCCACGCCCGCTCCGGTGGTGGCGCGGGCGCCCTCGGCCATGGCGGCCGCCACCGGTTCGCTGACCGCGCCGAAATCGTCGAGCAGTGCCGCCGGCACCCCGAGCACCCCGGCTTTGACCTCGTTCGCGTACGCCACGATCCCGCCGAGCACGTAGTCTGACGCGCCGGCCCGGTCGGTGAGCCGTGCCGCCACCAGCCCGCCGGTGCACGATTCGGCGGTGGCGATGGTCCGCCCGGTCAGCGCCGCGGCGAGCAGGTCCGCCAGGGTGGATCCGTCCGTCGAATAGATCTGGGCCGAATGATGCTGCAGCAGTAGTGACTTCAGTGCCGCATAGTCGTCGGCAGCCCCGCGGGGGAAGCGGGTGTCGATTTCCACTTCGCCGCCGCGCATACAGGTTGTGACCTCGAGTCGGGCGAATCCCGGCAGGTCCGCCGCCGAGCGCAGGGTCTCGGTCAACTCCGCCTCGGTCAGCCCGTAGGCGCGGATAGCCTCGTGGGTGATGTCGTCGCGCCCGGCCAGCGCCGTACCGACCGCTGACGAGGCCAGGGCGGCGGGCCACATCGATTGCAGTTCGCGCGGCGGCCCGGGCAGGATCAGGATCGCCGGGACGCCGTCGGCGGCGGGGATCGCCATGCCGGGCGCCGTCCCGGTCGGTGCGATCGGCTCGGCGCCCGCGGGGACCTCGGCCTGCTTCGCGATGGCCGCCAGCAGTGCGGCGGGCAGGTCGTCGGCGTCACCATACCGGCGCCAACGGCGGAGGATGGCGGTGATCTCGGCTGCCAGGGCCGGGTCGACGCGTGTGGGTCGGCCGCAGAAGTCGGCGACGGTCGCGATGGTCAGATCATCGGCAGTCGGGCCCAGCCCGCCGGTGGTGACGACGAGGTCGACCCGCTGCTCGACGAGGAACCGCAGTTGAGCCGTCATGTCCCCGGGGCGGTCGCCGCAAATCGTCAGGTGAGCGACGTCGACGCCGAGTTCGAGCAGGCGCGCGGCGACCCACGGCCCGTTCTCGTCGGCGATCTGACCGCTGAGGACCTCGGTTCCAGTGACGATGATTCCGGCGCGCACACTCACCCCGTCGAGCCTAATGCGCCACCATGGAGCCTGACATCCGCGACCGAGGAGGACCGATGGTATCGAGTGCTACGGGGGTGCCGGCGCTGCCCGCGGGGGTGCCGACCGGGCTGTGGATCGACGGGGCGGCCCGGGCCGCGGCCGACGGCGCCGAGGCGACGGTGGTCAATCCGGCGACCGGCTCGCCACTAGCGGTCGTCGCCGACGCATCGGCCACCGATGCCCGGGCCGCGATCGACGGCGCACAGGCGGCGGCCGGGGAATGGGCGGGCACCCCGCCACGCGCCCGGGGGGAGATCCTGCGCCGCGCGTTCGACCTGGTCACTGCGCGGGCCGACGACTTCGCCCTGGTCATGACGTTGGAGATGGGCAAGATCCTGGCCGAGAGCCGCGGGGAAGTGGCCTATGGCGCGGAGTTCTTGCGCTGGTTCGCCGAGGAGGCGGTCCGCGTCGGTGGGCGCACGACCACCGCTCCGGCGGGTACCGGCGAGATCCTGGTAACCAAGGAACCGGTCGGGATGTGCCTGGCCGTCACCCCGTGGAACTTCCCGCTGGCCATGGGCACCCGCAAGATCGGGGCCGCGCTCGCGGCCGGGTGCACGATGATCGTGAAGCCGTCGGAGGACACCCCGCTGACCATGCTGTTGCTCGCGCAGGTGTTCGCCGAGGCCGGATTGCCTCCCGGGGTGCTCTCGGTCGTGCCGACGATGGACTCGGTGGGCGTCGTCGCCGCCATCATGTCCGATGAGAGACTGCGCAAGGTCTCCTTCACCGGCTCGACTGGGGTCGGCAAGGCGCTGGTCGCGCAGTCGGCGCAGCGGCTGCTGCGCACATCGATGGAATTGGGCGGCAACGCGCCCTTCATCGTGTTCGACGACGCCGACCTCGATGCCGCCCTCGACGGTGCGATGGCCGCCAAAATGCGCAACGGCGGTGAGGCCTGCACCGCGGCCAACCGGATCTATGTGCACAACGCGGTCCGCGACGAGTTCACCCGGCGCCTCACCGAACGAGTGGCGGCGATGACCGTCGGCCCGGGCTGGGTGGACGGCGTCACGCTCGGCGCGATCATCAACGAACGCCAGTTGTCCTCGATCGCCGCGCTCGTCGACGAGGCCGTCGCCGGCGGGGCCCGGGTGCTGACCGGGGGGACCCGGCTCGGCGGGGAAGGCTGCTTCTACGCCCCGACGGTGATCGATCAGCTGCCCCCCGACGCCCGGATCCGTACCACCGAGATCTTCGGACCGGTCGCCGCGATCGTCGGATTCGACTCCGAGGACGAGGCCGTCGCGCTCGCCAACAGCGCGCGCTACGGACTGGCCGCCTACTTCTACACCGAATCGTTGCGCCGGGCCCAACGCGTCGCCGGCCGGATCGAAGCGGGCATGGTCGGGGTCAACCGCGGCGTGATCTCCGACGCGGCCGCCCCGTTCGGCGGGATCAAGGAGTCTGGCTTCGGATCCGAGGGCGGCAGCGAAGGCATCGAGGAGTACCTCAACACGAAGTACATCGCGCTGACGCGGTAGCGGGTGCGGAGTCCGTCACGCCGGAACGGCCGAGAGCAACAGCTGGTCGAGCATCGCGCGTTCCACGTCCTCCTCCTGCGGGTGGGTGAGCAGGGCTTCGATGACGAAGGTGATGTTCTTCGCGGACGCGGCGATGGTGGACTCGACGGCACCGGCGGCGCGCAGTTCCTCGGCCAGAACGTGGTCGATGGTGGCGTGGAAGCGATCGTGCCATGCCGCAACGGTCGGGGACAGGCTCGCGCGGGCATGGACGGTGTCGACGAGCGTTCGAATGTCGCGGAGTTGGCGCACCACCCAGTGCAACCGCTCGACCAGGGCCTGGTCCCGCAGCTCCTCGTATCGGGCCAGCTGAGCGGAGAGATCCGCGTTCAGAACCGCGACCAGGACCTCGTCCTTCGACTGGAAATACCAGTAGATGGTGTTCGAGGTGACCCCGGCGCCGTCCGCGATGCGCGCGATGGAGGTCTTGTCATAGCCGAACTCGCCGAACAAGCGTTGGGCGGCGGCGACGATTTCGCTGCGCTTCTCCTCTGCGTCGCGGGGACGGCGGTTGCGGGGCATGTGACCCACCATATCTTGATTGCCATCCAAGAGGGCCCTACACTCATCTTGAATGATGATCAAGATTTGAATGACCGTCAATAGTTGTTCGGTCGCCGGCCTGCGCCGACGACCGCAGAGACAGGAGTGCGATGACCGGCGAGTTCGAGTTCACCCGGGATGAGGCCGATTTCGACTCGAAGGGTGTGCGCTGCGCGGCAACGATCTTCCGTCCGCGCGGCGAGAAGCCGCCGGTCGGTGCGGCGGTGGTGGTGATGGCGCACGGATTCGGCGGGGTGCGGGCGCTCCGGCTCTACGCCTACGCCGAGGTGTTCGCCCGGGCCGGGTACTCGGTGGTGGTATTCGACTACCGCGGTTGGGGCGACAGCGATGGCGAGCCACGTCAGGTACTGAGCATCGCCGACCAGCTCGACGATTGGCGCGCCGCGCTCGATTTCGCGCGGTCACTGCCCGGCACCGATCCCGATCGGGTCGTCGCGTGGGGCACCTCGTTCTCCGGGGGTCACGTCATCACGCTCGCTGCGGGCGGGGAGAAGCTGGCCGCCATCATCGCGCAGGTGCCGCACATCAGCGGGGTCGCGGCGGTACGCGCCAAAGGGCTCCTGTCCGGTGTCCGCCTGCTGCCCGCAGCGGTCGGGGACACAGTCCGTGGCATGCTCGGCCGCGAACCCCGCTACATCGACAGCGTCGGTCTGCCCGGCGATCTCGCTGTGCTGACCAACCCCGACGCCATGTCGGGGCTGGTCCGGATGGAACAGCAGGCCGGTCTGGACCCTTCGCAGTACCCGAGAACCGTCGCCGCGCGGATCGTCCTGCGCATCGGCCTCTATTCGCCGGGGCGGCGAGCCGGTGCGGTGACCTGTCCCGCACTGATCCAAATCGCCCTCGATGACGTGGTCACTCCCGCCGACACCGCTCGCAAGGCCGCGGCGCGAATGACCGCCGCCACGGTCCGCGAATACGACCTCGGCCACTTCGACCCCTACGTCGATCCTGCCTTTCCCGCAGTCGTCGCCGACCAACTCGACTTCTTGCAGTCCGCCGTCCCCATCTGACCCCGCCGAGGGATGCAAACCGCCCGCCTTGTCATTACGTCACAGTGACGTAATGACAAGGCGGGTCGTGGCCGGGCGCTCGAAGGGAGACGAACGCCGAAACGCCGCCCGGCGGTCACGGCCGCCCACCAGAGGCCGGCGTCTGACGAGAACCCGCGCCAGCAGCGACCCCGCAAGCAACGGATGTGGCAACCGGCGCAACGACGGTCGACACAACGAACCGGTCGAGGCGAAATCACGGCAGCGCAGTTCTGGATCGGGTGCTCGGGACACTCGCATCGGGCGCGAAGGACTCTTCTCGATCGTCGCCCGGCGCACCTCTACGCAGCACCCCTGCGCCGTGCCGATAAGATACATTATGTTAAGTAGCGTACTGCGTGTTGCAGCATAGTCGATCGCGATACAATTGCCATCGGGATCGACAAGTGTCAATATCGACGTATGTCGAAACCGCGGGCTTTGGCCGACCTCACGATCCGATGCTCACCGCTGGTACGCGAACCGCTCAACGAGGAGCAGGCGACCGACCTGGCGACGGTCTTCAAAGCGCTCAGCGACCCCGTCCGACTCCGCCTGCTCAGCCTGATCGCCAGTCACGAGGGCGGGGAGGCGTGCGCCTGCGACATCTCCCCTGTCGTCGACGTGTCGCAGCCGACGATCTCTCACCATTTGAAGGTCCTCAAGGCTGCCGGTTTGCTCGCCTCCGAGCGGCGTGCTTCCTGGGTGTACTACCGCATCCTGCCTGACGCGCTCACCGCACTCGCCGGGCTGTTGCAGAACGGTCAGACCGTGCCGGCGTTGGAGGCGACGCGATGAGTACCCCTGCGCCTGTGACCGAGCACCAGCCGGTCGTCGGCAAACTCTCCACGTTCGACCGCTTCCTGCCGGTGTGGATCGGCGTCGCGATGGTCGCCGGTCTGGTGCTGGGTCGGATGATCCCTGGTCTGGACACCGGGCTGGAGAAGATCCAGATCGACGGCGTCTCATTGCCGATTGCGCTCGGTCTGCTGATCATGATGTATCCGGTGCTGGCGAAGGTTCGCTACGACCGCCTCGACACCGTCGCCGACGATCGCCGGCTGCTGGCGGGTTCACTGGTGTTGAACTGGGTGGTCGGACCGGCGTTGATGTTCGCGCTGGCGTGGCTGTTCCTGCCCGACCTGCCCGAGTACCGGACCGGACTGATCATCGTCGGGCTCGCCCGCTGTATCGCGATGGTCATCATCTGGAACGACCTGGCCTGCGGCGATCGCGAAGCCGCCGCGGTCCTCGTCGCGTTGAACTCCGTATTCCAGGTGATCATGTTTGCCGTACTCGGCTGGTTCTACCTGTCCGTCCTTCCCGGGTGGCTCGGCCTCGAACAGACGACGATCGACACCTCCCCCTGGCAGATCGCCAAATCGGTCCTGATCTTCCTCGGCATCCCACTGCTGGCGGGCTACCTCTCTCGCCGGATCGGCGAGAAGACCAAGGGACGCGCCTGGTACGAGTCGAAGTTCATCCCGAAGATCGGCCCATGGGCGCTGTACGGGCTGCTGTTCACCATCGTGGTCCTGTTCGCGCTTCAGGGTGAGCAGATCACCTCCCGTCCGTGGGACGTCGCACGGATCGCCCTGCCGCTGCTGGTCTACTTCGCCGTCATGTGGGGCGGCGGCTACCTCCTCGGCGCCGTCATGCGCCTGGGCTACGAACGCACCACCACCCTCGCGTTCACCGCCGCAGGCAACAACTTCGAACTGGCCATCGCCGTCGCGATCGCCACCTACGGCGCAGCCTCCGGGCAGGCACTGGCCGGTGTCGTCGGACCCCTCATCGAAGTCCCCGTCCTCGTCGGCCTCGTCTACGTCTCCCTCGCCCTGCGCAAACGCTTCACCCTGACCCCCGCCACCGACACCTCCAGCAGCACGAACTCATGACCACCGACACCCCCAGCGTCCTGTTCGTCTGCGTCAAGAACGGCGGCAAGTCGCAGATTGCCGCCGCCCTGATGCGCCGAGCCGCCGGCGACACCGTCGAGATCCACTCGGCCGGCACCAAACCCGGCACCGCCGTCAACGCGCTGTCCGCTGAGTCGTTGCAGGAGGTCGGCGTCGACATCACCGATCAGACACCGAAGGCCATCAACCCGGAACTCCTCGCCCGCGTCGACCTCGTCGTCACCCTCGGACGCGAAGCCGTCGTCGACGCGCCCGATGGCGTCCGCCTGGTCAACTGGGACACCGACGAACCCTCCGAACGCGGAATCGACGGCATCGAACGCATGCGGCTTGTGCGCGACGACATCGCCACCCGCGTCAACGCCCTCGCCGCCGAACTGGCCCCCACCCGGTAGTCGGCGACCGTCCCGGAAGTGCTGTTCATCTGCGTCCACAACGTCGGACGCTCGCAAATGGCAGCCGCACTCCACGCCCGCCATCGACGCCGACCGACACCTCCTCACCGGTGGAGTGAGATTTCAGCTGGGGATGCACCCGCTCAGCGTCATGATTCCGTCTGCCGGACCGACAGTTCTACCTTCCGGATCTTGCCGGCTGGTGTCATCGGCAGTTGGTCGACAATCTCGAATCGATCCGGAACCTTGTAGTGCGCCAGCATCCTTCGGCAAAGCGCAGTCAGTTCTTCCGTCTCGACGACCGCTCCGGGGGCGGGCACGATGAATGCGCAGCCCTTCTCGCCGAAGGTCGGATCGGGATAGCCGATCACAGCGGACATCAACACCGACGGATGGCTCGCCAGGACGTTCTCGATCTCAATGGGGTACACGTTGTACCCACCTCGGACGTACATCTCTTTGCTACGTCCGATCAGCGAGATGTGACCGTCCTCGGACATCGTCCCGACGTCGCCGGTGGCCAGCCAGCCGTCGGCGAGGAAGGTCGCCGCGGTCTCGGCGGGCATCTGCCAGTAGCCAGCGGCCACGCACTCCCCACGGAACTGCAACTCGCCGCTCGCGCCTGCGGCGACGGGGTTTCGGTCAGCGTCGACGATCCGCGCCTCGAAGTCGCCGATCGTGGTTCCGATGCTGTGGCCCACCTGATCGAGCGAGTCGGTGGGTGGGGAGATCACGCAGGCACCCGATGTCTCGGACAGGCCGTACAGGTTGGCCAGGCGGACGGACCCGTAGGCGGCCAGGACCTTCGCCGCCAGCGCAGGTTCGAGGTTCGACCCGCCGACCACACACAGCCGTACCGCCGAAGTGTCGACAGGGGTGGTCGGCGCGGCTTCCAGCAATATCGCGTACATGGTCGGGACGCCGCCGATGATCGAGACGGGCGTGCGGCGCATCACCGCGTGGACCAGGTCGGGACGGAACCGCGGAACGATCGCGATCCCCCCGCCCACGACGAGCGCGGCACCGAAGGAAACGGTCAGGCCTCCGACGTGGTTCATCGGCAGCGCGGAGAGGGTGACGTCCGCGGCGGTCTGTGAGAACCGCTCGGCCTGTGCTGTCGCCGAGGCAAGCAGGCTGCGGTGGGTGAGTATTGCACCCTTCGGGGTGCCGGTGGTGCCGGAGGTGTAGAGGATCACCACCGGGTCGTCGGGCCGTACTAGTGCCGCGGCGGCAGCGACCGATTCCGAGTCCACTGTCGTGGCGGCGACGTCTTCCCAGCGCAGTTCGCTGGTGAACGTGTCCGCACCGCGCATGATCAGGTGCTCGAGGTCGGGGAGCTGGGGGCGGATCGCGTTCAGGAAGGGCTCGAATGCGAACTCTTGTGCCTGCGCGTCGCAGATCAATATGCGCGCGCCCGACTGGCCGAGCATGTGCACGAACTCACGTTCGCGGTAGACGATGTTGAGCGTGACCAGTATCGCGCCGATCTTCGCGGTGGCCAGGTAGGCCACCATCCAGTCCACCGAGTTGATGGCGGCGATGGCGATGCGGTCACCGTGACCGATCCCCAGCCGCAGCCAGGCGGTGGCGATCCGGTCGACGCGATCCTCGAACTCGGCGAAGGTCACCGTGTCGTCGTCGGTGTGCAGGAACGCCGCGTCCGGAGTGGCCGCGGCGACCTTTCCCAGTAGCCCGTGCAGGGTGGTATCGGCGGTCCAGTTGCTCATGTGCGAGTCCATATGCGAGTCCAATTCGACCAGGTGCAGGGCGTGGTCCGCCTCACACGATAGTTGTGATGAGTGCCACTCTACGACGCTTTTTGAAACTAAGCAAGCGTGCTTGCTTAGTTTCTCCGAGTGTGTCATCGTGGAGGTCGGTGACGGCGACAGTCCAGGTCGGACTGGGTTTCGCGCACCACCCAGCCATGACGTCCAGCAGAATCGGACCTCGAAGGGATCGGCCCAATATGACCTCGACTAACTCGGCCCCGCTGCGAATCGGAAACTGCTCCGGCTTCTACGGCGACCGGCATTCCGCGATGACTCAGATGCTTACCGGCGGGGAGATCGACGTGCTCACCGGCGACTACCTCGCCGAGTTGACCATGCTGATCCTGGCCCGCGATCGTGCGAAGAACCCCGCGGCCGGCTACGCCAAGACATTCCTCCGGCAGATGGAGGAGTGCATGGGTCTGGCACTGGATCGCGGGGTGCGGATCGTGGTCAACGCGGGCGGCGTCAATCCGGCTGGCCTGGTGCAAGCTCTGCGCACCGTCGCCGACTCGCTGGGCGTGGCGCCCCGCATCGCCCACGTCGAAGGCGACGACGTCACCTCGCGCGCAGCCGAGCTGCAGCTCGGCACCCCACTCTCGGCCAATGCGTACCTCGGCGGATTCGGTATTGCGGCTGGCCTCGACGCCGGCGCCGACATTGTGGTCACCGGCCGGGTCACCGACGCTTCCCTCGTCGTCGGACCTGCGATCAGCCACTTCGGGTGGGGAAGGCAGGATTACGACCAGCTCGCGGGAGCCGTCGTCGCCGGACACATAATCGAGTGCGGCACCCAGGCGACAGGCGGCAACTTCTCCTTCTTCACCGAGATCCCCGACCTGATGCGGGCCGGCTTCCCGATCGTGGAGCTCGACGCCGACGGCAGCTGCGTCGTCACCAAGAACCCCGGGACCGGCGGGGCCGTCACCGTGGAAACGGTTCTGGCACAGCTGCTTTACGAGGTCACCGACGCGCGCTACCCCGGACCGGACGTCACCACGCGCCTCGACTCGATCCAACTCGCTGATGCCGGGCCGGACCGGGTCCGCATCGACGGAGTCCGCGGGGAGGCGCCGCCGCCGGATCTGAAGGTCTCACTCAACAGTATCGGCGGCGTCCGCAACGAGGTGACGGTGGTGCTGACCGGTCTCGACATCGACGCCAAGGCCGATCTGGTGCGCCGTCAGGTCGAGGACGCGCTGCCCGCGCGGCCCGCCGAGCTGTCCTGGCAGTACGTGCGGACCGACGGGCCCGATGCCGACACCGAGGAGCTGGCCAGCGCCCGACTCACCGTCGTCGGCCGCGACAGCGACCCCGACGTGGTCGGCCGCAGGTTCTCGAACGCCGTTGTCGAACTCGCGCTGGCGTCAGTGCCCGGATTTCACCTGACCTCGCCGCCGTCCGCCGGGCAGGCCTACGGGGTGTTCACTCCGGGCTACATCCCGCAGAACACCGTCGACCACATCTGCGTGCTGCCCGACGGCGAGCGGGTGACTATCGCCGCACCGGACCTCACCGCCGAGCTGGCGCCCGCCCACACCGATCGCGGCGGCGCCACCGAAGGGTCGGCGACCGCCAGCGAGCACGGCCCGACGCGGCGGGTGCCGTTGGGCACGGTCGCCGGAGCGCGCAGCGGAGACAAGGGCCCCAACGCGAACATCGGCGTATGGGTCCGCAGCGAGGCAGCCTTCGGCTGGCTCTCGGACGTACTCACCATCGCCGAACTCAGGCGGATGCTGCCCGAGTGCGCGGAGCTGGCGGTGACCCGCACCGTCCTGCCCAACCTGCGCGCGGTGAACTTCGTCATCGCCGGGATTCTCGGGAAGGGCGTGGCCTACAACGCGCGTTTCGATCCGCAGGCCAAGGCGCTGGGCGAATGGCTGCGCTCCCGCACGATCGACGTCCCCGAATCCCTTCTGCCCGAATCCCTTCTCCCCGAATCCCGTAACCCCGAGGTTGAACGATGACCACACTCCGCACCAGTATCGACACCGACTCGATCGAGTACCGCGACGCAACGGACTCGATGCTCGAGAAGATCGCCGGCATCGAGCGCGAACACGACAAGGCACTGGCCGGCGGCGGCGCCAAGGCGGTGGCCCGACACCATGATCGCGGCAAGATGACCGCCCGCGAGCGCATCGAGTTGCTGCTCGACTCAGACGCACCCTTCCTGGAGCTGTGCCCGCTGGCGGCCTGGGGGTCGGAGTTCAACGTGGGTGCCGGGGTCGTCTCGGGCATAGGTGTCGTGAGCGGCGTGGAATGCATGATCATCGCCAACGACCCCACCGTTCGGGGCGGTTCACTCAATCCGTGGACGATGCGCAAGACAATCCGGATGGCTGATATTGCCCGCGAGAACCGTCTGCCGATCATCAATCTCGTCGAGTCGGGCGGCGCCGACCTTCCCACCCAGAGGGACCTATTCATTCCGGGCGGCGCGATGTTCCGCAATCTGACGCAACTCTCGGCCGCCGGGATTCCGACGATCGCGCTGGTCTTCGGCAACTCCACAGCAGGCGGCGCGTACATCCCCGGCATGAGCGATCACATCGTGATGATCGAGGACCGCTCGAAGGTTTTCCTCGGTGGCCCTCCGCTGGTCAAGGCAGCGACCGGCGAGATAACCGACGACGAGTCACTCGGTGGCGCCGCGATGCACGCGAGGGTCTCCGGACTTGCCGACTACTACGCCCTCGACGAACAGGATGCGATCCGGATCGGTCGGCAGATCGTCTCTCGGCTCAACTGGACCAAGGCAGGCCCAGCGGTCGCCAGCGGCCACACAACCGCCGACGTCGTGCCCCCTCGGTATGACGAGGAGGAACTGCTCGGCATCGTTCCGCCGGATCTGAAGATCCCGTTCGATCCGCGCGAGGTGATCGCCCGCATCGTCGATGGGTCGGACTTCGACGAGTTTAAGGCCCAGTACGGCACCTCGCTGGTAACCGGGTGGGCCCGCCTGCACGGTTACCCGGTCGGGATCTTGGCGAACGCCCGTGGAGTCTTGTTCTCCGCCGAGGCGCAGAAGGCCACCCAATTCATTCAGCTCGCCAACCGGTCGAACACCCCGCTGCTGTTTGTGCACAACACCACCGGGTACATGGTGGGCAAGGAATACGAGCAGGGCGGGATCATCAAGCACGGCGCCATGATGATCAACGCGGTCGCCAACTCCACCGTGCCGCACCTCTCACTGCTGATCGGCTCGTCCTACGGTGCCGGGCACTACGGCATGTGCGGGCGAGCGTTCGATCCGCGGTTCGTGTTCAGCTGGCCGAGTATGCGCTCGGCCGTCATGGGCGGCGCCCAACTCGCGGGCGTGATCTCGACAGTCAGTCGGGCTTCGGCGCTGTCGCAAGGCAAGTCCTTCGACGAGACGGCCGACGCCGCCGCACGCGCCGCCATCGAGGAGCAGATCGACTCCGAATCGCTCCCGGTCTTCCTGTCCGGACACCTCTACGACGACGGCGTCATCGACCCGCGCGACACCAGGACCGTCCTCGGGCTGAGCCTGTCTGCCATCCACTCCGCACCCATCGAAGGCGCCACCTCCTTCGGCGTCTTCCGAATGTGAGCCCGCAATGACCACCACCACAGACACCACCCGACCAGACACCACCACCCGGCCCGTCACCACCGTCCTGGTCGCCAACCGCGGCGAGATCGCCCGCCGCGTGTTCGCAACCTGCCGGCGTCGCGGACTCGGCACAGTCGCCGTGTTCTCCGATGCGGACGCGAACAGCCCCCACATCGCCGAGGCCGACGTGGCCGTCCGGCTGCCGGGCTCCACACCCGGTGAGACGTATTTGCGCGGTGAACTGATCATCGCCGCTGCCCTCGCGGCAGGCGCCGACGCCGTCCATCCCGGCTACGGATTCCTCTCCGAGAACGCCGAATTCGCCCACGCAGTCCACGACGCGGGACTGACGTGGATCGGCCCGCCGGTCAAGGCCATCGAACTGATGGGATCGAAGGTCGAGTCCAAGCAGATGATGGTCGAGGCCGGTGTCCCGGTCTTGGGCCGCCTCGATCCCGCCTCGGTCACCGAGCGCGACCTGCCGGTGCTGATCAAGGCATCCGCCGGCGGCGGCGGCCGCGGCATGCGCATCGTTCGTGACCTGACGCAGCTGGACTCCGAATTCGCGAACGCTGCACGTGAGGCCGAGTCGGCGTTCGGCGATGCCACCGTGTTCTGCGAGCGCTACATCGAGGCGGGCCGGCACATCGAAGTGCAGGTGATGGCCGACATTCACGGGACTGTGTGGGCCGTCGGGGAACGCGAATGCTCTATCCAGCGCCGCCACCAGAAGGTGATCGAGGAAGCCCCCTCGCCGTTGGTGGAGCGGATCGGCCCGCAGATGCGCGAGCGTCTGTTCGATGCCGCGCGCAAGGCGACGGCATCCGTCGCCTATGTCGGTGCGGGCACCGTGGAGTTCCTTGCCGACAACAACGGTGACTTCTTCTTCCTCGAGATGAACACCCGCCTGCAGGTTGAGCATCCGGTCACCGAATGCACCACCGGGCTCGACCTCGTGTCGCTGCAACTCGACGTCGCCGCCGGTCTGCCGCTGCGCGGGGACGAACCCACGACCACCGGTCACTCCATCGAGGTCCGGCTATACGCCGAGGACCCGGCCCATCATTGGCAACCTCAGGCCGGAATCCTGCATCGGTTCGAGGTTCCGGGTGTGCGAACCGAATTCGATCTGCTTCGGGAGCCCGGTATCCGCCTCGACTCCGGCGTCGTCGACGGTGTCGAGGTAGGTGTCCACTACGACCCGATGCTGGCCAAGGTGATTTCCTACGCTCCGACTCGTACCGAGGCCGCCCGAATCCTGGCGGTGGCTCTCACCCGGGCTCGTGTGCACGGTCTGCGCACGAATCGGGACCTGCTGGTGCGCACCCTGATGCATCCGGCGTTCCTGGCCGGGGAGATCGACACCGCGTTCTTCGATCGGTCCGGACTCGACGCACTTGCTGCACCACTCCTGTCGGCCGCAGCCGAGCAGACCGCGGCGATCGCTGCAGCCCTCGCCGAGGCCGCCCGCGCCCGCCGCGACGCGGCGGTGGGCGCTGCTGCACCGAGTGGGTGGCGGTCCGTCGGACGGGCCATGCAGCACCGACACTTCGTCACCGACGCCAACGAGTACGACGTCGGCTATCGCTACGACCGGACCGGTCTCGTGCTGGCCGAACAGTCGATGCCCGCGGCAGTCGACGCGGTGTCCGTGGTCTCGGCGACACCGACCTCGGTCCTCCTCGAAATCAACGGTGTGACACAGACTTTCGGCATCGCCCGGTACGACTCGGGCGCACAGGACGGGCCGCTGTACATCGACACGGCACGTGGTGCCCTCACCTTGCAGCCGGTACCGCGGTTCACTGATCCGTCGCAGGCGACCGCCGAGGGTTCGTTGCTCGCGCCCATGCCCGGTTCCGTCATCCGACTTGCGGTCGTGCCCGGCGACTTGGTGGAGAAGGGGCAGCCGATCCTGTGGATCGAGGCGATGAAGATGGAACACGCCGTCAACTCCGCCGTCGCCGGTCGGGTGACCGAAGTGCTCGTGACCGAGGGGAGCCAGGTCGAGGTCGGCGGGTTGCTGGTGGTCGTGACCGCTGATGACGGCGCCGATGCCGACGAGGCCACAGCATGACCGGCACCGAACAGCCGCTGGTGCAGGTCGAAATCGATCGCGGCATCGCGACGCTGACGCTCGACTCGCCGCACAACCGCAATGCCCTGTCCGAACGTCTCGTCGGCGAACTGCTCGCCGGGATCACCCAGGCGGCCGACGACGACGAGGTCCGCACCGTCGTGCTCACCCACACTGGCAGCGCCTTCTGCGCCGGAGCGGACCTGTCCGCTGCCACCGCGACCTCGGGGCCCGAGCAGGATCCGGCGCGGCATCGGGCCGAGCAGATGGTCGAAGTGATGCGAGCCATCATCACCTGCCCCAAGCCCGTAGTCGGTCGGATCGACGGGCACGTGCGGGCCGGCGGCATGGGTTTGGTGGCCGCCTGCGACATCGTGGTTGTCGGTCCCGGCGCGACATTCGGCCTGACCGAGTCGAGGCTTGGCCTGGCTGCCTCGGTGATCTCGCTGACGGTGCTGCCTCGGCTGACTTCGAGGGCAGCGTCGCAGCTGTTCCTCACCGGTCAGACCTTCTCCGCTGCCCGCGCCTTGGACATCGGACTCGTTTCGATGGTCGTCGACGACCCGGCTGCTGCGGTGCAGGAGTTGTGCGTGAGTTTGTCGGCGTGCTCGCCGCAGGGGTTGCGGGAATCGAAATCTCTCGTCAATCGTACGATGACGGCCGAGATTGAACGGTCGTCCGACCGTGTCATCGAACAGTCGGCAAGACTGTTCCACAGCGAGGAGGCCAGGGAAGGGATGAGCGCATTCCTGCAGAAGCGACCACCTCGGTGGGCGGGATGACCGTCAGCACAACTCTGTCGCGTGAAGAGAAGAACAAGCTGACGCGGCAGAAGCTGCTGGACGCGACCATCGACTGCCTGGTGACCCATGGCTGGGCCACCACGACCGTCGGCCTGATCGCCAAGGAGGCCGGCATCAGCCGTGGCGCCCTCCAGCATTACTACCGCACTCGTGAAGACATCATCACCGCCGCCCTCGACCACCTGTGGACGGATAGCACGCGCCGGATCACGGCGGAATTGAGCGAGCCTACCGCCGGGGTGAGTCGCGAGGAACACGTCGTTGACCTCCTCTTCGACCACTACGCGGGGCCGGTGTTCAAGGCCGCGCTTCAGGTGTGGACGGCCGCCGCGACGGCTCCGGAGCTGCGCGCTCGCGTGGTACCCCTGGAAGTGGAATTCGGGCGTAGCGCGCACGCGATCGCGGTCGAGTTCCTCAATGCCGACGACTCGGACCCCCGCACCCACCGGCTCATCGAGATCACCCTGGACATGGCGCGCGGCCTCGGTCTGGCCGACACACTGACCGACGACTCGAAACGCCGCGCGGCCATCGCAAAGGCCTGGGCCCAGGAACTCCGGACGATCAAAACACTCCCTACCGAGTAGCCCGCCCCCGTGCGCGACGCCACCTGGCATACACCGCCGGTGGCGCGTTGGGGCAGCTGGCTTCCGGGGTTCGCACTCCGCAGCGCGGGAAGCTCTCGGAATCGACGCGGAAGACCGCTCCTCGCGCACCGACCTACTCCTCAATCCGGTGGGTGTCGATGAGGGCCTTGAGTTCGTGGAAGGCACTCACACGCGCGGTCACCACGTCAGCGGCTTCGGAGGGTGTTTCAGTCGGCGCCGTCCCGGGGCTGTAGAGAATCGGACTGAGACGATCGCGCAGTTCGTCGCGTCGCTTCGCCATTTCGATATTCTCGCGGTCTTCCTGGAGGGCTCGATCGATGTCGCTCGCTTGCTGAGCGCACCTTTCAATGAGCTCCACACGCTCATTGACCGACTCTTCCCGTTGTGCCAGCAGCCGCTTCGCATCGTGAAGCATCTGGTTGTCGGACTGAGTGAAGTTTTTGATCGAGGCGGCGTCCGCCGTCACGCTTCGGATCTCTTGGGCACGGCGCAAGTTGTCCGCAATCGCCTCGAGATCGGCCCGGAAGTCGAATTTGGCGGGGTCCCCTAACCAGCCGGCGCGAGCAGCCTCGGATGCGGCGATGCTCGACACCGAAGCTTCAGCTGACTTGTACAGCCGGAAACCGGCGGGACCGAAGCTCGCTTCCTGCTCTCGGGCCATGACTTCCCGGCGGCGCGCTTCTTCCTTGTCTCGCTGATCCGAGCGCCACACCCAGGCGGCAAGAGCGGCCCAGCCAATCAGCCACAACGCCTCGAAAACCCAGCCTGTCACCGCCCGCGCTGTTGACGGGTTGCCTGCGCCCGACTGCACCGCTATCCACGTTCCGAGAAAGTACGGCCAGGCAACCGCCATGAACGCGATGACTAGGAGGGAACCCCATACAACGAGCATGAAGGAGCTGCTGTCGTCGGCGCTGGCCTTGGTTGAACCCATTCGCGAGATTCTACTGATGCCCCCTGACAGACTCCGATGATGCGGAACACCGGCAGTGCTCGGCTGGCAAACGGTTTTGACGTCATCGTCGTCGGCGGCGGAACGTCGGGAAGCGTCCTGGCCGCACGGCTCTCCGAAGACCCCGACCATCGGGTCCTCCTGATGGAGGCGGGCGGTTCTGACGTCGACTATCCCGACGACGTCCGTCGCCCCGAACGCGCCGGTCGAGTGGTCTTCCGGCCGGGTCGCCGCGCCTCTCGCCAACTAGTCAGGATGCGGGACGCCACCGTCCCCACGCCAATACTGCGGGGCACGATCTTGGGTGGGACGTCGGCAATCAACTACATGGCGGCCGTCCGGGGCATGCCGGAAGACTTTGATCGGTGGGCCGCCCTGGGATGTACCGGTTGGGCCTGGGATGACGTGCTCCCCTACTTCAAGAAGGTAGAAACCGACCTGGATTTCGGTGGCGGCGAATTCCACGGTTCCGCGGGCCCGATGACGCTGCGCCGATGGCCCGAAAGCGAGTACACCGGCATCCACCGCGCCTTTGCCGAGGGCCTCGACGAACTTGGCGTACATCACAGCGACGACGTCAACGACCGCGCTGATCTTCCCGGTCACGGTTCTTTTCCCGGTACCGTGACCGACGACGGCCACCGGCGACTGACGGTCAGTCAGGCCTATCTCACGCCCGACGTGCGCCACCGTCCGAATCTGACCATTCGAACCGACTCGCCCGTCGCACGGATTCTCGTCGACGGTGACCGGGCCCGGGGAGTCGAACTGGTCGACAGATCGCGAATCGAGGCTGCGGAGACGATCCTCAGCGCGGGAGCGTTCGAGTCTCCCAAGCTGCTGATGCTGTCCGGAATCGGACCGCCTACCGCGCTGCGAGGCCACGGCATCGCCGTCCAGCACGAGCTGCCCGGGGTCGGGCAGCACCTCGAAGATCATGTGGCAGTGCGGCTGACCTACCGCGCGCCCTACCGAAGCGCACTGGACGGCAGCCCCGCGAAGTGCATTTGGATCAGCGCCAGCGGCGACCCTGACAACGTGGATTTTCACGTGCTGCCCATCCCGGTGGCGGGTAGCCGGGTGCTGGGCGAAATCTCGACGGTCCTGGTGTTCAACCTCAATCCGACCACCACCGGCTCGGTGGGTCTGCGCTCCGCCGATCCCTTGGCGCGACCGGTGGTCGATCTGAACTTCCTGACCTCCGAGACCGACCTCGCCAGCCTGCGTCACCCGCTGGCACGGCTCGCCGAGTGGGAGAGGACCGCCGCCTTCATCGGGTGGGGCGGGCGCAGAGTGGTACCGCGCACAATCCCGCAGACGGTCGAGGGCATCCGCAGGCTCAAACGCGCGACCGCGACGAGCTACTTCCATCAGGTCGGCACCTGTGCCATGGGGCCCGAGGCCGACCCAACCGCCGTCGTCGACACCGACTGCCGTGTCCACGGTGTCTCCGGGCTTAGGGTTGTCGACGCCAGCGTGATGCCCAAGATCATTCGCGGCAACACCTACCTGTGCTGTGTCATGGTGACCGAGCGGGTCGCCGACGCGATCGGTGGCCGCTAGCCGGGATTGACCCCCGGAAGCCCCTCGCCGGCGACGATTCGTCGGCGATGATGGACCGATGACCGAGACCGACTCCCCCGCCGTACTCGTCGAGCGAGACGGGCACGTGTGCGTGTTGACCATCAATCGACCCGAGGCCCGCAACGCGATCAACGGTCCGGTGACCGACGCGCTCGGCGTCGCTTTGCATGAGGCCGACGCCGACCCGGAGGTCCGTGCGATCGTCGTGACCGGCGCTGGCGACAAGTCGTTCTGCGCGGGCGCCGACCTCAAGGCGCTATCGCGCGGCGAGAATATCGGGCCCTCCGACGCCGCGCACCAACGGTGGGGATTCGCGGGCATGGTCAGCCATCCGATCAGCACGCCGATCATCGCCGCGGTCAACGGCACCGCCCTGGGCGGCGGTACCGAACTCGTCCTTGCCAGTGATCTGGCCGTTGCCGCTGACACCGCCACCTTTGGGCTCCCCGAGGTCAAGCGCGGCCTCTTCGCCGCCGCCGGCGGCGCATTCCGGATCGTCGACGCGGTTCCAAAGAAGGTCGCGATGGAGTTGCTGCTGACCGGACGCCCGATCACCGCCGAGCAAGCCCTGACGTACGGACTGATCAACCAGGTCGTCCCGTCCGCCGAAGTGCGCTCGGCAGCGGTGGCGCTGGCCTCGGAGATTGCCGCCAATGCTCCCCTTGCGGTGCAGGCGTCAAAGCGGTTGGCGCAGCGAATCGTCGACGGCGAGCTTGTCGGCGACGCCGCGCTGTGGGCCGCCAACACGACTGAACTCGGCATCGTCTTCACCAGTCGCGACGCGAGGGAAGGGCCACGGGCCTTCGCCGAAAAGCGGACGCCGGTCTGGGAGGCTCGCTAATCGACTGCGTCACTTTCGAGTCGCCCTGATTGTTTTGGGAGACAAAGCGACTCGGTTGTGCCACGGTGGAAAGACCCCGACCGTCGGGAATCACTGTGAACGGAGACCATCATGACCATCATTGAGGCGTCTACCGAATTTCTCGCGCGCTCCACCACCACGACCACCGTGGGCTTCATCGGCTACATCATCATTGGTGCACTAGCGGGTTGGATCGCGGGCAAGATCGTCAAAGGCGGCGGATCGGGAATCCTGCTGAACATCGTCATCGGTGTGATCGGCGCCCTGCTGGGCGGCTGGCTGCTCAGTTTCTTCCTCGACACCGCAGGCGGAGGCTGGTGGTTCACCTTCTTCACCGCCATCTTCGGCTCGGTGATCCTCCTGTGGATCGTGGGCTTTGTGACCGGGAAGAACCGCGGCTAGACGACCACGCCGCGCGGCGCCACCGAGGTCACGACACCCACTGGACCAATTGCACGACGATCCCATTCGGGTCTTCGAACTGGCAATACCGCTCACCCCAGGGCTCGGTCTCCGGTGCGGTGACCACGGTGGCACCGGCGGCGCGCATCGACGCAAAGGCTTCGTCGATTTCCTCGACGACAAAGACGAGCAGCACCCCCTCCCCCGCGTCCCCCGCACGATTGGCCGGTTTGAACGTCTCGAGACCCGTCCGCAGGAAGATGATGTTCGGCCCACCGTCTGGATGCTCGGTCGAGACGAATCCATCTGCTTTCATCACAACGCGGTGCCCGATGTGATCGGCGAGGAACCGCGCGGACGCGTCAGGGTCGGAGACGTTGAGGGAGATCGCAGTCGAGGTAAGGTGCATGCGGAAGCCTTTCGCGTACTGTGTACTGGCAATCGTTATCGATACATCGTACGATAACTCTTACTCGTACACTATACGGGTTGGACGAGGAGCGGCGATGGACACGATCGACCTGTTGTGGCGCAACGAGATTCCCAGCAAGCGTCGGGGTCGTCCCCCCAAGTTCTCTACCGATCAGATCGTCGAAGCGGCGATCGCCGTTGCCGACCTGGCGGGCTCCTCTTTCTCACTGCGGGACGTCGCAGCACGGGTCGGTACTCCGGTGATGTCGCTCTACTCCTACGTCGACGGCCGCGAGCAGTTGATCGAACTGATGGCTGACGACACCCATGCGGCCATGTCACGCGGACCACTGGCCGGTGACTGGCGAGCACAACTGACCACCCTCGCCGACGACAACCTGCGGCTATTCGTCGAGCACCCCTGGCTCGCCGCCCTTGAATCCGAGCGCGCGATACTCGGCCCCGGCACCCTGGCCAAGTACGAGCACGAGCTCAGCGTCGTCGAACCGCTTGCGCTCCCCGACATCGAAAAGGATGCCATCCTCATCCTCATTCACGACTTCGCCCGCGCCAACGCACGGTCGATGGCCGCGGCCGCCCGGGAGCGCGTAGCGGAAAGTCCGCAGGAGTGGTGGGAGCGCGAGGGCGCCAAGCTCGCCGTGCTCGGCATCGAAGCCCGCTTCCCGCTGGCCACCCGGGTCGGAGCCGCCGCCGGCGAAGCTCAGGGCGCCGCTCGCGACGCGGAGACCGCCTACCGGTTTGGACTGCAGATCATCCTCGACGGCGTCGGCTCGCGCCTCGAACCACTTCCCTCTTCCATCAGCGACGAATAGGCCACCACGCATGCCAGCAAACCTCCCAGCACAGACTCATCCCGCTGACTCGCACGAGCTGATCCGCGTCGTCGGCGCCCGGGTGAACAACCTTCGCGATGTGAGTGTCGAACTCCCCAAACGCCGTCTGACGGTGTTCACCGGGGTGTCCGGCTCCGGCAAGAGTTCCCTGGTGTTCGGCACGATCGCCGCCGAGTCGCAGCGGTTGGTCAACGAGACCTACAGCGCATTCGTGCAAGGGTTCATGCCCTCGCTGAGCCGTCCCGACGTCGACGTGCTCGACGGCCTGACCACGGCGATCATCGTCGACCAGGAACGCATCGGCGGAAACCCGCGCTCGACCGTCGGCACGATCACCGACGCGAACGCCATGCTGCGCATCCTGTTCAGCCGCTGCAGCGAACCCTACGTCGGGCCGTCGACGGCCTTCTCCTTCAACGTGCCCACCGTGAGCGGTGGTGGCGCCATCAAGGTGGGCGAGAAGAAGGCCAAGAAGGCGAGCTTCGAGAGCCTGGGCGGCATGTGTCTGCGCTGCGAGGGCATGGGCGCGGTCTCCGACGTCGATCTCACCGAGGTCTACGACGAGACGAAGTCGTTCAACGACGGCGCCATCAAAGTCCCGGGCATCACGCCCGACGGGTGGTACGGGCGCGTCTACGGCGGTTCCGGCTTCTTCGACCCCGACACGCCGATCAAGGACTTCACCGCCGAGCAGCTCGACGCACTCCTCTACCGGGAGTCGACCAAGATCAAGGTCGACGGAATCAACATCACCTACGAGGGCATCATCCCGCGGATCCGCAAGTCGATGCTCGCCAAGGACATCGATTCGGTCCAACCGCATATCCGGGCGTTCATCGAGCGCGCAGTCACCGCCACCACCTGCCCCGAATGCGACGGGACCCGCCTGGCCGAGCATGCGCGCACCGCCACCATCGGCGGGATCAGCATCGCTGACGCCTGCCGGATGCAGATCAGCGACCTCGCCGACTGGATCCGGGGGCTCGACGAGCCCACGGTGACGCCGTTGCTGGCCAACCTCGGTCAGGCCCTGGACTCCTTCGTCGAGATCGGCCTGGGCTACCTGACCCTGGAACGGCCCACCGGCACCCTGTCCGGCGGCGAGGCGCAGCGCACCAAGATGATCCGGCATCTCGGTTCATCGCTGACCGACATCACCTACGTCTTCGACGAACCGACCGTCGGACTGCACCCGCACGACATCACCCGGATGAACGAGCTGCTGTTGCGCCTCCGCGACAAGGGCAACACGGTGTTGGTCGTCGAGCACAAGCCCGAGGCGATCGCGATCGCCGACCACGTCGTGGACCTGGGACCCGGCGCCGGTATCGGCGGCGGGACGATCTGTTTCGAGGGGACCGTCGAGCAGCTGCACACCAGCGACACCCTGACCGGCCGCCACCTTGGCGATCGCGCCACACTGAAGGATTCGGTGCGGGCACCACGGGGCGCGCTCGAAGTGCGCGGGGCAACGACGAACAACCTCGACGACGTCGACGTCGACATCCCGTTGGGCGTGCTCACCGTGATCACCGGGGTGGCCGGATCCGGCAAAAGCTCGCTGATCCACGGATCGGTCGCGCCGCGCGACGACGTGGTGACCATCGACCAGACGGCGATCCGGGGCTCCCGGCGCAGCAACCCCGCCACCTACACCGGGCTCCTCGAACCGATCCGGAAGGCATTCGCGAAGGCCAACAACGTCAAGCCTGCGCTGTTCAGCGCCAACTCGGAAGGGGCCTGCCCGACCTGCAAAGGGAACGGCGTCATCTACACCGACCTCGCGACGATGGCCGGCGTGGTCACCCCCTGTGAGGAATGCGGGGGGCGACGCTTCCGCCCGGAGGTCCTCGAATACACCCTCGGCGGCCGCGATATCAGCGAAGTGCTCGCCATGTCGGTAGACCAGGCGCTGTCCTTCTTCGGCGGCGCGGACGAGGGTGCCAGTGCGGCGAAGATCCCCGCCGCACACAAGATTGCGACCAGACTCGCCGACGTCGGCCTGGGGTACCTGCGGATCGGGCAGCCACTGACGACGCTGTCCGGCGGTGAGCGCCAGCGCCTCAAGCTCGCCGCGCGGATGAGCGAGGACGCCGGGGTCTACATCCTCGACGAGCCCACGTCCGGCCTGCACCTGGCCGATGTCGACAACCTGCTCGCACTGCTCGACCGCCTCGTCGACGGCGGCAGGTCGGTCATCGTCATCGAGCACCACCAGGCGGTAATGGCGCACGCCGACTGGATCATCGATATCGGCCCGGGCGCGGGCCATGACGGCGGGAGGATCGTCTTCGAGGGAACACCGGCGCAGCTGGTGGAGTCACCGACGACGCTGACGGGTCGTCATCTGGCCGACTATGTCGGCGGCAAGGAATAGCGCGATGGTCAACCGCCTGGCCGCAGTCACCGCAGCGACCGCCACTGCTGCAGCACTCCTACTCGGTGTGGCGGCCGCGCCGGCCCACCCCCGGATCGGCTACGGCGCGGGCTCGGGCGCGCGCGTCGCGACGCTGCCGGGCGCATTCGGGGCGGCATCGTGGTCGACGGGCTTCCTGCGCGGCACCGTCTGCGCTGCGCCGAATGTCTGCACCCCGATCCAGTACTACAACGTCGGCGACTTCCTGGGCGGGCAGACCGGGTTGGCCAGCCTCAACGACGGCGAGCGCAAAATCGACCAATGGATGCGGCGCACCCCGGGCAAGAAGGTCGTCATGGGGCACTCACAGGGCGCCTTGGTGATCTACAAGTGGCTGCGCGACCATTCCTTCGACCGGACCGGCCCACCACCGAGCGAACTGAGATTCATCGCGCTGGCATCCTCGGAGCGCCGCGTCACCGGGTACGCCCTCTTCGACCCCACCGGGATGTATGCCGCCCGGAAGCCGTTCGGAATGGGGCTGCCTGCCAATACGCCCTACCGGGTTCTCGACGTGTGCATCAAGTGGGACGGCTGGTGCTACTGGGTGCCAGGCGACCCTCGCTCCAAGAGAGGTCAGAACACCCTTCACCTGGAGTACGGCAAGGTCGACGTCAACGATCCGGCCAACAAGGTCGACGTCCGGGGGGCGGTGACCTACGTACTGGTGCCGGCCCCTAAGGGGTGGGATCACCGCTAACGTCGAGCGGCGGCCCGATCAACGACCAGCTGCCGACGGGGACGCAGCCTGGGCTAGGTTGGACATATACGGCAACCAGCATCGGAGAGGCGGCGCGTGCTCGGCATCATCCTGCTCGTCATCGGCCTGGTCGGACTGACCCTGACCGTGTTGTCACTCATCGGGATCGACCTCGATACCGCGGTCGACCTCCACGTCCACGCCGGTGACTCCGGCGTCGGCCTGCTTTCGCTCCTCACCCCGTTCGTCACCGGCTTCGGCCTGATCGCCGGCGGCCTCATGGTGCTCGGCGACACTCCGGCGCTGCCCGCCGTCGGTGCCGGGGCGCTGACCGGAATCGTTCTCGCCGCGATTGCCGGCGTCCTGCTGTCGTACCTCGTCAAGGCGGGCACCGAGCTCCCCAGTATCGACCTCGTCGGGTCGCGGGTCCGGGTCGTCGAGCCCGTCGGCCCGACCCACCTCGGGACCGGCGAGGTGCTGACCGAGACCGGGGCGCGCCAAATATCGCTGACCGCCGACGAGGACTACGTCCTCGGCGACATCGTCCGAATCACCGGCAAGCTCGACGACCGCAACGTCTACCACGTCCAACAACTCCCCTACGACCAACTGTCCTAAGGAAGGAATCCTCCACCCATGTCGATCCTGTTCCCCGCCGTCGGCGCCGCGGTCGTGCTGATCGTGCTGTTCGTCCTGCTGTTGCTGTCGCGCTACCGGGTGCCCGGCGCCGAGGAGGCGTTCATCGTCACCGGAACCGGCAAGGGCCACCAGGGCAAGGTCTACCGCGGCACCGGCACCTTCGTCCTGCCCGTCGTGCAACGCGCCACCCGGGTCCAGCTCTCGTCGGTCAAGGCGGACCTCGACACCTCCACGCCGGCGAACGACGGCATCGAGTTGAAGGTGCGCGGCGTGGCCGTGGTCAAGGTGGGCGACACCCCCGAGGACATCCTCAAGGCCGGACCGCGTTTCGGCGACGACCTGCAGCGGGTCAATGCGCTGGTCACCGAGCAGTTGTCCGGCGAACTGCGCTCCATCGTCGGCACCATGACCGCCAAGAGCATCCTGGTCGACCGCCAACAGCTCGTCGACCAGGTCGCGCAGTCGATCAAAGAGATCCTGTCCAACCAGGGCCTCGTCCTCGACAGCTTCTCCATCAACGACGTGCAGGACTCCGACGGCCAGTACTTCAGCGACCTCGCTGCCAAAGAGCGGTCGGACCAGGCGGCGATCGCGGCCCAGTCCCGCGCCGTCGCGCACCGGGTCGCCGAGCAGAGCCGAATCGAGAACGAGCAGGCGATCATCGAGCAGCAGCGCGAGCTCGACATCCAGCGTGAAACCGCCCGACAGGCGACCGACCGTGCATCAGCCGAGGCCGATGCCGTACGTCCCCTCGTCGAAGCGGAGCGCCGCCGGGTGCAGGTCGAGAAGGACAACGAGGTGGCCGCCGAGCAGGCGAAGCTGCGCGACACCCAGCTCGATGCGGAAGTCCGCCGGCCGGCCGAGGCCGAGTTGTTTGCCGCCCAGCAGCGCGCGGCGGCCAAAAAGGCCGAGATCACCGCGGAGGCCGAGGCCCGTGCCGCCGGCATCCGGATCACCGGCGAGGCCGAGGCACAGGCACTGGAGCTGCGTGCCGAGGCGCTGGGCAAGTTGGACCAAGTCGGCCAGCTCGAACTCGTGCTGAGCAAGCTGCCCGACATCGTCCGCGCGGCCGCCGAGCCGCTGGGCGAGGCCAACATCACCCTCGTCGGCGACTCGGTCGACCCGCTGACCCGCAGCGCGGGCTCGGGTCTGGTCAGCAGCCTCGAAGTGATCCGCGGCTCCACCGGACTCGATATCGCGGGCCTGTTGAACGACCTCAGCGACAAGCTGGGCCAGGCGCCCAAGCCCTCGACCCCATCGGGCACCGCCACCGTCGACGCCTGAGGCCCAGGTAGGAGTCAGCGGTGACCGTCGCATTGGTGCTGGCCGGCGGGGCGAGCCTGGGCGCGGTGCAGGTCGGGATGCTGGCCGCGCTGGCCGAGCGCGACGTGGTGCCCGACCTGTTGGTCGGCACATCTGCCGGGGCACTCAATGCCGCCTACCTGGCAGGCCGGTCGTTGGACCAGAACACCGTGGCCGGACTCAGCGAGGTCTGGTGCGGACTGAGCACCTGGTCGGTCTTCCGGCCCGAACCGCGACGGGCGCTCGCGATGGTCGCCGGGCGCGGCGCCTCATTGTTCGGCGACCGCGGCTTGCGCGAGCTCGCCGAACGGCACCTCGACTTCGACCAGCTCCAAGACGCGGCGATTCCACTGTCAGTCGTCGCCACCGACCTGCTCACCGGCGAGAAGGTGGTCTTCCGGGACGGTTCGGCGGTGACGGCGATCCTCGCCAGCAGCGCTATTCCAGGGATCTCCCCCTCGGTGCGGCGCGACGGCCACGATCTGGTCGATGGCGGGCTGGCCGACAACGCGGCGATCTCCACCGCGATCGCCGCAGGCGCCGAACGCGTGTACGTCCTGCCCTGTGGATATCCCTGCGCGCTGGCCGAGGCCCCGCGCAGCGGTCTGGGCCGGATCGCCCAGGCGATGTCGCTGCTGACCCATCAGCGCTTGATCCACGACCTGGACCTGTACCGCCACCGGGCTGAATTGGTGGTGTTGCCGCCCCCGTGCCCGATCAGCATCAGCCCGATGGACTTTCGGCATGCCCCCGATCTGATCTCACGCGCGCGCGAAGCCGCCACCAGGTTCCTCGATATCGACGATGGGCTGCGCCGCGACCCCGTGGGTCACATCGCCATGCACACCCATCACAGATAGGCCGCCGTCCCGGTTGGAGAACGGGTACTTCAGCGGCGCTGACACTGACCGGCGGCGAGGCTAACGCTTGAGACCGTGGCGCCGCGCCACCATGGTGGTGACGACGCTGCGCGGGACGAGGCGCTTGAGCGCGAACACCAGCGGCGCATTGGATCCGACGGCATAGAACTCGCGGGGCGGGTCGGCCTCTATCGCCTTGATGATGGTCTTGGCGACGGCGGCTGGCGCAATGCCGGCCTGTTCGTTTGCGTCGAGGTGGGCGATCATGGTGTCGTAGTCCGCCCGGTAGGGCGAATCGTCGGCGATGTAGTGCGTGCGGCGCTCGCCGATCCCCGTCGCAATCGACCCGGGCTCGACGTGGGCCACCCACACGCCGAAGGGCGAGAGTTCCTGGCGAGCGGACATGGCGAAGCCTTTGAGCGCAGCCTTCGCGGCGCAGTAGGAGCCGCGGTGGGCCAGCGGGAAGCTCGCCAGCATCGACCCCACCGTGATGACCCGGCCGTATCCCTGTGCGCGCATGTGCGGGAGCAACGACTGGGTCAGCTGGACGGCACCGAACACGTTGGTCTGGAACAGCCGGTCGACGGCCTCGTCGGGGAGCTCCTCCATCGGCCCGGACTGGCTCTCCCCCGCGTTGTGGACCACGATGTCGACGTCGCCGGCGGCCTGGGCGCAGGCCCGAATCGATCCGCGGTCGGCGAGGTCGAGCGCGAGGTACTCGACGCCGTCGAGGCGCTGCGCGGCCGGGATCGCGCCGGGGTTGCGGCTGGTGCCCAGCACCCGGTAGCCGCGGGCGACCAGCGCCCGCGCCACTTCCAACCCGATCCCCGACGAAGCGCCGGTGACCAGTGCGGTCCGATCGGCCTGGGTCGATCCCGCCATGGAGTGTCCCTTCATCGGTGTGTACACGTCGACAACCGGTGATGGTAGCCGAGCGGCACGCCGGGGCCGGTCAGGCGGTGCCCTCGTCGGGCACACCCAGGCGCAGGTGTTCGATGTGGTAGACCGCTTGGTCGAGCAGCGCGGCCACGTGATCGTCGTAGAGGCGGTAGACGATGCTGCGCCCAGATCTGGTCCCCGTCACCAAGCCGAGCGCGCGCAGCAGGCGCAGCTGGTGCGACACCGCCGACTGCTCCATCCCGACCGCCTCGGCCAATTCGCCCACCGCGCAGGGCCCCTGCCGCAACCGGGTGAGCATCAACAACCGACTCGGAGTCGCGAGCGCCTGCAGAGTCTCGGCGACAGTGACGGCCGACGCCGGGTCCAACGCTGCCGCGGACGTCACCCTGCCCTGCACGCCATGGCCCATCAGTCAATCCTACCCTCCCCAATAGATGAAGAGGTCTTCATTTATACTCTGATGTCGTGACGCCGGATCCCCCGTCGCAGTCGTACACCCCCCGAGAGGGCCTGATGTCTACGCGCTCACTCTTTGCCGACCGGGACTACCGCCACCTCTTCACAGCGCAGATCGTGGCCCTGCTCGGCACCGGCCTGACCACCGTCGCACTGGGGCTGCTGGCATTCCAGCTGGCCGGACCGCGCGCCGGAGCCGTGCTGGGCACCGCGTTGACGATCAAAATGATGACCTATGTGCTGGTCGCCCCCGTCGCCGGCGGGTATGCCGATCGTGTGCCACGCCGCCGACTCCTCGTGCTGTTGGACCTCGTGCGGGCCCTGGTCGTGGTCGCGCTGCCCTTCGTCGGACAAATATGGCAGGTCTACATCCTCGTCGCTGTGCTGCAGACGGCATCCGCGGTGTTCACCCCGACGTTCCAGGCGGTGCTGCCCGACATCCTGCCCGACGAGCACGACTACACCCGTGCATTGTCCTATGCGCAACTGGCCTCGACGATGGAATCGCTGCTGTCCCCGCTGGTTGCGGGACTGCTGCTCGGCGTGATGAGCTTCCACTGGTTGTTCACCGGCACCTCGATCGGCTTCCTGGCGTCGGCGGCATTGGTCGCCTCCACCAGCATTCCCGATGCGACCCGGCGCGTTGGGTCGGGCGTGCGTGAGCGGGTTTTCGCCGGCATGCGACTCTTCGCCGCGACGCCTCGGCTGCGCGGGTTGATGGGGTTGAACCTGGCGGTCGCCGCAATCGGGGCGGTGGTCATGGTCAATACGGTCAACCTCGTCCAGGAATCGCTCGGGCGGCCCCAGGCTGATGTGGCCTGGGCGCTTGCCGCCAACGGTGCTGGCGTGATCGTGGCCGCGGTGGCCGCTCCGCCCCTATTGGGTCGGCTCTCCGAACGGACCGTCATGCTCACCGGGGCGGCCCTGTTGGTCGCCGCGGGTGGCGCGCTGGTGGCTCTGTCCGGTGGTGATCCGGACTGGACGGCCGTGCTGGGTGTTTGGGCGTTGATCGGTACGGGCACCGGGCTCGTGCTCACCCCGATCGGGCGCGTGCTGCGCCGCTCGAGCGCCCCGCGCGACCGACCCGCCCTGTTCGCCGCGCAGTTCTCGTTGTCCCACGCGTGCTGGCTGCTGGCCTATCCGATCGCGGGATGGGTCGCGACGGTCGCGGGCTTCACCGTGACCTGGACCATCCTCGGCGCACTCGCCGTTGCCGGGATGGCCATCGCAGTCCGGTGTTGGCCGAGAACGGACGCCGGGGCCACCGAGCACACTCATCCCGCCGACGGCTAGGACGGCGGCACCCCGGCCTCGCCCCCCGGCGCGGGGCCGGTGACGGCAATGGTGGAACTGCCGATCTCGATCACTTTGGCCGTTGCGATATCGAAGAAGATGCCGGTCACGGTGAGCTCGCGCTCTTCCTGGACGCGCAACACCACCGGGTGCGACCGCAGGCGCTCGACCTGCACGGCGACATTGACCATGCTCAGCTGGTCGGCTTCGCCGAACCCGGCCTCGGCCGCGGCCCGCCCCACCGGGTGGCCCGCCCGGAACTCGGCGAGGCTCTGTTCCCCATGGGTGAGCCAGCGGTCGATGCTCGCCATCCCCGATCCGCCGGCCAACAGACCGGCCATGGCGCCACACGCCGAGTGCCCGCACACGACAACCGTCGTAACATCGAGCACTCCAGTCGCGAATTCGAGTGCGGAATCGACCGACACGTCCCCGTCCATCGGCAGCAGGTTGCCCACGTTGCGGACGGTGAACAGGTCGCCGGGCCCGCTTCCGGTGATCAGATTGGGGACGACCCGTGAATCCACGCACCCGAGGAAGAAGGCCTCTGGGTTCTGCCCGTCCTGCAGCTCGTCGAGATGGGGCCGCAACAGGTGCGCGTGGCCCCGGTTGTAGTTGGCGATCCCGGTGGCCAACGACGACTGCGACCCGACCACCCGGTGGCGCCACGGCGCCAGCACGTCGTCGAGGGTCGCGCGGCGTGCGCTGCGCGACGGCGGGCCCAGGGCCGCACGACTCATCTTCGCCTCACCGATCTCGACGAAGTCGACGGTCCCACCGGTGGCCCGGTGCACCTTGGCCCAGTCGTTGATGGTTTCGAACGCCGCATGGTCGAGGAAGTCGACGGTCAGCTGGACCGTGACCGGCGTCGCGGCCGGGATCCGCTGCAGCCCCGCCGTCAGCTTGGGCAGCGACAAGAAGGTGGCCGAGCCGTCGATGCGGACCTCCCAGCAATCGGTGCCGGAGAGCTGTTCGACGTCGATGGTGACCCGGATGACGCGCCAGATCAGGGTGACGGCGGCCAGAGCCAGGCCGATCAGCACACCTTCCAGCAGGTTCAGGAACACCACGCTGCCCAGGGTGACTGCGTAGACGGCGAGGTCACCGGTGCGGTGGGCCAGCCGCACATGGGAGATCTTGACCAGCTGGGTGCCGATCACGACGAGCAGGCCGGCCAGCGCCGCCAACGGGATCTGCTCGACCAGCCCCACCAGCGAGGCGGAGAACACCAGGATCCAGAACCCGTGCAGCACCGCTGACACGCGGGTCCGGGCGCCGGCCAGGACGTTGGTCGAGCTCCGGACGATCACACCGGTGATCGGAAGGCCGCCGACCATGCCGGACAGTACGTTCGCAGTCCCCTGCCCGATCATCTCGCGATCGAAGTCGGTCCGGGCGCCGTGGTGCATCTTGTCGACGGCGACCGCCGAGAGCAGGCTCTCGACGCTGGCGATCAGGCAGATCGTCACGATCATCAGGATGATGGCGCCCCACTGACCCGACGGCAGTTCGGGCAGGCCGAGGGAGTCGAACAGCGACCCGTCGATGCTGACGCGCTTGATATCGGCTGGCCCGACGAGCGAGACCAGGGTGGCGATCACGATTGCCGCCAGTGCCGCCGGGACGAGGCGCACCTTCTCCGGCAGGTGCTTCCAACCGAACATGATCGCAACGACCAGCACACCGAGCCCCGCCGACCAGGCGTGCAGCGACGAGAATTGAGCCGGCAGGGCGACGATGTTCGCCCAGGCACTGCTGCGCGACGAACCCCCGAGGAGGACGTGGACCTGCTGGAGCGCGATGGTGATGCCGATTCCTGCGAGCATCGCGTGCACGACCACCGGCGCCACGGCGAGGGCGGCGCGCGCCACCCGGCTCAGTCCGATCAGGATCTGCAGCACACCGGCGACGGCGACGATGAAACATGTTGTCCGAAAGCCGAACTGGTTGATGGATTCGGCCACGACCACGGTCAGGCCGGCGGCCGGACCGCTGACCTGAACGGCAGATCCACCGAGTGCGCCGGCGACGATGCCGCCGATCACCGCCGCGATGAGACCGGCGGCGACGGGTGCCCCCGAAGCGATGGCGATACCCAGGGACAGCGGTAGCGCGACCAGGAATACCACGATCGATGCGGGCAGGTCGTAGCGCAGCGCGACGCGGGCGCGAGTGGCCGGCGTCGGGCCGGTCGTGGCCACGGCGAGCGGCGACGGATCACCCGACGGATGGGTGGACAGAGTTGGGGTAGCCATATGCTCCCGATTCGGATTGTCGGCGCAGCAGCGCCGGAGACGACATCGATCCAGTTCTCGCGATCGCCCGCGGAAGCTCATCGCAGGACGACGGATCGGTGCCGCGCTGCACCGAATACCGGACGCCACCCACGGTAATGGCAAAGGCTTAGTAAAGACTAAACAAAGATCGGGCAAATTTCGTTAGTCCGCTCACACACCGGCGGGTAGTGCGGTGCCGGTCACCCGCTGTTGCGCAGCGCGGTCGCCAATCCGTTCATCGTGATCAGGATGCCCCGCCGCACCTCACGACTGTCGTCACCGGCCCGGTATCGGCGCAGCAGCTCGACCTGGATGAGGTTCAAGGGCTCGAGGTAGGGATACCGGTTGTACACCGACCGCTTCAGTGCCGGGTTGTCGGCGAGCAGATCATCGTTGCCGGTGATCGCGGCATGCATCTCGATGGTCAGCTCGTGTTCGGCGACGATCTTGCCGAAAACGCGTTCGCGCAGTCGCTCGTCCGGGACTAACTGCGAATACCGGTGTGCCACACCCATATCCGACTTCGCAAGGACCTGTGCCATGTTCGACATGACGCTGGCGAAAAAGGGCCAGCGCGCGTTGTAATCCCGCAAGACCGCGAGCCGGTCGGCGGCCCCGTCGTCGTCGCCGATCCACCCGGCGAAGGCCGACCCCGTGCCGTACCAGCCGGGCAGCATCACCCGTGACTGGCTCCACGACAAGACCCACGGAATGGCCCGCAGGTCCGAGATCTGCTGGGTCGGCTTCCGCGACGCGGGCCGGCTGCCGATGTTGAGTTCCCCGATCTCCGACAGCGGTGTCGACGTGGTGAAGTATTCGACGAACCCCTCGGTGTCGTGGACCAGAGCGCTGTAGGCGCGCCGCCCCCGCCCGGCAAGGTCGTCCAGGATCGCATAGGCGCGTTCAGAGTCGCCCCCGAGGCCCTCGACGTCGAGCAGCGACGACTCGATCGTCGCGGCGAGGATTGTTTCCAGATTGCGGTGTGCCGACACCGGCTCGGCGTACTTGGCAGCGATGATCTCGCCCTGTTCGGTGATCCGCAGCGAGCCCTGGACCGCGCCGGGGGGCTGGGCCAGGATCGCCTCGTAGCTCGGGCCGCCACCGCGGCCGACGGTGCCGCCCCGGCCGTGGAACAGGCGCAGCCGGATCCCGGCCCGCCGCGCCGCGGCGACCAAGTCCAACTCGGCGCGGTACAGCGCCCAGTTCGCGGCCAGGTATCCGCCGTCCTTGTTGGAGTCGGAATAGCCGAGCATGACCTCTTGCATGTTCTGCTGGCCGTGCACCACGTCGCGGTAGAGCGGGATGTCGAGGGCGGCCAGGATCGTCGACGCCCCCTGCTGCAGGTCCTCGATCGTCTCGAACAGGGGCACCACGCGCAGCCGGCAGCTGGCCGGGTCACCCGCCCCACCGGCGTCATAGAGGCCGGTCTCCTTGAGTAGCACCAGCGCCTCGAGCATGTCGCTCACCGAGGTGCACATGCTGATCACATAGTTCGGCACGGCGTCGGGACCGAAGGCGTCGGCCGCGGCGGCCCCCGCGGCGACGATGGCGAGCTCCTTGACGGCCAGCTCGCTCAACGCGGCATCCGGCCCGATCAGCGGGCGCCGGGACTGCAGCTCAGCGGTGAGAACGGCGACGCGATCGGCCTCCGGCAGCGCGAGGTAGTCGTCGTGGACGCCGGCCCACGCCAGCAATTCGGCGACGACTGTCTCATGGACTTCGGAGTTCTGGCGCAGATCGAGGCCGGACAGGTTGAACCCGAAGGTCAGCGCACTCTCGCGAACCCGCAAGAGGCGGTCGTCGGCGATCTCCTCGTCGGCATTGGCGCGCAGCGCCGCATCGAGCACATCGAGGTCGGCGCGCAACTGCTCCTTGTCGGCATAGGGCTGCGCCTGCGCGTTCCCACCGGCGTCGACATCGACCAGGTGCTCCAGCGTAGACGCCGACGGGCCCAGCCGGGACAGCGCCGTCGCCGAGACCCGGGCTCGGATGGTGCGCAGCGCTGCACGGAACGGTTCATCGCCGGGCACCCCCGGCGCCATGGTGGCGAGCGCCGCCAATGCTGCCGGGACCTCGATGAGCCGTGCCGACATGCTCAACTCGTGTGCCAGCGTCTCCAGTTGCTCGAGGTGGTGGCGCAAGGCCAGTCGTGCCGCCGAGGACGTGGCGGTGGCGACGACGTCGGCGGTGACGAAGGGGTTCCCGTCACGGTCACCGCCGATCCAGGAGCCCATCCGGATCAGTGGGGCGCGGTCGAGTCCGGCACCCGGGTACGCCGCGCACAGTGCACCACGCGCCTCGGCGTTGATGCGTGGCACCACGTCGAAGAAGGTCGCCTCGTAGTAGCGCAGGCCGGCGGCGATCTCGTCGACGATGGTGAGGCGCTCCAACCGGATCAGCGCGGTCTGCCACATGGTGAGGATTTGGCGGCGGATCCCCGCCAGTGCCCCCGCCTCCTCGGCCGGGGTCAGCTCCGTGCGCCGGCGCAACCGCATCAGCTCGGTGATCCGGTTCTGGGCGTCGAAGATCGTGCGCCGGCGAGTCTCGGTCGGGTGCGCGGTGATCACCGGCACGACCGTGGCATCGGCCAGCGCGGACCCCACCTGTTCATCGGTGAGCCCGGCGGCGGCGAGCTTGTCGTAGGTGGCCGCAAGGCTGCTGTTCTGCGGGGTGTCCCCCGCGCGCAGGTGGATGGAACGGCGCCGCTCGCGATGCAGGTCCTCGGCCAGATTGGCCAGCAGCGCGAACAGGGAGAAGGCCCGGGCCACGCTCAACAATCCGGCAGCGGACTCGGGTTCGAGCCGGGCCGCGAGGTCGTCGCGGTCGAGCTGGTCCTCGCGGATGTCGAATGCGGCCTGCCGTGCCCCCTCGACCAGGTCGAACGTGGCCGTCCCCGAGTGCTCCCGAACGATGTCGCCCAGCATCCCGCCGAGGAGCCGGATGTCCTCGCGCAGCGGCTCGGTCAGCGCACGATCGGTCCTGTCCACCGCGAGGTGGCCGACGATGGACCCCGCCGGACGCCACCTGGCGGAATGGACGGGGGCCGGACCAGATTCTTGCTCACCCATGGATCGAGTATTCCCGAATGGGGCCGGCGCCGCGACCGGAGGGCGGGCGCGACTAGTGGACGAGCTTGATGTGCAGTTCCATTCCGACGATCAGCAGGACCCACACGAAACCGACGAGGATCGTCATGCGGTCGAGGTTGCGCTCGACGACGCTCGATCCCGACAACGTCGACTGCACGCCACCGCCGAAGAGTGAGGACAAACCGCCGCCCTTGCCGCGATGCAGCAGCACAAGCGCCACCAGCAACACGCTGGTGATGACGATCCCGATCTCGAGGGCGAGTTTCACGGTGGCGAGGTCCTTGCTGTAATCGGTTCTGACGGCGCCGGAATGCTCGGCGGCCATCGAAGAGTGTACGCGACGAATGCGCCGGTTACGGCAGTGGACCGCCCGCGGCGATCGCCGACAGTGTCGCGAACTCCTCGGCCTGCAGCGATGCGCCGCCGACCAACGCGCCGTCGACATCGGCCTGGGCGATCAGGTCGCCGATGTTCTTGGCGTTCACCGACCCGCCGTAGAGGATGCGGACCTTGTCGGCCACCGAGTCGCCGGCGAGTTCGGCGATCGTGGCGCGCACCGCGGCACACACCTCTTGCGCATCGTCGGCGCTGGCGACCCTACCGGTGCCGATCGCCCACACCGGTTCGTAGGCGATCACGGTCGCGGCGATTTGCTCGGCGGACAGGCCGGCCAGCGACCCCTTGAGCTGGGCGGTGTTGTAGGCGATGTGGTCCCCCGCCTCACGGACCTCGAGTCCCTCGCCGATGCAGACGATCGGCGTCACCCCATGGCGCAGCGCGGCCAGTGCCTTGGCGCCGACGACCTCGTCGGTCTCGTGGTGGTAGCTGCGCCGCTCGGAGTGCCCGACGACCGCGAAGGTGCACCCGAGCTTGGCGAGGAACGCGCCGCTGATCTCACCGGTGTAGGCACCCGAATCGTGCTCGGAAAGGTCCTGTGCCCCGTAGGTCAGCAGCAGCTTGTCCCCGTCGACGATGGTCTGCACGCTGCGGATGTCGGTGAACGGCGGGATGACCGTCACATCGACCTTGTCGAAGTACTTGTCGGGCAGGCGGAAGTCGATGTTCTGCACCAGGGCGATCGCCTCGAGGTGCGTCATGTTCATCTTCCAGTTGCCCGCGATCAGCGGCTTGCGGTTGCTCGACATCGGTCACGACTCCAATACGGTGAGCCCGGGCAACTGCTTGCCCTCGAGGTATTCCAGCGAGGCTCCCCCGCCGGTCGAGATGTGCGAAAAGGCGCTGTCGGGGATCCCCAGCACCCGGACCGCAGCGGCCGAATCGCCGCCGCCGACGACGGTGAATGCACCATTTGCGGTCGCAGCGGCAATCGTCTCGGCGATCCCCTTGGTGCCGGCCGCGAACTTCTCGAACTCGAAAACGCCCGACGGCCCGTTCCAGAAGATCGTCTTCGCACCGGACAGGACCGCGGCGAAGCGCTTCACCGATTCCGGGCCGATGTCCAGGCCCATCCAACCGTCCGGGATCGCGTCGGCGGGCACGGTCTTGGCGTCGGCGTCGGCCGCAAAACGGTCGGCGACGACGATGTCGACCGGCAACCGGATCACATCGCCGAAGCGCTCGAGCAAATCCTTGCAGACCTCGATCTGGTCCTCCTGCAGCAGCGAGGTGCCCACCGGTGCGCCCTGGGCGGCAAGGAAGGTGAAGGCCATCCCGCCGCCGATGACCAGCGTGTCGACCTTCGGAGCCAGCGCCTCGATCACTCCCAGCTTGTCCGAAACCTTCGAGCCGCCCAGGACGACCGCGTAGGGCCGGGCCGGGTCCTCGGTGAGGCGCGAGAGCACGTCGACCTCGGCGGCGACCAGCCCACCCGCGTAGTGCGGCAGCAGCTTGGCCACGTCGTACACCGACGCCTGCTTGCGGTGGACCACGCCGAATCCGTCGGAGACGAAGGCGCCGTCGGGCCCGGTCAACTCTGCGAGCGCCTGCGCCAGCGCTGCCCGCTGTGCATCGTCCTTGCTCGTTTCCCGCGGGTCGAACCGGATGTTCTCCAGCAACAGCACGTCACCGTCGGTGAGCCCCTCGGCCCGCGCGAGCGCGTCGGTGCCGACCACGTCGGCGGCCAACTGCACGTTACGGCCCAGTTCCACCCCGAGACGCTCGGCGACCGGCGCCAACGAGAGCTTCGGATCCGGTCGGGCAGGCGGGTCCGTCGGCACGGGCCGGCCCAGGTGAGCGGTGACGATGACACCGGCACCGGCCTCCGCCAAGGCCCGGATCGTCGGCGCCGACGCCACGATTCGACCAGGGTCGGTGATGTTGCCGTCGTCGTCGAGCGGGACGTTGAGGTCCGAGCGCACCAAGACGATGCGCCCGGCCACCCCGGTCTCCAAGAGGTCGGCGAGTGTGGACACGGCCATGGGCGGGCTCCTTGCTGGGTTCTACGCTGCGATCAGAGCGACTTGCCGACGAGGCCGATGAGATCGACCAGCCGGTTGGAGTAGCCCCACTCGTTGTCGTACCAGGAGACGACCTTCGCCTGGTCGTCGATGACCTTGGTGAGGCCGCCGTCGACCAGCGAGCTGTGCGGGTCGGTGACGATGTCGCTGGACACGATGGGCGCGTCGTAGAACTTGAGGATGCCCTTGAGCGGACCCTCGGCGGCCGCCTTCAGTGCGGCGTTGATCTCTTCGGCGGTGGCCTTCTTGGCCAGCTGCGCGGTGAGGTCGGTCACCGAGCCGGTGGGAATCGGCACCCGCAGCGCGTAGCCGTCGAGCTTGCCCTTGAGCGCCGGAAGGACCAGGCCGATCGCCTTGGCCGCACCGGTGGAGGTCGGCACGATGTTGATGGCCGCGGCACGGGCGCGACGCAGGTCCTTGTGCGGCGCGTCCTGCAGGTTCTGGTCCTGCGTGTAGGCGTGGATGGTGGTCATCAGGCCCTTGACGATGCCGAACTCGTCATTGAGGACCTTGGCCACCGGACCGAGGCAGTTCGTGGTGCACGAGGCGTTGGAGATGATGTTCTGGCTGCCGTCGTACTCGTCGTCGTTCACGCCCATCACGATGGTGATGTCCTCGTCGGAGGCCGGGGCGGAGATGATGACCTTCTTGGCGCCCGCGTCGAGGTGGCCCTGGGCCTTTGCGCGCGCGGTGAAGATGCCGGTGGACTCGACGACGACGTCGACGCCGAGGTCGCCCCACGGAATCGCCGCCGGGCCCTCCTTGACCTCGAGCGCCTTGATCTTGCGGTCGCCGACGACGATGGTGTCCTCGCCCTCGAGGCTGACGTCCTGCGGCAGGCGGCCCAGGATCGAGTCGAACTTCAGCAGATGGGCCAGCGTGGCATTGTCGGTGAGGTCATTGACCGCGACGATCTCGATGTCCGTGGTGCCGAGGGCCTTCTGTGCCTCCACAGCGCGGAAGAAGTTGCGGCCGATCCGGCCGAATCCGTTGACGCCTACGCGAATTGTCACGTGCTTTCTCCTTTGTGATCGGCGGCGCCGGAATCGTGCGCACGCCGGAGTTGGGGGCTCCTGCGGGTGTGGCCACCAGCCTAGTCGGTGCGCTCCGGTCCAGTGCGGCCGGATCATCGGACCCGCGGCGGCCGGGGTTCAGGCGTCGTCGAGCAAGTCGGCCGTCACGGCCGCCTCGGTGTCGGGGATGCCGTCGGTGCGCGCCTTCTTGTCGGCCATCGACAGCAGTCGGCGGATCCGCCCGGCGACCGCGTCTTTGGTCATCGGCGGGTCGGCGAGCTTGCCGAGTTCCTCCAACGAGGCCTGCCGGTGGGTGACGCGCAACCGCCCCGCGTCGATGAGGTGGTCGGGCACGTCGCTGCCCAGGATCTCCAGCGCGCGCTCCACCCGCGCGGCGGCGGCGACGGCCGCGCGGGCCGAGCGGCGCAGATTGGCGTCGTCGAAGTTCGCCAGGCGGTTCGCGGTCGCACGCACCTCGCGGCGCATGCGGCGCTCCTCCCACTCCAGGCGCGTGTCCTGCGCCCCCATCCGGGTGAGCAGCGCGCCGATCGTCTCCCCGTCGCGGATGACGACGCGATCGCCGCCGCGCACCTCCCGCGCCTTCGCCGACACTCCCAGCCGACGGGCCGCCCCCACCAGGGCCAAGGCCGCCTCCGGACCGGGACAGCTGACCTCCAGTGCTGATGACCGGCCCGGCTCGGTCAGCGAGCCGTGGGCGAGGAATGCCCCGCGCCACGCCGCCTCCGCATCGGCGACGGAGCCGCCGACGACCATCGCCGGCAGGCCGCGCACCGGGCGGCCGCGCTGATCGAGCAGACCAGTCTGGCGCGCCAGCGCCTCACCGTCCTTGACGACCCGCACCAGGTAGCGGGCGGACTTGCGGATCCCCCCGCTGCGCACGACGTGCACCTCGGAACCGTAGCCGTACAGCTCGTGGATCTCCCGGCGCAGCCGCCGGGCGACGTTGCCGGTGTCCAGCTCGGCCTCCACGACCACGCGACCGGCCACGATGTGCAGTCCGCCGGCAAAGCGCAGCAACGCTGACACCTCGGCCCGCCGGCAACTCACCTGAGTCACGGTGAGACGGCTGAGCTCGTCTTTGACCGCCGCTGTCATCGCCACGGGTGATAGTCCTCCATTCACGACTGGATCCTTGCGTCCACTACGCCAACTCCCGCCGGGAGTCGCCCGGTCGTGTCCCGCCGCCCGAGTGGACCAATCCGGCAACGACCTCGGCGACCCGCCGCGGATCGTGAACATGCTTTCCCGGCACGGCAAGCCCCCCCACGTGCAGTTCGGCGCCGAACAGGGCTGCCGCCCGCGCGAGGTGGTCCCGCTCGCGCCCGGCCGGGGCCGAGCGCTCGTCGACGATGACATCGTCGACACGGAGCCGATTCGCGTGGGCGTGCAGGACGTGCAGGTGGCGCTCGACCGAGAAGCCGGGCGTCTCCCCCGGTTCTGGCGCGAGATTGACGATCAGCATCTTACGTGCAGATGTCGAAATCAGAGCATCGAGCTGATCCGGCACCAGCACGTGCGGGATCACACTGGAAAACCACGATCCCGGGCCGAGTACGACGACGTCGGCCTCGGCGATCGCCGCACAGCCCTCCGCGCTGGCCGGCGGCGACTCCGGCAGAAGCCGCACACGGCGCACCTTGCCCGGCGTCGTCGCGACCGCGACCTGCCCGAGAATCGCGCGGCTCAACCGTGGATCGGCCTCGAGCCCGGTGACGTCGGCCTCGATGGTCAACGGAACCGTCGACATGGGCAACACCCGTCCCGAAACGCCGAACAGGCCACCGAGACGGTCCAGCGCCGCGACCGGGTCGCCGAGGAGCTCGGTGAGGCCCAGCAGGAGCAAGTTCCCGATCGGGTGCCCCGCCAGCGCGCCGTGGCCGCCGAAGCGATGCTGCAGCAGCTCCCCCCACAACACTGCCTGCGCGGCGCCGTCGGCGTCGCGGTCGGCCAATGCCGCTGGTGCGACGAGCAGTGCCGCCAACGCCATCCGCAGATCGCCGGGCGGGATCAGATCGAGCTCGCCACGCAGCCGGCCCGACGACCCACCGTCATCGGCGACGGTGACGATCGCGGTGACCTCCGGACTCAGGTACCGCATCGCGGTGAGCGTGGCGTAGAGGCCGTGGCCACCGCCGAGCGCCACGATCCGCAGGTCGACGCCGTTGACAGTCATTCGCGCCCCAAATCCCGGTGCATGACCCGGATGTCGAGGTTCGGGCCGCCCTCGGCACGTCGCTGCGCGAGCCGACGTGCCAGCTCCTGGGCCATTGCGACGCTCCGGTGCTTGCCCCCGGTGCAGCCGATGCCGACGCTCATATAGCGCTTGCCCTCACGGAGATAGCCCTCGGCGACGAGGCCGATGATGTCGACGTAGAGCCGCGCAAACTCGTCGGCCCCCTCCTGGCCCAGCACGTAGTCGCGCACCGCCGCATCGGTGCCGTTGTGTTCGCGCAACTCCGGGATCCAGTACGGGTTGGGCAGGAAGCGCACGTCGGTGACCAGATCCGAGTCGATCGGCAGCCCGTACTTGAAGCCGAAGGATTGGATCGAGACCGACAGGCTGCCGGCCTGCGCGCTATCGGCGGAGGCATTGGCCAGCACCTCGCGCAGCCGGGCCACCGACAGCGAGGAGGTGTCGACCACCAGGTCCGACTGCTCCTTCACCTCCGACAGGTACCCGCGCTCGCGGCCGATAGCCTCGACCAGGGTGTCGTCGGTCTGCAGCGGGTGCCGGCGGCGGACCTGCTCGAAGCGGCGGACCAGCACCTCGTCGCTCGCGTCGAGGAAGATCTGCCACACCGACGTGCCGGCCTCCTCCAACTCGGCGCGCAGCGCCTCGAGTTCGGCGCCGAACTGCTCGTCGGCCCCGCGCACGACCATGGCCAGTCGCGAGGTCTGGTCGCCGCCGGTGCGTGCGAGTTCCACCAGCTTCCCGATCAGGGAAACCGGGACGTTGTCCGCGACATACCAGCCGTCATCCTCGAATACGTCTGCGGCCGCAGAACGCCCGGCACCCGACATGCCCGCGATGAAGACAACCGTGATCTCAGTCATCGTTCTCCTGTCTACCCACTGCCAATGCGTCATGAACGGTCTTTGCCGTTGTTGGACCGATTCCGGGGACCGCGGCGATCTCGGCGACGCTGGCCGCGCGCAGGTTTGCGACCGACCCGAACGCCGTCACCAGCGCGGTCCGCCGGGTGGGGCCGAGCCCCGAGACTGCGTCGAGCGCTGATGTGGTCATCCGCTTGCTGCGCTTGCTGCGGTGGAACGAGATGGCGAACCGGTGTGCCTCATCGCGTACGCGCTGCAGCAGGAACAGCCCTTCGCCGGTGCGCGGCATGATGATCGGCTCGTCGTCGCCGGGCGCCCAGATCTCCTCCATCCGCTTGGCCAAGCCCACGACGGTGACATCGGTGATGCCGAGCTCGTCGAGGACGGCAGCGGCGGCATGGGTCTGCGGTGCACCGCCATCGACGACGAAAAGGTTTGGCGGATAGGCGAATTTGCGCGGCTTGCCCGTCTTCGGGTCGACCGGATCGAGCGGTTCGGCGTCGGACCGGTGCCGCAGGAAGCGCCGCCGCGTCACCTCGGCGATCGACGCGACGTCGTCGGAGTGGCCGTCGCCGGCGGCTTCTTTGATCGAGTAGTGACGATAGTCGGACTTGCGGGGCAGGCCGTCTTCGAAGACCACCAGCGACGCCACCACGTCGGTGCCCTGCACGTGGGAGATGTCGATGCACTCGATGCGCAGCGGGGCGCCATCCATACCCAGGTACTCCTGGATCTCGGTGAGCGCGGCCGAACGCGAGGTGAGGTCGCCCGCACGGCGCAGCTTGTGCTGGGCCAGCGCCTCAGAAGCATTGCGCTCCACCGTTTCCAACAGGTCGCGCTTATCGCCGCGCTGCGGCACCCGCAGGCTCACCCGTGAGCCGCGCAACCCGGCCAGCCAGTCAGCGAGTTCGTCCGCGTCCTCGGGCAACTCGGGTACGAGCACCTCGCGGGGCACCGCCTCCCCCAGTTCTCGGCTGGCCGACATGGCGACCGTCGCCGCCTGGTCGGCCTGGGCGCCGTAGAATTGGGTCAAGAAGTGCTCGACTTGGGCCCCGAGCGAATCGTCGTCGGGGCGTTCGACCACCCATCCGCGCTGGCCGCGCACCCGGCCGTCGCGCACCTGGAAGACCTGTACCGAAGTCTCGAGTTCGTCGCCGACCATGGCCACGACATCGGCATCGGTCCCGTCGCCGAGAACGACCGTTTGCTTCTCCATCGCCCGGCGCAACGCCGTCACGTCGTCGCGCAGCCGCGCCGCCCGCTCGAAGTCGAGGCCCTCGGCCGCTGCCCGCATCTCCCGTTCGACGTCGGCAATCATCTTGTCGGTGCGTCCGGCGAGGAAGTCGCAGAAGTCGTCGACGATCTCGCGGTGCTCCTGTGCGGTCACGCGGCCGATGCACGGCGCCGCACACTTGTCGATGTAGCCGAGCAAGCACGGGCGCCCGATCTGGTTGTGCCGCTTGAACACTCCAGCCGAACAGGTGCGTGCCGGGAACACCCGGGTGAGCAGGTCGAGGGTTTCCCGGATCGCCCAAGCATGGGAATACGGGCCGAAGTAGCGCACGCCCTTGCGCCGCGGCCCACGGTAGACGTGCAGTCGCGGGTACTCCTCGTTGAGGGTGACCGCCAGCATCGGATACGTCTTGTCGTCGCGATAGCGGACGTTGAACCGCGGATCGAACTCCTTGATCCAGTTGTATTCGAGCTGCAGTGCTTCGACCTCGGTGGACACCACCGTCCATTCGACCGAACCGGCCGTGGTGACCATCTGCTGGGTGCGCGGGTGCAGCGATGTGACGTCGGCGAAGTACGACGTCAGCCGCGAACGCAGACTCTTGGCCTTGCCGACGTAGATGACGCGCCCGTGAGGGTCCCGGAACTTGTAGACCCCCGGCTCGGTGGGGATCGACCCGGGGGCGGGCCGGTAGGTGGAGGGATCGGGCACGGATCCCAGGCTAGTCGGCGACACCGACAACGCTCACCGACACGAGAGTGGTGGACAGTACGACGCCCCCGGACGGACGCGTCGATGCGAACCTAGGGCGCCGTCGAGACTGCGCGGCTTTCCCAGATTCCGTTCAAGTTCGAGCAAGTAGAGGTCGCCGGTCGCCGACCGGACGAACAGCGCCGGATCAGCGGTCCCCGGAGTAGTGCTGCTGCAACTCGCGGACGCGTTCCATCGCCGTCACGGCCTGCTCGCCGTCGCCGATCCGGATCGCCAGCACCGGGACGTGTTCGTCCTGCGGAAACTCCAACCACGCCGACGAGCCGCGCTCGGGGTAACTGATGCCCTCGATCTCGTCCCAGGCGAAGAACCGCTCGGCGATGAGGTTTCGCACCCCGACGCCGCGGTGCCCCACCCGCACGCGTGGGCGGGTGAGCAGCAGGATCCCACCCGCGGCGATCACCCCGATCAACATGATCGACCACTGGTCGGCCGCGCCGACGTTGCGAACGCCGTTGTCCCCGAAGGTGAAGGTGTGGCCGAACAAGGTCAGCTGCGACTTGGTCAGCAGGTAGCCGAAGACGGCGTGGACGACCAGGGTCACCGCTGCGGCGACACAGCTCCACTGCACCAGCCGGCGCGGCCGGTAGACGAAGTCCCAGGCGGGGTCGACCGTCATCGCAGCAACGAGTGCAGGATCAGCGCAGACGCCAGCACGGCGTTGACGGCCTGCGCGCCCTTGTCCTCGGTGGACCCGGGCAGGCCGGCACGGGCGAGCGCCTGCTCCTCGGTGTCGACGGTGAGCACGCCGTTGCCGACCGGGGTCGACTCGTCGAGAGACACCCGGGTCAACCCGGCCGTCACCGCGTCACAGACGTAGTCAAAGTGCGGAGTCTCACCACGGATCACCACGCCCAGCGCCACGACCGCGTCGTGCGTGCGCGCCAGGGCCTGCACGATGACCGGCAACTCGATGGCGCCGGCGACGCGGATGATCGTCAGATCCGCGACCCCGGCAGCCGCGGCCGCGCCCGTCGCGCCGTTCAGCAGTGCGGTGCAGATCGTCTCGTGCCATTGGGCGGCGACGATGGCCAGCCGAACCTCGTCGGCGTTCTCCAGGTCCAGCGTGGGTTCTCCGACGCCACTCATCCTCGGTCCCCTCTTTCAGCGGTTGCGGCCGACGGCCCCGCCGAGTCAGGCCCTGCCGGGCCGCCGGACACTCCGTCGGGCAGTTCCACATCGTAGTCGTCCAGGCCCTCCAGATCATGGCCCATCCGGTCGCGCTTGGTGCGCAGGTAGCGCAGGTTTTCCTTGGTGGCCCGCACCGGCATCGGGACGCGCTCGGTGATGGCCAAACCGTACCCGTCCAGACCGACCCGCTTTGCCGGGTTGTTCGTCAGCAGGCGCATCGAGCGAACCCCCAGGTCGACGAGGATCTGGGCGCCGATGCCGTAGTCACGGGAGTCGGCGGGCAGCCCGAGTGACAGATTCGCGTCGACGGTGTCCTCGCCGGCATCCTGCAGCTGATACGCCTGCAACTTGTGCAGCAGCCCGATGCCACGACCCTCGTGTCCGCGCATGTACAGCACGATCCCGCGACCCTCCTCGGCGACCATGCTCATCGCCGCATCCAACTGCGGCCCGCAATCGCAGCGCAACGAGCCGAACACGTCACCGGTGAGGCACTCGGAGTGCACCCGGACCAGCACGTCGTCGCCGTGCCGGGCCGAGATGTCCCCCATCACGAGCGCGACGTGCTCGACGTCGTCGAATGGCGAGGTGTAGCCCACCGCGCGGAAGGTTCCGTGCTCGGTGGGGATCCGGGCATCGGCGACGCGCACGACGTGCTTCTCGTGGCGCCGCCGCCAGGCGATCAGGTCGGCGATGGAGATCATCGCCAGGCCGTGGTCATCGGCGAAGACGCGCAGCTCGTCGCCCTGCGCCATCGCGCCCTCGTCCTTCTGGCTGACGATCTCACAAATCACCCCGGCCGGGGCCAGCCCCGCCAGCACGGCCAGGTCGACGGCAGCCTCGGTGTGCCCGGGCCGGCGCAGCACACCGCCATCCTTGGCCCGCAGCGGCACGACGTGGCCCGGGCGGGTGAAGTCGACGGCCTTGGCCTCCGGGTCGGCGAGCAGTCGCATGGTCGTGGCGCGATCGGACGCGCTGATACCGGTGCCGACGCCCTCGCGCGCATCGACGGTGACGGTGTAGGCGGTGCCGTGCTTGTCCTGGTTGGTGGTGTACATCGGCGGCAGGCCCAGCCGGTCGCAATCGGCGCCGGCGAGCGGCACGCACAGGTACCCCGAGGTGTACCGGACCATGAAGGCCACCAGTTCGGGGGTCGCCATCTGCGCGGCGAAGATCAGGTCGCCCTCGTTCTCGCGGTCCTCGTCATCGACGACGACGACGGCTTTGCCCGCCTTGATATCGGCGATCGCCCGCTCGACGGTGTCGAACCGGATCGGGCCAGTCTGTTGCTCGGTCATCTGCTACTCGCTCTTGTTCTGCGTTTGGTCGGCGCCGGTGAGGCGCTCCACGTACTTGGCGATCACATCGGCCTCCAGGTTCACCACGGCCCCTACCTGCGCCTGGCCCAGGTTGGTGTGCGCGAGCGTGGTGGGGATCAGGGAGATCTCGAACCACGGCCCCGCGTCGCCCTCCCCGACCGCGGACACCGTCAACGACACCCCGTCGACGGTGATCGACCCCTTTTCCACGACGTAGCGGGTCAAGGCGGCCGGCAGCGCGACCCGGATGACGGTCCAGTTCGGGGTCGGCGAGATCGCCGAGATGGTGCCGACCCCGTCAACGTGGCCCTGCACGATGTGCCCGCCGAACCGACCGTCGGCGCGCATCGCGCGCTCCAGGTTGACCGTCGCACCGACACCGAGATCGGCCAGCGAACTGCGGCGCAGCGTCTCGGCCATCACGTCGACGGCGAAACCGCCGTCACCGGTCAGCTCGGTTACCGTCAGACAGACGCCGTTCACGGCGATCGAATCGCCGAAAGCCACGTCGCTGGTGACCCTCGGCCCCCGCACGGTCAGCCGCGCGGCGTCGACCAGGTCGGCCTTCGCGGTGATAGTCCCGCACTCTTCGACGATTCCGGTGAACACGCCGACTCCTCTCTGCTCCACCAGGTGCTGCTCGGCGCAACACGAGGTGCGCCCGACGGGGCGCACAGAATCCTGGGGCGGGGCGCGAGAGCGCCGAATGCGGCACGCGCGATGCACGAGGCCGCAACGTTCTCTCACATCCGGACTATGACCGTCGGCTCCGGATTCACACCGGATCTGCTGACCCCGCCGCTGCGCGGAAATCGCAGCGCGGGCGCTCGCGGGCTGGACCGAAGATTTCGGTCATCACCGCCGGTAGGGAATCTCACCCTGCCCCGAGAACTCTGCTTACGAAAGTAGCACGCGCGGCCCACCCGCCGAATTCGACTGCGTCGTCCAGAACTGCGCCCTCCAGATCAGTGCGCGCGCAAGTGCGGCGTCTCCGGCGGCCGCGGTGGCGCTGTGCCATGCTGACCAGCATGACGAACAACGCGCAAGGCACCAGTTTCTTCGACTCGATCTTGAACCTGGTGAAGCGGCACTGGTTCCCGCTGGCCGTGGGCATCATCGCGATTGCGTTCATCGCCCTCAACCGGGTGGAGGCCGAGGTCAACTTCTTGTTCTTCAAAGTCACCGTCGCGCTGTGGCTGGCGCTGGCGGTGGCGGCGGTGCTGGGACTGATCGTCGGCTGGTTCCTGCGCCGCAAATAGCGGCGGTGCCGGACGCACCGGCGCTAGGCCCCGGTACGGGCGCGCAGCGTCAGGCGCACATCGTCATCGAGGCGTGTGACGTCGACGAGCTCGAAGCGGTGTGCCTGCGCCAGCGTCGTCACCGTCACATCATCGACGGCATTGGCCCCGGCACCCAGCAGGGTCGGCGCCAAATAGGCGTGCACCTCGTCGACGAGTCCGGCGGCCAGGAAGGCGCCGATCACCTGTGGTCCACCTTCCACCAGGACGGTGAGCGCATCCGGTACCGCGGCGAGCACGTCGGCCGGGTCGTGGGACGCCACGACCCGCGTCGGGGCCCGGTCGTCGAAGACCTGTGCCGTCGCCGGAATCGTCCGCCGGCCCAGCACGATCCGCGTCGGCTGGTGATCGCGCAGCGACCCGTCCGCAGTGCGCGCGGTCAGCGCCGGGTCATCGGCCAACACCGTTCCGGTGCCGACGACGATCGCGTCAAGCCCGGCCCGCATGGCGTGCGCGTCGGCCCGGGCGGCCGCACCGGTGATCCACCGGCTGGAGCCGTCGGGTGCGGCGATCCGCCCGTCGAGGGTGGCGGCGGTCTTCGCGATCACCAGCGGCCGCCCGGTACGCCAGCGGTGCAACCAGGCCCGTAGCGGGCCGGCCGCGGCATCGGTGGCTCCGATCCCGGCGACCACCTCGACTCCCGCCGCGCGCAGCGCACCGGCGCCACCGGCCGCCGTCGGGTTGGGGTCGGGGACGGCATACACGACGCGGGCCACCCCCGCGTCGATCAGCGCCTGCGCGCACGGCCCCGTTCGACCCGCGTGGTTGCACGGCTCGAGGGTGACGACGGCGGTGGCCCCGCGCGCAGTGGCCCCCGCCGACCGCAGCGCCATCACCTCCGCGTGGGCCCCCCCGGGCGCCTGGGTGTGACCGCGGGCGAGGACCTCGCCGCGCTCACCGAGGATGACCGCGCCCACCGGTGGATTCGGCGAGGACTTGCCCATCGCGGTGAAGGACTCGGCAATGGCCCGGGCCATCGCGTCGTCGAGGACCGTGTCGCCTGGCACGAGGGGCTCCGGCTACTCGGCGCCGACGGCCGACGGCCAGTATTGGGCGGCCTGCGCTCGCAACGCCGCGACCGCGGCGCCGGGGTCTGCAGCGCTGTAGACCGCCGAACCCGCGACGAAGCAGTCGACACCGGCCGCCGCGGCCTGTTCGATGGTGTCGGCGTTGATCCCGCCGTCGATCTCGATGAGCACCCGCAACTCGCCGGCGTCGACGAGGTCGCGGACGGTCCGCACCTTCGACAGGACCTCGGGGATGAAGCGTTGCCCGCCGAACCCCGGTTCGACACTCATCACCAGCAGCGTGTCGACGTCGCGCAGGATCTCCAAGTAGGGCGCGAGGTCGGTGCCCGGTTTGATGGCGAGCCCGGCGGTGGCGCCGGCGGCCCGGATGTCGCGGGCGACGGCGCGCGGATCGTCGGTGGCCTCGGCGTGGAAGGTCACGTTGTGGGCGCCCGCCTCGGCATAGGGCGGCGCCCACCGGCCCGGGTCGTCGATCATCAGGTGGCAGTCCAACGGGATGTCGGTGGCCGTGAGCAGGCTCTCCACCACGGGGAGGCCAAGGGTCAGATTCGGGACGAAGTGGGCGTCCATCACATCGACGTGCAACCAGTCCGAACCCGCTACCGCCCGGGTCTCGGCGGCCAGATTGGCGAAGTCCGCCGACAGGATGGACGGGGCGATCATCGGGGCGCTGGGTCGGCACATGGCCACGATTGTATGTGCCCTACCCGCCGTCGGGCACCAGCACCGCAGCCCCGTCGAACCTCCCCGCCTTCAGGTCGATCAACGCCTGGTCGGCCTGCGACATCGGATAGGGGTGCGTGGTGGCGCGCACGCCGTGGCGATCGGCCAGGTCCAGGAACTCGCGGCCGTCGGCGCGAGTGTTGGCGGTGACCGAACGGATCTCCTTCTCGTAGAACAACTCCCGCTCATAGTCGAGGGGCGGGATGTCGCTGAGGTGGATCCCGGCGATCGACAGCACTCCCCCGCGGTCGAGTGCGCGCATGGCCACCGGGACGAGGTCGCCGACCGGGGCGAAGGTGATCGCCGCGTCCAGGGGCACCGGTGGCTCGTCATAGGCGCCGGCGGCCGACGCCGCGCCCAATTCCTTCGCGAGGCGCTGCGACTGCTCGCCGCGGGTCAGCACGTGCACCTCGATCCCCAGAGCGATCGCCACCTGTGCGCACAGATGGGCACTGCCGCCGAACCCGTAGAGGCCAAGCCGCTTCGGTGCACCGCCGATGGCCGGGCGGTGCAGCAACGAGGTGCGCTTGAGCGCCCGATAGCCGATGATTCCGGCGCACAGCAGCGGTGCGGCGGCGACGTCGTCGAGCCCGGTCGGCACGCGGTAGGCGAAGGCAGCGGGCACTGCCGCGAACTCGGCGTAGCCGCCGTCGACGTCCCAGCCGGTGTACCTCGACGCAGGACAGAGGTTCTCCGCGCCCGTGCGGCAGTGGCGGCAGGTCCCGTCGGTGCGGTGCAGCCACGCGATGCCGACCCGCTCACCCACCGTGAAGCCGACCGCGGCGGCGCCGGCCGCGACGACCTCGCCAACCACCTCGTGGCCGGGTGTCACCGAAGCGCGGTGGACCGGCAGATCGCCCTCGGCCACGTGGAGGTCGGTCCGGCACACGCCACAGGCGCGCACCCGCACCAGGAGTTCGTCGGCGGCCGGATTCGGTACCGGCTTGTCGATCAACTCCACCGGCCGGGTGCCGATCGGCCCCGGTTCCCGCACCGCCCATGCCCGCATGCGGTCCAGGCTATGCCGGACGGCGCAGCACCGCGAGGAACATCGCGTCGGTGCCGTGCAGGTGCGGCCACAGCTGGACATAAGGGCCGGCGCCGAGGGCGGGGAAGTCCATCCCGTCGGTCTGCACGTACGGACGGGCGTCGAGGAGGTCCGCGCCGGTGGCGGCCCGGACCTCCTCGACAACACCGACCGTCTCCGCCGGGTGCGGCGAACACGTCGAGTAGACGACGACCCCGCCCGGCCGCGCGAGCCGCAGCGCCGACGTCAACAGTTCCCGTTGCAGTGGGAGCAGCTCCTCGACGTCGGCGGGCCGCCGCCGCCACCGTGCCTCCGGCCGCCGCCGCAGCGACCCCAACCCGCTGCACGGCGCATCCACCAGCACCCGGTCGTACCCGGGTTCCAGACCCGGATCGCGGCCATCGGCCACGACGACGGTCACCGGAAGGTCGGCGGTCACCGAACGGATCAGATCCGCTCGGTGTACGGAGAGTTCGACGGCGTCGAGGTGCGCTCCGCTGACCTCGGCGAGCGAGCCGATCAGCGCAGCCTTCCCGCCGGGCCCGGCGCAGAGATCGAGCCACCGACCGCCGTCGGGGCCGTCGGGTTCGGCGCGGGTCAACGCGATCGCGACGAGTTGACTGCCCTCGTCCTGGACCCCGGCGAGCCCGTCGCGCACGACGTCGAGCCGTCCGGGGTCACCACCCGGGAGGTAGACGCAATACGGCGACAGGCGCCCCTCCGCACCGTCGGACATAACGGCCAGTTCGGTGGCGGTGATCTGCCCGGGCCGGGCGACCAGATGGACCGGGGGCCGGGCGTCATCGGCGGCCAGTGCGGCCTGCAGCGAACCGATGGACCCGCCGAGCGCGTCGGCAAACACCTGGGCGATCCACCGCGGATGGGCGTACCGGTGTGCGAGGTGGCCGATCGGGTCGTCGACGATCGAGGGCGCCAACTGGTCGGCCCACAGGTCCTCGTCGCGCTGGGAGACTTTGCGCAGCACGGCGTTGACGAATCCCGCGGGGCCCTGGCCGGCCTCGGCGCGCACCAGGTCCACCGACGTGGAGACGGCCGCATGCGACCCGATCCGGGTGCGCAGGAGTTGATAGGCGCCCAAGCGCAACACGTCGAGAAGCCGGCCGTCGATCTCGCCGACCGGACGGTCCGCGGCCGCGGCGATGATGGCGTCCAGGGTGCCCGCCGACCGGGCGGTGCCGTAGGTCAGCTCGGTGGCCAGCGCGGCGTCGCGCCCGCTGATCCCGCGCTCGCGCAGCAGTCCCGGCAGCAGCAGGTTCGCGTAGGCGTCGCGCTCGCGGACCGCGCGCAGGACGTCGCGCGCCGCGCCGCGCGCCGGATCGACCGACTTGTCGCGGACCTTGCCGTCCCGCCCCACGGTCATCGGAGCACCTGCCCGGGTGCCAATCGTGCGCCGCGGGCCCAGTCGGCCGCGGGCATCTGCTTCTTGCCCGGCGGCACCACCCAGGTCAGCGCCACCACCTCGTCGGCGGTGCCGACGTAGACCGCCTGCTTTCCGACGGCCACCTCGCCCGGCGCCAACGATTCCGGCGCCCCCGGTCCACCGCCGATGCTGCGGCGCACCGGGCCCAGGCGCAGGCGCAAGTCAGCGCCGCCGACCTCGACGAGTGACCACGCGCCCGGATCGGGGGTGTGCGCGCGGATCAACCGTTCGACGATGTGCCCCGGGCGCGACCACGCGACGTGTGCGTCCTCGACGGTGATCTTCGGCGCGTGGGACACGTCGTGATCGGGTTGGGCCACCGGCGCGAGTTCGCCGGCCGCGATGCCGTCAAGGGTGGCCACCAGCAGCCGGGCCCCCGACTCCGCGAGCCGGCCCAACAGCTCACCGCTGGTCTCGGCGGGGTCGATGTCGGAGGTCAGCGTCCCGTACACCGGGCCGGTGTCCAGGCCCGCATCGAGGGCGAACGTGCTTGCGCCGGTGGTGGTGTCTCCGGCGGCGATCGCGGCCTGTACCGGCGCGGCCCCGCGCCACGCGGGCAGCAGCGAGAAGTGCAGGTTCACCCAGCCGTGCGACGGCAGGTCGAGGAGCCCGGGCGGGATCAGCCCGCCATAGGCGACGACGGCCGCACAGTCCGGCGCCCATCGGTTGAGGGTGGCGAGTACCTCCGGCACGACCTCGCCGTCGCGCACGAGCCGCTCCGGGGTGAACACGTCGATTCCCAGTTCGTCGGCCCGCCGCGCCACGTCGCTGCGGCTGACCTTGCGCCCGCGCCCGGAGACGGCGTCTGGCCGCGACAGGACCCCGACGACGTCGTGGTCGGGCGAGTCGTGCAGGGCATTGAGCGAGGGCACCGCAACCGCGGGGGTACCGGCGAAGATGAGGCGCATTCAGCCAATAGTAGGCGGGTCCACCTGGACCCGGAGCGGCCCGCCGTCGTGGGCGCCCGTGCGTCGCGACTGCCCCCTGCTCAGCGCCTCGGTCAGGGCGCGGCCGCGCGACCGGTCGACGCGCAGGAGTAGGCGCTCGAACTCCGTTCCGGCACCGGGATCGCCGGGCGGGGGCCGCACACCCGGCGGCAACGGCACCGGACCGAGGACGCCGGCACCCTCCGGCAGGTCCAGCAGGTCGACGAAGTGCCGCACGGCGGCCGTGGTGCCGTCGACGGCGGCCATCGTCACTGCGGGCGGGAAACCGAGTTCGGCGCGCTGCGCCAACTGGTCGGCGGCGAACCCGACCGGATCCCAGCGCAGCACGGCCTGCACGGTGGGCAGATCGTTGTCGGCCAGCACGACCACGTTCCCGCCCTCGGAGCCCGGCCGGGCCAGCGCGGCGATGGCGAACCAGTGCCGGACGGCGTCCTCATCGGCCCGCAAGTCCTCCCGGTCGAGATGGGCCCAGGTGTCGACGGCCACGACGGTGCCGTAGCCGGTGGGTCCCGGACCGCTGACGACTGGTTCGGCTCCCGGCGTGGCGACGACCAGGCGGGCGCTGTCGGGCACCTCGTCCACCAGGTGCGAACCGTCGCTGGTGACCACCGGTACACCGCGAAATGCCCGCCCGAGCTCCTCGGCGGTGCGGGCGGAGCCGATGGTGCGGGCCCGGATCTCGGTGGAGCCGCAGGCGGCGCACCGCGGCGCCGGGTCGACCCGGCCGCACCACCGGCAAGACACCGATCGGTCCGGCGCCATCGCCAGCGGCCCATGGCAGGACCGGCAGCGCGCATGGGTCCGGCACCGGCCGCAGGCCAGCGACGGCAAATAGCCCCGCCGGGGCACACTGATCAGGACCGGGCGGTCCGCGTCGAGTGCCGCACGGGCAAGCCGGAAGGCGAACTCGGGCACCCGGGCCATCCGCACGAGGGGGTCGTTGCCGACTGCGCGGTTCTCCTCGGCAAGTGCGTGCACCCGCGGGCCGCGGCGCCGCACGACGGTCCGATCGGCCACCAGGTCGTGCGCCCAGTCGGCAGAGACCAATGCCTGCGCCTCCGCCGTCCGGGCGTAGCCGCCCAGCAGCAGTCCGCACTGCTGCTGATGGCTGCGCAGCACGGCCACCTCGCGCGGGTGCGGGTAGGGCGCGCGCGGCTCATCCAGACTGGGGTCGCCGTCGTCCCAGACGATCACCAAACCGAGGTCGCGCACGGGTGCGAAAACGGCGCTGCGCGTGCCCAACACCACCCGGGCGTCGCCGCGCAGCGCGGCGAGCCAGCGGCGGTAGCGCGCCGTCGGACCCAGGCCTGCTGCCAGGCTGACACACCGGTCGCCGAGCGCCGCGCACGCGGACTCCAGCCGGTCGAGGTCGCGCTGGTCGGGGACGACCGCGATCACACCGCGACCAGCGGCCACGGTGTGGCCGATCAGCCCGGCGAGCCGGGCCGCCCAGTCCTCCCCCGGTGCCGCCTGCCACGCCGCACGCGGTGTGCGCCCGTCGCGCACGGCATCGGCGAACAGGTGCCCACCCCGATAGTCGGCCCACCCGCCGAGTGCGGGGTCGGGGTCGAGGAACGGTTCGGTGCCGCGCGGGGGTCGCTCCTCCTTCTCGGTTCGGGCGTGCCGCGGCGGGACGGCCAGGCGCACGACATCGGACATCGTCCCGGCGTAGCGGTCGGCCACTGCCCGGCACAACACCGCGATCTCCGGGGCGAGCACCGGTTCCGCGGACACCACGCGATCAATCCAGCCGAGCTTGCCCACGTGCTCACTGGTCTCGAGCCGGGCCAGGAGGAAGCCGTCGACGAGTCGCCCGGCGAACCGCACCCGCAGGCGTGCCCCCGGTACCGCCGCCGCATCCTGCTCGGCGTCGACGAGGTAGTCGAACGGCCGGTCGAGGTGTGCGAGACCCAACATGGGCAAGACCTGCGCCACCGGGGCCACCGGGGCCGGCACCCGCCCGCCGGTGCTCATGCGGCCGCGCTCGCCAGACGCGGCGGGCTCAGAGCCCGACCGCGGCCTTCAGCTCGGCGGCCTTGTCGATCCGCTCCCAGGGCAGGTCGACGTCGGAGCGCCCGAAGTGCCCGTAGGCCGCGGTGGGCGCGTACGTGGTGTGCAGCAAGTCCAGGTCGCGCACGATGGCACCCGGGCGCAGGTCGAACACCTGGGTGATCGCCTTCTGGATCAGTTCGGGGTCCACGTTCTCGGTGCCGAAGGTCTCGACGAAGAGTCCGACCGGGGCGGCCTTGCCGATCGCGTAGGCCACCTGGACCTCGATCCGTCGCGCCAACCCGGCGGCAACCGCGTTCTTCGCGACCCACCGCATGGCATAGGCCGCGCTGCGGTCCACCTTCGACGGGTCTTTCCCGGAGAATGCCCCGCCGCCGTGGCGCGCCATGCCGCCGTAGGTGTCGACGATGATCTTGCGGCCGGTCAGCCCGGCGTCGCCCATCGGGCCGCCGAGGACGAAGCTCCCCGTCGGGTTCACCAGCAGCCGCGGGCTCGACGTGTCCAAGCCGTCGACCTGGAACTCGGCGAGCACGTGCTTGAGCACCTTCTCCGCGAGCGCCGGCGCGAGTACGGTGTCGCGGTCGATGCCCTCGGCGTGCTGGGTCGAGATGACGACGGTGTCGAGGCGGACCGGCGTGTCACCGATGTACTCGATGGTGACCTGCGTCTTGCCGTCCGGGCGCAGATAGTCCAGCTCGCCGGACTTGCGCACCTCGGCGAGCCGCCGCGCCAGTCGGTGGGCCAGTGCGATCGGCACCGGCATGTATTCGGGCGTCTCATCGGTGGCGTAGCCGAACATCAGCCCCTGGTCACCGGCGCCCTGCTTGTCCAGATCGTCCTCGCCGGCACCGGTCTGCGTCTCATGGGAGGTGTGCAGGCCCTGGTTGATCTCCGGGGACTGTGCGCCGATGGCGACGTTCACGCCGCACGAGGCCCCGTCGAACCCCTTCGTCGAAGAGTCGTAGCCGATCTCGAGAATCCGCTCGCGCACGATCGTCGGGATATCGGCGTACGCGGTGGTGTTGACCTCACCGGCGACGTGGACCTGCCCGGTGGTCACCAGGGTCTCGACGGCAACCTTCGCGTGGGGGTCCTTCGCCAGCAGTGCGTCGAGGATCGAGTCGCTGATCGCGTCACAAATCTTGTCGGGGTGTCCCTCGGTGACGGATTCACTGGTGAACAGTCGCGACGAGATTGTCATCGGGTGCCTCTCGAGCCTCGTAGTACCGTCGATCATTCATCGAGCGACGGGTGGAATCTCCTCCAAACCTACACAACCGCCACGACAGCGACGGTCGTGGAGGGGCGCTCAGCGCTGGGCGAGCAGCGGGCCGAGCGCGTCGAGGATACGGCTGGCGAGCAGGGTCTTCGAGGTCAGCGGCAGCGCCGTTTCGGTACCGGCTGCGCTGAGCAACCAGCCGGTGTTGTCCTCGGTGCCGAACGCCTTGCCGGAGCCGACCGGGTTCACCACCAGGAGGTCGCAGCCCTTGCGCGCGAATTTCGCCCGGCCGTGGTCCAACACCCCGCCGTTGTCGTCGCCGGTCTCGGCGGCAAACCCGACGATGACGGTGCCGGCGTCGATCTCGCCGCGCCCGCGCGCCTGCACCAACCCGGCCAGAATGTCCGGATTCGTCTCCAACTCGATGGGCGCCGGGCCCGTGGCACTCTTCTTGATCTTCGCGTCGGCGACGACGACGGGCCGGAAATCGGCCACCGCGGCGGCCATGATGATCACCTCGGCCTCGGCGGCGCGCTTGGTCATTTCCTCGCACAGCTCGGTGGCACTCGAGACGGGCACGATCTCGGCCCCGGCGGGCCGCCCCGCGCCCGACGTGGACCCGGCGACGACGGTGACCTGTGCGCCCCGGGCGGCGGCAGCCCGGGCCAGGGCGAACCCCTGCTTGCCGGAGCTGTGGTTGCCCAGGTATCGGACCGGGTCGAGTGCCTCGCGCGTGCCCCCGGCGCTGATCAGGATGCGCACTCCGGCCAGGTCGAAGGGAAGGGCATCGGGCGCATCGAGCAGCAAGTCGCCCAGCTGGCCGACCTCGCCCGGGTCGGGCAGCCGCCCGGCGCCGCTGTCGGCGCCGGTGAGCCGACCGGTGTCGGGAGGCATGACCACCGCGCCCCGTTCGCGCAGCGTGGCCACGTTCGCCCGGGTCGCGGGGTGCTCCCACATCTCCGTGTGCATCGCGGGTACGAAGAGCACCGGGCAGCGCGCGGTGAGCAGGGACGCGGTCAGCAGGTCGTCGGCCCTTCCGCCGGCCGCGCGCGCCAGCAGGTCGGCCGTCGCGGGGGCGACCACGACCAAGTCGGCCTCCTGGCCCAGTCGCACGTGCGCCACCTCGTCGACGTTCTCGAAGACCGTGGTGGCGACCGGATGGCCGGAGAGCGCCTCAAACGTCGCGGCACCGACGAACCGCAGCGCGGCGGCGGTCGGGACGACGTGGACGTCGTGGCCGGCCTCGGTGAAGTGCCGGATGACCGAGCAGACCTTGTAGGCGGCGATCCCGCCGCCGACGCCGACGAGAATGCGCTTGCGCGCGCGAGTCGTCATCAGACCGGGCCGGGTGCGCTACTCGCCCTCGGTGTGCTCGAGCAGGTCGGAGTGGATTTCGCGCATCGCGACCGACAGCGGCTTCTCGTGCATCTTCGGCTCGACCAGCGGGCCGACGAACTCGAGGATGCCGTCGCCGAGTTGGTTGTAATAGTCGTTGATCTGGCGGGCGCGCTTGGCGGCGAAGATCACCAGGGCGTACTTCGAGGACACCCGGTCGAGCAGATCGTCGATCGGCGGGTTGGTGATGCCCAGCGGGGTGTCGTACGCCGGTGCGTCAACGATCTCGGTGACGTCAAGGTTCTGGGTGCTCACGCAAACTCCTGCATCGAAAGACTGGAAAATGTTCCGGGCTGGTACTCGAACTGGCTGGTCGACCGCCTAGTGCACTGGCCCGACCAGCAAGGATACCAATTGATCGGCCACCGAGTCGACTTCGTGGTTCACCAGCGTGTGATCGAAGGTGTCGGCGAGCGCCATTTCGGCGCGGGCAGTGGCCAGTCGGCGCTGCACCACCTCCGGCGATTCGGTGCCGCGACCGGTCAGCCGGGCGACCAACTCGTCCCACGTCGGCGGCGCGAGGAACACCGTCTGAGCCTCGGGCAACCGCGCGACCAGGTTCTCGGCTCCCTGGATGTCGACCTCGATCAGTACCGGGACACCCGCTTCCAGCGCTGCGGCCACCGGTGCGGCCGGGGTGCCCGAGCGCTGCAGGCCACCGTGGATCTCGGCCCATTCGAGCAGTTCGTCGCCGGCGATCATCTCGTCGAAGCGCTCGGCGGTCACGAAGTGGTAGTCACGGCCGTCGACCTCGCCGGGGCGGGCGCCCCGGGTCGTCGCCGACACGGAGAAGTACAACTGCGGCAGCCGGTCCCGAACGGCGCGCACCACGGTCGACTTGCCGACGGCCGAGGGGCCGACCAGTACAACCAGTCGGCCCCTCGACGTCGAATGCTCGTCAGAGCTTTCAGGCAAGATCGAACTTCTCCAGCAGCGCCCGCCGCTGACGGTCGCCCAGTCCGCGCACGCGGCGCGTCGGAGCGATCTCGAGCTCTTCCATGATCTCGGCAGCCTTGACCTTGCCCACCTTCGGCAGAGCCTCGAGCAGGGCCGACACCTTCATCTTGCCCAGGATCTCATCGTTCTCGGCATCGGCGAGGACCTGCTTGAGGTCCGTGCCGCCGCGCTTGAGGCGCTCCTTGAGCTCGGCGCGGGCCTTGCGGGCGGCCGCAGCCTTTTCCAGCGCGGCCTTGCGCTGCTCATCGGTCAACTGGGGAAGAGCCACGTGATCCTCCGTAGATCGTTCTTCGTATCCGCCGATCGGTCATGGTCGCGACCGGCGGGCCGCTGGTTTGCCTGCGGCGCGACGTTGACGGTACCCAACCTGAACAGGCATTTCGAGGGGTACCCCACCAAAGGTCCCTGATCGCGATGGGGTAGCGTCCGCGCCGCTGCGCCAGGGTCATCCCTACCGAGGGCCGCATCCGCAGCATCCGTGCAGGTGAGAGTGCATTCCGTGCCAGCGCCGCAGATGCCTGTCGCGGTCCGACGGACAGGGTCCTCACCTGAGACTGTTCATGCAGGTCACCGGCGTGTCGGGCATTCCGGGAGCATCGACGGCCGGGTGCCCGATCTCAGGCGAGCGCCGCCTCGACCTCGTCGCGAGAAGCCTCGCAGGCGGCGCGCAACGCTGCGATGCCGGGCCCGGCGCGCAGCACGCCCCGGGAACTCGCGGGCAGCAACCAACTCGGATCGGCCCCGGCGAACACGGTCGACAGGTCGGCCGCCGTAGCCCCTTGAGCCCCCACCCCGGGGGCCAGGACGAGCCCGTTCAGCGCGCTCAGATCGAGCCCGTGGGCACGCGTGGCGCCCACCACGACGCCCACCGTGGCACTGCCGTCGGCATTGGCCCGGGCCGCCTCGTCGACGATGATCTGCCCCACCGTGCAGCCGGCCGACTCGGCCAACTGGACCGCGGCGCCCTCGGGGTTGCTGGTGCGCGCCAGGACGATGACTGCGCGACCACCGTCGCGGGCCGCCGTCACCGCTGGGTCGAGCGAACCGAAGCCGAGATACGGCGAGACGGTCACTGCGTCGGCGCACAGCGGCGACCCGTCCCCCAGCCACGCCCGGGCGTAGGCGGCCATGGTGGAGCCGATGTCGCCGCGCTTGGCGTCGGCCAGCACCAGGGCACCGGCATCGCGGCAGCCGGCGATCACGCGCTCGAGTGCGGCCATCCCGGCCGCGCCGAAGGCCTCGAAGAACGCCACCTGCGGCTTGATCACCGCCGCGGTGGGACCGAGCGCCTGCACGCAGACCTCGCCGAACCGGTCCACGCCGTCGGCGGACACCGGCAGCCCCCACTGCTCGAGGAGTTCGGGGTGCGGATCGATGCCGACGCACAGCCGCCCGCGCGCCGCGACCGCGTCGCGGTACCGGTCCGCGAATCCGCCGGCGGCGCTCACCGCCGCGACGCCTGGGGGCTGTTCACGAGCGCTGCGTGCAGGTTCTGCAGCGAATTGACGCCCAAGACGCCGGTGAGCAACGCCTCGATGCCCTGTACGGCGGCGCTGGCGCCCTGGACGGTGGTGATGCAGGGGATGGTCGCGCTGACCGCGGCGGTGCGGATCTCGTAGCCGTCGACGCGCGGCCCGGAGTTGCCGAACGGCGTGTTGATGACCATCGCGACCTCCCCGTCCCGGATCTGGTCGACGATGGACCGCTCCCCGGCCGCAACCTCGGGATCGGAGTGCTTGCGAACCCGAGTGCAGGTGATCCCGTTGCGCCGCAACATGTCTGCAGTGCCCTCGGTCGCCAGGATGTCGAAGCCCAGGTCGGCCAACCGCTTGACCGGGAACAGCAGCGCCCGCTTGTCCTTGTTGGCCACCGAGACGAACACCGCCCCCGACTGGGGCAGCGACCCATAGGCAGCTGTCTGCGACTTGGCAAAGGCGCGCCCGAAGTCCTCGTCGATGCCCATGACCTCGCCGGTCGACTTCATCTCCGGGCTGAGCAGCGAGTCGACGCCAGTGCCGTCGGCGCGGCGGAACCGGTGGAACGGCAGGACCGCCTCCTTGACCGCGATGGGGGCGCTGACCGGCGTGTTGCCGCCGTCACCGGTCGCCGGCAGCAGTTGCGCGGTGCGCAGCTCGGCGATGGTCTCCCCCATCATGACGCGCGCGCACGCCTTGGCCAGCGGCACCGCGGTCGCCTTCGAGACAAACGGCACCGTGCGGCTCGCCCGCGGATTGGCCTCCAGCACGTAGAGGATGTCGTCCTTGAGCGCGTACTGGACGTTGATCAGCCCGCGCACCCCGATCCCGCGGGCCAGCGCCTCGGTCGCGGTGCGCACCGCCTCGAGGTCGGATCGGCCGAGGGTGACCGGCGGCAGGGCGCAGGCGGAGTCGCCGGAGTGGATACCGGCCTCCTCGATGTGCTCCATGATCCCGCCGAGGTACACCTCGGTGCCGTCGCACAGGGCATCGACGTCGATCTCCACTGCATCTTCGAGGAAGCGGTCCACCAGTACCGGGTGATCCGGTGTCAGCTCGGTGGCGCGGGAGATGTAGTCGCGCAGGGACTCGTCGTCGTAGACGATCTCCATCCCCCGCCCGCCCAACACGTACGACGGGCGGACCAGTACCGGGTAGCCGATCCGGTCGGCAGCCGCGCGGGCCTCCTCGACGCTTGTCGCCGTGCCGAACGCCGGCGCCGGCAGCCCCGCCTGGGTCAGCACCTTGCCGAACTCGCCGCGGTCCTCGGCGAGGTCGATGGCCTCGGGTCCGGTACCGACGATCGGCACCCCGGCCGCGGCGAGACGGTGTGCCAGGCCCAACGGCGTCTGACCACCGAGCTGCACGATCACCCCGGCCACGGTGCCGGACTCGGACTCGGCCCGATAGACCTCCAAGACGTCCTCGAAGGTCAGCGGCTCGAAGTAGAGGCGGTCGGCGGTGTCGTAATCGGTGGACACGGTCTCGGGGTTGCAGTTGACCATCACCGTCTCGTAGCCCGCCTGCGACAGTGTCATCGCCGCGTGCACGCACGAGTAGTCGAACTCGATTCCCTGCCCGATCCGGTTGGGCCCCGAGCCCAGGATCAGCACCTTGGGGCGCTCAGTCTGCGGCGCGACCTCGCTGGTCGCCGCCGGATCGAGCTCGTAAGTCGAGTAGTGGTAGGGCGTGCGGGCCTCGAACTCGGCCGCGCAGGTGTCGACAGTCTTGTAGACCGGGTGTACGCCGAGTCGGTCGCGCAGCGCCGCGACATCCGCCTCCGAGCCGAGGTCGTCATCGCCTGCGGCGCCGCGCAACGCGGCGATCTGCCGGTCGGACAAGCCGGTCGTCTTGGCCAAGCGCAGCAACGGCTCGTCGATCGCCCGGGCGTCGCGCACCTGCGCGCCCACCTCGCCGATCCAAGCGATTTCGGCGAGGAACCACGGATCGATGGCCGTCGCCTCGTAGAGCTCCTCGATGCTCGCCCCGGCGTCGAGCGCCAGCATGACGTCGTAGAAACGGCCGTCCTTGGGGATGCGCACCTTCTCCAGCAGGGCGGGCAGGTCGACGTCGGCGGGAGCGGGACGGTCCGGCTCGGTCCAGAACCCGGCGGCCTTGGTCTCCAGCGACCGCAGGACCTTGCCGAAAGCCTCGGCGAAACTGCGTCCCAGGGCCATCGCCTCACCGACCGACTTCATCGTCGTGGTCAGCGTGTCATCAGCCCCGGGGAACTTCTCGAACGCGAATCGCGGAGCCTTGACCACGACATAGTCCAGCGCCGGCTCGAAGCAGGCCGGTGTCTCCTTGGTGATGTCGTTGACGACCTCGTCGAGGCTGTACCCGATGGCGAGCTTGGCGGCGATCTTGGCGATCGGGAAGCCGGTCGCCTTCGACGCCAGCGCCGAGGACCGCGAGACGCGCGGGTTCATCTCGATGACGACCAGCCGGCCGTCGCGCGGGTCCTGGGCGAACTGGATGTTGCAGCCGCCGGTGTCGACGCCCACCGCACGCAGGATCGCAATCGACAGGTCGCGCATCTGCTGGTACTCGCGGTCGGTGAGCGTCATCGCCGGGGCGACCGTCACCGAGTCGCCGGTGTGCACGCCGACCGGGTCGACGTTCTCGATGGAACAGACCACCACGACGTTGTCGCGGTGATCGCGCATCAGCTCGAGCTCGTACTCCTTCCACCCGAGGATCGACTCCTCGATGAGGACGTTGGCCGTCGGCGACGCCGCGAGACCGCCACCGGCGATCCGATCGAGGTCGGCCTCGTCGTAAGCCATGCCCGATCCGAGACCGCCCATCGTGAACGACGGGCGCACCACCACCGGGTAGCCGAGTTCGGCCACCGTGTCGCGGACCTCGTCCATCGTGTGGCAGACGCGCGAGCGTGCGCTCTCCCCACCGACCGTGGCGACGATGTCCTTGAACATCTGCCGGTCCTCACCGCGTTGGATGGCATCGAAATCGGCACCGATCAGCTCGATTCCGTATTTCTCCAGCGACCCGCGGTCGTGCAGGGCGACGGCGGTGTTCAGCGCGGTCTGTCCGCCCAGGGTCGCCAGGACGGCGTCGATCGGGTGCCCGGCGTCGCGCTCGGCCTCGATGACCTTCTCGACGAACTCCGCGGTGATCGGCTCCACATAGGTCGCGTCGGCGAACTCCGGGTCGGTCATGATCGTCGCCGGATTCGAGTTGATCAGCGAGACGCGCAGTCCCTCGGCCTTCAGCACGCGGCAGGCCTGGGTGCCCGAGTAGTCGAACTCGCAGGCCTGGCCGATGACGATCGGGCCCGAACCGATGACGAGGACGTGGTTGAGATCGGAACGGCGTGGCATCAGGAATTCTTCTCCATGGAGGCGGCGAACTTGTCGAAGAGGTCGGCGGCGTCGTGGGGGCCGGCCGCGGCCTCGGGGTGGTACTGGACCGAGAAGGCGCGACCGTCGAGGAGCTCGACGCCCTCGACGACCCCGTCGTTGGCACAGACGTGGCTGACGCGCGCCCGGCCGAAGTCGGTGTCGAACGCCTCGCCGGCCTCCCCCTCAAGGGCAAAGCCGTGGTTCTGCGAGGTGATGGCGGCGCGGCCGGTGGCGAGGTCGATGACCGGGATGTTGATGCCGCGGTGGCCGAACTGCATCTTGTAGGTCCCGCGCCCCAGGGCGCGGCCCAGAATCTGGTTGCCGAAACAGATGCCGAACAGCGGCAGCCCGGCCCCGAGTACCTCCCGCGTCAACGCGACCGCTGCATCGGCGGTGGCCGGGTCCCCCGGGCCGTTGGAGAGGAAGACCCCGTCGGGCTTGAGATCGGTGATCGCATCGAGCCCGGAGGCGACGGGCAGCACGTGGACCTCGATGCCACGCTCCGCCAACATCCGCGGGGTGTTCGACTTGATGCCGAGGTCCAGCGCCGCAACGCGGAACCGGACCGGGCCGTCGGGCTTGACGGTATACGGCTTGGGGGTGCTGACCTCGGCGGACAGGTTGGAGCCAGCCATCGGGGGCTGGGCGGCGACGCGGCGCACCAACGCGTCGTCGTCGGCGAGGGCGGCACCGGAGAACACGCCGGCGCGCATGGAGCCGTGGTCGCGCAGCACCCGGGTGATCGCCCGGGTGTCGATGCCGGCGATGCCCACCACGCCCTGCTCGCGCAGTTGGTCGTCGAGCGAGCCGTTGGCGCGCCAGTTGGAGACGCGTCGCGTCGGGTTGCGCACCGCGAATCCGGCGACCCAGATCTTGCCCGGGTCGGGGCCGTCGCCGCCGTGCAGACGGCTCTCGCCGTCCTCATCGTTCCACCCGGTGTTGCCGATTTGCGGCGCCGTCGCGACGAGGATTTGCCGGTGGTAACTCGGGTCGGTGAGCGACTCCTGGTAGCCGGTCATCGCAGTACAGAACACCGCCTCGCCCAACGTCTGGCCGACGTCACCGAACTCGGTGCCGGTGAACACCTGACCGTTCTCCAATACCAGTTTCGCCGTATTGCTCATCTGCGCTCTCACTCCGCTGCCTCGGGGTCGGTGGTCTGTGTCGTGCCTGGATAGGCAACAAGCCAATGGGGGTAGTCGGCCTTGTCGTCGGCGCGCAGTGCGGTGGTGAGCTCGGTGCCTCCGGGCAGCGCCCAGTCCACGGCGAGCAGGCCGTCCGCGTGCATCACCTTCCCGGCCGCACGGTTGGTGGTGCGGATACCGATCAGGGCATCGCGCGGGATCCAGATCGTCGAGGCACCGCGCCGCTCGACGGCCACCCCGTGGGTGTAGCCGGTCGCGCTGGACTGGGCCCGGTCGCCCAGGTCGGCGACCTGGATCCGCTCGATCCAACTCTGCGTCGGGGTGGTGCCCAGGTACAGGCCCGAGGTGGGCCCGACGACGACCTCGCCGGGGTCACCGGGCATCTCCGGGAAGCCGGTGAAGTCGACGAAGTCGGCGGCCTGTTCGCGGCCGCGGCGGCTGCGGCCGGTGACGACCAGCCACAGCAGCCAGCCGATGAAGAGGAGGAACAGGGCCACCCCGGCCAGGAAGACGACGTTGAGGACGATCGTTCCGAGACTCACCAGCGCACCCGCCCGTCGAGCTGGGTGATCCGGCCGCGCAGCAGTGTCGCGACCACCGCGGAGGACATCGTCATACCGCCGTAAGGGGTGTTGCGCGACTTGCTCGCCAGCTCGGCCGGCACCACTTCCCAAGAGCGGTCCGGGTCGATCAGTGCCAGGTTGGCCGGTTCGCCGACCGCGATGGGCCGGCCCTGGTCCGGCAGCCCGACGATCGCGGCGGGCCGCTCACTGAGCACCCGCGCCACGCCGCGCCAGTCCAGCAGTCCTGGGACGACCATGGTGTCGACGATGATCGGCAGCGCCGTCTCGAGTCCGAGCATCCCGGGTCGCGCGGCGGCGAACTCGCAGCACTTGTCCTGCATCGCGTGCGGCGCGTGGTCGGTGGCGACGCAATCGAGCACCCCCTCGGCGAGGGCTGCGCGCAACGCCACCGTGTCGCTCTCCTCCCGCAGCGGCGGATTCACCCGATTCAGGCCGTCGTAGCCGTGGAGCCGCTCATCGGTCAGCAGCAGGTGGTGCGGGGTGACCTCGGCGGTAATCGAAATCCCTTGTGCCTTGGCCCATTTGACGAGTTCAACGGTACCTGCGGTCGACGCGTGGCAGATGTGGATCCGGGCGCCCGCGTCGCGGGCGAGCAGAGCATCGCGGGCGACGATGGACTCCTCGGCTGCGCGCGGCCAACCGGCCAACCCGAGTCGTGCGGCCGTCGGGCCCTCATGCGCGACGGCGCCCACCGTCAGCCTCGGCTCTTCGGCGTGCTGGGCGATCAGGACGCCGAGCCCGGTGGCGTACTCGAGCGCTCGGCGCATGACCAAGGGGTCGTCGACGCACATGCCGTCATCACTGAACAGCCGGACCCGGCCGACCCCTGCTGCCATCATGCCCATCTCGGCGAGCTGTCGGCCGTGCAGGCCGACGGTGACGGCGCCCACCGGGTGCACGTCGACCAGGCCGACCTCCTGCCCGGTCCGGTACACGTTGTCGGTGATCGTCGCGTTATCGGCGACCGGGTCGGTGTTGGCCATGGCGAACACCGCGGTGTATCCGCCGCGCGCGGCCGCCGCCGAGCCGGTGGCGATGGTCTCGGTGTCCTCCCGGCCCGGTTCGCGCAGGTGGGTGTGCAGGTCGACGAACCCGGGCAATGCGATCGCGCCGCCGCCGTCGATCACCTCGGCGCCCTCGGGCACCGCCAAGTCCGCGCCGATCCCGGTGATCTCGCCGCCGACGATGGCGATGTCGGTCTCCGCCTCCCCGTAGGGCCGGACGCGGCGCAACAGCACCGGCATCGGTCCACTCATGAATCCGCCTCCACTTTCTGGTTTCCGGCATCCTGCGCTGGGGCCCGCTCGTCCGAATCGATCCCGACGAGCAGGCGCAACAGCACCGCCATCCGGACGTGCACCCCATTGCGAACCTGCTCGAGGACTGCCGCCTGCGGTGCGTCGGCCACCGAGTAGCCGATCTCCATGCCGCGCAGCATTGGACCCGGGTGCAGCACGACCGCCCCCTCGTCGAGAAGGGCCAGGCGCTGTTCGTTCAGGCCGTACCGCACCGAGTACTCGCGCGGGCTGGGGAAAAACGCGCCGTTCATGCGTTCGGCCTGCACCCGCAGCATCATCACCGCGTCCGCGGCCGGCAGCTCGGCGTCCAGGTCGTGGGTGACCGCCACCGGCCACGCGTCGACCCCCGTCGGCAGCAGGGTCGGCGGGGCCACCAACACCACCTCGGCGCCCAGGGTGGCCAGCAAGTGAGCATTGGAGCGGGCCACCCGCGAATGCACGATGTCACCGACGATGACGACCCGGCGGCCCTCGATGGTGCCGAGGCGCTGGCGCAGCGTGAGCGCGTCGAGCAGGGCTTGGGTGGGGTGCTCGTGGGTGCCGTCGCCAGCGTTGATGACCGCCGGGCCGGTCCGGGCGCCAGCGCTGTCGGTTGCCGACGTCCACTCGGCGATTTGCTGGGCGGCTCCCGAGCTCGGGTGCCGGACGATCAACGCGTCGGCGCCGGCGGCGCAGAGCGTCTTGGCGGTGTCGCGCAGCGACTCCCCCTTGCCGGCCGATGAGCCGGTCGCGCTGACGTTGATCACGTCGGCGCTCATCCACTTGCCAGCCACCTCGAAAGACACCCGCGTGCGCGTCGAGTTCTCGTAGAACACGGTCATCACCGTGCGCCCCCGCAACGTGGGCAGCTTGCGGATCTCGCGCCCGAGCAGCGCCTGGGCGAACCCGTCGGCGTCGTCGAGGATTCCCAGCGCGTCGTCGCGGCTCAGGTCGGCGGTGGACAGCAGGTGGCGCATGTCAGTGGCCCCCCTCGGCCGGTGCGCGGTGCGGGCCGAGGACGACCTCGTCGACCCCGTCGGTCTCGGTGAAGTGGACCGCCACGTCCTCGTCCCGGGCGGTGGGCAGATTCTTCCCCACGTAGTCGGCGCGGATCGGCAGCTCGCGGTGCCCGCGGTCGACGAGGACGGCGAGCTGCACCGACGCCGGTCGTCCCAGGTCGCGCAGCCCGTCGAGGGCGGCTCGCACCGTGCGTCCCGAGTACAGGACGTCGTCGACGAGGATCACGTGGGTGTTGTCGATGCCGCCCGGCGGCACCGCGGTGCGCTCCAGCGGTCGGTGCGGCTGGGCCCGCAGATCGTCGCGGTACAGCGTGATGTCGAGGAAGCCGGTGGGGATCTCGACGCCGGAGAACTCGACGATCTTCGCCGCGAAACGCCGCGCGAGAATCGGGCCACGGGTGGGGATGCCCAGGAGCACGACGCGCTTGTCTGCGTCGTCGTCGAGGGCGGTCTTCTCGATGATCTGGTGCGCGATGCGGGCGATCGTCCGATTCACATCGGAGCTGTCGAGTAAGACCCTGCGGGCAGCGCTGGTCACAGCGTCCGACCTCCTTCTCCGCCTCACGGGACGGATCGTTAAAGGATGTCTATCAGCCGCAACCTTACACCCGGCGCCACGGTGACCGCGCACACATGAGGCCCCCGCGAACCTGGGCCGCCCTCAACCTAGTCCGACTCCGTCGTGGTCGGTGCGGCAGCGGCCGCGCGCACCTGCGGTGCCAACGTGGCGATCTTCGCCAACACTCCGTTGACGAACGCGGGCGAGTTATCGGTGGACAGTTCCTTCGCGAGTTGGATCGCCTCGTCCACGATCACCACCGGATCGACGTCGACGGCATTGAACAACTCCCACGTCGCCAGTCGCAGGATCGCCCGGTCGACGGCGGGCAGGCGGTCGAGCTGCCACTTGTCCAGGTGCGACGAGATCACCGCGTCGACCTGGGCCTGATCGCCGGTCACGCCCGCCACGGCGGTTGCGGTGTAGTCGTGGATCGCGCCAACACTGTCGTCGTCTCGGAAGATCTTGCGACGCTCGTCGATCAGCTCGAGTGGCGAGACACCCTTCGCCTCGGCCTCGAAGAGAAGGTCGACTGCTCGATTGCGGGCTTTGTGCCGGGTACCGGAATGCTTCACGTCGGGGCTTCGGCGGCGCGTCAGGAGTTGACGCGGCCGAGGTAGCTGCCGTCGCGCGAGTCGACCTTCAGCTTGTCGCCGGTGTTGATGAACAGTGGCACCGCGATCTCCGCTCCGCTCTCCATGGTGGCAGGCTTGGTGCCACCGGTCGAACGATCGCCCTGCAGACCCGGGTCGGTGTGGGTGACCACCATTTCGACCGTGACGGGGAGTTCGATGAACAGCGGCACGCCCTCGTTGAGCGAGACCTGGACCGTCATGTTCTCCAACAGGAACCGGGCGCCGTCGCCGACGGTGGCGGGCGGAATCGCGAACTGCTCGTAATCCTGGGTGTCCATGAACACGTAGTCGGTGCCGTCGTTGTACAGGAAGGTCATGTCTCGGCGGTCGACCGTCGCAGTCTCCACCTTGACCCCGGCGTTGAACGTTTTGTCCACGCTCTTGCCGGACAGGATGTTCTTGATCTTGGTCCGTACGAAGGCCGGTCCCTTGCCGGGCTTCACGTGCTGGAACTCCAAGATCTGCCAGAGCTGATCGTCCATCTTCAGCACGAGGCCGTTCTTGAAATCCGCAGTCGTCGCCATCGGCGTGCCTTTCTCTGTAATGCTGTCGAGTCTTCTGTTGCTGTCGGGCTGGTGCAGTCGGGCTGGCCGAGCCGGTGCTGGACGGTCGATCAGTCCAGGACGGCGAGAGCCCGGTCCGTCGCGGTGAGGATCCGGCACGGCCCATCGAACACGACGATCGTGTCCTCGATGCGCACCCCGCCGCGTCCAGGCAGGTAGACCCCGGGTTCCACCGTCACCACGGCGCCGTCAAGCAGTGTACCCGTCGCACTCGAGCCCACCGACGGGGCTTCATGGATCTGCAGCCCGACCCCGTGCCCGAGACCGTGGACGAACCGCTCGCCGTAGCCGGCGGCATCGATGATCGAGCGGGCCGCAGCATCCACCTCGTTGAGCTCGGTCCCCGCCCGCGCGGCCTCCCGGCCCGCCGTCGCTGCAGCCGCGACCAGCTCGTGCACCTCGCGCTGCCAGTCCTGCGCCCGGTCGAGGACGTAGGTGCGCGTCATGTCCGAGTGATACCCGTCGACGACGGCACCGAAGTCAAGCTTCACGAAGTCGCCGCTGGCCAACACGTCGCCGGTGGGCCGGTGGTGCGGAACCGCCGAGTTGGCCCCGGTGGCGACGATCGTCTCGAAGGCGATCGCGGCGGCACCGTGCTCGTACATGGCCCACTCCAGATCGCGCGCCACCTGGCGCTCGGTGCGACCCGGCGCAATCGCGCCCCGGGCGACGAGGTCGGCCAGGGCGCGATCGGCGACACTGCAGGCGGCCGCGATCGCCGCGACCTCGTCGTCGTCCTTGACCTCCCGCAAACGTTCGACGAGGCCGTGCGACCCCACCAGCCCGACGCCGTCGGCCGCGGCGAGCAGCCGGGCGTGGGTGGCGACGGTCATGCTGTCGGCCTCGATCGCGATCTCCCGCACTCCCCCGTCGGCCGCGGCGCCCAGCAAGGCTGCCGCCACCTCGCGGTCCCCGACCAGTCGCAGGTCACCGGCCTGCTCGCCCACCTGGACCGTGTAGCGGCCATCGGTGCTGATGAGATCCTCGCGCGCGGGGCGGGCAGGCTCCGCCCAGACCAGCACCGCGCCGTTGGACCCGGTGAACCCCGACAGGTACCGCACGTTGACGAGGTCGGTTACGAGGATCGCGTCAGCATCTGGATGAGCGTCGGCCAACGCGGCCCGCAGCCGGTCACGGCGAGCCGAGCAGGCACCGGCGCGGGGCGGGGCAGGGGGCATCCCGCCACGCTAGCGCACCCTGTGATTGGTTTCACTGCGGCCGACCGCTAGTCTGGGGCCCATGAATTCGTGGATACTGCGCGGCCTGTCGATGGGTGCGCTGGTAACGGTGGCGTGGATCCTGGTTGGGATCCTGATGCGGTTCGCGGCCACAGTCGGCAGCGCCTGGTCGACGATCGGCCTCGCCCTGATCGTGCTGGCCGCCGTGGTGTGGGGTGGGTTTGACGGCATCCGCGACGCCCGCGCGAACCCGGACCCCGACGACTACGCCGACCTCACGATGGTGTGGTTGAAGGCCGGCTTCCTCGCCGCCGCGATCGCCGTCGTCATCGGCTGGATCGTGGGTATGACCCTGGTGCCGGCGATGCGCCCGGCCGGCTTGCTGGTGTCGTTGACGGCCGGGATCTCATTCCTCACCCTGCTCGTCTACGTGCCGGCCTTCGCCGGCGTGGCCCTCGGACGCTGGATCGTGCGCCGCGACGAGCGCAAAGCCGCCGCGGCGGCCCAGGAAGCCGAAGTAGTCGCCGTCGTCGTTTCCGAGACCGCGTAACCGGGAAGCCTTGACCCACCGGCCGAGTGCGGACTCCCATCGCCACTCGGCGGGGTTTGACCGCACACTCGGCGGGGTTTGACCGCACACTCGGCGGGGTTTGACCGCACACTCGGCGGGGTTTGGGGCTAGTCGGCGGCTACGGCGGAGTAGGCGGCGGCGATCAGCGTCGGATCGGGGCCCTCTAGGCGCCCCGGCTTACCGAGCCCGTCGAGCACCACGAACCGCAACACGCCCGCCCGGTTCTTCTTGTCACCGGCCATTCCCGTCATCAAGTCGCCCAGCGCATCCGCGTCGTACGAAGTCGGCAAACCGAGGAGCTCCAGCACCCGGCGGTGGCGATCGGCCGTCTCGTCGTCGAGGCGTCCGGCGAGCCGGGCCAACTCAGCGGCGAACACCAGGCCCACCGACACCGCGGCACCGTGGCGCCACCGGTACCGTTCGCGGCGCTCGATCGCGTGCCCCAGGGTGTGCCCGTAGTTGAGGATCTCCCGCAACGAGGACTCCTTGAGGTCCGCGGACACCACGTCCGCCTTCACCTGCACAGAGCGCCGGATCAGCTCGGGCAGCAGTTCCCCCCCGGTGTCCAGGGCGCCCTCGGGGTCCGCCTCGATCAGGTCGAGGATCACCGGGTCGGCGATGAAGCCGGTCTTGACGACTTCGGCCATCCCGGCGATCACCTCGTTGCGCGGCACCGTCTGCAGGGTCGCGATGTCGATCAGGACCGCGTCGGGCTCGTGGAAGGAACCGACCAAGTTCTTGCCAGCGTCAGTGTTGATGCCGGTCTTGCCGCCGACAGCCGCGTCGACCATCGCGAGCAACGTCGTCGGCACGTGGATGACGCCGATCCCGCGCATCCAGGTCGCTGCGACGAACCCGGCGAGATCGGTGGCGGCGCCGCCCCCGAGGCTGATGATCTTGTCGTTGCGCTTGAGGCCGATCCGGCCGCAGACATCCCAGCAGAACGCGGCAACCTGCAAATCCTTGCCCGCTTCGGCGTCGGGGATCTCGACGCGGTGGGCGTCGAACCCCTTCTCGGCGAGGTGGCTGCGGATCTGTTCGGCAGTGGCCTGCAGCGGCGGCTGGTACAGAATGGCCACCGAATCGGCGCCGATGGCCGCCTGCGCGACGTCGTCGAGCAGACCCCGCCCGATGACGACCTCGTACGGCGAGGCGGCGTTGACGCCGATGCGGATGGGTTCGGTCATGACTGGTCGTCCTTTCGGGCGGGTTCGGCCCCGCCGGTGAGTTCGGCGAGCACGGCGGTCACGACCGCGTCCACGGGTTGGTCGGCGTCGACGTCTGCCGCGGCGACCGCCTCGTACACGTCGGTGCGCTCCGCGAGCAACCGCGCATACGCGCCCCGGGGATCGTCACCCGCGAGCAGCGGGCGACCCGAGCCGTCGACCCGGGCGAAGCCCGCCTCGGGCGAGATCCGCAGGTGCACGACCAGGTGCCCGGCCAGCGCGTCACGAATCCCCGGCACGGTGACCGATCCGCCGCCGAGCGCGACGACGCCGCCGAAGTCGTGCAGGACCCGGCCGACGGTGTCGAGTTCCAGGGCGCGGAACACCGCCTCGCCGTCGGTGGCGAAGATGTCGGCGATCGTTCGTCCGGTGTCCCGCTCGAGTTCGGCGTCGGTGTCGAGGAAGTCGACGCCCAGCCGGGCCGCCACCGCCCGTCCGACGGTCGACTTGCCTGCGCCCATGAACCCGGTGAGGATCACGAGCGGTCCCTCACCCCCGCTCATGGGCGGGGCGGGCGGGTGGCGATCCGGTCCAGGTAGGCGCGCAGGTTCGCGGCGGTCTCGGTCAGCGAGTCGCCGCCGAACTTCTCCACCACCGCCTGTGCGAGCACGAGGGCGACCATCGCTTCGGCCACGACGCCGGCGGCCGGCACGGCGCACACATCGGAGCGCTGGTGAATGGCACTGGCAGTCTCACCGGTGGCCATGTCGATCGTCGCCAACGCCCGCGGCACGGTGGAGATGGGCTTCATCGCCGCCCGCACGCGCAAGGACTGCCCGTTGGTCATCCCGCCCTCGAGTCCGCCGGCGCGGTTGGTGGACCGCTCCACGCCGTCAGGCCCGGGGACCATCTCGTCATGGGCCTGACTGCCGCGTCGGCGGGCCGTTTCGAACCCGTCGCCGACCTCGACGCCCTTGATCGCCTGGATACCCATGAGTGCGCCCGCCAGCCGGGCGTCGAGCCTGGTCTCACCGCTGATGTGGGAGCCCAGACCGATCGGCACGCCGGTGGCCACGACCTCGACGACACCGCCGAGGGTGTCGCCGTCCTTCTTAGCCGCCTCGATCTCGGCGATCATCGACGCCTCGGCCGCCGCGCCGAAGGCGCGTACCGGGCTCGCGTCGATCGTCGCAAGGTCGTCGGGCCCGGGTGTCGGGCCGTCGTAGGGCTCGCTCGCGCCGATGGAGATCACGTGCGACACGATCTCGATCCCGGCCACCTGCCGCAGGAAGGCCCGCGCGACCGTGCCCACGGCGACCCGGGCCGCTGTCTCCCGCGCACTGGCGCGCTCCAGGATGGGTCGCGCGTCGTCGAACCCGTACTTCAGCATCCCCGCGTAGTCGGCATGACCGGGTCGTGGCCGGGTCAGGGGCGCATTGCGCGCGCTCGCCGCCAGGGCTTCCTCGTCGACCGGATCCGGAGCCATCACCTGTTCCCACTTGGGCCATTCACTGTTGCCGATCTCGATGGCGAGCGGGCTGCCCAGTGTGAGGCCGTGCCGGAGCCCGGCCAGGACGGTGACTTCGTCGGCCTCGAACTTCATGCGCGCACCCCGGCCATAGCCAAGGCGCCGCCGGGCGAGTTGCTCGGCGATATCGGCCGAAGCCACTTCTACCCCGGCGACCATTCCCTCCACGAGCGCCACCAAGGCGCGGCCGTGCGATTCTCCTGCAGTGATCCAGCGCAACACGGTTCCCGATTCTTCCATGCTCGCCGTGCCGCGCCACATCCGGCCAAGCCGACGGGCACGACCGCGGCATCAGCCACCGCACAGCAGTGCGGCTGCCACCCCGGTCAGCGCCGGTCCGTGTGGCCGCCGCCGACGCCGATCCGCGCACCAGCCGGCCAACCCGACCACCTGCGCCATTCCGACGGCGACCACCGCGACCAGCGGATCACCGAGCAGTCCGCCCACGACGAAGGCCAGTTTCACGTCCCCGCCGCCGACCTGGCCGAGCAGGTGCGCGACGAGATACGGAGCGGTACCGGCCAACGCCGCGGCGAGCATGCCCGGCCTTCCCGCCGCCGCATCCGCGGCACCCTGCACCAGGACCGCCGCGAGGCCGGGCCACATCATCGAGGTAGGCAGCCGGGACGTCCGCCGGTCGGTATCGCCGAGTGCGAGCAGCCAGACCACCACCACCACCGTCACCGATCCACCGCCGTCACCGATCCACCGCCGTCACCGATCCACCACCGTCACCGATCCACCATCGCCCACCGCCGTCCGTTCCCGGTCCAACACCGGTGCCCGGGGGCACATTTGCTGTGGATCCTGCGTGACTGTGGACAACTATTGCTACCGTCCACCGGTGGGCGCGAACACCGATCCCCTGACGCGACTCCCCCGCGACGTGCGCCGGGATTGGGCCGCCTTGGCCGCCCCCACCCCGACGCCCCGCGCCTTCGACCCGGGCCGGCTCGATAGATTCCCCGCCGCGGCCCGGCGTTGGCTCACCAGCGCGATCGCCCCGGGTACGCCGTTGGCGACGAGGGTCGAACTCACCCAGCACGGCCGCATCAACATCCGTTCCTGGCGCCGCTTCACCGCACACCAGATCATCGGCGGGGGCGGATACATCTGGGCCTGCTCGACGCGCTTGTTCGGTCTGCCGGTCCGTGGCTACGATCGCCTCGTCGGTGACCGGGGCGACATGGCGTACCGCCTGCTCGACCGTATCGCCGTTGTCGACGAAGCCGGGCCCGACCTCGCCCGCAGCGCAGCGGGCCGGTTCGTCAGCGAACTGTGCTGGGTACCGGCCGCCACGCTGGACGGTGCACTCACCTGGACCGCGATCGACGACGCCACCGCACGCGTGACGTTGCCGATTGGTGGGCGGGACTGCGACGCCCAGTTCACCGTGGCCCCGTCGGGGGCGCTGCTCGCGGTGGCCACGCGCCGCTGGGCCAGTGTCGACGGCGAGCCGTACGACTGGCACGACTTCGGTGCCGAGATCCACGCCAGCACGACGTTCGACGGGTTCACCGTCCCGAGCCGCATCACCGCGGGCTACGGCTTTCGCGGCCCCGACTGGCCCGGGTGCGCCTTCATCGAGATCACCGTGGACGAGGCCCGGTACCGCTGACCCCGCGCCCTAAGCCGTCGGCGAGCCATTCGTTGATGTACCGGGCCGTGAACTGGGCACTCTCCTCGGTGAAGGCGCCGAAATGCGTCAGCGGCACCGAGGCGCCCTGTGCGCCGGTGACGATCACCTGGTAGACCGGCGCCACGCCCGGTCCACCGGGCCGGGTCACGCGGACCTTGGCCGCGGTGGCGGCGGTGATCGCGATCCGGGCGACCGTTCGCGTGCGCGTCACCCCGCGCAGGCGGGCGACGGTCAGCACCCCTTCGTCCCGATCGGCGCTGATCCGCACCCGCTGGAAGGCGAGCATGCACACGAGCCCGCCGACGATGCACGCGCCACCGAGCAGCAGGCCGAACACCTGGACGGTGTCGTCGGTGTGCGCAACGGCCGGCCCATCGCCGCGCACCGCGGCCGCGAGCCGCCGGGCCAGGTCCCGCTTGGCGTCGCCATCGGCCGACGGGAACCGCAGCACGGCGGTGCCCTGCGCAGTCATCACCGCCACCTCATAGGATTTCGACACCAGCCCGTCGTCGAGGACGACTGTCACCGAGGTGATGTCGGCGCCGGGGGTGCGCAGCGCGTCGGTCGTGACGAATCCGAGGACCGCGCGCCGGTACTCGAGACCGCCGTTGTCGGCGGTAACCGTCGCGGAGACGGCCAGCGCCCACAGCGCCCAGCAGCCCGCAGCGAGGAACACCAACCCCCAACCCACATAGGCCGCGGGACTGTTGGCCAGCGTCAGGCGCAGCACGGACGGGGTACTCCCGCCGACGAAGACCTTCACCGGATCATCCCAGCGCCGCAGCCATCGCCGCACGGGGGGCAGGTCGGCCGGTGAACAACTCCACCTGGCGGTAGGCCTGGTTCAACAGCATGACCAGGCCGCCGGCGACGGTCCCGCCGACCTGGGCGACTCGCGCCGCCAACGGCGTGGGCCACGGATCGTAGATGGCGTCGACGAGTCGCAGCGGGGTGTCGACGGCATCGGCCGCCGCGGCGGCCGCCGCGGCGGGCACCGTGGAGACCACGGCGCCCGACTCCGCGAACGCCTCGCGCAGCGGTCGGTCGGCCTCGAAGGCGAGCACCCGCGCCGAGAGTGCCAACTGCGCTGCCAAGTCCATGGCCGCCCGGGCCCGAGCCGGGTCGCGCACCACGAGCACGATTTCGCGGGCGCCGGCATCGGCGAGGGCCGCCAACGTCGGCCGCGCGGTACCGCCCGCGCCGAGCACCACAGCCGATCCGCCGGCCGAGAAGTCGGCCCCCACGGCCGCCAGCGCTCCGCGCACACCATCGATATCGGTACAGTCGGCGAACCAGCCGTCGGAACGCCGCACCAGGGTGTTGGCCGACCCGACCAGTCCGGCCCGCGCCGACACCCGGTCCGCATACGCGAGCGCCTCACCCTTGGCGGGCATCGTCACCGACAATCCGATGTAGGCCTCGTCCAAGCCGTCGACAAGTGCCGCCAACTCCCCCGCCCGGCACTCCACGCGCTCATAGGCCCAATCGGCGAGCCCTAGCGCTGCATACGCCGCGCGGTGCAGGTCGGGTGAACGCGAGTGCTCGATCGGGTAGCCCAACACCGCGGCCTTGCGGGCGGCGGCACCGCCGTCAGCAGCCGGTCTTGAGGAACTTGTTGTCACAGGCGGTCTTGCGGTTGCGCAAATGCTCTTCGAAGGTGTCGGAGAACTTCGTCGTGCCCTGCTTGTCGACGGTGATGAAGTACAACCAGTTGCCCGGCGGCGGGTCGAGCATCGCCTTGAGCGCCCGCTCCCCGACCGTCGCAATCGGTGTCGGCGGCAGCCCGAGCACCCGGTAGGTGTTCCAGCGCGTGTCGGCCTTGTAGTTCTCGCCGTGGACGTCGATGTTGGTCTCGGCTGCGGTGTAGTTCGTCGTCGAATCCATTTCCAGGCGCTGCTTCTTCGCCAACCTGTTGAGGATGACCCGGGCCACCTTGGGCAGGTCGTCGGCGTCGCGGACCTCCCGCTCGGCCACCGATGCCGCCACGAGCACCTCATAGGGGCTCAGGCCGCTGCGGTTGCCGGTCAGCAGGCCCCACGCCTCGTAGCGCCGCGCGCTGTCGCCGATCAAGCGGTTCAAGATCTCCGCTGCCGAGGCCTGCGGATTGATCGCCTCCCAGGTGCCCGGTGCGATCAGGCCCTCGATGCGGCGGTAGTCGCCGGGGAGCTTGTCGACTGCGGCCCGGGCCCAGGACGGGACGCCGAGTTCGTCCGGCGACGCCGTTGTCGCCGCCGCCTCGAGCTGCCCGACGGTGACCCCGATCTTCTTGCCGTTGAGCGTGGTGTCGGTGGCCTCGGCGATTCGGTCGAAGACACCGTGGATCGTCTTGCTGTCGACGCCGCGCTTGGCCTCGAGCTGGACACCCTCGGGCACGACCAATCGGCCGACCCGGTGAGTGGAATCGGACATCATCTGCACCGCGGTGGCGGCCGGGATGCCCGTGCGCATCTGATAGATGCCGCCGGAGAGCGGCTTGCCGTCGGCGGCGGTCACAAAGGCGTGTACCGAGCCGACCACGCCCGCCCCGGTGAGGATCTCACCGAAGTTGGTCAACGTGGAGTTGTCGGGGATCCGTACCAGCACGTCCGAGGTGCCGGCTGTGTCGGCGAAGTCCTTCTTGGAGATCAACAGGCCGAGCCGGTCGGCCACGAGGTAGCCGCCGACGGCGAGGATGACGACGGCAAGCAGCGACGCCGCGATAAGTGCCCATCGGCGGCGGTTGCCCCGGCCCGGCATCCGCTCGGGATCGGTGTCCGCCTGCGCGCTCCGCTTCGCGGCGCGCTCGGCATCGTCGAGGTCGCTGTGCCACGCGGGCACCCGCTGCGCCGACGTGGCTTCACCGAGAGCGGCTGATTCCTCCCCATCCCCGGCCGCCCCCGCAACCGCTGCTGCATCCTCCCCGCCGACACCGATCGGCGCGGGGCGATCGACGTGGCGCACGATGTTCGGGGCGGCGTCTGAGTGGGTGTCCTGCGCCGGCTTCCCGCCCCGCCCGGTCGGGTCCCCGCTCCGCGCCCGGCGCCGGCCCGCCTCCGGTGAGCCCTCGACCCGGGGCACCTCACCGGTCATCCAAGCCGGCGCACCGGACAAACCGGTCGACTCGCCGCGGCGGGAGCGGTGCCGGGTGGCGGGCTCGGGCCGGTCGGTCTGATCATCTGAGCCGTTCGACGGCCCCGCCTCGTCAGTCACACACCTCGTCCCTTCGTCGGCCTCGCGGTCTACCGCACGCCATCCAACCATCCTTGCAGAATCGCCACGGCGGCGGCCTGATCTATCACTCCGCGCGCGCGGCGCGAGTCGCGGCCGGCCGCCCGCAACGACCGCGCAGCGCTCACCGTCGTCATCCGCTCGTCGGCGAACACCAACGGGACGGGCGAGACCGCCGCGCCGAGGCGCTCGGCAAACCGCCGCACCGACTGTGCCGCCAGCGCCTCCCGGCCTTGCAGGTCGCGCGGCAGCCCGACGACCACCCCGACGGCCTCATACTCGGCCACGAGTTCGGCCAGGCGGGCCACCGCCGCATCCTCGCCGCCACCGCGCTGCACGGTCTCCACCGGGGTGGCCAGGATCCCGTCCGGATCGCACACGGCCACCCCGATGCGCACCGACCCGATGTCGACGGCGATCCGGCGTCCGCGCGGATCGAGCACCTACCCGGTCCCGCCGACGATTGCGGCGATCCGGGCCATCGCGGCACCGATACCACCCGCATCAGTGCCGGCACCCTGCGCCAGGTCCGGCTTTCCGCCACCGCGCCCGCTCACCAGTGTCGACACCTCCTTGACGAGTGTGCCCGCAGCGATCCCCGCCTCGCGCGCCCCCGTAGTCGTCGCCACGACGAACGGAACCTTGGCATCCTCGCCGGCATCACCGGGGGTCACCGAGAACAACACCACGACCGCCTTGTCCGCGGCGCGGTTGCGCAGATCGGCCGCAAGTTCGCGCAGCTCATTGGCCCCGAGGCCGTCGGCGACGCGGCCGCCGACGATGTCGACGCCGCCGATGTGCTCCGCCGAGTCCAGCAATCCGGCCGCGGCCGCCCGCGCCTGCTCGGCGCGCAACCGGGCGACCTCGCGCTCGGCGTCGCGCAACCGGGTGACCAACTGCTCGACCCGGCCGGGCACCTGTGCGCTGGGCACCTTCAACGACGAGGCGAGTCCCGCAAGCAAGGCCCGCTCGGTGGACAGGTGGCGGAACGAATCCATCCCGACATAGGCCTCCACACGCCGGATCCCCGAGCCCACCGAGGACTCGCCGATCACGGTGATCGGACCGACCTGTGACGACGCACCCACGTGGGTGCCGCCGCACAGCTCCATCGAAAACGGCCCGCCGATCTCGACCACGCGCACGACATCGCCGTAGTTCTCCCCGAACAGCGCCATCGCACCCATCGCCTTGGCCTCGGCGTAACCGGTCTCGAACGTGTGCACCGGGTAGTTCGCCTCGACCGCGGTGTTGGCGATCTCCTCGATCTGGCCGTGCTGCTGTTCGCTCAGCGGACCACTGGCGTGGAAGTCGAACCGCAGGTATCCGGGCTTGTTCAACGAGCCGGCCTGCGTCGCGGTCGGTCCGAGCACCTCGCGCAACGCGGCATGGACCAGGTGGGTGCCCGAATGGCCCTGGGTGGCGCCGTGGCGCCACGCCGGGTCCACCGAGGCGATGACCTCGTCGCCCTCGGCGATCTCGCCGGCTTCGACGACGCCGCGGTGGCGCCAGACCGTCTTGCCGGCCTTCTGGACGTCGGCGATCGCCACCCGCACGCCCGAACCGGTCGTGATCGTGCCGATGTCGGCGAGCTGGCCGCCGCCCTCGGCGTACAGCGGTGTGCGGTCAAGGACGATCTCTACCTCGGTCCCGGCGCCGGCCCGACCCAAGCGGCGTCCGTCACCCACCACGGCGAGCACCCGGGCCTCGGTCACCAACTCGTCGAAGCCGACGAACGCGGTCGGGTGGGCGTCGATGAACTCCCGGTACACGCTCTGGTCTGCGTGCCCGGTCTTGCGCGCATTGGCGTCGTCCTTGGCCCGCTTGCGCTGTTGCGCCATGAGGTCGGCGAACCCGTCGGCGTCGACGGCCAACCCAGCCTCCGCGGCCATCTCCAGGGTCAGGTCGATCGGGAAGCCGTAGGTGTCGTGCAGCGCAAAGGCCGACTCACCGCTGATTCGGCTGCTGCCGGCGGCCTTCGTCTCCGCAGCGGCCTCGGCGAACAGCGCCGATCCGGCCGACAGCGTCTTCGCGAAGGTCTCCTCCTCGCCGACGCCGACGGTCAAGATGCGCTCGCGCTGCGCCGCCAACTCGGGGTACGACGGCGCCATCACGTCGACGGCGGTGGCGATGAAGGCGCCCATCGTGGGCCCGGTCGCGCCGAGCAGGCGCGCCGAGCGCACCACGCGGCGGAGCAGGCGGCGCAGCACGTAGCCGCGGCCCTCGTTGCCGGGCAGCACGCCGTCGGCGATGAGCATCGCCGCGGTCCGCGTGTGATCGGCGATGACCCGGAACTTGACGTCGTCGGCCGCACCGGTGGGACCACCGGCGCCGTAGGCCCGGCCGGTGAGTACCACCGCCTCGTCGATGATCGGCTTGAGCAAGTCGGTCTCGTAGACGTTGTCGACGCCCTGCAACAGGCAGGCGACGCGCTCGATGCCCATGCCGGTGTCGATGTTGCACTCGGGCAGGGGCCCCACAATCGGGTAGTCCTCCTTGGCCCCGCCTGCCCCGCGCTCGTTCTGCATGAACACGAGGTTCCAGATCTCGATGTAGCGGTCCTCATCAACCGCGGGCCCACCCTCGGCACCGTAGTCGGGTCCACGGTCGTAGAAGATCTCCGAACACGGGCCACAGGGTCCGGGCACGCCCATCGACCAGTAGTTGTCCTTCATCCCCCGGCGTTGGATCCGATCGGCCGGGACACCGATCTCGTCGCGCCAGATGGCTTCGGCCTCGTCGTCGTCGAGGTACACCGTCGGCCAGAGCCGAGTCTGGTCGATGCCATAACCCCCCGCGGATACCGGGTTGGTCAGCAACTCCCAGGCGAACCGGATCGCCTCGCGCTTGAAATAGTCGCCGAAGGAGAAGTTGCCGGCCATCTGGAAGAACGTGTTGTGGCGGGTGGTGATGCCGACTTCTTCAATGTCGAGGGTGCGCACGCACTTCTGCACACTTGTCGCACGGCGAAACGGCGGCGTCTGGTCACCGAGGAAGTACGGCTTGAACGGAACCATCCCCGCATTGACGAACATCAGGTTGGGGTCGTCGAGGATCAGCGGCGCACTCGGGACCTCGGTGTGACCGGACCGGATGAAGTGCTCCAGGAATCGCTTGCGGATCTCGTGCGTCTGCACTGGGTGGCTGTCCTTCGTCGGCGGAAAGATGTCGGGGCGGAAATGACGCGGGCACTACCGCGCGCGCGCCGAAAGCCCAGTCTACCGGCGCGCGTCAGCGTCGCAGACGGCGGATGATCGTCCGCAACCGGGGCAGACGGGCCACCAGTTCCCGTTCCGCGCCGCGGCCCCGGGGCGTGTAGTAGTCGACGCCGATCAAACCGTCGGGCGGGTATTGCTGGGCGAGCACCCCGTCGGGGTCGTCGTGGGGGTACCGGTAGCCCACGGCGCTGCCCGACTCCGCCGCACCGGCATAGTGGCCGTCGCGCAGATGTGGTGGCACCGAGCCGATCCGACCGGCCGAGATATCGGCCATCGCCGCGCTGATCGCGGCGAGGACGCCATCCGATTTCGGGGCGGTGGCCAGGTGGATGGTCGCCTGCGCCAGCGCGAGCCGGGCCTCCGGCAACCCCACCAGCGCCACGACCTGAGCAGCGTTCACGGCGGCGGTCAGCGCCGTCGGATCGGCCATGCCGATGTCCTCGCTGGCGTGGATCATCAGCCGGCGGGCGATGAACCGCGGATCCTCGCCGGCACTGATCATCCGCGCCAGATAGTGCAGGGCGGCATCGACATCGGAGCCGCGGATCGACTTGATGAATGCGCTGACCACGTCGTAGTGCTGGTCGCCGTTGCGGTCGTAGCGCACCGCCGCCCGGTCGATGGCCGCCTCGACGTCGCCCACCGTGATCACCGCCGGCTCGGCCCCACCGTCGGCTTCGGCCCCACCATCGGCTTCGGCCACCCCCGCAGCGGCCGCCTCCAACGCGGTCAGCGCCCGCCGGGCATCACCGCCGGCGACGGCGATCAGATGGTCTCGCGCCGCTGCGTCGAGTGCCACGGCACCGCCGAACCCGTCGGCCGCGGCCACCGCCCGATCGAGCACGGTGCCGATGTCGGCTTCGGTCAGCGGCTGCAGGGCCAGCACCAGCGACCTCGACAGCAGCGGTGCGACAACCGAGAACGACGGGTTCTCGGTCGTCGCCGCGACGAGTAGCACGATCCGGTTCTCCACCGCATCGAGCAGGGCGTCCTGCTGGTTCTTGGAGAAACGGTGGACCTCGTCGATGAACAGGACCGTCTGCTCGCCCGAGATCAGCCGTCGGCGTGCGACCTCGATCACCGCGCGCACCTCCTTGACCCCGGCCGACAGCGCCGAGAGCGCCTCGAAGCGCCCGCCCTTGGCCTGCGAGATCAGCGACGCCATCGTCGTCTTGCCGGTACCGGGCGGGCCATAGAGCAACACCGAGGCGGCACCGGAGCCCTCGATGAGGCGGTGCAACGGTGAACCCGGCTTCAACAGGTGGTCTTGACCCACGACGTCGGCCAGGTGCTGCGGGCGCATCCGCACCGCGAGCGGGGCCCAGGGCCCCGGCGCCCAGGGCCGCCCGTCGCCCGACGATGCCTGGACACCTTCGGATTCCGGCTCGAACAGGCCTTCCATGGCCCGCTAGGACAACCAGTCGCGCCGCAGCGCCGCGGCGAAATCCGCACAAAACGTGCTGAGCTCACCCATGCCCGGGTTCGACTCCGCACCACCGCCACGGGCTTGCCGGGCGGTCGCATCGGCGAGGTCGCGCCAGCGGTCGCACGCGACCGCCGGGTCAGCCGTCGTGATCGCCCAATCGTGGGCCAGCAACAGTTCCTCGGTGCCGTCGGCGGGCCGGTTGTCGGCGGCCGCGACGAAGACCACCGTTGACAGCCACGCCCACAGCAGGCGCGCCGAGGCGATCGTCTCTTGCACCGCGCCCTCGTCGGCCAAAGCCGGCCACATCGACTGGGCCTCGGCGCGCCACGCGTCGACCAGCGCCGCTTCCAGTGCCGCCCGGATCGACGGCGACCGCGACCCGAGATGCTCGGGGAGGGTGACCAGGCCATAGGCGACATCGAGCGTCGCATCGCGGAATCCGCCCCACTCGTAGTCCATGAAACGGACGCCTTCGGAGTTGATGAGGATGTTCTCCGGCCCGACATCGGACGGGCTGAATGCCCGGAACTCCCCCTCGGTGAACAGGCGCGCCGCGTCGTCGAGGCGGGTCAGCACCGACGTCGGCACCGACACCCCCATCGACGCCGCGGCGGCGGGGAGGTCGGCGGCCACCCGCTGCGCCCAGCGCGTCGGGACGCCCTGCAGGGATCGCGCATGCGAACGCCGGAGCAGCGCGTTGAAGTCTCCCTCGCCACCGACGGTGGCGGCGTGCATCCGACCCAGTGCCTGCCCCCAGGCGCTGACCGCACGCGACACGTCTTCGGCGTCTGGGCTCGCCAACAGGTCGACCATCGCGCGGCCGGTGCCGAGGTCGGAGAGCACGATGACGCGCTTCACCGGATCGTGCGCGATCAGTTGCGGCCCGGGGCGGCTCGCGCTGGGCAGCGCGGTCGCGTACTGGTAAGCCGCGATCTCGCGGTGGAACGACTCCGGATCGTCGTCGGCGCCGAGCGCCTTGATGACCAACGTGCGGTGGGTGGACACGGGATTGCGCGACACGCGGGCCCGGGCGACGACGCTGCGCCCGCTCCCGCCGAGATCTTCCGGCTCCGACAAGGACACCGGCGCACCCGCCCGCGCCGAGAGCACGGCTTCGGCGGTGCTCAACGCGCCCTCGAACGGAGCATCAACGATGGCGGTCATGATCAGTCCAACCTACCTATGAATCCCGATCGCGTCATCGGCCCGGCTGGGCGGTGGCCGACTCCGGCCCCGGCACCTGCGGCTGCGACTCCGACGCCGCCTTCGGCTGCGACTCCGGGGCCGCCTTCGGCTTGGCGTCGATGCCCGATTCCTTGCGCTGCGCCGCGGTGATCGGGGCGGGCGCCGCGGTCAGCGGGTCCACCCCACCGCCGGACTTCGGGAAGGCGATGACCTCGCGGATGGACGACTCACCGGCCAACAGTGCCGTGATCCGGTCCCACCCGAAGGCGATGCCGCCGTGCGGGGGTGCGCCGAAGGCGAAGGCGTCGAGCAGGAAGCCGAACTTGTCCTGCGCCTCGTCGTGGTCGATGCCCATGATCGCGAACACGCGCTCCTGGACGTCTCGGCGGTGGATGCGGATCGACCCCCCGCCGATCTCGTTGCCGTTGCACACGATGTCGTAGGCGAAGGCCAGCGCGGCACCGGGATCGGCCTCGAGATCGGGCAACGACTCCGGCTTCGGGGAGGTGAAGGCGTGGTGGACCGCGGTCCACGCGCCCGATCCGACCGCAACATCACCGGCAGCCGCAGCCTCGTCGACAGGCTCGAACAGCGGTGCGTCGACGACCCAGGTGAACGCCCAATCGGCGCCGGCCGGATCGACCTTGTCGCCGGGGGCCGGGATCAACCCCAACCGGGTGGCGATCTCGACGCGCGCGGCGCCCAGCAGCGCGCGCTGCGCCTTGGCGGGCCCCGCGGCGAAGAACACGCAGTCCCCCGGTGCCGCGCCGACGTGGGCGGCCAGGCCGGCGCGCTCGGTGTCGGACAGGTTCTTGGCGACCGGGCCTCCCAACTCGCCGTCGGCGCCGACCAGCACGTAGGCCAGCCCCTTGGCCCCGCGCTGCTTGGCCCACTCCTGCCAAGCGTCGAGAGTGCGCCGCGGTTGGCCCGCCCCGCCGGGCATGACGACCGCGCCGACGTAGGGCGCCTGGAACACCCGGAACGGGGTGTCGGCGAAGTAGTCGGCGCACTCGACGAGTTCCAAGCCGAAGCGCAGGTCGGGCTTGTCGGTCCCGAAGCGCCGCATGGCGTCGGCGTAGGTGATCCGCGGGATCGGCGTGCTCACCTCGACGCCGATCAACTGCCACAGCGCGACGAGGATCTCCTCGGCCAGCGCGATGACGTCATCCTCGTCGACGAAGCTCATCTCGATGTCGAGCTGGGTGAACTCCGGCTGCCGGTCGGCACGGAAGTCCTCGTCGCGGTAGCAGCGCGCGATTTGGTAGTACCGCTCCATCCCGGCGACCATCAGCAGCTGCTTGAACAGCTGCGGGCTCTGCGGCAGGGCATAGAAGCTGCCCGGCTGCAGCCGCGCCGGCACCAGGAAGTCGCGGGCACCCTCGGGGGTCGACCGCGTCAGGGTCGGCGTTTCGACCTCGACGAAGTCGTGGCCGGCGAGGACGGCCCGTGCGGCCGCACTCGCCCGCGAGCGCAGGCGGATCGCGGCGGCCGGGTCGTCCCGACGCAGGTCCAGGTACCGGTGCCGCAGGCGGACTTCTTCCCCGGGCTGCTCGTCGAGCTGGAACGGCAACGGCGCCGACTCGTTGAGGACCTCGAGGTGGGCCGCGTTGATCTCCACCGCACCCGAGGCGAGATTCGGGTTCTCCGAGCCCGCCGGGCGGACTTCCACCGCTCCGGTCACCGCGACGCAGAACTCGGCGCGCAGCCGATGCGCTGCGGCGGCCACCGACTCGTCGCGGAACACCACCTGCACCAGGCCCGATGCGTCACGCAGGTCGATGAACACGACACCGCCGTGGTCACGCCGACGGGCCACCCAACCGGCGACGGTGACGGTCTGTCCGGCCGTCTCCCGGCGCAGCGAACCTGCGAGATGCGTGCGCAGCACTGAAAAGCCCTCCAACGGGTCGTCTGAGATCGAATCGTCTGATCAACAACGGATCGACGTTGAAGTCTACGGCCCCGCCCGCGCCCGCGGCCACACGGCACCGGCGCGCGCCGCACCGGTGAAGAAAGCTCGCCCACACGGGTACGGCCCGAATATGCTGAGATGCACTGAGTGCGATGACAGGAGAACAATGACATTCCAAGGCAGCGGCGGACTCGACACCTCGACGGTCTCCAGCGGAGGCTCGGGCGGGGGCGGCCTGGGTGGCGGCTTGGGCGGGGGCCGGATCGCCATGGGAGGCGGGATGGGCCTGATCATCACACTCATCGCATTGTTCCTCGGCGTCAATCCGGGCAACCTGCTCGGCGAGATGGGGTCGTCGACGCCGAATTCCGACAGCACCAACGACGCGATCAGCCAGCACATCGCGCAATGCACCGTCGAGAAGGCCAACACCGACTCGATCTGCCGCGTCGTGGGCACGGTCGACAGCCTCAACCAGGTCTGGCCGACGCTGTTGCCCGGCTACACCGCGCCGCGGACGAAGATCTTCAGCGGAGCGGTCAACACCGCGTGCGGCCCGGCCAGCTCGTCGATGGGGCCGTTCTACTGCCCCGCCGACCGGACCGCCTACTTCGACCCCTCGTTCTTCGACACGCTCAAGCGCATGGGCGGCAGCAACGGCCCACTCGCCCAGATGTACGTGGTCGCCCACGAGTACGGCCACCACGTCCAGAATCTGACCGGCGCGCTGCAGAAGGGCAACCGCATGGGCAACAACGGTTCGGTGCGCGTCGAGTTGCAGGCTGATTGCCTGGCCGGCGTCTGGGCCGCGCATGCCGACAAGGGGCCCAACGCGATGCTGGCCCCGCTCACCCAGGAGCAGATCGCCTCGGTCATCCAGACAGCCAAGGCCATCGGCGACGACACGATCCAGGGCTCCAACTCCAACCCGGAGGGATGGACGCACGGCTCGGCACAACAACGGTCGCGCTGGTTCTCGATCGGCTACCAGTCCGGCGATATGCGGCGCTGCGACACCTTCGCCACCAACGACCTGTAACTGCGCGACCCGTATCGAGCTCAGTCCTCCAGTTCGGCGACCAGCAGCCGGAGCTCCTCAACGGCGTTGGACAAGGACACCCGCTCCTGTGCGCCGGTCTTGAGGTTCTTGAGCTCGACGCTGCGCTCGGCCAGTTCCCGGTCCCCCAGGACGAGTGCGAAGACTGCGCCGGAACGGTCGGCGGCCTTCATCGCACCCTTGAGGCCGCGATCGCCGTAAGCCAGATCGACCGCGATGCCGGCGTTGCGCAGCTGCGCGGCAAGGGCCACCAGCTCGGCCTTGGCCGCATAACCCATCGGGACGCCGAACACCCGGCAGCGCGGCGCGTCCCCCTGCGCCACCCCCTCGGCGCGCAGTGCCAACACCGTGCGGTCCACGCCGATCCCGAAACCGATGCCCGACAGGTCCTGTTTGCCGCCGAGCTGGCGCATCAAACCGTCGTAGCGACCGCCGCCGCCGATCCCCGACTGTGCGCCAAGCCCGTCGTGGACGAACTCGAACGTCGTCTTCGTGTAGTAGTCCAGGCCCCGCACCAGGCGCGGGTTGATCTGGTACGCGACACCGAGCCGGTCGAGATGCCCGCGCACCGCCGCGAAGTGCTCGGCCGACTCCGCCGACAGGTGGTCCAGCAGCAGCGGCGCATCAGCGGTCAGCGCGCGGACTTCCGGGCGCTTGTCGTCGAGGACCCGCAACGGGTTGATCTCGGCGCGGGCCCGGGTGGCGTCGTCGAGTGGCAGGCCGGCCAGGAACTCGCCCAGCAGCGCCCGGTAGCCGGGCCGATCGGCCGCGGTGCCCAGCGAGGCCAATTCCAACCGGTATCCGGTCAACCCGAGCCGGCGGTAGCCCTCGTCGGCGATGGCGATGACTTCCGCGTCGAGTGCCGGGTCGTCGACGCCGATGGCCTCCACCCCGACCTGCTGCAGTTGTCGGTAGCGACCCTCCTGCGGCTTCTCATAGCGGAAGAACGGTCCCGAGTAGCAGAGTTTGACCGGTAGCGGGCCCCGGTCCAGGCCGTGCTGGAGCACTGCGCGCATCACCCCGGCAGTGCCCTCGGGGCGCAGCGTCACGCTCCGGTCGCCGCGGTCGGCGAAGGTGTACATCTCCTTGGACACCACATCGGTGGACTCGCCCACGCCGCGGGCGAACAACGCGGTGTCCTCGAACACCGGCAATTCGATGTGTCCGTATCCGGCGAGTGCGGCAGCGCCGACGAGCGTGTCGCGCACGCGGGTGAAGTCCGCCGAACCCGGCGGGTAGTAATCCGGGATGCCGCGCGGTGCCTGGAACTCGCTCACAGTCCGTAACGTCCTTTCGAGGTGTCCGACGCATCGCCCTCGCCCCCGATGTCGACGAGGAACGGGTTGGTCGCCCGCTCCGCCCCGATCGTCGTCTGCGGGCCGTGCCCGGGCAGGACGACGGTGTCGTCGGGCAGCGGCAACAGCTTGGTGGCGATCGAACCCAGCAGTTGTCGGTGGTCGCCGCCGGGCAGATCCGTCCGCCCGATCGACCCCTGGAACAATACGTCGCCGGAGAAGCACACCCGCACCGTGCCGTCGGCACCCGCGTCCCCGCCGTCGACGGGCAGCTCGATGCCCAGCAGCACCGACCCTTGGGTGTGTCCGGGCGCCAGGTCCACCGAGAAGCGCAGCCCGGCCAACTCGACGCCGTCGCCGTCGACGAACTCGATGACCTTCTCCGGTTCGTGGAACTTGAGCACGCCGAGGACTGCGCCGAGGGTCCGTCCCATCCCTTTCGCCGGGTCGGTCAGCATGAATCGATCGGCCGCGTGGATGTAGCACGGGATCCCGTAGTGCTCGCACACCTTCGCGGCGTTCCACGTGTGGTCGAGGTGGCCGTGGGTGAGCAGCACCGCCACCGGCGTCAGGCCGTGCTGGGCGCACAGCGCGTCGATCTGCTCGGCCGCGTCCTGGCCGGGGTCGATGATCACCGCCTCACCTCCCGGCCCGCCCGGTGAGGCGTCGGCCGAGACGAGGTAGCAGTTCGTCTGAAACATGCCCGCGGGGAATCCAGTGATCAGCATGGGCGCTATTCTCGCAGAGTTCCGGTCGTGCGGACCGGCGCGGTCGACCCGGTGTCGGCGCGACTCGCGCAGGGCTGGCAGTATGGCACGAGACCTACGACCACTCCGAGGAGAGTTGCCGCACGTGACCAGCAACGACGAGCAAGTGACCAGCAACGAGGACCGACGGCTCGCCGCCAAGCGCAAGCTCGAAGCCCGGTTGGCCGCCGAGCGCGACCGGCAGCGCCGCCGCCGCAACATCGTCATCGCAGTGCTGTCGGTGATCACCCTGGTCGTCGCCGCGACGGCCGTCTGGCTCGCCCAGACGTTCATCGGCACGGTGACCTGCGAGTGGGGCAAGGCGCAGAACACCCTCGCCGACACCGTCAAGGACCGCGCCAAGATCATCGGGCAGCAACCGGCGCAGCGCCGCGCCGAGGCCGAGAAGTACATGGACACCCTCGCCTCGGGCCTGCCCAAGGAGCGTCCCGCCGCAAAGCCTTCGTCCAACCTGCCCGTCCCTTTCCCGGGCACCGACCGGTTCATCAAGACCGGCTCCTGGTTCGCCAGCGCGCAGACCCCGATGACGCTGCGGACCAACCGTGGCGACCTGCCGATCACCCTCGAGCACGCCTCGGCGCCGTGCAACTCGGCAGCCATCGAGTCGTTGGCCCGCGACGGCTACTACAACGGCACCGATTGCCACCGACTCACCAACAGCCAATCCCTGAAGGTCCTGCAGTGCGGCGACCCGACCGGCACGGGCATGGGCGGGCCGGGCTGGACCAGTCCCGACGAGCCGCCGACGAACCTGAAGAAGGTGGCCGGCGCCCAGGATTCGATGATGGGGGCGGGCCCGGTCGTCTACCCGCGGGGCACCGTCGCCATCGCGAACTCCAACAACGCGATGATGGGCCGCTCCAACACCGGTTCGGCCCAGTTCTTCATCGTGTGGGCCGACTCGCAACTGCCGCCGGACTACGCCGTCGTCGGCCACCTCGACGAGGGCGGGATGAAGACCCTCGACGCGATTTCCAAGATCCCGACGGCGCCCGGCCCCGACGGCAGCAAGGAGAGCGGCAAGCCGAAGGATCCGGTCACCATCGAGACCGCCACGATCGGCTAGGTCAGGCGGCCGAGGTGATGCGGTAGACGTCGTAGACGCCCTCGATGTTGCGCACGACGTTGAGGACGTGTCCGAGGTGCGTCGGGTCGCCCATCTCGAAGGTGAAGCGGCTGACCGCCACCCGGTCGTTGTTCGTCGTCACCGAGGCAGAGAGGATGTTGAGCCGCTCGTCGGCCAGCGCCTTGGTCACATCCGAGAGCAACCGGTGCCGGTCGAGCGCCTCGACCTGGATGGCGACGAGGAATACCGACGAATCCGACGGCGCCCACACCACGTCGATGATCCGCTCCTCCTGCTCGCGCAGCGACTGGGCATTGGTGCAGTCGGTGCGGTGCACGCTGACCCCGCCGCCGCGGGTGACGAACCCCATGATCTCGTCGCCGGGCACCGGCGTACAGCACTTCGCCAGCTTGATCAGGAGGTTGTCGACTCCCTCGACGACGACCCCGGCATCACCGCCGGCCCGGCGCCGCGGCGGAATCGTCGACGGTGTCGTGATCTCGGCGAGTTCCTCCTCGGCGCTGTCGATGCCGCCGAGTTGGGCGACCAACCGACTCACCACCCGGTGCGCCGAGACCTGGTTCTCCCCGACCGCGGTGTAGAGGGCCGTCACGTCGGGGTAGCGCAGTTCTGCGGCGACGGCGCTCATGTTCTCGCCGGTCAGCAACCGCTGCAGTGGCAAACCGCCGCGCCGGACCTCCCGGGCGATCGCATCCTTGCCCGTGTCGAGGGCCTCCTCGCGGCGCTCCTTGGCGAACCACTGCCGAATCTTCGACTTCGCCCGCGGCGAGACGACGAAGTTCTGCCAGTCCTTCGACGGCCCCGCATTGGGCGCCTTCGACGTGAAGACCTCCACGACCTCGCCGTTGTCGAGCTTGCGCTCGAGCGCGACCAGCCGTCCGTTGACCCGGGCGCCAATACACCTGTGCCCGACCTCGGTGTGCACGGCGTAGGCGAAGTCCACCGGGGTCGACCCGGTCGGCAGCGTGAACACGTCACCCTTCGGACTGAAGACGAAGATCTCCTTGACGGCCAGGTCGTAGCGCAGCGACTCGAGGAACTCCCCCGGGTCGGCCGCCTCCCGCTGCCAGTCGAGCAGCTGGCGCATCCACGCCATGTCGTCGATCTCGGCGAGTTCGGTGCGCTTGTGCCCCTTGCGGTCGCCGCGGTTGCCGCCCTCCTTGTAGCGCCAATGCGCGGCAATCCCGAACTCGGCCGTACGGTGCATGTCCCGAGTGCGGATCTGCACCTCGAGCGGTTTGCCCTCGGGGCCGATCACCGTCGTGTGCAGCGACTGGTACACGCCGTAGCGCGGCTGGGCGATGTAGTCCTTGAACCGCCCGGCCATCGGCTGCCACAACGAGTGCACGACACCGACGGCCGCATAGCAGTCGCGCACGTCGTCGCACAGGATCCGGATCCCGACCAGGTCGTGGATGTCGTCGAAGTCTCGGCCCTTGACAATCATCTTCTGATAGATCGACCAGTAGTGCTTGGGCCGACCCTCCACCAGCGCCGACAACCGGGCCCCCGCCAGCGCCTCGTTGATCTCGTCGCGCACCTTGGCCAGATACGTGTCGCGCGAGGGCGCCCGGTCGGCGACGAGTCGCACGATCTCCTCGTACCGCTTCGGGTGCAGTATCGCGAAGGACAGGTCCTCGAGTTCCCACTTCACCGTCGCCATCCCCAGCCTGTGCGCCAGGGGGGCGATGACCTCCAAGGTCTCGCGGGCCTTGCGAGCCTGCTTCTCCGGCGGCAGGAACCGCATGGTGCGCATGTTGTGCAGCCGGTCGGCGACCTTGATCACCAGCACGCGGGGATCGCGGGCCATCGCGATGATCATCTTGCGGATCGTCTCGGCCTCCGCCGCAGTGCCCAACGCCACCTTGTCCAGCTTGGTGACGCCGTCGACGAGGTGGGCCACCTCGGGGCCGAAGTCGTCGGAGATCTGTTGCAAGGAGTAGTCGGTGTCCTCGACCGTGTCGTGCAGCAGCGCGGCGACCAGCGTCGTCGTGTCCATCCCAAGATCGGCGAGGATGGTGGCCACGGCCAGCGGGTGGGTGATGTAGGAATCCCCCGACTTGCGGAACTGCCCCTCGTGCTGCGTCTCGGCGATGTCATAGGCGCGCTGCAGCAGCGACACGTCAGCCTTCGGATAGACCTCGCGGTGCAGCGCCGCCAGCGGTTCGAGGACCGGACGCACCGACGACCGCGTCGCAGTCATCCGCCGCGCCAGCCGCGCGCGCACCCGGCGGGTCGCCGAACTCGGGGTCGGACCCGTCTGCGGCGGAAGTTGCTCCGGCAGCGACCCTGTCCCGGTGACCGGCTCGGCAACGATCGAGTCGGAAACGACCGGGGCCGCCACGACTGGGGCCGCCACGCCTGGGGCGGGGACGACTGGGGCGGCGTCAAACCTCGACGATTCGTCCACGTGCGCTCCTCTCCCGGGATCTGGGGTCATTCCAGCTTAGACGTGCACGCCCCGGCTCATCCGGTGGTGAGCGCACGAATCGTGATCGGTGCCGCACAGGCGCCCGCAACCACCGCCCGCCCGCCGAGGCCGGGTAGTTCCACCACCACGGCCGCTGCGACCGTGCGCGCCCCCGCCTGGGCGAGCAAACCCGCCGTCGCGGCGATGGTTCCGCCGGTCGCCAGCACGTCGTCGACGATCAGGACTCGCCGTCCGTCGAGGTCGAGGGCCCCGGCCGGGATCTCCAGCGTCGCGCTCCCGTACTCCATCTCGTAGGAGCACGCCAGCACCGGCGGCGGCAGCTTGCCCGACTTCCGGACCGCGACGACGCCGACGCCGAGTCGGTGTGCAACGGCGCCGCCGAGCAGGAAGCCGCGGGCATCGACACCGGCGACGACGTCGACATCGAAGCCCTCGCTCAACGCCTCGACCACGGCGGCGAACCCGGCGGCGTCGGCCAGAACCGGGGTGAGATCCTGAAACTGCACGCCGGGGACCGGGAAGCCGACGACCGTGCGAGTCAGTGCCGCAATCGCCGCGCGCGCCCGCCGGGCACTCACGAGCGGGACCACCTATCCATGTTCCACCCGGTGCCGTTGCGCCCGCGCCCGGCGATCAATCCACCCAATCGGTCCGACCAGGTCTGTTCGCGGGGCGATGCGAACAGCGGGATGGCGGCCAGATCCCGCCAGGCGGCGGCCTCCATCGCCCGGGACTGCGCCAACTGGTCGCCGGCCACGGTCGTGACGGCGAACCGCGCCACGTCGTCGGTGGCCTGCGGATCCCGGAAGTCCCCGATATTGAGCGGGTCACCGCCGAACAGGGCAAAGGCGTCGCGGACCGCCTCAGCCGCACCCGCAGCGGCGAAGGCGGCACCGGTGTTGATCAGCATGGCGTCCGCCGCCGCGCCGAGGTCGCCGATCGAGACGGTCGGACCACCCGCGTCGACGACATCGATCCCCGCCCGCCGACAGGAGGCCGCGACTGCGGCCACCATCGCCTGCCGGCGCGCATCGGGCGCCACATAGGCCACGCGCACCCGCAACGGCGGGGGCGGCGCACCGTTGGCATCGGGCGGGCGCTGATTGACCAGTTCACGCGCCCGCGCGATATCCGGGCGCGCGTACCGCAGGCCGAACTGGCCGTTGATCGGATCGGCGAGGTCGTCGGCCGGTGCCAACACGTGCAGGTTCCACGGCTGCGCCCCATAGCCGCCGATACGGGCCAACTCGTCGCGCGGCACGCACGAGCCAAAGGCCTGTCGCGCCTGCACCGTGCCGAGCGGACCGCGATGCGCCAAGACCAACTGCTCGACCGACAACGCCCGACCCGCGGGCGACACGGTCGGCCGTGTTCCGGTCGGCAGCGGTTCCAGGCCCACGGCCGAATCGGTGACGTCGAAGCCGCCGGCGCCCTGCCGGGCCGCCGTGTCGGTGTTGCGTCCGTACACGACGATGACCGGCAGCACCGCAGGCTCGCCCCACCACTTCTCGTTGCGGACCAGGCGCAAACCGCCCTTCGCGTCGAAGGAGTCCGCGCGGTAGGGGCCCAGGGAGACGAATCGCGCCGGGTCCAGGCGGCCCGCGGACAGGGTGAACCCGGTATTCCAGGACTTGGCCAGCGCGTCGAGTTCCCCGGGGTTGCGGGCCCGGATCGCTTCCACGACGGTGCGGACACCGGCATCGCGCGCGACCACGTGCGCCGGGAGCATCGACCCGGCGCCGAACAGCGACCGCCAATCCCGGTAGGCGCGGCCGCGGAAGAAGCGGACGACCGCGGAGTCCGCCCCGGGAGTGCAGTCCACGCGTTCGATGTCGCGGTAGCCCGCGGTGGTCGCCGGCGCGAATCCGCGGAACCGGCCGCTCTGCGCCGCCCAGGCGAGTACCAGGTCGTCACAGGTCGGGCGCACCCCGTCGGAGTACACGGCCTTGGGCGAGAACGTGAGTTTCACCGTCAACGCCGGGCCGGGCAGCAGCGACACCTCGCCGACGTCGCGGTCGGAGATGGTCTGTCCTTGGGGGCCCAGGACGCTGAACCCGCCACTGACCCGGGTGAGCGCCATCAGCACCCCGTCGGAATTGCCTGCCGCGCCAGCGGCGTTGTAGGTGCTCAGCCTGGCATCGGTGCGGTAGTGGACCGGGGTGCTCGCATCGCTTCCACACCCGGACGCGCCGGCGACCACAAGGACGGACACTCCTAAGGCGCAGGCCAGCGCGCGCAGGTCGGGCTTCGGGATTCGCACGGTCCGAGACTAGCGCGAGCGCCGTCGCTTCCCCGTGGGGCGCGCGGCATCTGCTGTCACCGGATCGCGGTCGGCCCCCGCGACGGCGTACCGGGACGCATGCCGTCCCGTCGCGACCGGCTCGCCGGCGTCGACCTGTGCGCGCCGGGCCAGCACCTTGCGGGTGTGGGCGGCGATCTCGGGGCTTCGCTCCTTGAGCGTGACCAGCAACGGCGTCGCGAGGAAGACCGAGGAGAAGGTGCCGACCACGACTCCCACGAGCTGGATCAGCGCAAGATCCTGCAGGGTGCCGACACCGAGCATCCACACCGCGACCACCATCAGCGCGATGATCGGCAGCACCGAGATGATCGTCGTGTTGATCGACCTCATCAGCGTCTGGTTCACCGCGAGGTTGGCCTGCTCGGCATAGGTGCGGCGGGAGGTCTTCATGAACGACCTGGTGTTCTCCTCGACCTTGTCGAACACGACGACGGTGTCGTAGATGGAGAACCCGAGGATCGTCAACAGCCCGATGACCGTCGCCGGGGTCACTTCGAAGCCGACCAGCGAGTACACGCCTGCCGTGACGACGACGTCGAAGAACAGCGACGCCAATGAGGCCGTGGACATCTCCTTGTCGAAGCGGATGGCGGTGTAGATCGTCACGATCACCAGGAACACCACGAGCGCGAGCAGCATCTTGCGGGTGATCTCCGCGCCCCAGGTCGAGCTGACGTCCGACGAGGAGACGTCGGCCCTGGTCAGAGCCGGGGAGAACTCCGCGACGAGCGCATTGATCACCTGCGTCGCCCGCGCCTCGTCGAGGTGCTCGGTGCGCACCTGAATCGTCTTGGCTGCGCCCGAACCGGCGGTCTGAACCGTTTCCGGGGCCTTGCCCAGCGCCTTGGTGAGCACCTTCTCCACCGCGGGTACGGTGACCGCCGAATTGGTGGCAGGCAGCGAGACCTGGGTGCCGCCCTCGAAGTCGATGCCGAAGGTGAAGCCGCGCACGACAATCGACAGCAGGCAGATCGCCAAGATGACTCCGGTGACCGCGTACCACCGCTTGCGGTTTCCCACGATCTCGAAGGCCCCGGTACCGGTGTAGAGCCGGGACAGGAAAGACCGAGCGGTGTCGGCCTGGAAATCCGCATCCTCGACCAACGTGTCGACCGCATCAGAGCGCTCGGAACGACCGCGATTGACCCGGAAGCCGGCCGGCATCGGATCGTCGCCGTCCCCGGTGGCGCGTTTGGACAGGCCGTCGACGTTGTCGCTGCCGAGTCCGCCCCTGCTGAAACTCATCGCTGTCCTCCTCGTGCCGCGGCCCCGGCGTTGCCGGCCGAGGCATCATCGGCCTCCGGTTCGAGTCCTACGGTCGCCCGCGCCGCCTCGCGCCGCTGGCGCGCGACTTCACTGACCGCGCCCAGGCCGTTGACCGACGGCTTGGACAGGAACGACGAGCGTGTGGCCAGGACCACCAGCGGATGGGTGACCAGGAACACGACCATGACGTCGAGGATCGTCGTCAACCCAAGGGTGAACGCGAAGCCGCGGACCGAACCGACCGCCAACACGTAGATGACGACCGCCGCGATCAGGCTGACCGCATTGCCGGTCCACACCGTCCGCCGGGCACTGGCCCAGCCGCGCGGCACCGCCGAGCGGAACGAGCGGCCCTCGCGCATCTCGTCCTTGATCCGTTCGAAGTAGACGACGAAGGAGTCCGCTGTCATGCCGATGCCGATGATGAAGCCCGCAATGCCGGCGAGGTCGAGGGTGAAGCCGATCCACCGGCCCAGCAGCACGATCAATGCATAGGACATCGCTCCGGCGAGGACCAGCGCCACGAAGGTGAGCACCCCGAGCATGCGGTAGTACGCCAGCGCGTAGATCAGCACGGCGATGAGGCCCACCAAACCGGCCAAGAGTCCGGCCTGTAGCGCGGACAGCCCGAGTGTCGAGGAGACCGTCTCGGCGTCGGAGGCCTCGAAGGACAGCGGCAGCGAGCCGTACTTCAGCACGTTCGCCAGGTCCCCGGCCTCTTCCTCGGTGAATCCGTTCTGGCCGCCGGAGATCTCGGTGGAGCCGGTGATGGTCGACTGGATCGCCGGCGCGGAGACCACTCGCGAGTCCAATGTCATCGCGGTCTGTGTGCCACGGTTCTCGGCGGTGTAGGTCGGCCACAGCTTCTGGGCAGCGCCCTTGAAGTCCAGCGACACGGTCCACTGGTTGGTCTGCGGCGACAGGTTGGCCGAGGCCTTGGCGATGTCGCGGCCGTCGATGATCATCGGCTCCAGGAGGTACACCTCCTTGCCGTCGGTGCTACAGGCCACCAGGTACGACTCGGGGTCGTCATTGCCCAACAGCGGGTCGTTGGCCTTCGGGTCGCAGTCCATCTTCGCCATGTGGGCCGTCAGGGCGGCGAGTTGCTGCGGCGTCGCACCCTTGGGCGCCTGCCGCAGCTTGCGCTGCTCCTCGACCGCTGCGCGCTGCTGCTCGGGCGTTTGCGGCGGGGTCTGCTCCGGCTTGTCTTTGGCGGCTTTGTCCTTGGCGGCGTTGTCTTTGGCGGCGTCCTTGGCCTGATCCTGCTTGACCGGCAGTACCAGGGCCTGCCCGGAAGGCGTCTTGGCGACCGGGCGGATATAGAGCCGGGCGGTCTGGCCGAGGTTGCGCGCCTGCCGGCCGTCATCGCCGGGCACCGTGATGATCAGGTTGTCCCCGCTGACCACGACTTCCGACCCGGCCACGCCGAGTCCGTCGACGCGCTGGCCGATGATCTGTTTGGCCTTGTCGAGCTGGTCGCGCGCGGGGCGCTTCCCGTCGGGCGTGCGGGCCGTCAGCGTCACCCTCGTGCCGCCCTGGAGGTCGATGCCGAGTCGGGGCTCGGCGACCCGGTCACCGGTGAAGAAGACCAAACCGAAGACGATGGCGAGCAAGGCGGTGAAGGCGAGCAGCGGCTGCCAGGGCGGGGTTTCCCGCGTCGAACTGGAGCGCTTCGCCGCTGGGCGACGCGGTGTGGTCACGGTGGTTCGGTTCTCCTGCGGTCTCAGTTGTCGTCGGCCGGGTCGTCCGACGTCGCCTTGCCGACATCGAGGTCGGCGTCCTCATCGGCATCGTCGCCGCCGAGGCCGACCCCGACATAGGTGTCGGCGGCCTCATCCGCCGCCACCACACCGCGAACCGCCATCTTGTTCCAGCGCGCGACGAGCCCGGGAGCGATCTCCACGTCGACGAAGTCGTCGTTCGCGTCGATGACGGTGCCGAACAGGCCCGACATCAACTGGACTCGCGTACCGGTGGTGACCGAGGCCTGCATCGCCTGCATCTCAGCCATCTGTTTCTTCTGCTTGCGTGTGCCCATGAACAGCATCACGCCCATCAACACGAGCATGCCCGGGATCAGTAACTCCATGCCGACCAGTCTGCCAGACGCACTAGTCCGTCTCGTCGAACAGGTTCGGTTCGCCGAGTCCGCGCACTCCCCAGGTCGCACTCAGGGCCCCGGCGGGCGGGACCAGGCCGAGGTGGTGCCAGGCCGCGGCCGTCGCCACCCGGCCCCGCGGCGTGCGCGCGATCAGCCCGGCGCGCACGAGGAAGGGCTCGCACACCTCCTCGACGGTCGCGGGTTCCTCGCCCACAGCCACCGCCAGCGTCGATACGCCGACGGGCCCGCCGCCGAAGCCCGAGACGAGTGCTGCGAGCACGGCCCGGTCCAACCGGTCCAGACCCCGGTCGTCGACGTCGTACACGGTGAGCGCGGCGCGAGCGATCGGCAGCGTGACCGCGCCGTCCCCGCGGACCTCGGCGTAGTCGCGCACGCGGCGCAACAACCGGTTGGCGATGCGCGGAGTACCGCGCGAGCGACCGGCCACCTCCTCGGCGGCGTCGTCGGCGAGGTCGACCCCCAGGATCCGAGCGGAGCGGGTCAGCACGGCGACGAGGTCGTCCGTCTCGTAGAACTCCATGTGCGCGGTGAAGCCGAATCGATCGCGCAGAGGCCCGGTCAACGCACCTGAGCGCGTCGTTGCCCCGACGAGTGTGAAGGGTGCGACGTCGAGTGGGATCGACGTCGCACCCGGGCCCTTGCCGACGACGACGTCCACGCGGAAGTCCTCCATCGCCAGGTAGAGCATCTCCTCGGCGGGGCGGGCGATCCGGTGGATCTCGTCGATGAACAGCACATCCCCCTCGATCAGGTTGGACAGCATTGCCGCGAGGTCCCCGGCCCGCTCGAGGGCCGGGCCGGAGGTGACCCGGATCGCCGAGCCGAGTTCACCGGCGATGATCATGGCCAGCGAGGTCTTGCCCAGCCCGGGCGGTCCCGACAGCAGGATGTGGTCGGGGGTGCCGCCGCGGCCCTTTGCACCGCGCAGCACCAACTCCAACTGCTCGCGCACTTTGGCCTGCCCGATGAAGTCCGCCAGTGACCGCGGCCGCAGATTCACGTCGAGTTCGCCATCGGCGGATACGCGCCCGGCGCTCACGGTCCGCTCCGGTTCACGCAGGTCCTCCGAATCCATCGGCTACTTCCTTCCCAACAGGGCCAGGCTCGCGCGCAAGGCTGCCGCCGAGTCGGCGCCGGGGCGATCGGCGAGCACCGCCGCCACCGCCTTCTCCGCCGCCGCCGACGGGAAGCCGAGGCCGACGAGGGCTTCGGCGACCTCGCCCCCCACTCCGCCGGCGCCGAGCACCGCCGCCGCGGAGGAGCCCGCGACGGGGACGACCTTGTCGCGCAATTCGACGACCAGACGCTCGGCGACCCTCTTGCCGATTCCGGGCACGCTCATCAGCGCTTTGGTGTCCGACGAGGCGAGCGCAGAGGCGAGGTCGGCCGGGTCGTGCACCGCGAGTGCGGCCAGTGCCAACCGCGGGCCGACACCCGACGCGGTTTGCAACAGGACGAACAGGTCGCGGGCCGCCCCGTCGGTGAAGCCGTAGAGCGTCATCGAGTCCTCGCGCACGATCATCGTGGTCAACAGCGTCGTCTCGGCCCCCCGGGCCAGCGTGCCGATCGTGGCCGGCGTCACCAGTACGCGGTAGCCGACACCGGCGCAGTCGACGACGACGTGGTCGAGGGCGATGTCGATCACCGGACCGCGGAGCGAGGCGATCATCGGCGGGCCTCCCCGGCGCGCGCGCGGGCTTCTTCGACCCGGGCGCGGTGCACCCGCGCCAACTCGTCGGCCTTCGCCCGGGCGGCCACCAGCCGGTCGTCCATCGGGCCGCGCCAGCACTGGCAGATGGCCAGGGCGAGCGCGTCGGCGGCATCGGCGGGCTTCGGCCGCGTCTGCATGCCCAAGATGCGGGTGACCATCGAGGTCACCTGGGCCTTGTCGGCCCGCCCAGAACCGGTCACCGCCGCCTTCACCTCGCTGGGCGTGTGGAAGCGGACCGGGATGTCGCGCTGTGCGGCGGCGAGCGCCACGACACCGGCGGCTTGGGCCGTGCCCATCGCAGTGCTCACCTGCTGCTGGGCGAAGACCCGCTCGATGGCGACGACCTGCGGCCGGTGGGTGTCGAGCCAGTGGACGGCGGCGGTGTGCACCGCCAGCAGCCGGTCGGCGAGGTCCATCGTGGCCGGCGTGCGCACCACGTCGACGTCGAGCGCGGTCACCGCGCGCCCGGCCCCGGACTCGACCAGTGCGATACCGCACCGGGTCAGCCCCGGATCCACGCCCATCACCCGCATCGCCACATCCTCCGTATCCTCCGTCATCGCGAACAACTGTTCGAGATTCTAGAAGGTGGCCCCGACAACCCAGCGGACCGACACGCGAGTGCGCCGAGGCTCGCCATTCGAGTAGTCCGCTACCCGATCATGCGAGGCACCGACTCGCTAGCCTGAAGCTACCGACTCCCGTCTGGGACAACCCCGGCGGTCACCGGAGGAGCCACCATGATCACCCGCCCCACTCGTCTGCTCGCCGCCGCCATAGTCGCCGCAACCGCATCAGTTGTCGTGGCCGCGGGCGGCCCATCGCCCGCGTTCGCGAAACCGGGTGTCGTTTTCGGCTCGACCGGTGGCTATGCCTGGGCCGAGGTCACCGGGCTGCCGTCCGGGAAGAAGGACTGTCAGCTCGTGCGCCGGACGGACGTCGCGCTGGACGGCCCGTTCGGCAGCGGGTTCTCGACCGATAGCCCGGACATGCCGCTCGCACTGGCCTCCACCCGCGGTTCGGCGGTGACGCTTCGCGCACGCGCGAACAACCCGCACGTACCCGCGAGTGCGCGGCTCCCACTGCCCCCGGGCCGCCACCTGGTGCGGGTCACGTGCGATCTGGAACTCCCCGCCTCCAGCGCCGAGACCGTCGCCACGGCGACCGGGTGGGTTCGGGGCCGGTGACCGGCCCTTAGGCGACCGGACTGATCGGCGACGCCGGCTCAGTCGTCGAGCTCGGCCAGCACCTCGTCGGGGATGTCGACGTTGCTGTAGACGTTCTGCACGTCGTCGAGGTCTTCGAGTGCGTCGATGAGCTTGAACACCTTGCGCGCACCCTCGGCGTCGACCGGCACCTCGACCGACGCCCGGAAGTCGGCTTCGGCCGAGTCGTAGTCGATCCCGGCCTCCTGCAGGGCGGTGCGCACCGCGACCAGGTCGGTGGGTTCGCTGACGACCTCGAAGCTCTCCCCCAGGTCGTTGACCTCTTCGGCACCGGCGTCGAGCACGGCGGTCAGCACGTCGTCCTCGCCCTGCCCGTTCCGCTCCAAGGTCACCACGCCCTTGCGGGTGAACAGGTAGGCCACCGAGCCCGGATCGGCCATGTTGCCGCCGTTGCGGGTCATCGCCGTGCGGACCTCGCCGGCGGCGCGGTTGCGGTTGTCGGTCAGGCACTCGATCAACAGGGCGACGCCGTTGGGCCCGTAGCCCTCGTAGGTGATGTTCTGCCAGTCCGCTCCGCCGGCTTCCTCCCCCGCACCGCGCTTGCGGGCCCGCTCGATGTTGTCATTGGGCACCGACGACTTCTTGGCCTTCTGGATCGCGTCGTACAGCGTGGGATTGCCGGCCGGGTCGCCACCGCCGGTGCGGGCCGCCACCTCGATGTTCTTGATGAGTTTGGCGAACATCTTGCCGCGCTTGGCGTCGATGACAGCCTTCTTGTGTTTGGTGGTCGCCCATTTGGAGTGTCCGCTCATGGATAGAAAGCCTACCCGGGCGCCGGGAGCCTGTGAGGGGGCCCGATCAGTGTCGAACCCGGTCGACGAAATACTGGTGCACCCGCAGGTCGCCGGTGACCTCTGGGTGGAAGGACGTCGCCACCACCGGCCCCTGGGCCACCGCGACGATCCGCCCGTCCGCGCTGGTATCGACCGCGGCGCCGGGCGGCACCGTGGCAAGGACCGTCACCCCCGGCCCGGCCTCCTCCACCCAGGGCGCACGGATGAACACGCCCCGCAAGGGGGCGGCGCCGGGTTGATCGGTGACGCCCGTGAATGCCAAGTCGGTTTCGAAGGACTCGGTTTGCCGACCGAAGGCGTTGCGGCGCACGGTGATGTCCAGTGCGTCGAGATGGCGGGCATCGGGCCGGGTGTCGAGGATCCGCGACGCGAGCATGATCATGCCGGCGCACGAACCATAGGCCGGCAACCCCTGCGCGAGCGCCTCGCGCAACGGCTCGTAGAGCTCGAACACGTCGAGCAGTGTGGAGATGGTCGTCGACTCACCGCCGGGCAGCACGATCCCGTCGAGGCCCACGAGTTCGCCGGGACGACGGACCGGGCGCGGCGCCGCGCCGACCGAGCGCAGGGCAGTGACGTGTTCGCGCACGTCTCCCTGCACGGCGAGCACACCGATGGTCGGCCGCGTCACCGCACGTCGGTCCGCATCGGGATGCCCTGCACGTCGGGATCGGAGATGATCCTCGCCAGACCTTCTTGGGTCACCGCGGCGACCATCCGGCCGCTCTGGTCGAAGAGTCGACCCTGGGTGAGAGCGCGGCCATGTCCCGCCGAAGGCGACGTCTGGTCGTAGAGGAGCCATTCGTCGGCACGGAATGGCCGCAGGAACCACATCGCATGGTCGAGCGAGGCGGATTGCACCCGTTCGTCGCGGTGGATGGACGAGGCCGACCCGAGCAGGGTCATGTCACTCATGTAGGCCAGGACGCACACGTGGGAGACGTGATCGTCGGGCAGGCGGTGACGGTAGCGGAACCAGACGCGCTGCTGGGCCACGAGGTGGTCCGACAGCTCGAGCTTGTCGCGCGGGACGATGCGGATGTCGAAGTTCTCCCACTCGGCGAACAGCATCCGGTCCGCCTCCGAACCGGTGTCGCGCCGGTCGCTGATCCCTTCCGGCGCGATCACCGAAGGCATCCGGTCCTGGTGTTCGATGCCCTCGTCGCTGCCGAGGTGGAACGACGCCGACATGGAGAAGATCGCCTCACCGCGCTGCACGCCGGTGACCCGGCGGGTGACGAAGGACCGCCCGTCACGGATCCGGTCCACCAGGAAGACGGTCGGCAGATCGGGATCGCCGGGGCGCAAGAAGTAGCCGTGCAGCGAATGGACGCCGAAGCCCTCGGGCACCGTGCGCGTGGCCGATACCAGCGCCTGGCCGGCGACCTGGCCGCCGAAGGTCCGCCGCAGCACACTCGGATACGACGGCCCCCGGTAGATGTCGGTCTCGATCTGCTCCACCCGCAGGATCTCGTCAATCGTCGGCATGGGCCGATTATCCCTGATTGCTCCGGATCTGCCCCGATCGCCCCCGACCCACCAGTCCGGGACGTCCCCCGAGGTCGCGGCACTGAGTTCGTCGAGGGAGATTTCAGAGTTCGTCGAGTGAGATGATGTCGTCCTGCACGGCCCGGGCGACCAGCCCGGCCTTCGTCGGCGCCGGGCGGCCGAGGTCGGCGTACTTCGCCCGAATGCGGGTCAAGTGCGTGTTGACCGTGCCCAGCGAGATCCGCAGTTCGGCGCCGACGGCGGGCTTGGAGTCGAGCAGCAACCACGTCCGCAACACCTCGACCTCGCGGGTGGTCAGCGCCGGTCGCGGCAGGTCGAGTTCGACCGCCTCGACCAGGCGCGCCGTCTCGGCTGCGGCAGCCTGTGCGTCGGCGCCGGCCTGTGCGGGCTCGAAGACGACGACGCCACCGGGCAGGCGCCCGATCGGCCGAGCCGCGAAGTCGAAGTCGGGCCGCGGCGCGCCCGCGACGCCGACCGTCGGCGCGGGCACCGCCAGGCGGCGGGCGGTCAACTCCGCCAACGCACGCTGGCGGCGCGCCGCGGTCTGCTCGGCGCGGCGGCGCGCCGCCTCCTCCGAACGACGGACCTCGTCGAGGGGGCGAGTGATCTGATTCCACGGGGCGGCTGCGGTCATCGGGGTGCTCCTGTCTGCTGTGTCCCACCCGAAGGGCGGGTCTCACGGTGTCGCCAATGACGTTAGGAGCGGAGTGCCGATCGGGAAATGGGGAGAACTACCCATCTCGTCTGCGCAGGTCAACGCAATGCGGACCGGCCGGTGGCGCCGTCGGTCCTGGTTCGGTCAGTCCTGGTTCCGCCTGGCTTCAGCGTCCAGCAGTGGGAGGTCGGCCCGCGACACCATCTGCGAGGCGAGGGCGAACTCGACGAGGCGCGCACGGCGGTTGGTCGCCAACCGGCCGCCGCCGGCCCGCATTCCCGGCACCCCGAGCTGGTCGAGTTTGTCGCAGACGTTGTCGAGCTTGCGGTTGAACTTCGTCAACGGCCAGCCGAGCCGCGCCGCAGCCTGCGCCGAGGTCGGAATCGCGCTTGTCCCACTTCCGTCCCGGCGCAACAGGGGCTCGGCGAGCACGACGATCAGCAGCCGTTGGCTTTCGGTCAGCGTCGGCACGCCCACGGTGGTGTCGCCGGTTTGCGTCACCGCGGTCAGAGCGGTCGGTTCACCGTGCGCAGCGTGGACCTCGACCTCATAGGTGGTGGGCCCCGCACTGAAGACGACGACGGTCCGCCCGGACAGCGCCAGACTCGCACCGGGGGCTATCTGCGCCTGGATGCCGTCGGACTGGGCGATGACCGACATGTGCGTCCCGACGTTCGACAAGCGCCAGAGACCGTCGGCTCCGCGGTGGATCAGCAATAGCCGCCGGTGCAGGTACGGGTTGTCGTCGACGGCGAGATCCCCCTCGCGCCCGATCGTGAACCTGCCGTCGGGTCCTATGTCGAATCGCTCACCGCAGTATTCGACATACACCTCGACAGCCGGATCAGGCATCGTCGTGCCCGACCTCCTCGGCCGTGTCGCTGACGGCAGGATCCTCGGCCGTGTCGCTGACGGCAGGGTCCTCGGCCGTGCTGGCGCCGCCGACCCGGACCACCACGACGGTGACGTTGTCATGCGCCCCGAGCGCCAAGGCGCCCTCGACCAACGCGTCGGCGGCATCTTGGGCAGTCTGGCTCTCGGTCAGGATCACCTCGATCTCCGCGTCGGGGAGTTCACCGGTCAAGCCGTCCGAGCACAGCAACAGCTGATCGCCGGGCTCGGTCCCGAAGGAGAAGAAGTCCGCCCGCGGCGGCACGATCCCGGCACCGAGCGCGCGCGTGATCACGTTGCGGCGCGGATCCACGCGGGCCTGCTCCGGCGTCAGCACACCGGCGTCGACGAACTCCTGCACCTGGGAGTGGTCGACGGTCACCTGCTCGAAGGCGCCGTCGCGCACGCAGTAGGTCCGGGAGTCGCCGATGTTGAACACCAACCAGTGCGGCGTGCCGTCGTGGGTCACCAGGACGGCGCCGGTCGCGGTTGTCCCGGCGTGGCGGTCGCTGGCCACGTCGATCTCGACGATCTCCTCCTGCGCCGCGAGGAACAGCGCCTCCACGGACTCCCGGGTCTCGTCCTGGCCTCCCCCAACCGGGATGCCCGAGAGGACGCGCAGCGCGACGGCGCTCGCGATCTCGCCGCAGTCGTGCCCGCCCATGCCGTCGGCGAGCAGGAAAAGGCCCGGCGCGACCAGCGCCGCGTCCTCATTCGCCTCGCGCACACTGCCGACGTTGCAGGCCACCGACCATTCCAGACGCAGGCCATCCACCTCGTCGCACCCCGCCGCGACATCGTCGCGGACGATTCCCGACTCGCTCACGCGAGGCTTCACCAGCCCCGCTCGGCAAGCCGGTGCGGCGCCGGGATGTCGTCGACGTTGATGCCGACCATGGCCTCGCCCAGTCCGCGCGACACCTTGGCGAGCATGTCCGGGTCATCATGGAACGTCGTCGCCTTGACGATCGCGGCGGCACGCTGCGCGGGGTTGCCCGACTTGAAGATGCCCGATCCGACAAAGACGCCCTCGGCGCCGAGTTGCATCATCATCGCCGCGTCAGCCGGGGTGGCGATTCCACCGGCGGTGAACAGGGTCACCGGGAGCTTGCCCGCTCGCGCGACCTCGACGACGAGGTCGTAGGGGGCCTGCAGCTCCTTCGCGGCCACGTACAGCTCGTCCTCGGGCAGGGACGTCAGCCGGCGGATCTCATCGCGGATCGCGCGCATGTGGGTGGTCGCGTTGGACACGTCCCCGGTCCCGGCCTCCCCCTTGGAGCGGATCATCGCCGCCCCCTCGGTGATCCGGCGCAGAGCCTCGCCCAGGTTGGTGGCACCGCACACGAATGGCACGGTGAACGCCCACTTGTCGATGTGATTGGCGTAGTCGGCCGGGGTCAGGACCTCGGACTCGTCGACGTAGTCGACCCCGAGGGCCTGCAGGATCTGAGCCTCGACGAAGTGCCCGATCCGGGCCTTGGCCATGACCGGGATCGACACCGCGCTGATGATGCCGTCGATCATGTCGGGGTCGCTCATCCGCGATACGCCGCCCTGGGCCCGGATATCGGCCGGGACGCGCTCGAGCGCCATGACCGCCACCGCACCGGCGTCCTCGGCGATCTTTGCCTGATCCGCTGTGACGACGTCCATGATCACGCCACCCTTGAGCATTTCGGCCATGCCCCGCTTGACCCTGGAGGTGCCGACGTTCTCACTCACTTGAAACCCACTCCTGATTGTTGCAACCGCCAATACCCGACCAGTCTAGGTCAGCCCGGAGTTGCTGCTCATCCCCGGCTGGCCTGCCAGACTGGGATGTGTATTCGACCACGCCCGAGAGGACCACCCATGCCCGAGTACTCCGCACCAGTCGGCGCCCCCGTTTGGTTCGACCTGACCAGCTCTGATCCCGCGCGCGCCGCCGCCTTCTACCGCGACCTCTTCGGTTGGGAGGCCGACGAGCCGACCGAGGAGTTCGGTGGATACCGGAACTTCACCGCGAACGGCCGCCTCGTGGCCGGCCTCATGCCGGTGATGGACCCCGCCGGGGCCGCAGATGTCTGGTCGGTCTACTTCCGCGTCGACGACGCCGACGCCGCCGTCGACACCGCACGGTCCGCCGGCGCCACGGTACTGGTTCCGCCGATGCAGGTCGGCGCCCTCGGGACGATGGCCGTGCTGGTCGATCCAGCCGGAGCCGCATACGGTTTCTGGCAACCGGGCACACACGCGGGGTTCACCCAGCGGGGCACCCACGGCACGCCCTACTGGTTCGAGACGATGAGCATGGACTATCCGGCATCGACGGCCTTCTATCAGCAGACACTGGGATGGCGGCTCAACGAGGTCGGCACCGGCGGCGCCCCCGACACGGTCGGACCCGACCACTATTCGGAGGCCTTCCCGGCCGGCAGTAGCGACAGCGCGGCCGGCATCATGGCCGCGTCGGGCATGTTCGGTGAGGGCCACCCGTCGTTCTGGCAGGTGTACATCACCGTCGACGACGTCGCGGCGACGGTCGCGAAAGCGGCCGATCTGGGCGGTGAGGTGTTGATGGCCGGCGAAGTCACCCCGTGGGGAACGCTGGCTTCGATCAAGGATCCCATGGGCGCGGTGCTCTGCCTCGGACATCCCCCGGCCGACCGGTGAAGACCCTCCCCGGGTGCGCGACCGGACGCGCTCAGGGGCGGACGCGCTCGATGATCTCGAAGTAGTCCGGCATCGGCGCCCGGCCCCCGAGCCGCAACCAGCGCACCGCCCGCCGCAGCGCCAGCGCCCGGGTGTCGCGCACCGCGTCGTTGTAGAACCGGCGGGCCATCACCACCCGGGTCTGCGCGTCGGCGACCTCCGCCATCAACTCCGTCGGATGGGGCACGACACCGGTGGCGGCGGCGGCCACCTTGCCCAACACCAGCGACATCTCGTTCTCGGCCGCCTCACGAGCGGTGAAGGGTGCGGCTTCGGCGCGATCGGCGGCAGTCGCCAGTGTTGCGCCGAGTGCCTGCAGCTCGTCGTCACCAGCCCGCAGCGCGGCCGCGATGGCGCGGGCGACCACCGCCCGGCGGTCCAGCGCGGACTCCAGCGCCTGTCGCGCGAGGTCGGTGCGGACATGCAGCCGGTCCAGGCGGTGCGCCACCCGGTAGGCCCACAACAGGACCAGCGCGACCAGGATCCCGGCAACGATCAGTGTGAGTGCAATCGGTTGCACCGTAATTCCTCCCCTCGTTCCGGCTCAGTCCGCCAGGACCACCGGACCGGCGCCGACGGTCACAGTCTCATAGACACGCATGATCTCGTCGGCCACCCGCGACCAGTCGTACCGCCAAGCCTGCTCGGACCCGATGCGGACCTGCTCGACGCGAGCCGCGTCGTCGGTCAGCAGCTCGATGACACCGGCTGCGAGGTCCTCGGGCGAACCGGTCTCGACGAGCCGCCCGGCGCGACCGTTGTCGAGGACCCGACGAAATGCGTTGAGATCGCTCGCGATCACCGCGGCGCCGGCCGCCATGGCCTCGACCAGCACGATGCCGAAACTCTCCCCCCCAAGGTTGGGTGCGCAGTAGACATCGGCGGAGTGCAACGCGCGGGCCTTCGTCGCGTCGTCGACCAGGCCGAGGAACACCAGGTGGTCGGCCAGGTCACCGGCCCGGCGGCGCAGGGCCGACTCGTTGCCGGCGCCCACCACCAAGACGGTAACGGCTGGGAAGGCCTCGACGATCTGCGGCAGCGCCCGCATGAGGATGTCGATCCCCTTGCGCGGCTCGCCGTAGCGGCCGAGGAACAGGATGGTCCGCCCGGGCCGCGGGTAGCCGTCCAGCGGCACCGCGTCGGCGAAGAATTCGACGTCGATACCGTTCGGAATCTCCACCGCGTCGGATCCGAGTGATTCCATCTGCCATCGGCGGGCCAGTTCGGAGACGGCGATCTTGCCCTTGATCCGTTCGTGGTAGGGGCGCAGGATCCCCTGGAAGACGCTCAGCACCATCGACTTCGTGGTCGAGGTGTGGAACGTGGTGACGATCGGGCCGTCGGCGACCATCAACGACAGCATCGACACCGACGGTGCGTTCGGCTCGTGCACGTGCAGCACGTCGAATTGACCCTCTGCGATCCACCGCCGCACCTCCCGGTACGCGCTCGGCGAGAAGGTGACGCGAGAGACCGAGCCGTTGTACGGGATTCCGAGCGCCGGCCCGGCCGAGACCACGTAGTCGGGCAGGGCCACGTCGGCGCCGGCCGGGGCCAACACGCTGACGTCGTGACCGCGTTCGATGAAGACCTGCGCCAACTCGACCACGTGAGCCTGCACGCCGCCCGGGACGTCGAAGGAGTACGGGCACACCATCCCGATCCTCATGCGGTCCCGCCCAGCCGCGCGCGGCGTGCCGCACTCCAATCGGCCTCCCACAGCGGTTGCAGCATGTGCCAATCGGCCGGGTGTGCGGCAATGTTGGCCTCGAACACGGTCGCGAGCGCCTGAGTCGCCGCCTCGACGCCTCCACTGACATCGATCTCCGCGCCGCAGGAAGCCATCGTGTACGGCTCCTCGGCAAACCAAACGTGGGCCGGGATCAGGGCGGCGCCGGTCTCGATCGCGAGCTTCGCGGGGCCGGCCGGCATTCGCGTCGACTCGCCGAAGAATGTGACCGGAACGCCGTGCCCGGTCAGGTCGCGCTCCCCGAGCAGGCAGACGATGCCGCCGTCGGCCAGCCGCGCCGCTAACTCACCGAACGGGGGTTGCTCGCCGCCGGACAGCGGGAAGATCTCGAACCCCAGGGACTCCCGGTATTCGACGAACCGTTGGAACAGCGACTCCGGTTCGAGGCGCTCGGCGACGGTGGCCAGCGAGCCGTGGTTCTGGACGAGCCACAGGCCGGCCACGTCCCAGTTGCCGGAGTGCGGGAGGGCGAGAACGACCCCGCGTCCCCGATCGTGCGCCGCATCCAGCCGCGCACGGTCGGGCGGCGGCATGATGAGAGTGCCCGCCGCTTCGACCGGATCCATCGACGGCAGCCGGAACGCCTCACACCAGTAGCGCATGTAGGACTCCATCGCGGCGACGACCAGCTCGTCGGGCACCTCGTGCGGTGCCATGCCCACGACGCGCGCCAGGTTGCGCCGCAGCTGGTCGGGCCCCCCACCGCGGCGGCCCATGGTGGCTCCGATCCGGCGGAACAACCCGCGTGCCACCGGGTCCGGCGCGTACCGCAGCGCGGCCCAGCCGGCCGCGTAGGCGGAGTCGGCGAGCTGCGCCGAAAGCCGGGCGCGGAGGTCGGCGGCGGCCATCTCCCTCAGCCCTGCCCGGGATCGGCCGAGTCGCCGGGATCGACCGGCCCGGCAGCGGCGGCGGGAATGAGGTCACGGGCGCCGGGCGAACGTGAGATCGACCACATCCGCTGGCCGACGGTGATCACGCTGGCGACCGCGAGCACCCACATTGCGATGTGGACCGCCCAGGGGACGCCGAGCCCGGTCAGGAAGGTGCCGACCAGCACGATGACCAAGCGGTCCGGGCGCTCGATGAGACCACCGTCTCCGTTGAGGCCGCTCGCCTCCGCCCGGGCCTTGGCATACGAGATGACCTGCGAGGTGACCAAACAGATCAACGTGGCGGCGAAGAGCAGCCGGTGTTGCTCGGTGATGATCGCCCACCAGGCCAGCCCGGCGAAGATGGCGCCGTCGGCGATGCGGTCGCAGGTCGCGTCGAGCACCGCGCCCCACCGGCTGCCGCCGCCCCGGGCGCGCGCCATCGCACCGTCGAGCATGTCGAACATCACGAACACAGTGATCACCAGCGGACCGGCGACCAGATGACCCGTCGGGAACAGGGACAGCGCAGCGGCGATGGTGGCGACCGTGCCGATCAGTGTCATCGCATCGGGGGTGAGGCCGGTGCGCAGCAGTGCACGGCCGATCGGCAGCGTCACCTTCGACACCGTGCCGCGGCCCTTGATGCTCAGCACGGTCCGAGCTCCTGCCACTTGGCCGCGAGGAGGCGGCGCGTGTCGCGCAGGAGCTGCGGCAGCACCTTCGTATCCCCGACCACGGTGATGAAGTTTGCGTCGCCGGTCCAGCGCGGGACGACGTGCTGGTGGATGTGCTCGGACAGGGAGCCACCGGCGGCGGCCCCCAGGTTCAGCCCCACGTTGAACGCATCCGGCGCCGAGACCGCCTTGACGACGCGGATGGTGCGCTGGGTGAAGGCCATGAGTTCGGCCGACTCCGCCGCAGTCAGGTCCTCGAGGTCGGCGACTTGCCGATACGGGACGATCATGGTGTGACCCGGGTTGTACGGGTACAGGTTGAGCACTGCGTACACCGTCTCGCCGCGCGCCACGACCAGCCCGTCCTCATCCGACATCCGCGGGATGTCGAGGAACGGGTGACCGGTCGAGTCGGCCGGGCGCGGCTCGGCCTCGAGGTAGGACATCCGGTGCGGGCTCCACAACCGTTGGAGCTCGTCGGACGGTCTCATCGGCGCTTCCTGGCGACGTCGAGCACGGCCTGCATTGTTTCCGCGGTGGGCGAGTCGTTGCGGCGCGACTCCTCCCACTCGTCGATGGCCACCACGGCCTCGTCGACGGGCACCCCGTTGAGCTGGGTCCCGTCACGGAACCGGAAGCTGACGGCGCCGGCCTCGACGTCGCGCTCGCCGGCCAGCAGCATGAAGGGGACCTTGGCCGTGGTGTGGTTGCGGATCTTCTTCTGCATGCGGTCGTCGGAGGTGTCCACCTCGGCGCGGACCCGGCGGCCGTGCAGTCGGTTGACCACCGTCTGCAGGTGCGGCGCGAAGGTCTCGGCGACGGGGATGCCCACGACCTGCACCGGGGCCAGCCAGACCGGGAAGGCTCCGGCGTAGTGCTCGGTCAGCACGCCGAAGAAGCGCTCGATGGAGCCGAACAAAGCGCGGTGGATCATCACCGGGCGCTGCTTGGTGCCGTCGGAGGCGGTGTACTCCAACTCGAACAGCTCTGGCTCGAAGAAGTCCAGCTGTAGCGTCGACATCTGCCAGGTGCGGCCCAGTGCATCCTTGACCTGCACGGAGATCTTCGGTCCGTAGAAGGCCGCTCCCCCGGGATCGGGCACCAGCTCCAGGCCGGTGGCCTCGCCGACGCGGCGCAGCGTCTCGGTCGCCTCCTCCCAGACCTCGTCGGAGCCGACGAACTTCGCCGGGTCCTTAGTCGACAGTTCGAGGTAGAAGTCGTCGAGGCCGTAGTCCTTGAGCAGTTGCAGCACGAACTGGAGGGTGCCGGTGAGCTCCTCGACCACCTGCTCCTGCGTGCAGTAGATGTGGGCGTCGTCCTGGGTGAAGCCGCGCGCACGCGTCAATCCGTGGACGACACCCGACTTCTCGTAGCGGTAGACCGAGCCGAACTCGAACAGCCGCAGTGGCAGCTCCCGGTAGGACCGGCCGCGCGAGCGATAGATCAGGTTGTGCATCGGGCAGTTCATCGGCTTGACGTAGTAGTCCTGCCCGGGCTTGCGCAGCGTGCCGTCCTCGTTGTACTCCGCGTCGAGCCGCATGGGCGGGAACATGCCTTCCGCGTACCAGTCCAGGTGCCCGGACAGCTCGAACAGGTCGCCCTTGGTGACGTGCGGGGTGTTGACGAACTCGTAACCGGCCGCGGCGTGTTGCTCGCGCGAATAGTCCTCCATCTCCCGGCGGATGACCCCGCCTTTGGGGTGGAATACCGGAAGCCCCGACCCGATTTCGTCGGGGAAGCTGAAGAGGTCCAATTCGGCTCCGAGCCGACGGTGATCGCGCTTCTCGGCCTCGGCCAACCGGTCCAGGTGGGCGTCCATCGCCTCGACGCTCTCCCACGCGGTGCCGTAGATCCGCTGCAGGTCGGCGTTGGCCTGGTCGCCGCGCCAATACGCTGCGGAGCTCCGGGTGAGTGTGAACGCGGCGATGTACTTCGTCGTCGGCACATGCGGTCCGCGACACAGGTCGCCCCAGATTCGTTCTCCCGTGCGCGGATTCAGGTTGTCGTACGCGGTGAGCTCGCCGGCCCCGACCTCCATGACCTCTGGGTCCTCACAAGCGCCCTTGTCATCGACGAGTTCGAGCTTGTACGGCTCGCCGACGAGCTCGGCCCTCGCCTCGTCGCGCGATCCGTAGGCGCGCCGGGAAAAGCGCTGGCCGGACTTGATGATCTTGCGCATGGACTTCTCGAGCTCGGCGAGATCGTCGGGCGTGAAGGGCGCGGCGACGTCGAAGTCGTAGTAGAAACCGTCGACGATCGGCGGCCCGATCCCCAACTTCGCCTCGGGAAAGCGGTCCTGCACCGCTTGGGCCAAGACGTGCGCCGCGGAGTGCCGGATCACGCTGCGGCCGTCCTCGGTGTCAGCCGCGACCGGCTCGACGTCGGTATCGGTCTCCGGCGCCCACGACAGGTCGCGCAGCTCGCCGGCAGGGTCGCGGACCACGACGATCGCGGCCGGCCCCTTGTTGGGGGCGTCGGCCTCGCGCAGGGCCGCCCCGGCCGTCGTCCCCGCGGGCACCCGGACGGTAGCGGGCACGGCGGATTCGGGTTGCGACGACACGGACGAACTCCTCGAGAGTCGGGATCGGGTGGGGCGGGATGACATTCGCCCTAGATCGTAACCGTGCCGCAAAGCGGTGGGAGGTGGTGGTCCCAGCTGGGTTCGAACCAGCGACCTCTCGCGTGTGAAGCGAGCGCTCTTCCGCTGAGCTATGGGACCGCGGGCCCCGCTGGGCCGTGGTGCGCGATACAGGGATTGAACCTGTGACCTCTTCCGTGTCAGGGAAGCGCTCTCCCGCTGAGCTAATCGCGCGGGTATGGAGTTGGTGGAACGCTCTGGTGGAGGTGGCGACGGGAATCGAACCCGTGTGCACGGCTTTGCAGGCCGTTGCCTCACCACTCGGCCACGCCACCACGCGAGGAACTCGCCCCGAGCGGATGACGGGATTCGAACCCGCGACCCTCACCTTGGCAAGGTGATGCGCTACCAACTGCGCTACATCCGCATTCTCGTCCGCCCGCCCACCGGGTTCCCGGCGTGCTTGCGGTGCGAGTGGAAACACTATCCGACCTTTCCCGGCAATGCCAAATTCGCTGGTCACAGATACCGAACCAGAATCACAGCCATCGGATTCGGCCGGCCGCTCCATCACCTGCGCTCCACCACCTGGCAGGCTGAGCACATGCCCGTCGTCGACACCGTGACCGAGCCATCGGCCGCGCCCGCCGTGGCAGCGGTCGCGGCTGCGACCTTTCCGCTCGCCTGTCCGCCACACTCCCGGCCGAGTGACATCGCCGCGTTCATCGACGCCCACCTCAACGCTGAGGCGTTCGCCCGCCATATCGCCGACCCGGACTCCGACGTCCTCGTGGTGCGCGACGGAGGGGCCGGGATCATCGGCTACAGCCTGGTCCACCACCGCCCGCCCACAGACCCGGCCGTCGCCGCGGTGGTGACGGCGCGCCCGGTCGCGGAGATCTCGAAGGTCTACGTCGTTTCCGCGCACCATGGACGTGCCGCGGACGGTGCGGCGGCCGGCGCCCTGATGCGCGCGGTTCTGGACTGTGCCGGGGCGCGCGGCGCCGCGGTGGCCTGGCTCGGGGTCAACCAGCAGAACCTGCGGGCCCAACGGTTCTACGCCAAGTGCGGATTCGATCGCGCCGGCACCAAGAACTTCGACCTCAACGGCCACATCGAACACGACTACGTGCTGGTGCGGGCGATTTCCGGCTAGGGCGTGTCTCCCAATAGGGTGGCCCACGTGAGGCAGGCGTGGAGGACGGCGCCCGCGCGGTAGGTGATGGCGAGTTTGTCGTACCGGGTCGCGACGCCGCGCCATTGCTTCACCAGCGCGAA